>OFJB01000056.1_pt1 | contig 80927 bp, 74 predicted proteins | sample 1775081 | NCBI WGS metagenome assembly OFJB01 (sample SAMN08195771, study PRJEB24354) | sludge metagenome | isolation source: initial sludge from phenol fed wastewater aerobic bioreactor | place: India: Nagpur | collected 2016-06-05 | reverse complement strand
GAAGAAGCAGAAAATGAATGCATCCAAAACCCCGAATTTTCTACTTTTGAACTGTCCGTAAATTGGGAGTAGGTCAACTCATAAAAAACACCCCAAATGTTGTGTCCAACTTTTGGGGTGCAGTTCACCGAGCGTGGGCTATTTTTTATATCTCCTTTGTCAAGCAAGCTTGACCGGACCTGTCAGACAGGCCCCCTCCGGGTAGTTGCCTCCCTTTGGTCGGCGAGCCCTGTGTGGGGGGCCATCAAAGAAAAAGCCCGGCGCTCTTCGAGCGTGGGCTATTTTTATATCTCCTTTGTCAAGCAAGCTTGACCGGAGATATAAAAATAGCCCATTGCTTACGCAACGGGCTTTTTCTTTGGGTGGAAGATGGGGTTCGAACCCACGACCTCTAGTGCCACAAACTAGCGCTCTAACCAGCTGAGCTACGACCACCGTGTATTTTGGGAGGGCAAAAGTACAACATTTTTTTGAATTTACGATAGAAGTGGCGAAATTTTTTGTAATGAATGGGAAAAAAGAGGATGGAATCCCGGGGAAAAAATCTATGCCCCTTGTTCGGATTGGGATGCAGAGTCAGTGTTATTTAGCATTTGAAAATAGTTTTGCCCGAAAGTTGTTTTTTTTTCCTTTGGAAGATAGATTTTTAATATCTTTACGCCCTCTTTTAAAACGGTGAACTTTCCACCGTTTAAGAGGTTAAATAGTTAAGTTAAAGTTAATAGTTATGGCTCGTGAAATTAAATTCTCTCTGTTATACAGAGATATGTGGCAATCGTCGGGAAAATATGTGCCGATGGTTCATCAATTAAAGGAGATTGCTCCTGTAATTATCGACATGGGATGTTTTGACCGTGTTGAAACAAACGGTGGTGCTTTCGAACAGGTAAATCTTCTGTTCGGAGAAAACCCTAATAAAGCAGTTCGTGAATGGACAGCACCTTTCAACAAGGTAGGCATCCAGACACATATGCTCGAAAGAGGCTTGAATGCACTAAGGATGAATCCGGTACCTGCAGATGTAAGAAAACTTATGTACAAAGTTAAAGCGAAACAAGGAACAAATATTTCGCGCTCATTCTGCGGTCTTAACGATCCACGAAACCTCAAGGCATCGGTTGAATATGCCAAAGAGGGCGGAATGATTTCACAGGTTGCTCTAAGTATCACATCATCTCCAATTCATACAGTAGAGTACTATATGAACATTGTTGATCAGGTTGTTGAACACGGATGCGACGAAATCTGCCTTAAGGACATGGCCGGTATCGGAAGACCTGCCTTCCTCGGCCGATTAACCAAAGCTATCAAGGATAAATATCCACATATCGTAGTTGAGTACCACGGTCACTCAGGCCCAGGTTTTTCAGTTGCTTCGATGCTTGAGGTAGCCAGAGCAGGCGCCGAATACATCGACGTTGCAATGGAGCCGCTGGCTTGGGGAATGGTTCACCCCGACGTTATCACAATTCAGGCAATGCTCAAAGATGCCGGATTCCTTGTAAAGGATATCAACATGGAGGCATATATGGAGGCACGCCGCCTTACTCAGACCTATATCGACGATTTTCTCGGATATTTCATTGATCCGGGCAACAAGGTGAGCACCTCTCTGCTTGTAGGCTGCGGTCTGCCCGGAGGTATGATGGGCTCAATGATGGCCGACCTTAAGGGATTCCAGGGTGCAATTAACATGTCGCTCCGCAATCAGGGAAAGAAAGAGCTTGCACTGAACGAACTGGTAGTAATGCTATTCCAGGAGGTTGAATATGTATGGCCTAAGTTGGGATACCCACCGCTGGTAACTCCATTCAGCCAATATGTTAAAAACATTGCTCTTATGAACCTTATGCATATGCTTAAAGGCGAGCCTCGTTGGAGCACTATCGATAAAGACACATGGAATATGATTCTGGGCAAAGCAGGTAAACTTCCGGGCGAACTTGCTCCTGAGATTATCAAACTTGCAAAGGATAAGGGAATGGAGTTCTACACCGGCGATCCTCAGGCTGCCTTCCCGGATGAACTTGACAAGTTCCGCAAAGAGATGAAGGAACTTAACTGGGATTTCGGACAAGACGACGAAGAGCTTTTCGAATTTGCAATGCACGAAAGGCAATATCGCGACTACAAGAGTGGTGTGGCAAAACAACGCTTCCAGCAAGAACTCGAACAAGCAAAAGCAAAAGCTGGCGCACCAATCATTATTACCCGTCCGGTTATCGAAATGCCAAAAGTGGATGTAGAGGCAGTTATGGCCAAATACCCGGATGCCAAACCGGTTCAGGCACCTGCAAAGGGCCAGGTAATCTGGGAGTACGACAGAGCAGACGGAGACTCTGTGGCACCTGCTGTCGGAACCGCTGTTAAAGAGGGCGAAACAGTTTGCTTCGTTCAGGCATACTACGGAATGGAGGAGGTTAAAGCCAACTTCTCAGGAAAGCTTATCCAAATCAACACCAAGCAGGGTGAAAGAGTAGAAAAGGGCGAAATAATAGCATTTATTGGCTAAAAGCAGATATTTTCTACTACTACATAAGAGAGGGGGCATATCGCTCCCTCTTTTTTATTATTGAAGAGCCGTCGGAATAGCCCGATCCGAAGAGGAAGAAGGCAGATTGAAGTAAACAGATAAAAGCAGGCAGATAAAAAAAGAGAGCCCCTTTTGAGAACTCCCTTTACATGTGACCCCGGAGGGATTCAAACCCCCGACCTTCAGAACCGGAATCTGACGTTCTATTCAGCTGAACTACGAGGCCCGAACGGGGCACAAAGGTACGAATTTTCAAATAGATTAAAAAATGTATATTTGCGAAGTACTTTAACCAGATAATATATGAAAGCATTTGTATTTCCGGGCCAGGGAGCTCAATTCAAAGGGATGGGTAAAGAGCTGTATGACAGCAACCCTAAAGCAAAAGAGCTGTTCGAGAAGGCCAATGAAATTCTTGGATTCAGAATCACCGACATAATGTTCGAGGGAAGTGACGAAGAACTTAAGCAGACCAAGGTAACACAACCTGCTATATTCACACACTCTGTGGTTTTGGCTAAATGTATCGAAGATTTTAACCCCGATATGGTCGCAGGCCACTCTCTGGGAGAGTTCTCGGCACTTGTAGCCGTAGGCGCAATGACCTTCGAAGACGGATTAAGACTTGTATCTGCCAGAGCAAAGGCAATGCAGAAAGCATGTGAGATGAATCCATCCTCAATGGCAGCCATTCTTGGGCTCGAAGATAAGATTGTAGAGGATATTTGTGAAAAAATTGAGGGCGTAGTAGTGCCTGCTAACTACAACTCACCCGGGCAGATAGTAATCTCCGGAGAGAATGAGGCAGTAAAAGTTGCCTGTGAAAAACTGAAAGAGGCAGGTGCAAAGAGAGCGCTTCTCCTCCCAGTCGGCGGTGCATTCCACTCTCCATTGATGGAGCCCGCAAGAGTAGAGCTTGCAGCCGCAATTGAAAATACAACAATTACAAAACCGGTTTGCCCTGTTTACCAAAACATAGATGCAAAACCGCATAGCGATCCCTCCGAAATTAAACTGAACCTGATAGCTCAACTTACCGGTTCGGTAAAATGGAGTCACAGCGTCGAAAATATGTGGGCAGATGGTGCAAAAGAGTTCGTTGAACTAGGCCCGGGTAGTGTTCTACAGGGGCTAGTTAAGAAAATTGCTCCCGAAGCAATTACATCCGGGAAGCAGTAAACGGAAAGCAGTAAAACTAATTGGATTGGTTAAGTCCTGCGGTATAATTAAAAAGCCGCAGGGCATCCTCTTTTAATTTCAGGTTTAATTTGTTAGCTTTTATAAACTCGTCGATATCTGCCCTCCTTTTAGGATAGAGATCGCCGAGATTCTTTTTATTAAACTGCTTAAGTTTGAAGGAGGAGGTAACCAGATATAGACTCTCCTTATAGCTGAAATTATATCGTGTAGGTGTTCCAACATCGAATGTTTTGCCTGATAGAGTCACCATATTAACGGTTGTAATAGAGGCATTCTCTCCGGATGCACCATAGGCACCTGTCTTTGCTTCATTGGCTAGCTTAAGCAACTTACCCATTGCAAGAGAGATATTACCGTCGGAAGTCAGAATGTGGTAATATTGACCATCAATTTTCCAGAATATATTCCTGCCGATAACTGCCGATTCAATATCCGCCTCATTCGACAGGGTAATTGTATCCTTGCCTCCGATTATGGCCTGAATAGCCTGCTTCATTACATTTACATTGTATAGAGAGCGGAATGTGGATCCGTCTTTAAGCTTAATCACCCCCTCCTGAAATTGAGGAAGAAAGAAGTACCTCTTTTTGAACAGCTCACCTTCGAGAATTTTGCCATCCTTCAATACAACTGTCTGATTTTGTGCAGATACTGAACAAAAAGTCAACGACAGAAGTGCTAATGCGAGTAAAAAATTTAGTGATTTTTTCATAACCTGTTATTGCCCATAAAATTAGAAATAATATTGGATATATTGAAAAAATTGTATTACTTTTGAACATTAGAATTAAGATGAATAGTTATATCCCGACATCAACTGATATCCTATCGGAAACAGAGTGTTTTTCGATAAAACCTTTGGATTCAAAGGTTTTGTCGTACAGGATGGTATAACATACTTATATTGCTGGAGGTGTTTATTACATCTTCGGCTTTTTTGTTTTTTAGAGAACTATTTTTTTATATAATATTTCAAAAACACAAGCTATGGCAAAAGAGAAAAAATTTATTACCTGTGACGGTAACTATGCCGCAGCGCACGTCGCCTATATGTTCAGCGAACTTGCCGCAATATATCCTATTACACCTTCGTCAACTATGGCGGAATATGTAGACGAGTGGTCAGCTTTCGGCAAAAAGAACCTATGGGGAGAGACTGTGAAGGTTGTGGAGATGCAGAGTGAGGGTGGTGCAGCAGGTGCTGTTCACGGGTCACTCCAGGCGGGTGTATTAACAACTACATTTACCGCATCGCAGGGGCTTCTGCTCATGATTCCGAATATGTACAAGATTGCGGGTGAGATGCTGCCGACAGTATTCCACGTATCAGCAAGAACACTTGCAAGTCAGGCTCTCTCAATCTTCGGAGATCACTCCGATGTTATGAGTGCAAGACAAACAGGCTTCGCATTCCTGGCCTCGGCCAGCGCTCAGGAGGCTCTGGATCTGGGAGCAGTTGCACACCTTTCGACTCTAAAATCGAGAATACCATTTGTTCACTTCTTCGACGGATTCCGTACATCGCACGAAATCTCAAAAATTGAAGACATAGATCCTGAGGCGCTCAAGGCAAAGATCAGCAAGAAATCGCTGACCGCCTTCCGTCAAAAGGCTCTTAATCCTAACGCTCCCGTAACGAGAGGTACCGCACAGAATCCCGATGTGTTCTTCCAGGCACGCGAAGCATCCAATCCTTTTTACGATGCCGTTCCGGATATCGTAGCAAGATATATGGGTGAAATCAGCGAAATGACAGGAAGACACTATCTGCCTTTCGATTTCTATGGTGACCCTGATGCCGAAAACATAATTATTGCAATGGGTTCTGTTACCGAAACAATTATGGAGGTAGTGGACCATCTCAGAGAGAAGGGAGAGAAGGTAGGTCTTCTTACAGTAAGATTGTACAGACCATTTTCGGCCAAGTACTTCCTGAGAGTTCTGCCTAAGAGTGTTAAACGAATTGCAGTTCTCGACAGAACAAAAGAGCCGGGCGCTGTTGGTGAACCGCTCTATCTCGATGTAAAATCGGTTCTTGCTACCGAAAAGGGTGCTAAAGCTCCTCTTGTAGTGGGCGGAAGATATGGACTCTCTTCAAAGGATACTACTCCAGCTCAAATTGTTGCAGTTTTTGAGAACCTTAAAATGAAAGAGCCTAAAAACGGTTTCACAATAGGTATCGTAGATGATGTAAGCTTTAAGTCACTTCCTGTTAAAGAGGACCTTAATCTTGCAAAGCCAGGCACAATCGAATGTAAGTTTTACGGACTTGGTTCCGACGGAACTGTTGGTGCCAACAAGAATACAATCAAGATTATCGGGGAGACGACTCCTAAATATTGTCAGGCATACTTCGATTACGATTCGAAGAAGTCCGGCGGATACACTTGTTCTCACCTCCGCTTCGGAGACAACCCAATCAAGTCGCCATACCTGGTATCGCAACCTGACTTTGTTGCTTGCCACGTATCTGCCTACCTCAATAAATATGATGTTTTAAAGGGAATTAAGAAAAAGGGTACATTCCTGCTGAACTCTCTCTGGTCTACAGAGGAGACTGTTGCCAAACTTCCCGATTTTATCAAGGCTACAATTGCCAAAAAAGAGCTCAATTTCTATATAATCAATGCAACTCAGATTGCCGAGGAGATCGGTCTTGGAAACAGAACCAATACAATTCTCCAGAGTGCATTCTTTAAGATTGCAGATGTTATTCCATTCGAGCAGGCTGTTAAGGAGATGAAGAAGGCTATCGAGAAATCGTACGGCAAGAAGGGTGAGAAGGTTCTCAATATGAACTATGCAGCTGTGGACAGAGGAACAGAGTATGTGAAGGTAGAGGTTCCTTGTGAATGGAAAAACCTCACTGCCAAATTCAAACCATCTTCTTTCGATCGTCTTGCACCGGATTGGGTTAGAAATGTTGCCGATGTGGTAAACTCACAAAACGGAAACGAACTTCCTGTAAGTGCATTTATGCATCTTGAGGACGGAACTATCCCTAGCGGCACTGCAGCTTTCGAAAAGAGGGGTGTTGCCGTTACTGTTCCTGAATGGCAGGCAGAGAACTGTATTCAGTGTAACCAGTGCGCATATGTGTGCCCTCACGCAGCTATCCGCCCATTCCTTATGAACGAGGAGGAGCAGTCTAAAGCTCCTGCCGGAATCAAGAGAGTTAAAGGAAACGGTCCTTTCAAAGAGTACTCTTTCACAATTCAGGTGACTCCTATGGACTGTACAGGCTGCGGCAACTGTGCCGATGTGTGCCCTGCCAAGGAGAAGGCTCTTGTTATGAAACCTCTAGATACTCAGGTTCACGAGCAGCCTAATTTTGATTATCTGCACTCAGTTGTAGGTTACAAAGATACCGTTCAGAATAAAACACAAAATGTTAAGAATTCACAATTCTCACAACCTCTGTTCGAGTTCTCAGGAGCTTGTGCAGGTTGCGGGGAGACTCCTTATATCAAGGCTATCACTCAGCTGTTCGGGGACAGAATGATGATTGCCAACGCTACTGGTTGTTCATCAATCTTTGGCGGATCATTCCCTGCATCTCCATACACTACAAACAAGAACGGACAAGGACCATCATGGGCAAACTCGCTTTTTGAAGACAATGCCGAGTTCGGTCTTGGAATGCATTTAGGTTCGGAGAGAGTTCGCGACAGAGTCGCTAAACTCATGAATGATGGCCAGTCTTGTGATTGCTGCACCTCGGAAATGAAGGCACTCTTTGCAGAGTGGGTTTCAAACAGAGACAAGGCAGACGCAACACGAGAGATCGCGGACAAGCTGATCCCTATGATGGAGAGCTGCAGTTGTGACATCTGCAAGGAGCTGCTTATACTTAAGGACTATCTGGTAGTACGTTCTCAGTGGATATTCGGAGGCGACGGATGGGCTTACGACATCGGATATGGCGGACTTGACCACGTTCTCGCTTCGGGCAGCAATGTAAATGTGCTCGTTCTGGATACAGAAGTTTACTCTAATACCGGCGGACAATCTTCAAAATCTACTCCTGTAGGTGCGGTTGCTAAATTCGCTACTTCGGGTAAGAGAATTCGCAAGAAAGATCTGGGAATGATGGCTATGAGCTATGGTTATGTATATGTTGCACAGGTTGCAATGGGTGCAAACCACAATCAGTTCTTCAATGTGCTTAAAGAGGCAGAGGCTTATGACGGTCCATCTCTCATAATCGCTTATGCACCATGTATCTCTCACGGTCTTACATCCGGCATGGGAGCCTCTCAGAAAGAGGAGAAAAAAGCGGTTGAGAGCGGATATTGGCATCTGTACAGATTCAATCCTATGCTTGAAGCAGAGGGCAAGAATCCATTTACTCTGGACAGCAAGGAGCCTGACTGGAGCAAGTTCCAGGACTTCCTTAAGGGAGAGGTTCGTTACACATCTCTGACCAAGATGTTCCCTAAGGAGGCAGAGGAGCTGTTCCTTCTCACCGAAGAGTTTGCTAAATGGCGATACGCTCAGTATAAGAGACTTGCCGGTCAACAATAGTTATCACTAAGCATAATTATATTAATATTGGGGAGAGTTTAGACTCTCCCTTTTTTTTATATCTTTGATATATGAAAAATTTCATTCTCCGAAACGAGTTTATAATCATCATTGTCACATTCACTCTGCTGAGGTTCATAGCCTCTGCGTTTATGGGGCTTATGCCGCAGGATGCCTATTATACATACTATTCCGAAAACCTTGCCCTCTCCTATTTTGATCACCCGCCGATGGTTGCATACATGATATGGCTCTTTACCTTCATTTTCGGAAAGAGTCTCTTTGTGCTCCATTTCGCAGATTTTACTGTGACCGCAGCCACCCTGATTCTCTCATATTTATTTATTAAGAGAATCGTCCCAAGGGACAGTGTAAGGAGAGCAATGATTCTGCTCATTACCGCCCCGTTTATCACAATCCTCAGCATAAATACCACTCCCGATGTTCCTCTGCTCTTCTTTTGGGCACTGAGCCTCCTTCTCATACACAACGCAATCACAAAAAAGAGTATAATGTGGTGGGTGGCTGCCGGATTTGCGGCCGGCCTTGCATTTGACAGTAAGTACACAGGAGTTTTTTTACCGGCCGGCCTCATCCTCTTCCTGATCCTCTCAAAAGAGCATAGAAGGCTTCTGCTTTCGGGCAGATTTATTCTCTTTCTGCTGTCATTTTCAGTGGCAATCCTGCCGGTAGTGATATGGAATATTCAGAACGATTTTATCTCAATAAAATATCAATCTTCGGAGAGAGCATCAGATATGTCCGCATTCTCGTTTAATCCAAAACTCTTTGCCGGATATCTGGGGACTCAGCTCGGTCTGGCCCTTCCACTTCTTTTTCTTACTCTTTTTCCTGCATCATGGAGATGGACAGCATCAATTCCCTCTAAATTAAGTGGTTTCTTTGGCAAAATCCGACAAAAAGATAATAAAAGCGAACAGAATCATGACTTTGCTGCATCTTTCGCACTTCCAATGTTCATTCTTTTTACCGGTATAGCACTGATCTATTGGGTTAAAATAAACTGGCTTATGCCGGTATATATTTCTGGGGCCGCACTGGTTGCACTCTCTTTTCGTACAGATAAATATATTAGAATACAGACAATTCTCTCATTTATACTACACCTGGCGCTAATTGCTGAACTTATATGGATGCCGGTGAAGGTCAATTCGGATGATACCTGGTACGGATGGGACAAACTCGCAGCAAAGACCGAAGAGATCGGCAAAAAGTACCCTGCAGATTTCATCTTTTCCGATAACTCATACAAAGTCTCAGCTGCACTCAACTTTTACATGGAAAAGCATGTATATGCAGGCAATATAGTGAATGAGAAGGCGTTTCAATTTGCCCTCAATGACAAAGATATATCTTCGCTGGTAGGAAAAGATGCAATCTATGTCACAACAGGGAAATTCTTAAAGAAAAAAGCAAAGAAGGGTGGACCGGAGGCTCTTCTCGCCCCATACTTCAACTCGGTTACAAAAGCAGATTCCCTGATTCTCAAAAACAGGTCCGGTCAGATAGAGAGGAAGTTCTATTTTTTCATCTGTAAACAATATAAGGGAAGTATAAACCAATAATAATTGATATTGCGGCAATTATTCTTATAAGTTACCAAGAGAGATGCAACATTTTGCATATTTAATGCATCTTACATCTATATTAACTTAATTATTATGAAAAGGTTATCAGTGCTTGCAGCAGTTGCACTACTGCTGTGTTCATGCTCTAAAGACAATTGTCAGAGCATACAGGAGCCGATAGAGATTGCTTTAACTGCACCGGAAAGCTCAATTGCAGTACAGAGTAATAATATCACATTCGACCTTCTTAGCCGGACATCGGAATCTGTCCAGCGTAATGTAATGATCTCTCCATACAGTCTTGCAGCTTGTCTCTCAATGACTGCAAACGGAGCAGCAGGCGAAACCCGTAGGGAGATGCTCTCTGCAATGGGTTATGGGGGTCATTCAATTGAAGATGTAAACAGCTATTTTAAGAAGGTTACTTCGGCAATTTTAAAGGCTGATCCCTCTACTAAACTCTCAATTGCAAACTCTATCTGGTACAGAAATTCGATAAAAGTTAAAACAACCTTTACCGACGCTGCTAAGACCTGGTTCCATGCCGACGTCAGAGCTCTTGATTTCGATGCCCAATCTGCACCTCTTGCTATCAACAAATGGGTGTCAGACAAGACAAACGGACTAATTACTAATGTAATAGATAATATAGATCCATCGTCAATTATGTTTCTGATTAATGCTGTATATTTTAAATCGGTATGGTCAGATGGGTATCAATTTAAGACAGCATCAACTGCAAGTGCCGATTTTATAGCTCCTGGGGCAGCATACTCTCAGGTTTCAATGATGAGTAATACATTTACATATAAGTGCTTAAAGAACAGTGATGTTATGATCGTAAAGATCCCTTACGGGAACAAATCGTTTCAATTTACCGCCTATATGCCGCTTAATGGAGACACACCGTCTGCATTTGCTAAGAAGCTCAGTAATCAGGAGTATTATAATTCTCTTAAGAGCAGTTTGAATACAAAGAACATCACTCTTAAACTTCCAAAATTCAAGTTTCGATTCAATATAGAACTTACACAAACTCTTAAATCAATGGGCATATCCAAGGCCTTCGACCCTTATAGTGCCGATTTCGATAACGCATTTGAAAATGTGGACGATGCCTATATTAGTTTTGTCAAACAGTTTAACTACATTGAAGTTGAAGAGAAGGGAACAGAGGCTGCCTCGGTAACTCTAACCGGAATTGAGACTACTGCTTTACCTGTACAGCCTGAGCTCTTTATTTTCAACAAACCGTTCCTTTTCACAATAAGCGAAAATAGCACAGGCATTGTGCTATTCGCCGGAAGTGTAATTAATCCGAAACTCAGTAATTAGTCCGAAATCCGGTTACTGATCCCGGTTCTACTTATTTATCGTTGCAAGTACATTGTTAAGTGCCTCTCTCTCCCTCTCCTGGGCTTTAGCAAGTATGGCGGCGGCGCGGGTAGTGAGTTCCCGGGCCGATTCAATATTTTTGAGTCCTGCCGCGTTTATCATAACATTAAGGTATGCCCCGTAGATCGCGCCGCGCAGTGCAATTGCTCCTACACCAGCATCGGAAACCGAACTTGGCAGCCCCTCTTTAACCATTACTTCAATTATGTCGAATGCACTGTATGCAACCTCCATTGTCTTAAGAGGAATCTCTGTTGCGTATAGTGTTGCCTCCTGAATCGCCTGCGAACGCAACCTCTTATCCTCATCGCTGGTTTTAGGCATACCGAATGCGACCATTATTCTGTTAAAGGCTGCAGTATCTTCGTCGACAAGGTAAATAAGTTCATTCATAATCTTATTACCCCTCTCGGCAAATTGAGAGTAGTACTCCCACTTATCGTCCCAACCGGCTTTATGAGATGAGAGATTTGCCACCATCGTTCCGAGTGCAGCACCGAAAGCTCCCATACAAGCAGCTACCGATCCTCCTCCGGGTGCCGGTGATTCGCCTGCCGTCTCTCTTGCAAAACCCGATATGGTCAGATCGACAAGACCCTTCTCCCCTTCACCTTCAATCAGATACTCTATAACCTTCTCTTTTGGATCGAATGGTTTAAGGTCATCCAACCCCAAAGATTTTATTGCAATCTTTATCACTTCGGATTCAGGTACTCCTAATGATCTCTGTTGTTTACGAAGAAAGTATCTGCCCGCCTCAATAAGTACATTTTTAGGAACAAGTCCCACTATCTCGGTTCCTGTCACCCTTACCCCTCTGGCTGCGGCTTTATCGCAAACCTCTTCGAATGCTTTATGCAGAGGTGTTGCAGATATATCTGTTATATTCATCGACACTTGCGCGATACCATACTCTTCAATAAACCAACCAATTGCCTTACATCCCTTTAGAGTACCCGGAATCCACCTCTCATTTCCCTTTTCGTCAATAAGCACCTTCCCGGTAATAGGGTTTCCCTCTCTCATCTTCCTCCCCTTCTCTCTCACATCGAAAGCTATGGCATTTGCTCTTCTCACGGATGTAGTATTGAGGTTGTAATTAACTGCTATCAGAAAATCCCTCGCCCCTATTGCAGTCGCTCCCGATCGGGCAACATCTTCGGAAAACTCGGCAGGTCCGAAATCGGGTCTCCACTCAGGGGTTGAAATCCTTGCAGATAGTCCCTCATATTCACCGGCCCTGCAATTTGCAAGATTTTTCCGTTCTGGAGTGAATGCGGCATTCTCGTAGCAGAACACAGGCACAGAGAGCTCGTTCCCGACTCTTTTAGCCAGGGCTCTTGCATACTCAACGCACTCATTCATAGTAATTCCGGAAACCGGGATGATCGGGCAGACATCGGTGGCCCCCATTCTTGGATGCTCTCCCTTATGTCTTCTCATATCTATGAGTTCGCGCGCCACCTTTATTGCCCTGAAAGCCGCCTCACATACAGGTTCAGGCTCACCTGCAAAAGTAACTACTGTTCTGTTTGTCGCAGCACCCGGATCTACATTTAAAAGCTTAACACCCTCAACAGACTCTATTGCATCGGTTATCTGCTTTATAACTCCCATATCCCTTCCTTCGCTGAAGTTCGGAACACATTCGACAATTTTTCCCATTACTATCTCTAAATTATATATTTATTATCGTTTTTAATACCTTAAGATTAATCATTCAATAGCGCTACTCCATCTGGCATAAGAGCCTTAAGACTATTTGAATCCATATCGAAGAAGTGAGTTGCAATCACATACTTCGGCCTGATAACTGCAACGGCCTCAACAAATTGCGCATCACTCATGGTGTAGGGCAGATTTTTTGGCAAAAGCGCAAGATCAATATCTCTGAGCAGCGACATCTCCGGAATCAGCTCAGTATCACCCGCAACATATAATCGGAATCCTCCGGCAGATATTATATAACCATTCCCCTCTCCGGATGGGTGAAACGGGGAACCGTCATTTTTATGATTTATTATATTGTATGCAGGTACCGCATCAATCGTAAAGTTCTTGTATAAAAAGCTCTCTCCGTTCTTAAGCACCTCCGGATTCGGAAGCAGTTTTGCCGAAGAGGGGTTACACACAATAGTAGTCTTATCGCTCACAACATGTCTGAAGGCACTGTGATCCAGATGATCGTAATGATTATGAGTAATTAACAAGAGGTCAGCAAGGGGATATAGAGAAAAATCGGCAACCTCGCTGTATGGATCACAATAGATTCTGGTAACGCCCCACTCAAAAATGTATGAGGCGTGGCCAATTATATTAACTGTTAATTTCCCGTTACCGGTATCAAATTCTCTTAACATTCCTGCATATTTCTTTAATTATTGAATCTTACCCTTAAGTATTATCTTATCGATAAGCGGAGTGGTATAAGAGTAGACAAAAAACTCCTCACCGGCGATCGGTTTGGTAAGGAAGAGGTCTGCCGGGTGGCCGGGTGCAATTATTCCGTGTGTTGAGTCGAGGTCCATTGCACTAGCTGCATTCAGTGTTACTGAATTAATCAACTCATTTATATTCATTTTGTAGTTGAGTGCTCCCAGAAACATCATAAAACGGAGATCTCCCGATGGGGAGGAACCCGGATTGTAATTTGATGCAATTGCTACCGGCAGCCCATAATCGATCATATCTCTGCCGGGAGCAAACTCCATTCCCAAAAACAGCGACGAACCGGGAAGAAGTACCGGCATAGTTCCCGATTCCGATAGAAGTTTAAACTCCTCTACCGCTGTAGATTCAAGGTGGTCTGCAGATATAGCTCCATATTTGGCAGCTACCTGTACACCTCCAGAAAATGAGAGTTGATTAGCATGTACCTTTGGTCTTAATCCGTACTTTATAGCTGCATTGAGTATTCTGTCGGTATCGGTGATCGTGAAGAAGCCATCCTCGCAAAAGACATCTATAAAATCGGCCAACCCCTCGGTGGCAGCAACCGGGATCATCTCATTTATCACAACATTGGCGAAAGCCTCAGAATTACCGTCAAACTCCGGAGGGATTGCGTGAGCTCCCAAAAGAGTAGATTTTACAGTTAAATATGAACCTTCTGATGCTTTTTTTATTATTCTCAACATCCTCAACTCCTCTTCGGCATTAAGTCCATACCCGCTTTTAATCTCAACAGCGCCTGTGCCCTTCTCTGCAATTTCGGAGATCCTCATCATCAAATTTTCCAGAAGTACTTCGGAAGAGGTATCTCTTAAAAGTGCAGCAGAATTCAATATTCCTCCTCCTCTGGCAGCTATCTCTTTATATGTCAACCCATTTATCTTATCAAAAAACTCTCTCTCCCTGCTTCCGGCATAAAGCAGATGTGTATGTGAATCGCAAAATGATGGGAAAAGCAATCGACCGGATCCATTAATAACAATATCTGCCCGGTTATCACTCTCCGGAAAATCGCTCATCTTTCCATACGACTCAATTTTGCCGTTCCGGATAAACAGATATGCATTATCAATTGAATCCACCACACTCATTTCCGCACCGGAACGAACTCGACGGCCGTCGGAATAACACTCCTGCACGCCCTCCGGCAGCACCTGCACAACTCTCTTAATATCCCTTATTAAAATTCTCATCGCTTTCTAAATCACATTTAATCACTCTCAAATCAATTTTAATCAAATCTTGCGCCTCTCTCTACAACTCTTACCATACCTATTTGCGATACTTAGTACTGAACTACATCTCGGGGTTTCTATTTCAAGTTCTCTATCCCAAGTTCTCAATTCCAGGCAGGCGGAGAAAATCTCGCGACTTATGAATATGGTGGAACATAATCTCATCCTCTGCAATATATGGTACAAATTTGCGATATTTTTCCACGAATTTCTCAATGGCCGGCGAGCTTTTAAACGGTCTCCTGAATTCAAGTGCCTGAGCTGCGTTAAAAAGCTCTATAGCAAGAATCTGCTCAACATTATCGAGAACCTCCCTGCATTTTACCGCCGCATTTGCCCCCATACTTACATGATCCTCCTGACCCTGCGATGAGTCGATAGTATCAATGCTGGATGGAGTACATAGCTGCTTATTCTTGCTGACAATAGATGCGGAAGTGTATTGAGGAATCATAAACCCTGAATTGAGACCCGGATGCGCCACCAGAAACGAAGGTAAACCTCTCTTTCCCGAAATCAACTGATATGTCCTGCGCTCCGAAACCGAACCAAGTTCTGCCATTGCTATTGCCATAAAATCGTTATTGAGAGCAAGAGGCTGGCCGTGAAAATTACCGGCAGATACTATGATATCCTCATCCGGTAAAACGGTTGGGTTATCCGTTGCACTGTTAAGTTCGGCCTCAAATACCTCCTCAATATGCCTGAGCGTGTCTTTTGTTGCCCCGTGAATCTGAGGAATACAGCGGAATGAGTAAGGGTCCTGGACATCTGCCTTACTTCTGTTCAAAAGTTCACTACCCTCAAGAATCTTTAGGATATTTGCTGCAGTCTCAATCTGCCCCTTATGTGGCCTTATAGCATGCACGCCGGGCGTAAATGGCTCCTTTCGTCCGTTAAATGCATCCAGAGAGAGTGCTCCAATTATATCGGCAAGTGCAGATAGTTTTTTCGCCTTCTGCAGATTCAGAATACTGTATGCAAGCATAAACTGAGTCCCGTTTAGCAGTGCAAGTCCCTCTTTGGAAGCCAGTGTAAGGGGCTCCCAGCCCAGCTTCCGGAACAGCTCCCCTGCATCTCGCTTCTCTCCGTTATACCACACCTCTCCCATTCCAATAAGTGGAAGCGACATATGTGCCAGTGGTGAGAGATCTCCCGATGCTCCTAATGAGCCCTGAGTATAGACAACCGGCGTGATATTGCTGTTGTACATATCTGCCAGCCTCTGGACACTCTCCACTCTGACACCCGAATACCCGTATGAGAGTGAAATTATTTTTAACAGCATCATAACTCTGACAATCTCCTGAGGTACCTCATTGCCGGTTCCGCAAGCGTGAGACATCACGAGGTTCTTTTGTAGCTGAGAAAGCCTTTCGTTATCGATTCTTATATTGCAAAGCGAACCGAAGCCTGTGTTTATTCCGTAAACCGGCTCCTTCTGTTCCCTCATTTTGTTGTCAAGATACTCCCTGCACTTTTTAATTCTCTCTTTGTCTCTGATGCTTAATACAATCTGAGCACCCTCTTCAATAAACAATTCTAAATCCGAAATCCTCATTTGCTTATGTTTTTTAACAAAAACCTATTACTTTATTACAAATATAAACAAATCCACCCAAAACGCACAACATTTGTGGCACAAAAAAAATTGTGGCACAAACATTTTTGTGCCACAATTAATCGTGTTAATATCTCTAGTACTGCGGATTTTGCTGTGTGGCAATTGCAGGGTTAGCGTCCAATTCCGACTTAGGTATAGGCAGAATAGCTTTGTAATATGTTCTGTCTATAGATGTTGGTCTTGATGTGATTATAACAGTAGGAGTTATGAAGTTATCGTTGAACTGGATGGTTTTGTTCAATCTTATCATATCCCAGTAACGTTGTCCTTCGGCAAAGAGCTCTTTGCTCTTTTCGTTAAGAATCATATCGAGCGTAACTGTAGACGATGTTGAGAGAGCGAGACCTGGAGATCTCTTTCTGATCTCGTTCAGATAGTTGGATGCCTTGAGAGCATCGGTAGGAAGAGCAGCTTCTGCTGCGATAAGATACATTTCAGAGAGTCTTATCATCTTGACATTAACCGCAGATGTACTTCCCTTATCTCCTTTAAGATCGGAACCTGTATACTTTAAGCAAGAGCCGTAACGATAAATTCCTGTTTCAGAATATGTTTCATCATAGTCCATAATACCTTTGCGGACATCTGTAGCATCTTCGCCCATTCTGGCAACAAATGCGTCGCTACCCATAAAGTAACCCATTGCATTTGTAACCTTGCTCTTACGAAGCAGATAGTAACCTAATGAACCTGTTCCAAGATCTGCCTCATTGGCATACATTCCAAGCTCAAGAATAGCTTCTGAACCGAACTCTTTTGACCATGATGCAACCCAGTTGGCATTTGAATACAACGTGTATTTAGTACTTGTAATTACAGCCTCGGCAGCTGCCAGAGCTAGTGAATTATTATTCATATGAAGATAAACTCTTGCTTGAATAGCCTTGTTTGCATAATATGTAACATACCCATTTGTAGAGGTGCCGACAGTTTTAGAGAGCAGTGGTTCAGCATCGGTAAGGTCCTTCACAATTTGTGTATAGACCTGCTCAACAGTTGACCTTGTAGGCTTAGCTTTCGCAGTAATAGTTGTTAACACAAGCGGAACACCGTAAGATGTCTTATCCATATTGTAAGGTTTACCATACAGGCGAACAAGATCGAAGTAGAAGAGCGCACGTAGAGTGAGTGCCTGCCCCTTATAGTCAGAAAGAGTTGCAGAACCGTTTCCGGCAGCCTCAATCTTCTCAATATTCATGATAATATTATTTGCCTGAAGAATGCAGTTATATATTTGAGCCCAGAAACCACCATAAGCGTTAGATGTTGCAGAGTGGTTAAAGGTATATAGAGCGTCGTTACCACGACCTTGTGAACGGATTGCCAAGTCTCCTCCCTTAGCATCTGCATAGAGGATGAAGTTCCTTCCATAATAATCAGAAGAGCCCATCTTACGCATTAGGCCGGAGATTGCAACTTTAGCATCGTTGGCGTTTAGAATCGCCTTAGTAGCGTCACCCTGGTTTGTAGGAGCCACATCCAAAAAACCGTCACAAGATGTGAAAAGTGCCGCACTAAATATAGTAATTAATAAAAATATCTTTTTCATATTGTGTAATCTGTTTTAGAATGTCAATTCAACTCCAAATGTATAGGTTTTACCGATTGGCATCTCCCAACCCCTTGATCCATATTCTGAAACTTCGGGATCGTATACTTTATGAACCGATAATGTCCACAAATTCAAACCTGTAAAGTAAATTCTGGCTTTTGAAGCATTTACCTTGCTTAGAATACTCTTAGGCAGATTGTATGCAAGTGTCAAAGATTTCAGTCTGATAAAGTCAGCACTGTGCAGGTGTCTGCTACTCTTTTGGTTAACATCTTCCATATCGGTTGCCATACGTTGAGGATATTTAGCATTTTTATTTTCAGGAGTCCAGCGATTCTCATACGCATCCTGAGAAATAATTCTCTCCCAGTAGTAACCGTCGTCGTTGACATCTCTTCCTGCTCCGTCATATGTCTTACCACCCAACTTGTAGTTGAAATTGAGACCAAGATTTATACCTCTCCAGGTAACATCGGTATTGATACCACCGAACAGTTTAGGGTGGATATTGCCGATGATAACCTCAGATGCGTCGCTGTACTTGTATGTAACAGGTCTTCCGTTAACTATGTTTGCCGGTGCCTTATTGTTGTTAAGATACCACATATTTTTACCGTTCGACGGATCTACTCCGGCCCACTCAAGACCCCATACTGCAAGAGTCGATTGACCCTCTCTGTAGATAAACTTGGTTCTTGCGTCACCACCTGTAGGATCGTACCATATAATATCCTGTCCGCCATAAAGTTTGGTAACAGTAGATTTTACGTGAGATGCTGTAATACTTGCACTCCATGTAAGCTCCTTGCTCCTGATAATATCTCCGGCAAGTTCTATCTCAATACCTTTATTGTTAATCTCACCAACGTTTGTGAGAGTTGAATAGAATCCTGTAACCTGAGAGATTGGAACATCCTGTAGAAGATTCTTGGAATCTCTGTTGAAGAACTCAACCGAACCAGAAATTCTCTGATCGAGAAGACCAAACTCAATAGCAAAGTTTGAGTTGTAACTTGTTTCCCAGGTAACGTTCTCATCGGCCAATGTCGATACTGAACTACCAGGAAGCGACATATACTTGTTAGTATATGATGTAAGGTTTCTCCATGCATACAAATCCGAAGGGAGTGTGGCATTTACACCATATGATGCCCTTAGTTTGAGTGAGCTTACCCAATCCACATCTGCCATGAATTTCTCTTTATCAACTCTCCATGAACCTGCTACAGACCAGAAGTTGCCCCAGCGTCTGCTTGGGCCCAGTCTTGAAGATCCGTCTCTGCGGAAAGAGAACGATCCGTAATATTTATTATCGTAGTTATATTCTGCTCTGGAGAGGAATGATAACATCGTATTTTTTCTGATATAAGCATTTGCATCCAGTACACCGGCTGTAGAGACTGTGTGAAGTCCGCTGGAAGGCAGATTTGTACCTCTTGCTCTCTGGAAATTCCATTGGCTGTCCTCAGCTTCCCATCCTGCGAGGAGACTGATGTTATTTTTCTTATCAAGCTGTCTGGTGTAATTCAAAGTAGTAGATGATACAATCTTTTCATCTTTACTGCTCATCTCGGTAACAGATCCTTTGTCGTTTGAACCGTTAAAGTGGAGTGCACTGTAATAAAGGTGATCATTTGTCTGTGAGTTATCATAAGAGAGGATCGAACGGAATACAAGACCTTCCATCAGTTTAATCTGTAAGGTTTCGCTTGCAGATACTCTCAGTGTCTTACTTGAGTTTTCCCACTCATTGTTATAGTAAAGAGGATTGTATGCGTAGCTGCCGTATCTTGCTGTCCAAGGGGCGCCTGTTAAATAGTCAGTTGGCCAGTATAGAGGCCAAAGAAGGTTTCTCGACTGGAGGAAGTAGTTCGAACCTGTATTTCTTGTATCGTTAAAACCGGTTTTATTCCCTTTCGAGATATTCACACTTGAGAGGGATTCGATATTCTTTCCCACCTTTTGATTCAGGTTAAGACGACCGGTTATACGTTCAAAGTCGTTTATAATACTTCGACCCTGATCTTTTGTATATGAAATCGAACTGTAGTAGTTTGAGTTATCGGCAGCTCCGCTTACAGAGAGGTCATATGTCTGATAAACAGCTGTTCTGAACAGAACATCGTTCCAGTCATAATATTTTCCTGCTCTATCACCGGTAACAGTTAGTGTTTTCACTGTATTATCGGGAGCTGTAAATACATATCCGTGTTTATTAAACCTGTTATTGAGCTGTTTTAAAGCGGCAGTGCTCGCCTCTGCAGCTGTCTTTCCATAGCTGTAAACGTTAGCATTCCAGAAGTTCTCGTAGTACATCTCAATTTGATGCTCAGGTGATGCTGCCTCATAGTTATCGGTTGCAAATTCAGGTGTAATACCTACTGAAGCTTTAAAGTTTACAGTAGCTTTACCCATTTTACCCTTTTTGGTTGTAATGATAACCACACCGTTTGCTGCTCTGGATCCGTACAGTGATGATGCAGCAGCATCTTTAAGAACTGTAATGGATTCGATATCGGTAGGGTTGAGAGTACTCATCACGTTATTTGAAGTGTAGAGATAACTGCTCATTCCACCTGCATTTCCCGATACTACAGGTACTCCGTCAATTACATAAAGAGGCTCATTGGATGCGTTCATCGAACCTATACCACGAACCCTGATTGCTGATGTCGAACCGGCCTGTCCAGAGACAGTAGATATCTGTACGCCGGCTACTTTTCCGTTTAGTGCATTTTCAAATGAAACTGCAGGTACGTCTTTAATTGCGTCACTCTTGACAACGCTGGCCGCTCCTGTAAATGTACCCTTTGTAGTAGTACCATATGCTACGACCATTACTTCATCGAGGTTGACTGCATCGGGCTTAAGCGCTATATCTATTACCGCTCTCCCGTTTACAGGAACTTCGAGACTTGTAAAACCGATGAAAGAAAATACCAGAGTGCCGTTTGCCGGAACCTTCTCGAGGATGTATTTTCCATCGTTGTCTGTGAAGGCACCGGAGCCTTGCTGGCCTTTAATCTGAATGTTGACATAAGGCATCGGAGCTCCATCGTCCGATGAGGTTACCCGTCCGGTAACCTTAATTTGCGCCGATACTGCACTGACAAACAGTATAGACACAACCAATAATAGGATTTTCTTCATAGATTAATTTGATTAGGTTAAAATTTGGTATCCAGAGTTATAAAATTAAGAAAAAATAATGATAAAATGCTCTAAAACCCAATAAAAAAAAGCATTTAGATCATTTTAACTTTATTATTTATTAACAACTATGTAACAATATTTTATGCTGATAACCTGAATAGCAACCTAAATAAGGATAAAAAAAAACTGACTATTACCAGTTTGTAACAGTCAGTTTTAAATAAATATCAGTAAATTAACTACTTATCCTTTAATTTATCTTTTTGGCGGGAATTTTCTTCCGTGTCCGCCTCCATCTCTTCTGGGACCACCTTTATCGCCTTCGGGCCTTGGTCTGCGAACAGGTTCCGTGTAACCTTCAGGTTTCTCGATAAGAGCCTTTCTTGATAGTCTCATCTTGCCTGTTTTGGCATCTATCTCAAGAAGTTTTACCTCCAGCTCATCTCCAACCTTAACTACATCCTCTACCTTCTCTACCTTTTTCCAGTCAAGTTCCGAGATATGAAGCAAACCCTCTTTACCCGGGAGTATCTGAACAAACGCACCGAACTCCAGAATTGAAACCACTTTACCTTTATATATCTGCCCCTCTTCCGGAACGGTAGTGATACCCTTTATCCAGTTAAGAGCAGAATCCATTCCATCTTTATCCTCTCCGAATATATCAACGATACCTGTGTTATCCTGTTCGGTAATTGTAATTGTTGTACCTGTAACCTTCTGGATCTCCTGAATAACCTTTCCACCTGTTCCGATTACAGCTCCTATAAATTCACCAGGGATTGTAATCTGTACAATTCTTGGAACATGAGGTTTGAGTTCAGGGCGAGGTTCCGACATCACCTTCATCATCTCTCCCATAATATGTAGTCTTCCCTGACGAGCCTGCTCGAGAGCCTGCTCGAGAACCTCATAAGGGAGTCCGTCCACTTTAATATCCATTTGGGTTGCAGTGATACCATCCTTTGTTCCTGTAACCTTAAAGTCCATATCGCCAAGATGGTCCTCATCGCCCAAAATATCGGAGAGAACTGCGAATTTCTTAGATTTTGTATCGGTAATCAAACCCATTGCAATTCCAGAAACAGGTTTCTTTATTTGAATTCCCGCATCCATAAGAGCAAGTGTCCCTGCACAAACTGTAGCCATTGACGATGAACCGTTAGATTCAAGTATATCCGAAACAACCCTCACCGCATATGGATTTGCCTCGCCTGTTGGAACTACATACTTAAGTGCTCTGAGTGCAAGATTTCCGTGACCGATCTCTCTACGGCCAGTAGCTCTTTGAGGTTTTGCCTCTCCTGTTGAGAACGGAGGGAAGTTGTAGTGTAGCACAAACTGCTCTTGACCAGCAACAAGTACTTCGTCTATCTCTTTCATGTCAAGCTTGGTACCAAGCGTAACAGTAGTAAGCGACTGAGTCTCTCCTCTTGTAAAGATTGCCGATCCGTGAGTAGCCGGCAGATAGTCAACTTCACACCAGATAGGTCTTATTTGTGTAGTTGAACGACCGTCGAGCCTTACCCCCTCGTCGAGAATCATATTTCTCATCGCCTCTTTCTCAACAGCGTGATAGTATCTCTCTATCATTATTTTTTTAGCAGCTCTATCCTCTTCTGAAAGAGTCTCATAGAAATCGGCTTTGATTTTTTCAAAAGCATCCGATCTTTCGTGTTTTGCAGTACCGGCTTTTGCCACTGCATAGCACTTATCGTAACAGTATTCACGAATTGCAGCACGAAGCTCTTCATCCTGTGTCTCGTGGCAATACTCTCTCTTGGTCGTTTTTCCGGCTGCCTCCTGTAGTTCAAGAAGCACGCGGCAGTGATTTTTAATCTCTTCGTGAGCAAATTTGATGGCTTCAAGCATATCTGCTTCACTCACCTCTTTCATCTCACCCTCTACCATCATAATATTATCGATGGTTGCTCCAACCATTATATCGATATCGGCACCTTTAAGTTGCTCGAATGATGGATTAATAACGAGTTTACCATCTATTCTAGCCACTCTTACTTCAGAAATAGGTCCGTTAAACGGAATGTCGCTAACCGCAAGTGCTGCAGATGCTGCAAGACCTGCAAGTGCGTCTGGCATAATCTCTTTCTCTGCCGAAATAAGATTTACTGTTACAAACACCTCTGCGTGAAAATCATCCGGGAACAGTGGTCTCAAAGCCCTGTCGATCAATCTCGAAACAAGAATTTCAGAATCGTTTGCTCTCCCCTCTCTCTTCATAAAACCACCAGGGTATCTCCCGGCAGAAGCGTACTTCTCTTTGTACTCAACCTGAAGTGGCATAAAATCTACATCTTCCTTCGCATCCTTTGCGCAGGTTACAGCTGCCAACAGCATAGTTTTGCCCATCTTGAGCACAACTGAACCGTCAGCCTGTTTTGCCAGTTTCCCGGTTTCAATCTCAATGATTCTCCCGTCGTTCAGGCGAATCTCTTTTTTAATAATATTCATTTTACACTAAATACAGCCCGGCTCTCCCTATGAGAGTCATTATTAATTAATTAATTCCGCTACAGACAGAGCCCCGGGTTGCTCTACTTTAACTCTGGCTGTACAAAAAAAAAGGGTGCCCTCCGACACCCTTCTGCCTCTATTTACGAAGGTTCAGGGCCTTCACGATATTCCTGTACCTCTCGATGTCGGTTGACTTCAAATAATCAAGTAAACGACGTCTCTTACCTACCATCTTTAACAAAGACCTCTGAGTGTTGTAGTCCTTTTTGTTGTTTTTCAGGTGATTTGTAAGGTGAGCGATACGGTAGGAAAATAGAGCTACCTGGCTCTCTGGAGAACCGGTATCTGCATTAGACTTTCCGTATTGTCCGAAAATCTCTTGCTTCTTGTCTGCGTTTAAATACTCTGCCATCTAAGCAATTGATTAAAAAAATTTTTGCCCAAAATCGGGCTCGCAAATTTAACTATAATTTTTTATCACACAACAATTTTCTGTTAATTTTGCCGTAATAATGGAGAAAATAATTAGACATCCTGAATTCGGAGAAATTACTGTTACAAAAAGCAGCGGCTCACGAAATATCCGCCTTACTGTACATCCCGTCAGAGGAGTACGGGTATCTATCCCATGGCTTACTCCCGTATCTGCAGCGGAGAGGTTCGTTCGGGAGAAGGAGGAGTGGATAAGAGAGAGCATCGCAAAGCAGAGAGAGAGGGCAGATAGGGTGAGGTTGGACTTAAAAGATGGGTCAAAGCTCAACACAGTAAAAAGAGAGGTGAGTTTCATTGCAGATGGATCGTGCGAGGAGAGAAAGATAAGGGTCAGAGTCTATGATAAAGTGGCTGAGATCATTTTCCATGGCGGTGCGGAAGATCCGAAAATCCAACAGGCTCTTAAGGATGCATTTGTAAAATATCTCCGTCACGAAGCTGCTGAGGTTCTTCCTTTGAGGGCGGCGGAGCTGGCAAAGAGGTACGGTTTCAGTTACAACAAAGTTTTCCTGAAGAACAACACCACAAACTGGGGAAGCTGTTCTCGACTCAATAATATAAATCTTAACATCCATCTGGTAAGACTCACACCTGAATTATGCGATTTTGTAATTCTTCACGAACTCTGCCACCTGGTTCACCGGAATCATGGGCCACAGTTTCACGAACTTCTGAATAGACTTAGTAACGGCAGAGAGAGGGAGCTCAACCGCCAGCTCCGCCGCCACTCAACCAGAATCTGACCAATATGGGACAAGAATCCTTAAGTTCCCCATTTATGTTCAGCATTTTGCAGCCCAAATGGGGTTGAAGATTGACAGACAAAGAGATAATAAAAACGGCCCTCAAATGAGAGCCGTTTAAAATATCTGTTGATTTCTTTATCTATTGAGCCAGAGCGCTTATCTTAAGGAAAAGAGCATCTACGCTTTTAAGAAGCTCCTCGTTAACACTCTTAAAATATTTTTTAACATTTGCTTTATCGGGACGATTGATCTTCTCATAGAGAGAATTTCTCAATTCAACTGCCTCGCTGATGATCTCAACTGCCTCTTCGTATTTTTTACCGGGATTGAGATACACAAACATCCAGCAGTCCGAAATTACCTCTGAAACAAGGAAATCAACATCTTTTTTAATTACTCTTATACTTGCCATCTTTATAAAATTTTTCCAAAGATATTATTTTTTTTACAATTTGGCGATTCCGATTCCCGGAAGTTCATTAAGTGTAATCTTGCCGTCAACTATCTGCACACCTTTATAGCAATCGTTGGCAATCAGCAGATTCCCATCCAGATCGGCCCACTCCATTTCGGGAGCAAGCTGAGCTGCAGCAGAAATCGCACACGATGTCTCGGTCATACAACCTATCATAAGCCTCATATGCAGAGCTTTAGCAAGCGATACCATCTCTCTGGCCTCACGCATACCGGTACACTTCATAAGCTTAATATTTATCCCCGAATATGCACCCTTCAATTTAGGGATATCGGTCAATCTCTGACAAGCTTCATCGGCAATAATAGGAAGTGGACTGTTTTCGGTCAACCAGGCGTGTTCATCGTAAAGATACTTCGACATAGGTTGCTCAATCATAGTAACATTCCTCTCATTAAGCCAGTGGATCATATTGAGCGCATAGTGCTTCTCTTTCCATCCCTGGTTGGCATCAACGCAAATTGGGGTGTTGGTTACCGAGCGTATTGTCTCTATCATCATCTTGTCGGTCTTTTCGTCGCGTCCCAGTTTAACCTTAATCACTTTGTACGGTGACGCCTCTTTGGTCTTCTCCTTAACTACCTCCTCGGTATCCAGACCTACGGTAAATGAGGTATTTGGCGTATTTGCGGCATTGAAGCCCCATATTTTCCACCAAGGTTGTCCCATGATCTTTCCTACCAGGTCGTGAAGAGCAATATCTACAGAGGCCTTTGCTGCTGTGTTGTTAGTAGAGAGAGACTCTATATATGTCATTATATCCTGAATCTCAAAAGGTGAGCTGAACTTTGAAAGATCAACCTTCTTAAGAAACTCCATTACCGAAGCTTGTGTCTCTCCCAGATATGGAGGTAGAGCCGCCTCACCGTAACCTACCATACCGTCGTATGATATTTCGGTAAGAACAATAGGAGTCGTAGTTCTTGACGAGTTAGCGATTGTAAAAACGTGCCTCATCTGAGCATCATAAGGGCGAAATGTAAGTTGCATCTTTTTGCTTCCGGAAATTGCCCTGGAATCTTTTCTTGTCTGAGCAAAAATCTCAAACGGATTCAGGATTGCCGCAGCTGCCGTAACTACTCCGGCTGTACGGAGAAAATCTCTTCTTGTTGTCATATATCAATAATTACAAGTTACTTAAAAATACCAAGGGTGTTTTTTAATCGAAACAATTCCCTCATCGCCATCTATTTTGGTAAGCACTCTTCTTGCACGAACCAGCCTCTTCTCAACATCATTATAGTCGGGATCGGAGGTGTTCAGAGAGTTGATGTGAACATATCCGGCAGAGTGAATAAACCTGCCATTGCCTATATACATTCCCACGTGTGTGATTCTTTCACGCTTCCCTTCCGATGCCTTTGTTCCGAAGAATAGAAGATCTCCAACCTTAAGGTTACCATATCCGGCAGATATATCTACATGCTCTCCTGTAAGCGCCTGTTGTGAAGCATCTCTCTCCAGAATTACCCCATTAAGGAAATATACGCTTTTTGTAAATCCTGAGCAATCAACTGCCTTGATTGATGTCCCGCCCCACATATATGGGAAACCGAGAAACTGTTTGGCAGTTGCAACAAGAGACTCTGGAGTGATATTTCTGCTATCGAGCCACTTGTTAAAATCGGCAGCACAGGATTTAAGCAGATATGCACTCTTTCCGTTAGGAAGAGCCACTTTGTACCAATTTCCCGATTCACCACTCTTTACAACTACATTTCCCCAAACGCCATCCATAACTACTGTGGATTTTTCACTAGGCTCCTCTCGGAAGAGGGTATAGTGTGTTGTGATAATAAGTTTAGGAGAAGATTTCCACTCGTTGTACTCCTTCTCATTCATAGGCTGAACACTGCTCCCCGAAACCCACGCAATATAGCCTTCGGGAGTTATACATCTGTACCATCCTCCGCTCTTTTCGAGAATTCTTAGAGGCATACCAAGAATAGTCTGAGTTGCAGACTCTTCCGAGTAATCAGGGTCGTACCTGAAATTAATTACCGACTGTGCAGTGAGTCCGTAGGTCTTATCGCCCAGCTGAGGATCAGGTAATAGAACCATTTTATCCGTAACGGTTATCCCGCCCGAAGCAAGTTGTTTTAAAAGCTCATCCTTAGCATCTTTCTCGGTTGTAGAACCTTTAAGAACAAGTGAAGAATCTTTTGCAACCTCAAGTTTTGCTTCAAAAACCTTGGCTCGACGGTCGGGTGCAAACTGAGACTTGACACCCTTTGCAATTCCCTCGAAACGGGCAATATCTGCTTTTACCTGCGAAAACAGAGATCCGCAGATAAATACAAATGAGGCGGTTAATAGTAAAATCCTTTTCATATCGTGTTGATTTTTCGTTTATTAAGATTTATTTGGAAAATTTTACGGCAGCGCTCTCATTATGGAGCCTGTCAAGGGCAGATACGTAGTAATCATATCCCGGCTTTGCCTTTAACACAAAACTCCTCTCTCCTGTAATCTCAACAATTGCATCGCCTCTGCCAAAATCGGGTTCGGTTCCCTGTGGGAAACAATATATCACATAATAGCAGGCTTCGGGCAGATCCTTTTTATTGGATGGTTCCCATTTAAGCTCAATTTTATCTCCCTGTGCGTGGATCTTTGTATGTATAGGAGCGGCCGGCGGAGTCGTGCTGAAACCCTTCAGAGCCGGCGGTATTGCAGGATGGCTGTACTTATTTGCAATAAGTTCATTGATGCCCAGTTTATTATCTTTAAAATCCTTGGCATTGAAGTAGCAGGCTCCAAAATATCCGGCCTTTGACCTGATTCGATCTATCTGTTTGCCTATTTCGTCGGCACTTCTCCAAGCTTCCGATTTGGAATTTTTGTCAAGTTTATAGGTTGCCAGCCCGGCATAGAGCGGAATTCCGTATGAGTAATCCTCCCACCACTTTGTGATTACATCGAAATCCACAGCGGGATATCCGATATTGAAATAGAACTGAGGCAAAATATAATCTACCCAACCCATCTCCATCCATTTGAGAATATCGGCGTGCAGATGGTCATAGTTTGTATAAGAGTAGCTCTTTGTGGCTGACCCGCGAGGATCCAGATCGTTATTCCTCCAGATTGCATAAGGACTGATTCCGAACTTAACCCAAGGTTTTACCGATTTTATAGTATCCCTGAGCATCTTTACAACCATGTCGACATTCTCTCTTCTCCAGGCCATCTTATCCTCTGGTTTGTAGCCCCTGTTGTGAATCGAGAAAGAGTAGTCATCCTTAAAGTCATTGTTCGGATAGAAGTAGTCGTCGAAATGTATTCCATCTACATCATATCTTGTAACAATATCTTTAATAACCCTGCAGAGGAACTCTCTTGTTTCGGGAAATGCAGGATCGAAATAGTATTTTTTTGTATGCTTGACAAACATTTCGGGATGCTTTCTGGCAATATGTCCTGAGGCCATATCCTTAAGGTTTGTGGTATCCTGGGAAACTCTGTATGGATTGAGCCAGGCATGGAGTTCGATTCCCCTTTTATGTGCCTCCTTTATTGCAAACTCAAGTGGATCGTAGAAAGGAACAGGAGCTTTTGATTGATTACCTGTAAGATAAATCGACCAAGGTTCGAGCTCCGATTTGTAGAAAGCATCGGCAGTAGGCCTTATCTGCAATACTACAGCATTGATATTCAATTTTTTGAACAAATCGAGATACTCAATCAGCTCTCTTTTTTGTTGCTCTGAGCTTAGACCCGGAGCAGATGGCCAGTCGATGTTATTAACAGTGGCTATCCATACGGCTCTCCACTCGTGTTTACCGTCATACTGGGCGTGCAGGGATGTACCTGAAAGTATAAGCAGAGCGGCAAAAACGATTTTTGTGCAGATTTTATGCATCTTAACTTTTTTTTAAAATGTAAATTGGTGTCTATCCTTACAAAGATAGTATATTTGTATAAAAACTAAAGGGAAATGATTATTGATTCTGTAAAGGGTTTCGAGAGATATTTAAAGCTCCACCCACTTTTTGAGAAGGCATTCAGATTTATGAGACAAAATGGTTTCGAAGAGCTTGAGCCGGGTGAATATGAAATTGAGGGAAGGGAGTTGTACTGTTCTATTTGGGAAGGAGAGGGAAAAGGCATGGAGATTCCTAAACTTGAGATCCACGACTCATATATAGATATACACGTTTTGATCAAGGGCGATGAAACGATTGGCATAAGAGACAGGGGACGCTGTGCTGCCGACAAAATATCTTATGACAACGAAAAGGATATTGCATTCCTGGAGGAGGAACCAGACCTGTTCATAAGCCTCATTCCATCATATTTTGCACTACTTTACCCACACGATGCACATGCACCGCTCATTGGAAACGGAATAATCAAAAAGGCTGTATTCAAAATCAGAGTACCTGTAAAAGAGCCTATTATAAAATGACCGAAAGAAAAAGGTACAACTATTACGTAGATTTTTTCAAAGAGCATTTCGGACACAGGATTCAAAAAATAGTGATCGATGCCGGTTTCACCTGTCCGAATCGTGACGGGAAGGTTGGCCGGGGCGGGTGCACCTATTGCGATAACAATGCATTCCACCCCTCCTACAGTGTCCCATCAAAGAGTGTGACCACACAAATAGAGGAGGGAATCCGTTTTCACCTGAACCGCTATCGCAGGGCAGGCAGCTACCTTGCATATTTTCAGTCATATTCAAACACATACGCACCTCTGACAAGACTAAAGGAGCTATACTCCGAGGCACTCTCCCACCCTTCGGTAAGCGGAATTGTTATTGGCACCCGCCCCGACTGTGTAGATGAGGAGATTCTCGACTACCTAAAGGAGTTATCTGCAAAACACATAGTTATAATCGAATACGGAATTGAGTCCTGTTACGACAAAACCCTTCTGAGAATAAACAGAGGGCACGATTTTGCATCTGCCACGAGGGCGGTGGAGGCTACTGCGGCAAGAGGTTTACACCAGGGAGCTCACTTTATATTCGGTCTTCCGGGAGAGACCAGAGAGATGATGCTTGAGATGGCAGAAACCATCAACAAACTTCCGTTGAATTCGGTAAAGTTTCACCAATTACAGATTATAAAGGGGACTGCTATGGAGCGGGAATATGCAGAGCACCCCGAAGATTTTATACAATTCTCTCTCGAAGATTATATCGACTTCTTCATCTCATTCCTTGAGAGACTTCGCCCCAACCTTTACATAGAGCGATTTGCCGGAGAGGTTCCTCCTAAATTTGTAAACTCGATGCCTTGGGGGAAAATAAGAAATGTCGAACTCCTCAGGCTTCTTGAAAAGAGACTCGAAGAGCTCGACACATATCAGGGTCGCCTCTATAGGGAGGCAAAATAGTTACTTAAGCATTGCTTTTGCAGAGATCTCCTCGCCGGTAGCCCTCTTCATCCACTCTTTCGGGGTAACGCTTCCAATTGAGTATACTCTCTCTATCTCTTTTGCAAGATCCTTTCCTTCATAGAATTTCTCCAGTTGATACTCAATAATATGGCCAAGCGGATAATTTGCCAGATACAGAGGATAGTTAATCATATGTGAATATATTGCCAGAATCGGAGAGTCTTTAACTCCAATAACAGGTGCAAAATATCTGTTCCAAATATCGAGAGATATGTCGATAACTGCTTTCTGCAACTGCGCAGGGGTTGCCTCTGGATTATCGTACATCCACCGCCAAACATTTATATCCACGAGCGCCACACCCATAATCTCAAAGGCACCCCAGCGGATATCCATTTCACTCTTTGTCCGCTGATCCTTATCAATCTGAGGGAAGCCCAGAATCTGCATATCCCTCTTTTGGAAAACGAATGCATTCGCCTCTGTGAATGCTGTATTAGGGACTCCGTTGAGCAGATAGTAATCCACCTCTCTCATGCTTATTGTCTGCTCTACATTATGCCCCAGCTCGTGAACTGCTATATTGAAACCTTTATAATCCATGCCTTTAGGAGATAGTCTGGTTCGCAATCTTGCGAGGTCGTTCCGTCCGGCGGCACCCTGGGCGTGTCCGGAACCTCTGGCTGCCTCAACCACAATCGCACCTCCAAGCCAATCTGCCTTCTCTTTTGAGAAACCCAGCTTAACCAGCATTTGCGGGATATCGGCATCGAATGCCTCTGCTGTCGGAAATCTTTTGGTCGTAATTGCATCGAGGCTCTCAAGCGATATTGTACTTCTGGCTTTGAATCCGTCATACCAGATATCATAAGCCTCCAGAGGCCTTCCCAGTCTATCGCTGATTACCTGGGCCAATTTTTTAATCTCAGGAGAGCTCATATACTCTGAAAACATCTTCTCGATCTCCTCGACCGGAATCTGCATCTGCCCGTCAAATGCACGTTTTATGGCAGTTGGGTAAGCGGTGTTGTACTTATCGGCCTCTCTCTGAGTCCTGAACTGATCCAGGAGAACCTCATATCTCTTGCCTCCCTCACTCTTTACCTCTACTTTTTTCCCATCCCTGTATACATCATTGGTATACGGATTCCATGTATAGGAGGCATCATTGATAACCTCGGCAGGAATACTCTGGTCTATAATTCTCATCATCACCTGGTATATCATCTTTTGTTTCTCCAGATTATCGGGCACAGGTGCATAATCGGATTTTATCTGATCTCTGAGATTCCAGTGGGAGAGCAGCTTCATCCCTTCGGGAAATAGTCTGTTGCCTTTATCATTTACCAAAGAACCGGCCATAATGTTATATTCCGAAATGTAGCTCTCCGCTCTCAGAGCTGCGTCTGCAATAAGCTGGTTAACCTTTGCAGGTGGCTGTGGTGTAAACATATCACCCAGTTTGGCATATGCCCACTCCAGTCGGCTCCACTCCGACCCTAGACTATTTTTTTCGTTTAGGTCATAAAACGGGAAGTTCAGTATACATATGTAAGCTATTTTATTATCGTACAGATCATCCTTCATATGAGCCCCCGGCTCATAAGCTCCGAAAATATAATCGGATTCAGACAAAGGACCTGTATCGAGGTGAAGTGGTTTTTTAAGAAGCGTACTCACCTCCCCAAGATGAGCGAACAGAATTTCAAAAGAGGCTGATAATTTGTTAAATAGCATCTCTTTTTGCGATGGACTCTTCATGAAATTCTTCATGCAGAACTCCTCGAACTCCTTTTCACTACCGTCCTGGGCTCTCCATTGTGCGGCTGCCTGACTTATACCCCTAAGGATCAAATCGTGAGGAATGCTGTCACACCCTGCCGACAGTGAGTCGGCTATTCTCTCAACTATTGTTTTATTCATTGGTTCACTCTTTTTACTGCTGCACGATGTTACAATCGCTAACAGCATTAATGCAATAATAATCGATTTTTTCATAGCTAAGTATTTACCAGCTAAATTAACAAAAAATGCTACCTTTGTCAATTAATGCAAACCATTTTAGTATGAAAAGAGGTTTAACTGCAACTTTGATTATTACTGCGCTGATGCTCTCATCGTGTAAGTATCTCAATTTTATTAAGGACGATGAAAAGGTTGCACAGCTTAACGGAAAGGCACTGTACCAATCCGACATAAAAGCCCTTATCCCTCCGGGAACCAACGAGTCCGACAGCATTTCGATGCTTAAACAATATGTAACATCCTGGGCGGTTAAAAATCTTCTGGCCAAAAAGGCCGAAAAGGAGCTGTCTGCCGATGAGAAGGATGTGAGACAAGAGATCGAGGAGTATAGAAACTCTCTGCTCGTTTTCAGGTTTGAACAGAAATATGTGGAGGAGAGACTCGACACCAACATTACCGATGATGAGTGCCTTAAATACTACCAGAACAATATTTCTAACTTTTCAAGAAATTCATCGGTAGTAAAGGCCAGGGTTATTAAGATATCTAAAAACTCCCCTAACAACCAGCTTATCAAAAAACTTTACGACTCCCCATATACTGAGGATATTGAAGAGCTTCAGCGCGTAAGTTACAATTCTGCCGATCGTTACAACAATTTCAACAACGAATGGACAGATATTTCAAATGTTGCGAGAGAACTCCCTATAGATGTCGAATCCTGCGAAAGAGCAGCTTGGTCCAAATCTTGCATTGAGACAAGCGACAGCCTCTTTAACTACTACGTTTACTTCGCTCAAAAGATTGCCCCTGACGCACCTGCACCATTTGAGTACCATAAACCCAAGATTAAGGAGATTATTCTTTCAAAAAGGAAACAGGCCCTGCTTACTCAACTTGAACAGGATTTAGTAAAAGAGGCAATAGAGAACAAAGATTTAAAAACAAATTTCAAATTTTCTGGTAAATGAAAAAAAGGTTATACCCACTGTTTATCGCATTAGCAGCAATGAGCATCAATCTGCCCGCATTCGGACAAAAGATTCCTTCGGGTGTTATAGATAAAACAGTAGCTCTCATAGGAGGTGATATGATTCAGCTCTCTGCCCTGGAGAATGAGGTTCAGATGATGATGGTACAGGGTGTAACAACCGACAAATATATACGTTGCGAAGTTCTTGAGAATATGCTCGTTCAAAAGCTCTTTCTCAATCAGGCGAGACTCGACAGTTTAAAGGTTAATTACGAAACAGTTGAACAGGAGCTGAATAACAGGATTCAACAGATTATGTCGCAGTTGGGCGGAGAGAAGCAGATGGAGGAGTATTTCCGAAAACCGATGTACAAAATAAAGGAGGAGTGGCGTGAAACATTCTCAGACCAGTCTCTTGTACAGCAGATGCAATCCAAAATCGTAGAAAAATCTCCGGAACTAACACCTTCGGATGTACAGAGGTTCTATAAAAACACATCAAAGGATAGTCTTCCTATTATTCCTACTCAATATCAGATACGTCAGATCGTTCTCTATCCAAGTAAAACCGAAGCTGTAATGGCTATTAAGGAGAAACTTCTGGAGATACGCGAGAGAATTATCAAGGGAGAGAAGTTCTCGGCCCTTGCAACTATCTACTCTCAGGACCCTAAATCGGCTGCCCGCGGTGGTGAGTTGGGGATGACTGCAAAACAGCTCTTCTGGCCCGCCTTCTCCGATGCCGCAATTACTCTCAAACCAGGCCAGGTTTCTCAGATTGTTGAGACCCCGGACGGTTTTCACATTATCCAGCTAATTGCAAGGGACGGAGATATGTTCAATGCACGCCACATACTCCTGAAGCCTATATATACAGGGGAAGACAGGAGCAAAGCCTTTGCAAAACTTGACTCTATCAAGACACTCATCCTTGCAGACTCAATTAAATTTGACAACGCTGCCAGAATGTACTCTCAGGATCCTAAGTCGTTCCTTAACGGTGGAACAATGGCCGACGAGAACACAGGATCAGTTCTTTTCGATAAGGATCAGCTAAAACCCAATGACTACCTTGCTATTAAGGATATGAAAGTTGGTGAAATATCCGAACCTTTTGAATCTCTTGACTATGAGGGTAATACCGGAAATACAATCTATAAGATAATTAAGCTGGAAAAGGTTATTCCGTCTCATACAGTAAATATCAAGGATGATTTCAATATAATGTTGAATCTTGCCAAGAATAAGGCTGCAAATGATGCGATAGACAAGTTTATTAAGCAGAATCAGGCTACAACCTATATTAAAATTGATGCTGCATTCCAGAACTGTCCGTTTACAAGGGAGGGTTGGATTAAGAAATGAAGCGGGTCCTATATCTGATCTCATTGCTTGTTCTTTCTGCCGGAATATCTGCCCGTGAGCAACAAAAGGCTCAGAAGGATGAGTCCAGGCTATTAAGATTGATAAGCGCCAACTCTGCGGAGATCGTTCAGCTACCCGATGGCAGAACATACCGTAAAGTTAGCGGCAATGCTCAGTTTGTTCACAACAATACATTTATCATCTGCGACTCGGCAATCTGGGATGTTGTCACAAACATACTTGATGCTAAGGGTAATGTGCAGATAATTCAGAAGAATACCCGTCTTACAAGCGACCTGATCCACTATGTTGCCGATGCCAATCTCGCTGAATTCAGAGGGCACCTGGTGGAGTTGACCGACAAGGACAACAATCGTCTCAGGACAATGATAATGGATTACCACACAAAGGATTCTGTTGCAATATTCAATTATGGCGGAGCAATTCTCACCAAAGATTCGAATGCAATTGAGAGCATTACGGGAGTATATGATGCGAAGAAGAGAATGTATAAATTCGCCGGCAGTGTAGAGATCAAAAATGACTCTCTCTCTATGAAATCCGACTCTGTGTTATATTTCCCCGAAACCGAAAATATCCATTTTCTGGGGAAGAGTTTAGGCTGGCGTGGATCTGATTTCATGAGGTTTTCAAAAGGCCTTTACGACAGAAAAAAAGAGTTATATCGATTCTCAGGAGGTGTCTATATGAATACCCCCGACCAGGAGATCTGGGCGGATAGCCTGATCTTCCAGAAGAGAATTTCCAACGCAGAACTTTTCAGAAGTGTTCAGATTATTGATACGGCTCAATCTGCTATCTTTTTCGGCGATTACGGCAGATATCTTGATAACCCTCAAAGTGCACTGCTTACAAAAAATGCATCTGCCGCATACTACTCTTTTGACAAGGGTGTAGCGGATACCCTATTTATAAATGCAGATACTCTCAAGTACGATTCTAAACTATATTCTCAGACCGATTCGGTGGAGAGATCAAATGCCGAATTTCGAGCTACGCTTGCAAACAAGGATGCATTTGAATCGCTTCTTAAGACTCTTGAGAAACAGGCTCCTGTAAAAAAGGGAGCAGCTCCGGCGGGGCCAAAACCGCAACCTAAAGATAGCAGTGCAAAACAGGTGGCAGTAGCCGCTCCTCCTTCAGATACATTATCTTCCCGCAAAATCGACTCTTCCGCTCACAGTAAACCGGACTCCTCCGCTGTAGTTAAAACGCCGCATTTTGCCGACACAACCACTATTAGATATCTGCACGCATATCATAAAGTGAAGATACACCGAAGCAATCTTCAGGGGGTTTGCGACTCGCTTGTGTTCACCTCTCTTGACTCTCTGGCAAGACTATACGGAGATCCGAGGTTGTGGAACGAGAATAATCAGTTCACCTCCGACAGCATTCAGCTCTTGATCAAAAACAGAGCCGTCTATAAGGTGGAACTCATGTCGAGAGCCTATACAATTGCAAAACAGGATTCTGTACACTATAATCAAATAAAGGGGGCAGATATTATTGGTTACTTTACAAATAATGAAATTTCCCGGTTTGATGCACTTGGCGGGGTCTCTGTTGTATTCTTTTTCTCTGAGGACAGTGTGATTACAACTATGAACCAGAAGGAGTGCAGGGCTATGAAGGCTCTTATATCCGAAAACAAAATTCAGAGAGTTAAGTATATACAGGAGATTGAGAGCGATGCATTTCCTATTGTAACTCTGAGCGCAGCCAAAATGAAGCTAAAGGGATTCAACTGGAATGAGAGTGATCGTCCGGCTAACAGGTTTGAAGTTTGCGACAGAAGTGTAAATAAATCGGAAAGGGAATCCGTTTCCGAGATTCCCCTTCCATATTTTAATCACACAAATAGATTCTTCCAGTTTAAAACAAGGTATCTACCAGATATTAAGCGGTAAACCGTGCATCTTTTTGCGTGCCTGTTCTCTCACCTCTGCAATCACCTTTTCGTCCGATATATTTGAAAGAACTTTATCTATAAGCTCTACAATAAACGGCATATCTTTCTCAACGAGACCTCTTGAGGTAACCGCCGGTGTACCCACGCGGATTCCGGAAGTTTGGAAAGGCGATCTGCTGTCGAAAGGTACCATATTCTTATTAACGGTAATATCTGCCCTTACCAGTGCGTTCTCAGCCATCTTGCCTGAAATCTCAGGGAATTTACTTCTCAAATCAATAAGCATAAGGTGGTTATCGGTACCTCCTGAAACTACTTTATATCCTTTTGCCAGGAATGCAACTGACATTGCCTGGGCATTATTGCGAACCTGAGTCTGGTAGTTTACAAATTCCGGCTGAAGTGCTTCGTAGAACGATACAGCTTTTGCAGCAATACAGTGTTCAAGCGGACCGCCCTGAATACCAGGGAAAACCGCAGAATTTATAACTGCAGACATCTTTTTTATCTCACCTTTTGGAGTAGTTATTCCGAAAGGATTATCGAAATCCTGGCCCAACAGTATAACTCCACCTCTAGGACCTCTAAGTGTTTTGTGAGTTGTAGAGGTAACAATGTGAGCATACTTTACCGGATTCTTAAGCAAACCTGCTGCTATAAGACCTGCAGGGTGAGCCATGTCAACCATAAAGAGAGCACCTATACTATCTGCAATCTTTCTCATTCTCTCATAATCCCACTCTCTCGAGTAAGCAGATGCTCCTCCGATAATTAGCTTTGGCTTAAACTCCTTTGCTTTACGCTCCATATCGTCGTAATCCACAAGCCCGGTCTCTTCATTGAGTCCATAGCTTACAGCTTTATACCACATCCCGGAAATATTCACAGGGGAGCCGTGAGTAAGGTGTCCTCCGTGGGCAAGGTCAAGCCCCATAAATGTATCTCCCGGTTTGAGGCAGGCAACAAAAACAGCCATATTTGCCTGAGCACCTGAGTGAGGTTGAACATTAGCATATTCAGCTCCAAAAAGCTTGCATAACCTGTCAATAGCTAATTGCTCGACCTGGTCTACAACTTCACATCCGCCATAGTATCTTGCACCCGGATAGCCTTCGGCATATTTGTTTGTTAACACACTGCCAAGTGCTGCCAGCACCTGAGGTGTAACAAAGTTTTCGGAGGCAATAAGCTCTATGCCGTGAAGCTGCCTGTTCTCCTCCGACTTGATTAATTCTGCAATTTGAATATCTTGTTTCATATTTAAAAAAATACCTTTGGAAAAAGGATTCCAAAGGTACACAAAATTTCCCTTGAATGAGCCTATTTTGCTGTTTTTGTTACAATAATTATGACTCCGTTTTTGCCCTTTTCGCCGTATAGCTTAGTGGCAGCTTCGTCTTTGAGAACAGTTACGCTCTCTATTTTATTCGGATCTAATTTATCATAACCGGGATACTCCTTACCATCTACGATTACCAGTACATCACCCCCCGTACCGGTTCTTAAGACAACCTTCTTGCTACCTACATCGTGCTTTGAAGCACTATCCTTAACAATAAACTGACCATTCACTCTCTCACCCTTAACCACTACAGTGTTAGTATTAAAGTTAGTGCTGGCAGAGTCCTTTGTCACAATCCTGATCTTCATATATTTTGTAACTCCGGATGTTGAATCAACATGAATAGTGATGTTTTGCATTGAATCTGCCGGAACCTCTTTACCGTTTACTAGAAATATATCCTTAGCACCGGTTCTTTTAATAATCTTAATCTCCTTCTTCTGTCCCGATGTTTTGACCTTGATCGTGTCGGAGAGTACCGGAGTATTATTGCCAGCAAGGGTAACGATATCTGCTTTTGAGATAATCTCAGTTTTTGCAGATACTTTTTCCGATGCAAAAGCTATTAAGGCAATTGCAGCTGCAGGAGCCAGGAGAAGGGCTTTAAGAGCGCTTCCTTTTTTTGATTTTTCTCTTACCATCATTGTAATTCTCTTTTTTAACTCACCGTGGTTAAAACTGTTAGCCATAGCAAACAGCCTCTGACCCACGGCTTTTCTGATTAATAATAATTGATATTTTTTTGCATCGATGCCATAGTTTATAACGGCCTCATCGGCCTGATACTCGTGAATAGATTGTAACTCCTGTTTCAATAGATATATTGCAGGATTGAACCACTGGAATAGAAGTGCAATCTGGCTTATCATGATATCCACAGAGTGCCTCTTGAGTATGTGAGCCCTCTCGTGTATAGCGACAATCTCTCCCTCATTTTCATAGTCGGAACGACTAATAACATAGGTATTCATCCATGAGAAGGGAGATATGTTGCTGTCGGAAATCCTCAGCTTTATTCCGTTTTCTTCTGATACGCTCCCACTCCTGCGGATAATAATCAGCATTTTAATATATGAGATGCATAGAGCTATAAATGCACCTGCCACACCGGCAAAGTATATTGTAACAAGCACTCTTGCCCATACTGGAGATGCCTCCTCGGTGGCACTATCCTCTACCACATAAAACAGATCTTTAAAGATCAGTCCGGGATCTCCGACCCCGGCCACGCTCGTTTCAATCGAGAGTTTTACAAAAGGGAGCACAAACGAAAGAATCACTATGGAAAGGAGTAAAACCCTGTTAAACTTATGAAGAGTCTCTCTACTTAAAAAAAGTTTGTAGAATAGAAAAAAGAGCGCCGTATATACAGATGCCTTTATAATATATAGTGTAAACTCTCCCATAACATCACTCTATTTTGCGTTACCCCCTGTCTCAACCTGATTAATCAGCCTCTTTAACTCATCCAGTGAAATCTTCTCCTCCTTTATCAGCGAGGATACTACCCCCAGGTATGAATTGTGAAAATATTTATTCACCACGCTCTTAAGAGCAGAGTTTGTGTATTCATCTTTCGTAACAACCGGAAAGTATCTGTATGTACTTCCGAAAGAGTGGTGATTCAGAAAATTTTTATCTTCAAGCCCTCTTACTATAGTAGACAAAGTGTTAAAGTGAGGCTTAGGATCATTGTAATGATCAAGTAGTTCCCTTACAAACAACTCTCCTTTTTCCCAGAAGATATTCATTATCTCCTCCTCTTTTACAGTAAGTTTTTCCATAACCTTTAAATCTTATTTAGTACAAATATAACTAAAAAAAATAGTTATGCAACTATTTTGTTTAGTTGCATAACTATTTTTTATAGTTAAGACGATTTAGAGCTTAACGGAGATTCCGGCAGTCACTGTAGCCATTCCCTCTCCGTTCCTACGGCCAGTTACACCGTCAAAGTTTTCATTTACAAGTGTTCCCTTTAATTCGATATTAAAATCCACCGATTTTGATATTCTGAATTTAGTTAGCAATCCACCTGTTACAGCAGCATTGTCATTGTTAAAATCTACTCCGCTCTTTGATGAGTGTGCCCAGCCGACTCCGACCATAGGCATAAACTCTACAAATCTCTTCTCTCTTGCCCAACCGGCCCAAGCCGAAAAGTTGAAGAGGAGATCAAGATGCAGGTATGTAACATCGAATGTTTCGGCATAATATCCGTTATCAAATCTATTATTAAGATCTACATAAGGGGCACCAGAACCTGTCGCTCCCTTAGCACTAAAACCTGAGAGTTGTAGTCTGAATGCAAAGAGAGGATCTACCCACTTACCAATAGAAAATTCATAATTTGGGGCTATTCTGTCAGAAAAAGATGCTTTATCATCGGACTCACCAACATAAACAAGAGCACCCGCACCAGCAGATATAAACCAATTACCTTTGAAACTCTCCTTTGCAGGAACACTCACTGTCTGAGCAGTAATTACAGAGCAGGAGAAGAGAGCGATTAAAAGTGTAAAAAAAGCTTTTTTCATAGAAATAATATTTGTTGTCAAATCAAAGATAAAAAAAAAAAGCCGGTTTACTAAATAAACCGGCTAATATGATAATCAATTATACTATTTGTTTTCTATAATTGCAACCCTGTTCAGGTAAGGTTTTCCGTAAGGTTGGTAAGTATCACCCTTAGGATCCAGCTTAAGCATATTCTGATCTACTCCGAACTTGTTAACAAGAGCATCATATACCTGTTTTGCCCTCATTTCACTTAAAGCCTGATTTTTCTTGCTTGTTCCTGTTTGTTTGTCGGCAATACCCATAATGGTGTATACTTTTCCAGGGACTTTCTTGATTGCATCGGCAAAATTTTGGATATTAAGCATCTCTCTTTCAGAGATATCATATTTACCAAGCTTAAACATTACAGTAATGTTTGGAACAATAACCTCTTGTTTTACAACCTCTTTAGCAGGCTTGTTCTTCTCATTCTGAAGTTCGCTAGCAAGTTTGTTAGCTTTTGCATCTTTTTCTGCAAGCTGAGCTTCCAGTTCGCTGATTTTTTGTGTATAAGGAGAGTAATCAGGAACAACAGGAGGTGCTGGTCTGTCGAAGTTTCTCTTAGCAAAGTTGTAACCGAAACCTACTGTAAGTGAAGGAATCTCTTCAATTCCTTGTCCAACTTTGTAACCGTCGAAACGACCGTTAACAAGGAGTACTCTAAACTCGATATTGAAGTCAACCGCGTCTGATAGACGGATATTATTCAATATACCTGTGCTGACAGCAGCCTCTTTGTAAACCGGATTAACATCTTCTTTCCAAGATCTTGCATAACCGGCTCCAATAAATGGAATAAAATCCCATGTTCTGTCCGCTCTGTATCCTCCGATTGTATTAGAGATATTCCAGAGAAGATCGCCGTGGATATTGAAGAAGTTGAATTTTTCATCGGAGTATCCGCTGTATTCGCTTGATGCTCCATCTACAAATTTTGCAAGTGTAGGATTTGATGTAACACCCTTTGCAGAGAGACCTGCATACTGAGCTCTTACACCGATAGTAGGAGTAATCCATTTACCGATAGAGAGATCGAGAGCTGGTGACATGCGGTAACCTATTGATGCCTTAGTATCTTGTTCTCCGTATAATACATTGACACCGCCACCTGCAGATATAAACCAGTTATCGAAAAATTTATTGGTAAGATAAGGACCGTACTTCCCCGAACTGTTTTGGGTCTGCGCAAATGCCGCAGCAGATACCAAAATCATACAAAAAGTTAAGATTTTTTTCATGGCGTTTTAATTTGTAAGTTCTGTTATTGCGAAATTAATATAATTTGATGATTAAAAAAAATATTTATCTGATAACTAAACAAAAAAAACCGCCGAATGTTGGCGGTTTTTTTAATATTTGAAAAAGTATTACTCTTCGCCGACGATTTCAATCTTAATGTTAGCCTTAATCTCCTTGTGGCATTTTACGACTGCGTCGTAAATACCCACCTCTTTGATACTGGCTTCGCCGGTGATTGTAATATTCTTGCGATCAATTGTAAATCCTTTTTCAGCAAGAGCATCTGCAACCTGAATGTTATTCACCGATCCGAAAATTTTGCCTGTAGAACTTACTTTGGTAGCAAGAGTAACCTGAACTCCTTCGAGTTTAGCAGCAAGCGCTGTAGCCTCTTCGCGAATTTTAGCCTCTTTGTGAGCTCTCTGCCTCATATTCTCGGCGTGAACCTTTTTTGCAGAAGATGTTGCCATAATAGCCATTCCCTGAGGAATGAGGTAGTTTACGGCATATCCGTTTTTAACGATAACCACATCGTCTTTGTGCCCTAAGTTAGGAACATCCTGTTTCAATATAATTTCCATTTTCTCTCCTCCTGCTTATTTCAATAAATCGGTTACATACGGAAGCAATGCCAAGTGCCTTGCTCTTTTAACTGCCTGAGAAACCTTCTTTTGAAATTTAAGAGATGTTCCGGTAAGTCTGCGTGGCAGAATTTTACCTTGCTCATTCAAAAATCTTTTAAGAAACTCAGCATCTTTGTAATCTACATATTTAATACCTGCTTTTTTGAAACGGCAGTATTTCTTCTTCTTAACCTCAACTGTAGGAGGGTTAAGGTAACGGATCTCGTTATTTGCCTGTGACATAATTATTCCTCCTTGGTTTTAGATTCTGATTTGTTGTTTCTTCTTCTCTCGGCATAAGCAACAGCGTGTTTATCCATTGCAAATGTGAGGAATCTGATAATACGCTCATCCCTGCGGTACTGGATTTCGAGTTTCTCGATAAACTCAGGGAGTGCTTTAAATTCAATCAAATGATAAAACCCGGTGGTTTTCTTTTGAATAGGATAGGCCAGTTTCTTAAGGCCCCAGTCTTCTTCGTGAACAATTTCGCCGCCATTTTCGACGATAAGGTCACGATACTTCTTTACCGCTTCCTTTATCTGAGCATCAGATAAAACGGGAGTTGCAATGAAAACGGTTTCGTACTGTTTTAACATAATTATTAATTTATTTTAATTAAAGGGCTGCAAATATAGTTATTAATTTGGTTCAGGCAAATTATTTTTTAACCGGAGCCTCTTTAAGAACCTCAATCACAAAGTTCCACCACTTTTCTACAGTGGGAATAAGGGCTCTTTCGTCCGGAGAGTGAGGAGAGCGGATTGTAGGTCCGCAAGATATCATATCCCAGTTAGGATAGGCGCCACCCAAAATACCACACTCAAGTCCTGCGTGAATTGCCTTCACTTCGGGCTCTTTACCATATAGTTTGTTATAAACACTCTTCATCGTTTTGAGAATATCGCTATCCATATTAGGTTTCCATCCTGGATATCCGCCTTCAAGCCTTACACTTGCTCCGGCAAGTTCAAATGTTGCCTTAACCGCCTCTCCCAGAACATCCTTAGCGCTGTCAACAGAGCTTCTGAGCAGACATTTTACCTCTATTTTTCCATTTTCAGACTTAACTATTGCAAGGTTATTTGATGTCTCTACAAGTCCCGGAACAGCATCGCTCATCCTCTCTACTCCGTTAGGGCATGCATAAACAGCCTGAACAAGCTTAAGAGCCGCAACTCTGTCAATAATTGACGAAGGAATTGTGCACTCATCCAGAGTTACTTTAACTCCTGCGTCCTGCAGTGCAAGTTCGTTTTGGATAAATGCATAATGTGCTTTAACGATCTCAACAGCCTTTCCACAGCTTTCGGCAGGAATTGCAAGTGTGGCAAAAGCCTCACGTGGAATTGCGTTTCTCAGACTTCCACCCTCAATCGAAGACAACTCTGCACCAGCATCTTTTATAAGCGGAAGCAAAACTCTAGCCATCACCTTATTGGCATTACCTCTTCCCAGAATTATATCCATTCCGGAGTGACCTCCCAGGAGGCCTGTAATACTTAGCTTATATCCCTTGTAGCCTGCAGGTACTGGCTTTTCGGCATAAGGTAGAACTGCTGTTGCATCTAATCCACCGGCACAGCCCACGTAGAGCTCTCCCTCATCCTCCGAATCCAGATTGATAAGAATATCTCCCTTGAGTAATCCCGGTTTTAGTCCCCTTGCCCCTGTCATTCCTGTCTCCTCATCAACTGTAAAAAGAGCCTCAACAGGTCCATGTACCAAATCCTTAGCTTCAAGAACAGCCATTGCAACAGCAAGACCCAGACCGTTATCGGCGCCAAGTGTTGTTCCAGTTGCATATACCCAATCCTCAACAACTCTTGGAACGATGGGATCATTCTCAAAATCGTGAACCTTGTCACTGTTTTTTTGAGGTACCATATCTATGTGTGCCTGAAGTATTATACCCTTCCTGTTCTCCATACCGGGAGTTGCAGGTTTTCTGATAATAATATTTCCAAGTTCATCCTTGATTGTTTCAAGACCAAGCTCTTTTCCGAATTTCTCCAGGAAAAGGACAGCCTTACCCTCCTTTTTTGAAGGTCTTGGGATTTGTGTCAGAGAGTGGAAATTTTTCCAGACTCTTTGCGGATTTAAGTTCGCTATACTCATAATATCTATATTTTAAATTAATTAAACTATTTTGCCGTAGCAATATCTATCGGGAAGCTCAGCATTTTACCGAGTTGGTAAACAGGCACCCTTGTCTGAAGAAGCTGGTTTGCACCATCTGTAAGTCTTGCATTCACAAGCGCGGGCTTTCTGTAAAAAATAACCTTTGCCTTTGAGTTGCCCAGATCCATAGATACCGGATTCTTCTCCTCTTCACCCTTAAGCTCGAGCACAACAGGTCTTCCTGAAATGTTGTCAGCAGGTAGTAATCCGGCTGTTTCCGATATCCTGAATGCTATATAGATCTGCTTTTGATTTGAAGGATCGGGAGTTACGTCAAAACTCATTATCTGCAAAGAGTGCGAACTCTTTCCGAAGAACAGGTCAAGGTACTCCTTTTCCAGCCTGTTTATCTCATCAATTGCAGCCTTCATAGCCTCCCCGCTGAATGTAGCATCTGTCTCACCGGTAATAATCTCAAGCCTTTTGGCTCTGAGTTTAAAAATGAGATTCGCAGTCTCCTCGGCCTTTTTCTCGAGACTCTTCTCAACTACCTGACTCTGTTGTACCGGCACTCTTTCTACTCCTGTTGCCGTTTGCACGGTTTTGAAAAGAGTGCTCTTTTCGCTGGTAAGGTTCGAGGTAGCAGATGCACTGTTCAGATATGGCTTCTCCTGCATGGTTGAAAAGCGGAATTTCTCCTGTTTCCCGGCATAGCTGTCGGACCACATCAGGAGCCCCTGATTTGTAAATTCGAGAAAGTTCGCAGTTGCGGTTTTAGATCCTGCAAGGATAATCGGATAGTTGACACCCTGATCGGCCTCAATGAAAGGGGTCAGGGTCACCGATTTGATTTTATATGTATCACCGCTGTTCTCTCTGGCAGATATACCAAGATATTTCTGCGAGAACTTCGCATAGGGACCTGCTGTAAAATTTTCACAATCGGCCTCTACCCTCAGATTGATGGTTGTTGACGGGAGGGAATAAACAATAGCCCCCTGAGGTATCATCTCCTGTTTTGACTGGCCTTGAGCAGATATCTGCCCTGCTGCAGATATTACAGCCAGCATAGCAAAGGTTTTAAAAATTCTAGCCATTTTTTTCGATTTTAGTTGATTGATTAATCTCCTCTCTGGTTCTCTTCCATCTTTTATGGGACCAGAGCCAGGCAGATGGATTTTTTATAATGTCCTGCTCGAGTAGCTGAGCATACCTGGCAGTAATAAACCCATCGGGCTCACCCTTTGGGTTTTCTGTTATTTTCGTGAGACGTATCTCGTATTTTCCGCGGGCAATCTTCTCCATACCAAGGTAAACGACAGAGAGATCCATAAGCTTTGAAAGCTGCTCCGGTCCGTTTAGCATCATTGTGGGCTGATTCAGAAAATCCACAGAGTATTTTGAACCGGGATGCGGCGACTGGTCGGCAATTAGAAAATATAGATTTTTCTGATGTCTGCTTTTTAGCATAAACTTTGGTGCTCCGTGAGACTCCACAAGGGTGGCAGGATCGTGGCGATCCCTGATCCAGTATGTGAGCATATCCATCGTTTTATTCTTGGATCTTTTATACAGAAACCTTACATGCTCATTGCCGAACCCCAACGCACCCTTATGAGCATAGAAGTCAAAAGAGCCCAGAAGCTCCCAGTTACCGGTGTGACCCATAACCACCATTGCACTCTTGCCAGTCTCATAAATATCTGCCAGCACCTCCGGATTCACAATTCTTGCTCTTTTTGAAAGCTGCTTTTCACTGGCGGTTACAGCCCAGATTGTCTCGACAAAATTATCGGTGATATATTTATAGTTCTTGTGAGCGATTTTTCTCAACTCAGAGTAGCTCTTTTCGGGGAAACTGCGTGAAAGGTTAATATACACTACAGATGCACGATAACGGACCACCCGCTCCATCACAAAGGCAATCAAATCAGATATAATATAAAAACCCCTGAGCGGAATGAGCGATAAAATATAGACAGGAACTACTAATAAATAGAAAAATATTTTTGCCATTATGTTTTGAAGTGAATAGCAAAGTTATCCAAAAAATACTATTTTTGTAAGCATAAGGAATATTTTTAACTAAAAAAACTAAACAAAATGTTTAAAAACCATCCGAAAGGACTTCTTGCCGCTGCACTCGCAAATATGGGTGAGCGATTTGGTTTCTACATAATGATGGCAATTCTCACATTGTTCATCTCGGCTAAATTTGGCCTGTCCGAAACCACTACCGGTGTTATTTATTCAGTCTTTTACGCCTCCATCTATGTGCTTGCACTTGTAGGGGGTCTGATCGCCGACAGCACCCGTAATTACAAGCGCACAATTCTTTGGGGTCTCATCCTGATGGCAGTCGGATATTTTATTATTGCCATTCCTACTCCAACACCTGTTCCAAGCCTTGCAACATACCTTTCAATTACATGTGCCGGCCTTCTTGTTATTGCATTCGGGAACGGATTGTTCAAAGGTAACCTTCAGGCACTAGTAGGGCAGATGTACGATAAGAAAGAGTATAAGGATTATGTTGCCGAAAAGTTCGGCCTTGATGCTAACGGCAAACCGAAAGATATGAGAGATGCCGGCTACCAGCTCTTCTACATGTTTATAAACATCGGCGGATTTTTTGCCCCTTTCATTGCGATTGCAGTAAGAAACTGGTGGCTGAAATTCAACGGATTTGACTATAATGCACAACTTCCTGAACTCTGCCACCAATATCTGGGACAGGGAGCGGCAATGAATCCTGAACAACTTGAAAAACTACAGACCTACTCTGCTCAGGTGATGCTTGACGGTAGTATGGTTAACAATCTTGAGAGCTTCTCAAGAAACTATCTTGATGTATTCAACAGGGGTTTCCACTACGCATTCTTTGCAACAATCATTGCAATCTTCATCTCTCTTGTAATTTACGTTACCAACAAAAATAAGTTCCCCGATCCTGCTGCGTCCAAAGCGGCAAAAGATAAGAATGCACCTGCATCTAAAGATGAGATCACAATGGCTGCTTCGGAGATCAAACAGAGAATCTACGCTCTCTTTGCTGTATTCGGAGTTGTTATCTTCTTCTGGTTCTCATTCCACCAGAATGGCTACTCTCTCACATATTTCGCAAGAGACTATATCAACCTCAATGTAATCAACATAGATCTTGGATTCACCTCTATCAAGGGTGCGGAGATCTTCCAGTCGGTTAATCCTTTCTTTGTTGTTGTTCTCACTCCTGTGGTAATGTGGATCTTCGGGTCGCTCAAGAAGAAAGGTAAAGAGCCTTCAACTCCTAGAAAGATCGGAATGGGTATGGGTATAGCAGCAATCGCATACATATTTATGCTTGCAGTTTCACTTGCTCTTCCTGCAAAATCGGCACTTGCCGGAATGTCTGCAGAGCAACTCGATGCAATTAAACTCACCCCTTGGGTAATGGTTGGAATGTACTTTATTCTCACTGTTGCAGAGCTATTCATCTCACCACTTGGACTCTCGTTCGTATCCAAAGTTGCCCCTCCTCACCTTCAAGGTCTGATGCAGGGAGCATGGCTTGCAGCAACAGCCGTAGGTAACCTTCTGCTCTTTATCGGAGGTATTCTCTATACATCTGTTCCGCTATGGGCCTGCTGGATTGTATTCGCCATAGCCTGCACACTCTCAATGATTGTGATGCTATCTATGGTTAAATGGCTGGAAAGGGTTGCAAAGTAGAGAATTAAAAGCAAAATATTCTCACAACTAACTAAATTACAAAACAATATGAGCGAGGGACTAAAATCCTTCGCTCATTTTTTTTGCCACCAAATAATTTCTTAGATTTGCGTTGTTATGAGTGATATAAAGATTATAGCATTTGATGCTGACGACACATTGTGGGTTAATGAGTACCACTACCACAAGGCTGAGCACCTTTTTGCCCAGATGATGAGCAGATTCACCTCCCCGGAGGAGGCCAGAGGTGCCCTTTTACGAAAAGAGAAGGAGAATCTTCCGTTACTTGGTTACGGTTCAAAGCCATTTATTATCTCCCTTGTAGAGACAGCGATAGAGCTAAGTAATGGAGCTGTTACAACCGATGAGATTACCCGAATTATCGAGTTGGGAAAGAACACCATCGGGCAAAAGATCGAACTAATGCCTAATGTAGTTGATGTACTTGAGAAGTTATATGGAAGAGTACCATTGGTTCTTGCAACCAAAGGGGACCTCAAGGAGCAGGAGTCTAAAATTGAGAGGTCGGGCCTGAGCAGATACTTCTCTGCAATAAAGATAATGAGTGAGAAGAATACCAAGAGTTATCAGGAAATTCTATACGACCATAAGATCGAACCTCATCAGTTTCTGATGGTTGGAAACTCCTTTAAATCTGACATCTTACCTGTACTTGAGCTAGGTGGTTACGCAATATATATTCCTGCGGAGATTACCTGGGAGCATGAAATTGTGGAGGAGAGGGAGCATCCGAATCTGCTCAAGGCAGATTCTCTTTCGCCGGATCTGTTCACTGCCTGGACACTTTAAAATTAAAACATATGATTCCTTTCGATAAAAATCGCAGTTACCGCAGATTCTACGAAGAGGTGGAGATACCCGAGAGTGAACTCCTAAAGATGATTGATGCAGCCAGGCTTTCACCTTCGTCCAGGAATATTCAGCCGATAAAGTATTTTATTTCGGCAGAGAGGGGGCTTAACGAAAAAATATTCAAGACTTTGGCCTGGGCCGGGTACCTAAAAGATTGGGACGGACCATGTGAGGGCGAGAGACCTTCGGCTTATATTATTCAATTACATGACAAGGTAATTGCCCCTGGTTACTCATGCGATCACGGTATTACCGCTCAGAGTATATTGCTTCAGGCTGTCGATTCCGGATTCGGAGGATGTATAATAGCTTCGGTTAAAAGAGAGGAGCTGGCACAGATTATCGGATTGGGCGAAAGATATGATATCATTCAGGTGATTGCTTTGGGGAAGCCTAAAGAGATAGTTGTCATTGATGAGATTAAGGATAATGATTACAAATACTGGAGGGAGAGTTCCGGCACTCATCACGTTCCTAAAAGAGGGTTGGATGAACTTATTGTAGGACTAAAATCCGGCAAATAATATCTGCTAAACTAATGTTCTAACTTCAATATAAAGGCTATGAAAAGTATTATTAACAGAGGAGTGATTGCACTGTTACTCGCGTTCTCAGCAACAATCACACTCTCCTGTGCAGGAGAGGTTAATGACAAAAATCCTTACAAGCTCGATATTGTGAGCGATATTAAGGATTATCAAAAATCGGTAGAGAGCGACAGCGACAATCTGCTGGTAGATTTAAAAGAGTATATTCCCGGAGTTATACTGGATATAAGATATGCCGATACCAACAACTTTACAGGCAAAAAAATTTATACCGAACCGAGAGCTTTTGCCCGCAAACCTGTTGCAGAGGCACTTCTTGAAATTCAGAACAAACTGAACAATGAGGGTTTGGGTTTAAAGATATTTGATGCCTACAGGCCATATGCTGCAACTCTGCATTTCTATGAGGTATATCCCGATACTACATTTGTTGCTGCTCCGTGGAAGGGCTCCATCCACAACAAAGGGTGCGCTATAGACCTGACCCTTGTAGATATTGTTACTGGTGCCGAGCTTCCAATGCCTACTCCATTCGACGACTTCTCCGAAAAGGCATCACTGAATTACAATGAACCGGACCCGGCTAAAGCGGCAAACAGGGCAAAACTACTTTCGGTTATGACTGAGGCTGGATTTACTTCGTATGAGCATGAGTGGTGGCACTATAATTTCAAAGAGAGGGAGAAGTACAAACTTATGGATATCCCTTTTGAAGAGCTCGATAAAATAAATTTTACAACTATAAAGGGTAAAAACAACTAATATTAAATCATGAAAAAGCTCCTGAAAATTATCACTGCAGCAGCCGGGATTACTCTTACTGCATATGTGACTCCATGCGAGGCCCAACAGGTAACTCCATATAATCCAAACAAGATCTATTATCCCGAATATCAACAGAGTGCAAGAGCAGAATTCTCTTTCCCGAAGGTTGGCAAGTATGAGGTTATGATTTGCGACTTCCACTCTCATACTATGTTTTCCGACGGTCTGGTATGGCCTACGTACAGGGTAGAGGAGGCGTGGAACGATGGGCTGGATGCTCTGGCAATAACCGATCATATTGAGTATCTGCCTTTCAAGAAATACCTCAACTCCGATCATAACACCTCTTATGAAATCGCAAAACCAAAAGCAGATGAACTTGGGTTTATACTTATCAAAGGGAGTGAGATAACCAGGAAACAGGCTGTATTGGGGCACTTTAATGCGCTCTTTATTAAGGATGCAAATCCGATAGCAGTCGAAGATCCGAAGGCTTCAATTCTGGAAGCTCGCAAGCAGGGTGCATTTATAATATGGAACCACCCGGGTTGGGCCGTAGATTCAACCTATATGAAGGATTTTCAAAAAAATCTGCTGGATGAGAAACTTTTTGACGGAATTGAGGTGTTTAACAGCAGAGAGTACTACCCGAGGGTTCTATCATGGGCTGTTGATAACAATCTCACAATTATTGCTGCGTCTGATGTTCACGGAACGCTTGACGATAAAACTATTTCGGAAAACGGTGCGCATAGGCCGGTTACTCTCGTTCTTGCTAAAGAGAGAAGTTCCGAAGGGGTAAAAGAGGCTCTTTTTGCGGGCAGAACTCTTGCCCTTTTTCACAATACAATAGCGGCAAAAGAGTCAATCGCTTCCGATTTTGTGGATGCCTGCATAAAGGTTAAAAAACTCTTCGAAAACGGGAAAAATGTAACTCTAATCCTTACAAATTCGGGGGATATCCGATTCACTTTTAAGGTAGGAAAATCTACATATATACTACCTGCAAAATCCTCAATAACAATCTCACTACCTGCAACTTCAAAACGAATTGATGCAAATTTTACCAATATATTTATCTATGAAAACAGGACCTTGGCACACTCTTTGCAAATTCAATAGTAGAAGAGTTTTTTTCATAGTTTAAGTTTTAGGTTAAGTTAGTTTAAGGGGGGGTACCAATTCGGTGCCCTCTTTTTAATTTTGCGGGATTGTAAAAAAGTGTTATATTTGCCGGCCTTTTCTCGGGAAGATAAGGAAGTTAAATTTTAAAAACTTAATAAAAATCGAACAATGGCTGTAAAAATCCGCCTTGCAAGACACGGAAAAAAGAATAACGCATTTTTCCACATTGTCGCTGCCGATAGCCGCTCACCACGTGACGGTCGTTTCATTGAGAAAATCGGAACATACAATCCTAACACAAATCCTGCAACAATTGAGCTTGATAGCGAAAGTGCTCTCAAATGGCTTAAGAATGGTGCTCAACCAACCGACACCTGCCGCAGAATCCTTTCGTACAAAGGTATTCTTTTGAAGAAGCACCTTGAAGAGGGTGTTAAGAAAGGTGCTCTTACTCAAGAAGCTGCCGATCAAAAATGGGCTGCATGGATGGCTGAAAAAGAGCAAAAGATCTCTGCCAAGAAATCGGAACTTGCTCAAACTTCAAGAAATGCAAAGAAATCTGCAATAGAAGCAGAGAGCAAAGCTAAGGAAGAGAAAGCAAAATTAGTTGCTGAAAAGAAAGCTGCCGAGGCTATGAAGGCTCAGGAGGCAATCGCCGAGGCTGCTGCAGAAGAGGCTCCGGAAGCTGAAGCTTCTGCTGCTCCAGCGGAAGAGACTCAGGAGGCTTAGTCTATGTTGCAAATGGCAAATATGCTGCCAGTTGCCAGAGTCGTAAAGTCGTCGGGTGACAAAGGTAGAGTGATAATCAGGCTCGCCGAAGATGCCCGGGTCGGTATAAATGTTGAGGAACCGGTATTCATCGTTTTTGATGGATTGCCGGTTCCCTTTTTTATTGAAGAGTCAGAGTCCAAAGGCTCTTCCCAGCTTACTGTAAAACTCGAAGGAATTGACAATTCAGATCTTTCCGAAGAGATCAAGGGTGCGATTATCTATGTAGAGAAGGGAGATAAGGGTAGAAAACAGAGGGGCAGATATAAGCAAACACCGGATACCTGTAACAGAGAGAATGATATTGATGTTATTGGATATTCAGTATCGGATATTAAAATAAACTTCAGAGGTGTCGTTTCGGCTTTATATGACTATCCGGGAAATCCATGTATTGGTATTACCGGTGAAGATGGTCGTGAAAGATTACTCCCCCTTGCAGCCGACTTCATCGTTTCCGTGAATAACCGCAAGAGGGAGATTTTAATTGAGACTCCGGATGGACTCCTCGATCTCTGATACCTTTTTTTATTTGATCATCTCCTTGTTAGAGATTGAATTGAACTCCTACAGACCATCTTGGCAATTCATTCATTGAGTAATCTTTATTGAAATAATTTGTCATTCTATACTTCGCAAAGATCATAATGTCTTTGTATCCGATTCCGCCATTAAGACCAGCCTCAACCGGATTGAACTTGGAACCATCGCGGTATTTGCTCTTAACCTTATCGCCATCGATGCGACTCTTTACTTTATATCTTTTGCTGAATGCGTAGTCGGCATATGCTCCGAATTCAAGGAATACAGGTCTGGCACTTCTTCCGGAATATAAATACACTCTGTTTATCAGGCTGGTACCTAAATTATCGGTTCTGAAAAACTGACGGTAAGGTTCGCCATCTGCCTCGGGGAAGAATCCGCCTGACTGCTCTACTGCTTCAGGTGTTAGCCTGAAAGAGTTTGATGTGTAACGGAACGATGTTCCTATGGCATAGAATTTTGCAGGACGGTGAAAATATTTCCAGCCGATTTCGAGATTATATGAGTTACCAAAGTAAACAGGCATATATGTCTCTTCAGATGTGTTCATAACCTGCCCATAACCAATGTAGAACTCGTCAAAATATGTGCGGTATCCTTTTTTATGTTTGCCGTAGTTATACTCTTTAACAGTGTCCTTCTCCTTAGTGATTGAGATTGGTGACTTTAGAGCTAACTCCAACTCCCCTATTTTTACAAAAGTCTGTGAATTTGCTGATATTGCGGCGAGCATCATTGATACTCCCAAAAAGATTTTTTTCATACTATTTTTTCACTTTAATGTTTCCGTTAAGTAATGAGTTTACAATTGTCTTGTCGATCTCTCCAAAAATTGCTATTGATGTAAAATCGGAGTTGTCGCTTGAGAGAAAGAGGACTGCTCCTTTGTTTCCGTTTATCATATATAGTTCAAACGAGCTACTCTCCTCCTCTACCTTAACTGCTCTCTGGAACTGATATATTTTAATAATCTTGTCCAGTTCGTATTTCAGCTGTTTCGAAACAGGCTGCCCGTTCTCTGTTGTGCGTAGTGGAACATTCAATATTCTCATATTTGATATCTTCGATAACAATTCAGCTGTTTCGTTGCTACCTTTAGAGCTTGTCATACTGAGCAGAGATGGCGAAATTGTTATCGACTCAACACTCTTCTTCTTTTCGAACCTGTCAAATATTTCGTTTATCTCTCTGGATTGTGCAGATAGCGCAATCGGGAGGCAAATAAGCGTTAGGGTTAATAATGCTATCTTTTTCATTTCTATTTAATTTTGCTTGTAATTTCATTGAATCCGGAGATAGCCTTCTCTACCTTATTGAGCTGTTCTAGGGGCTCTGTTTTGGTATCCACTCTCTCCATCATTTCACTCATCTTGGCGAGTCTGTCGTCGGCCATCGACAGCGCTGCCACATCATTATTTATCTCGAGACCGTCGAGGACGAGACGCAGACCGGTCTGCTTCTCATCTTGCGGCCAGAATAGTACTGTAAAGAGAGCAATAGCTGCAGCTGCCGGCACTGAATAGAGGAATCTTGGTTTCACCCAGTATCTCCGGGATTCAGCTCTCTTAATTTTGTTGATCTCATCGTTAAAGTATCCGAATATCGGCGCATACCTCTCCAGGTCCTTATCTGCTCTTCCGGAAGCAAAATAGGCTCTAAGCTCACTCTCCTGTTCAAGGGTTGTTCCCCCTTCAAAATAGAGTTCAAGTAACTCTTTTGCTCTTTTATCATCCAATTTTTTCATACTAACGACTCTCTAAGTTTTTGTCTCGCTCTTGAAAGCAGGGTGCGGACATTCCCCTCGGTTGTACCAATTATTTCGGCAATTTCACTCATCTCATATCCCATTATATCCCTCAGCCTCAAAGCCAGCATCTGATCGGGAGGAAGAGCCGAAATCATCTCCCTTACTCTTGATACTCTCTCCTTCTGTTCTACCATAGAGAGAGGATCGGTGTCATTTAGTAACCTAAGATTTGAAGGGAGCTCCTCACTTATATTCTTCTTTATCTTAAGGTAATCGAGGCATACATTTCTAAGAATATGCATAGTAAGCGCCTCGGTATTTCGTATCTGGTACAAATCCTGACTCTTCCAGAGTTTTATAATAGCATCCTGAACAAGATCCTCCGCTGTGTGTGCACCTGTCCGCACAAAGCCTGCGGCAAAGTGCATCAGCTTGGGACGAAGCTTTTCAACTGTTATGTTAAACTCTTTAGTTGTCATTCAACCATAAGACGAAGTACCGGTAAAATTGTTACAGGTAATTTTTAAAATGGACTCTTATTTACTACGCTCTCCAGATTATCTTTCTGTCAGTTAGCAGAGTAACACCCCACATCATAACCAACACAAAGAGAGCTGCCGATGCCACCCCTATCCATGGATAGCTTTGAGGAAAGGCCGTCTTGTAAATGAATATAAAACCGGTAAGTTTGAATAGAGGCATCATAAAGCTGTTGTATGCAATATAACTCATCAAAGGATTTCCTCCGGAACCAGTGAATATTTTGAAAATAGCTGATTTTCCGAATCTGGCTGAAAACCAGGCCGAAAACCAGAGCAGATAGACTCCGCAGCTGAAAGTTACCAGACAATACGAGATTGTGCAAGGGCTCTTCTGTATTCCACCCTCAAGAGGATCGATAATCAATCCGGCCAAAAGCATTACTGATGAGACATAGAAGAGATCGGCCCAACCAGATGAGCCCCTTTTTATAAAATAGTAGATAGCAGCCAACATAGCGACTGTGACGGCTATGTTTATCCAGAATATTCTCATATATAACGCGTAACACTGCCACGCAACCATAAAGAGCGAAATCGCAGCAAATTGTGGGGAGACTGATATTGGCGATTTATCTTCTAATCTCTTCACAAGCATATCTCCCAACCATGTTGCAGGCAGGAGTATCATTAGAAAATAGATATACTCTATATTGAAAAACCATTTGACAGACTCTATTTTATATAGTTTCTGAGCAAATTCGTAGTGCATCGTAATTGCAGCGAAGAGTATCAGAATTGCAAAAATAGCAGCTCTTATCCTGATATTTTTTCGGGTATAGAACCATATAACAGAGGCGAAAAGGTAGAGGAAAGCAAGAAGGAATATTATTATTCCGCTTCGATTAATAGAGACTACCTCTTCGTAAATTGTATGGCCGAAGTATATTATCACGGCGGATAGGAGCATGCCTGCCACCCTTATCCAAACTCGATACCTGCTGTTTTTGACAATCATATATATAGGGAACAGGGATAGAAAACCTGCAATAGTAAGCAGCCAGGCTCCTGGAGAATCTAAGTTGCCATAGTTAAGCATTACATAGAGATATGAGAAGAGCCAAAGTAGCAGGAATCGTTCAAATGTGTGGAGCAGATAGCTCTTTGTTATCTCTTTGTGATCATCCTTACCCGTTGCAGATAATTTTTTATGGCCGGAGAGAGATATGGCAACACCCATACAGAAGATGAAAACCGGGAAAACAAGATCTACCCAGCTCAGACCCACAAGCGTAAGGTCAACGGCATGTGTCGGTGGAGGAGTCTGAATATGGTACATCCATCCCGGAAGTACGCCATAGGGAATAACTGAGCAGAAGACCATTCCGAAAATTGAGATTCCTCTTAGGAAATCGAGAGCTTCATATCTTTTCATCGGCAATATTTATTTGATTAAAACGGGGAAATTTCGAATTTATCATTAATGAATCCTGAGTATGCTCTATCTCCCCAAAAAACAAACGGTGCTCTGCTTCGGGGTATTATTGATTCAATAAAACCATTCTTCTCTACCAGTACTGTATGGTATATATTTCCATTTGGATTCTCCTTGATTAAAATTTCAATGGAGGAGCCTCTTGCCCCTTTAAGCGGAGCATAGCTTCGGTATCTTTTGAATGTTGTGTCTATATGTGATGAAAAATGGAATCCCTCTCGCTCGAGTGACTCTTTCATAAGCATACTTCTATAGCCGGTACCCCCTGTAGAGCTAACGATATGTTTCCCATTTAGCACCACTGTTGAATCTATATATGAAATAACCGTTAAACGGCGCTCTCCCGGCTGCCTCAGCCAGTTGACCAGTGGTTTTGTGTGCAGAGAGTCTTCGAATCCGTAATTGCTGTCTATAAATGATATGATCCTTACCGGTTTGGGAATTAAGCCGTACCTGGCCACACTCCCTGCAATGTAGTTGAATACAAATCTGCCCCCTCCGCTGTGGCTGCACAGTGCAATGCTCAGATCCCTACCTTTGACCGCACCGGAAATCTCTTTTCGTGTTATAGAGATGAGAGTGTCAACCAGTGACACAAATAGTTCGGGAGAATCCTGATGTTTTGCAGCGTAGGATGTCCAGGCTCTTGTGCCCGACTCCAGATATGCCACAACATAGTTATATCTCTTACTGTAGTGTCTTATAAATTCAGTCTGGGCAGATATGTGCTGGATATCGTAGTGCCAGTCGTCTCCAGGTTTAATTTTTCGGCCGGCGGTATGTTCGATGGTGTTTCCGTTTGGCAGTGCATAAATTATGAGCATCCATGGTGCTCCACCGATAACATTACCCGGATCGGGGAAGTCTATGACGACCCTGGATTCGGGAATAAGATTGATAAGCTCACGACCGCCGGCCCTCAACTCAGATGTAGCAACAATGAGAAGTATTGAGATAGCTATACCTCTACAAAAATTCCGAAATAAGTTCATTCACCTTATCTATTTTGCTTTTAAGCATTGTCTCCTCTTTTGCTTCAGCCAGGAAACGGAGATAAGGCTCAGTATTGGAAGGCCTTATATTAAACCACCAATCGGCGAATTCAACTCTGTAGCCATCAAAATCGTAGGAAGCTACAGGGCTCTCCGTTTTTGTAAAATAGTCACGTACCTTATCCATCGCCTCCCGCTTCTTCTCAATCCGATAGTTAATCTCTCCGGAATTTTTGTATCTCTCTATTCCTGCAATGAGCTCAGATAGTTTACGCCCCTTCGCCTTCATTGATGAGACAATATTAAGTACTATCAGTGAAGCAAGAATACCTGAATCGGAGTAGAAGAAGTCTCTAAAGTAGTAGTGTCCGGCCAGTTCTCCACCGTAAATCCCGTTAATCTCTCTCAATTTGTGAGCTGCAAAAGCTCTTCCAACTTTCCAGGTGTGCATCTGCCCGCCCATAGGAGCAAGGAACTCTCCTACAGCTTTGGAGCTTCTGATATCCTGAAGAACCGCACCACGCTCCCCTCTCTCCTCAAGAAAGTAGTATCCCATAAGTGCAATAATTAAATCGGGAGAGATAAAGCGGCCATTCTCATCGGTAAACATCACTCTGTCGCCGTCGCCGTCGAATATCACACCTATATCGCATTTGTTGCTGCGTACTAGTTTCTGGAGATCCACAATATTTTCGGGGATCAACGGATTTGCCTCATGGTTTGGGAATGTTCCATCGAGTTCATCGTAGAGATAAAGCGGATCATTTCCCAAAATATCCTTGATAAGAAGTGCCGCCATTCCGTTTGAGAGGTCTATTCCCATCTTAAGAGAGGAGTAGTCCCTTTTGTAGCTCAGAAGGAATTCAATATACTCCCTCTTAATATCGAGATTGTGAATCACACCTCTTTTTGTTGCAGGTACACACTCCCTCGTCTCTATCCACTCCTTAATTGTACCTAATCCGGTATCGAGCCCCACGGGAAGAGCATTCTCCCTTGAAACCTTTAGTCCGTTATATTCTTTTGGATTGTGCGATGCGGTGATTTGCACAGAAGCTCTGAATCCGTAACGCCCTGTTGCAAAGTATACCATTGGTGTTGTCGCTATTCCAAGTGAATAGACATCTGCACCGACATCGGTGATCCCTTTAGTAAGCCACTCATAAATCTCTGGAGATGATGTTCGAACATCCCTTCCAACAAGTACTTTTTCGGTCTTAAGTAACTCAGGCAAGAAAAACCCAACTTTGTAGGCTGTATGTTTATCAAAATCCTTATTATATATACCGCGAATGTCGTATGCGTGAAATGCTCCCATAATTTATCTGTTTAATTAGTGGTTCAAATAGTATTAAAGTGCTGTTTTGTAATGTGTTCTTATTTTACCGGATTTAATGGAGTTAAGTCTTCCGGATATCATCTTTCTCCTTATCGGGGCAGCCCTGTCCACAAACAGCACTCCATCCAGATGATCCAGTTCATGTTGTATGATCCTGCAGGCAAATCCCGAAAGAGTCTCTTCAACAGGCTCAAGATTCTCATTAAGGTAGGAGATCTTAATGACAGATGCCCTTTTTATATCGGCATGCACATCGGGAATACTCAGGCACCCTTCGTTAAACTCGCAGGTCTCCTTACTCTCCTCTATGACTCTGGGATTTATCATTGAGCGTTTAAACCCCTCCAACTCCGGAAAGGTGTCGGCCAGTGCCGATCCGTTTGCAACCAATACCCGTATAAGTTTACCCACCTGCGGAGCCGCAAGGCCGACACCATCGGCCTTCTCCATTGTCTCGTGCATATCTGTGGTGAGTTTAAGAAGCTCCCCGGCAGCTCCCGGCTGGTTAATATCAACCTCTGCCGCTCTCTCTCTCAGAACCTCCGAACCATATAAATAAATTGGTAGTGTCATTTTCTGTTATCTAAATAGGTTTGTAAAATAATTGCTGCACTCACTTTGTCTACTGCAGCCTTGTCTCTGCGACCGCTTTTGCTTACTCCGCTATCTATGAGAGATTGAAAAGCAAGCTTCGATGTAAATCGCTCATCTTCGGTCCTTACCGGGATCGAAGGAAAATTTTTCTTAAGCCTTACAAGAAGTTCATCGACATACTTTGCCGCATCGGCGGGTTTGTAGTGCAGATCCATCGGGTAGCCGACGACAAAGAGTGAAACACTCTCTTTTTGGGTATAATTTTTGAGGAAATCTATGAGATTTGCAGTTGGTACTGTTTCCAGAGGCGATGCAAAAATGAGGAGCGGATCGCTTACAGCAATCCCCGTTCTTTTTTTCCCGTAATCGATACCCACTATTCTGTCCATTATGCAAAGTTAGTTTTTTTTAATACATTTGGAGATTATAATTGTTCACAAATGCCCAGAATCTTCTCATTTAAAGAGTTTATGCACGGCAGCGAAGAGGTGCGCAAATATGCCGACAAACACTCACCGGTGATAATCTGCGCTTCCGATGCCCAAAGAAACGAGCCTTTTAAGGTGAAAGTGAGAATCGGAACGGATGTGAAGCATCCCAATACGCCGGTTCACCATTTTGATTACATACAGCTTTGGAATCTTGAGACTCTGGTTGGGGAGGTAAAGCTCAACCATTCGGAGTTCGGGACAGATCCTCTCTTCATTGAGAGTGAATTCACAATTATACCGAAGGTGAGCCTAAGGCTCACTGCTCTTGCATATTGCAACAAACACGGGCTCTGGGGGAGCGAAGAGATTTTTGTACAGGTTAAGGATTGAATATGGCACGCAAAACAAAGTCAAAAAACAGGGAGAATACGCTGAGAAACAAATTCCGCTTCTCAATTTTTAACGACACATCCCACAAGGAGCTCTTCTCATTCAAGGCCAACGGTCTGATGATGTTAATCAGCCTTAGCCTTGCGGTGATTCTTATTATTGTATCGGTAACATTTCTGATATCATACACACCTCTGCGAGAGTACATTCCGGGATATCCCAACGCAGAATCCAGGAAGGCGATAATCCAGAATGCAATAAAAGCCGACTCTCTTGAGCAGACCATGAAGATGTGGGCATTTCAGCTGGAAAATATACAGAGAATGGTTAAGGGGGAAGCTCCTCTTACTATAGATACACTTGCTGCTGCAGAGGCGGACACATCTGCATCAAAAAGCACCATAACTAACAAACTCTCAAAAGAGGACTCTCTCATGAGGGTCGAGGTGATGAAGCAGGAGATGTCCAGTACGACAACAAGGAATATTGTGCAGATTGAGGGTCTTCACTTCTTCCCTCCGGTGAAGGGGATGATCTCCGAGGGGTACAATCTGGCTGCCGATCATCCTTATGTTGACATTGCAGCCCCTGCAAATTCTGTAGTAACGGCAGTTCTTGACGGTACTGTTATTATGGCGAACTGGACCGATGAGACTGGGTTTACCATCCAGATCCAGCACAGCAACGACATAATTTCAATTTACAAACACAACTCCAAACTGCTCAAAAAGGCGGGAGAGAGAGTTAAGGCAGGTGCTGCCATCGCTCTTGTGGGCGATAAAGGGAACCTGAGTATGGGTACCCATCTCCATTTTGAGTTGTGGCACAAAGGTATTGCAGTTGATCCTACACACTATATTAAATTTTAGCCTTAATGACTAAAAGAAGGTTAGCTATACTGGGTTCTACAGGTTCGATAGGGACGCAAACGCTGGATGTTGTATCCCGGCATCCCGATTTGTTTGAAATCGAACTTCTTACAGCATATTCCAACACAACACTGCTAATTGAACAGGCAATAAAATTCAATGCCAACAGTGTTGTAATCTGCGACGAGTTACGCTATAAAGAAGTAAAAGAGGCACTTGACAAGCACGATATAAAGGTTTTTGCAGGCGCTTCATCTATAGACGATATAGTCTGCGGAAGTAACATTGACCTGGTGGTGACCGCTATGGTCGGATTCAGCGGTTTGAAACCGACAATCTCAGCGATCAAGGCGGGAAAGGCTATTGCTCTCTCTAATAAGGAGACACTGGTTGTGGCCGGGCAGATAATAACCGAGCTGGCACGTAAATCGGGATCCCCGATTATACCCGTCGATTCGGAGCACTCAGCAATATTTCAGTGCCTGCAGGGAGAGAGAGCCGATGTTGAAAAGCTGATACTTACAGCTTCGGGCGGACCTTTTATAGGCAAGAGCAGGAGAGAGCTGGAGTCGGTAGGTATTTCCGAAGCACTCAACCACCCACGCTGGCAAATGGGGCCAAAGGTTACCATCGATTCGGCTTCGATGATGAACAAAGGCCTGGAGCTTATCGAAGCTCACTGGCTCTTCGGCGCCCACCCGGACAATATTGAGATTGTTGTTCACCCGCAGTCAATTATACACTCAATGGTACAATTCACCGACGGATCGGTATCTGCACAGATGAGTATCCCGGATATGAGACTCCCTATCCAGTATGCACTCTCCTATCCGTACCGCATAGAATTGAATACCAATAGAATAGATTTTGCAAAGCTCGCACGACTCGACTTTTTTGCACCAGACCCTGAGAGCTTTCCGGCAATAGGGATAGCTTACGAATCAATAAAGAAGGGGGGAAATACACCTTGTGCAATGAATGCGGCAAATGAGATTGCTGTGGCTTCATTCCTCAACGGGGAGATATCATTCACCTCAATTACCGAAATTATTAACGAGGTGCTTTCAAAGTTCTCATTTATCAAAGCCCCAACGCTTGATGACATATACGAAACAGATAAGCAGGCCAGAGAGCTTGCTCTTGAATTCAAAACAAAGATCAGATTTTAGCAGATGGACATTTTAATCAAAACACTCCAGGTGCTCTTTGCACTATCGATATTGATTCTTATTCATGAACTCGGTCACTTTCTCTTTTCGCGACTGTTCAAGATCAGAGTAGATAAGTTCTATCTCTTCTTTGACCCGTGGTTCAGCCTATTCAAATACAAACCAAAAAACAGCGATACCGAGTACGGTATGGGTTGGCTTCCGCTGGGAGGCTACTGCAAAATATCGGGAATGATAGATGAGTCTCTCGATACAGAGATGCTTAAAAACGAGCCTAAACCTTGGGAGTTCAGGAGCAAGCCGGCTTGGCAACGTTTTTTTGTGATGTTCGGAGGTGTCTTTTTCAACTTTCTCCTTGCTATTCTCATCTACTCATCGGTGCTTTATGCCTGGGGCGAAGAGTATCTGCGCAACAGCGATGCCGTTTACGGAATTCAGACAAACGATCTGTCGAGGGAGCTGGGCTTCAAAAACGGAGACAGAATTTTATACTTTGACGGAAAGCCGATAGAGAGGTTTCAGGATCTGCAGATATCACTTGCCAGAAATCAGGCAAAAGAGGCAACGGTGATAAGGGGCGGCGACACCGTAACAGTACCTATCGATCAGTCGTATATGCCTGTTGTCCTCAAAAATCCCGGAATGTTCCAACTGAGGGTACCATTTATAATCGCGCAGATTCAAGACTCCTCAATCAACGCCTCTTCGGGGCTCGCCAACGGGGACAGAGTTCTTGCGGTAAATGGGTCTGAGATGTCCGTAATTCAGGATATCCAGTCCGAATTATTGAAATTCAAAGGGGATTCGATTACTTTATCAATAGAGCGATCGGGGCAGATTATTGAGAAGAGAGTTGCAGTAAACCTGGAGGGGAAGATAGGAGTAGCACTTGAGAACAATATAGACAAACTGTTTAAAGTCACAAAGAGCAATTATACCATCGCTTCGGTAATTCCTGCGGGATTCAATAAAACAATAACTACCGTATCAAATTATTTTAAGGAGCTCGGATTGATCTTCTCTCCTAAAACAGAGGCCTATAAATCGGTAGGTAGCTTTATCACAATCGGGAAGATATTCCCTTCGGTTTGGGACTGGCAGATATTCTGGAATATAACCGCCTGGCTGTCGATCATGCTGGCAGTGCTCAATCTGCTGCCAATCCCTGCTCTCGACGGAGGTCATATCCTGTTCCTCCTATTTGAGATAATTACGGGGAAAAAACCTCACGACAAGTTTCTCGAGTATGCTCAGGTGGTAGGTATGTTTATCCTTTTCGGTCTGATGATTCTGGCATTTGGAAATGACATTTACGGTCTTTTTAAATAAAATACGGTTATGAAAATCAAAAACTTATTACTATTAATTGTAGCCGGAGTAATAACTTACTCCTGCTCCGACAATGTTCAGCTTAAGCCTACTATAAGCGGGAAAGCTGGTGAAGTTGTTGTTGTAATCAACAAAGGGCAGTGGGAGAGCGATCCCGGAATTGCTCTCAGAACACTTCTCGGGCAGGATGAGCCGTTCCTGCCTCAGAGGGAGCCTATGTTTACCCTAATTAACATTCCGGAGGCAGCATTTACGAATATCTTCAAGACTCACCGCAACATAGTGATTGTCAAGATTCTTCCTGATCTTAAAGAGTCAAAAATCGTATATCAGGTCGATGTGTGGGCAGCACCTCAGATAGTTGTGACAATATATGCACCTTCACAGGAGGCTACAGCCAAACTGATCAATGAGCAGCAGGAGAAGTTGCTCTCCTCGCTCGAGCAGGCCGAGCGGAACAGGAATATTCAAAATGCCCGTAAATATGAAGAGAGAGGCCTGAGAGAACTGGTAAACAACATGTTCGGAGGATCTCCTTACTTCCCGAAAGGGTACAATCTGCGTAAGCAAACAGGCGATTTCGTATGGATATCATATGAGACAACCTACACCAATCAGGGGGTTCTGGTCTATAAAGTACCATTTACAGATTCCACCATGTTCTCGCTTGAGAATCTCCTGTCCATTCACAATAAAATGCTCCAATATAATGTTCCCGGTCCACTGAAGAACACCTATATGACAACCGCAATGAGGGAGATTGCACCTTCCGAGAGATGGGTAAGTTACAAAGGCCGTACATTTGCTGAGGTAAAAGGGCTTTGGGAGGTCTATAATGACTTCATGGGAGGCCCATTTACAATTCACGCATTTCTTGACAAAGAGAGAAAGAATATGATTGTTCTTGAGGCATTTGTATATGCCCCACGTTTCGAAAAAAGAAACTATATGAGGCAGGTAGAATCGCTCCTTTACTCGTATGAGGAGGGTAAGTGATTTACCGGTTTAATATTAAATATGGGAAAGGCCGCTGATTGCGGCCTTTTTTTATATATTGCGTAAAATTTAAGGTAAATGCCCTATGATTTTCCGTCAAGTCTCTTTCGGAGATCTGAAAATCCAAAGGAGTTCAATTATAAGAACTCTCTTTGAGGGGGAGTTTTACGGTGGAGAGGTCGAGTATATAGCCTCCCTCACAGATATTGTTTTTAGTGAGTTTTCAGCCGGAATTTCGCCAAGTTACGGGTACGAGATACTCGATATTCAAAGCATAGAAGATGTATCATTCAAAACGGAGGGGGTAAGATTCAACTGTGGTAAAAGAGTCTGCAATGCTGTCGTAGGTGCCGAAAAAGTTGCTCTGTTTGTGGCCACCTCAGGGCCGGGTTTTGAAGAGATTGTAAGGAGACGGGCAGATGATATCCTCTTTTGTTACATTGCCGATTGTGTTGGAAGTGAGATTCCAGAGATGCTCAATAAAATGATTGAGCGGGAACTTCTCGACACATTCGAACCTCAAGGAAACAGGGTATCAAAGCCATACAGCCCCGGATATTGCGGATGGAGCGTCAAAGAGCAGAACAAGGTATTTTCGCTGCTTCCATCCAACCCTTGCGGAGTGCAACTCAACTCATCTGCATTAATGACCCCGATTAAATCTATAAGCGGGCTTTATGCAATTGGCAGAGAGGTAAGAGAGGTCGATTACGGATGTTCTGTTTGTAATATGAAAAACTGTATAAAGAATGAGCACAATTACAGGTAAAGAGCTTGTTAAAAATGCCTTCGGGTGTAAAAAGTGCGAACGGATTCCCTGGGTCCCTTTCGTGGGCGTCCACGCAGGAGAGTTAATTGGAGCCGACGCGGAGAGTTATCTGAAATCGGAGGAGCTTATTGTCAATGGAGTAGAGAGAGCTATAAAATTATACCGTGCAGATGGGATTCCGGTTCTTTTCGATTTGCAACTTGAGGCCGAAGCATTGGGATGCGAATTGATGTGGGCAAAAGATAATCCCCCCTCTGTAAAATCACATCCTATGGAGTCGGGAGTGACCCTTGAGCAGCTTCCGAAGTTCGATCCATCCCAAGGCAGAATAGCCATGGTAATGAGTGCTGCCTCCGCACTTACCAGGGGTAATCCCGACGTCGCATTTTACGGACTTGTTACAGGCCCCTTCACACTTGCTCTGCATCTTAAGGGTACGGGCATCTTTATGGAGATGTACACAAATCCGCAGGAGATTCATAAAATTCTCAGATTCTGCTGCGATATAGCCAGGCAGATGGTATTGCAATATAAGAGGGCCGGAGTTGAGATTATAGCAGTTGTCGACCCTATGACCAGCCAGATCGGGCCCGATCTCTTTGTGGATTTCATTTCCGAATACGCATTTGAACTCTTCAGATTTATCTCTTCCGAACACTTGCTGTCATCCTTCTTCGTTTGCGGAGATGCTTCACACAACATTGAGGTTATGTGCGACTGCAGGCCCGATAACATCTCTATTGACGAGAACATAGAACTCGAGAGCGTAAAAAAGATCTGCCTCTCAAAAGGAATCAGCTTTGGAGGAAACCTGAAATTAACCTCTACTCTGCTCCTGGGAGATGAGATCGATTGTGAACTGGATGCCCTCGAATGTATTGACAAAGGGGGTGATGTCGGATTCATTCTTGCTCCCGGATGCGATTTACCATACCATACAAAAAGTGCTAATCTTGAGGCTGTTTCGCGGCTACCTGCAGACGGCTACAGACAGGATGTACTGAGAGCTATGGGCTCTGTCTCAAAAAATATTGAACCAATTGATCCTAAGATGTACTCCGATGACAGCTTTATTAAAGTTGATATTATCACACTGGATTCTGGCTCATGTGCACCTTGCCGGTATATGGTAGGAGCTGCTGAGAAGGCGTGTGAAGGGCTGGACAGATGGGTCAGGATTGAAGAGCATAAGATCAAGAGCAGGGAGGGGTTAGAGAAGATGCAGATGTTCGGTGTCACAAAGATCCCCTCAATCTGTATCGACGGAGTACCGGTGTATCAATCCTCCATCCCGCCCGTTGGAGATTTAAGACGAGATATAATTGAACGAATGAAGGAGAAGGGATTGAAGTGACTAAGTGCAATGTAATATTGATAACAGGGTTCCTGGGGAGTGGAAAGACAACCCTTCTCAAAAACCTTCTGGAGATATACTCCGGAGGCCGGAGAGTTGCTGTTATACAAAATGAGTATGCAGGGGCCGGAGTTGATGCCGATGAGCTTAAGAATAGCGGTCGGGAGTTCTATCTGCTCGAAATAAACAACGGATCAATTTTCTGCATATGTCAGTTTGCCAATTTTATTGAGCAGGCAGGAGAGCTTTATGAAAAGTATCATCCGGAAATTATGTTCATAGAGGCAAGCGGGATGGCAGACCCTATTGCTGCAGGCTCTGTCTTTAACAATCATCCATATTTTTTCCTCTCCGGAATAGTATGTGTGGTTGACTGTGCAAACTATGAAGTAATTAAAAGGCTTGTTCTACCTGTAAATAATCAGGTAAGGATAGCCGATTTGGTAATTTTAAATAAGCAGGAGCTGGTTGATGAAAAAAGATATAACTCTATTATAGAGTCAGTAATTGAGATCAATCCCATAGCCGAAATTGCCTCAACCTCATTTTGCAACCTACCCGATTTCAATTTTGCAGATATGGACCCAATCTCATGCAGAATCGCCGGGGAACCGGTAAAGCCTGGAGCCTCATTCTATTCGGAAATAATTAAAAATCATAAAATAATGAGCTGTGCAGAGATTGAGGATTTTATTAAAGATGTCCCATCTTCGGTGTACAGGATGAAGGGTTTTATCAGGACCGGAGCGCAGGAGTGCTGCCTTTTGCAATATGTCAATGGTGCAACCTCTCTGAGATATCTCAATTTCGGAGTCAGTAAAACTGAGATTATAAAAATATCAATAATATGAATCAAATTTTAGAACAGATCTCCATCTGTATTCAAAAGGGGAAGGTGGACTCAAAGATGGCATATCCTCCGGAGATGAAGGGGATGCCGGGAGCAGATGAGCTCACTAAAGCAGCACTTGATGAGGGATTTTCGGCCAATGATATTTTATCGGGTGCGCTCATCCACGGAATGGGCATTGTGGGCGATCTCTTCAGGGAGAAGAGATTATTTGTGCCGCAGGTACTAATGTCGGCTATGGCAATGAAGGCGGCGATGGTGCATCTTAAACCTTTCTTTAGTTCCGGCGAGTTAAAGCAGAAGGGTACATTCATAATAGGAACTGTAGCAGGAGATCTGCACGACATTGGCAAAAACCTCACAGCAATGATGATTGAGGGTGCCGGGTGGAGGGTTATCGATCTTGGAACCGATGTAAAAACAGAGCGGTTTTTAGAGGTTCTCAATGAGAACGGCAATGCGGTAGTAGGTCTATCTGCATTGCTGACAACCACGATGGAGCAGATGGAGCGCTCGGTAAAGGCCATAAGAGAGCATTTCCCCGAAAACAGGATAGTGGTTGGGGGAGCACCTGTAAACAGTGAATTTGCAAAAAGAATTGGGGCATCACTATACGCTCCTAATCCGCAGGTTGCGGTTGAATATATTAACTCCATATAATCATGAAAAACGAGATGACGCCGAGAGAGAGGGTCAATATTGCAATGAGCCTCTCCAAACCCGATAAGGTACCTTTGATGTGTCAGTTCAGTATTGGGGCGATGATGCAACAGCTAAAGCCCTCTCCTGCCCTATTTTGGTACGACGGGAGGGTATTTGCCGACGGATTGGTGGCTCTTTGCGAACGGTTCGGCTTCGATGGTATTCTCGTTAGTCTTCATGGGCACGGGGATAGCTGGAGAGAGGGATTGATGGAGATTAAGGATATTGACGAGGGGAAACAGGAGCTCATATACGGGAATAGACGTGAGATTCACTCCTGGAGCGACCTGCCTATGGTAAAATTCAATTCTGCAAATATCTCCAGAGAAATCTCCAGTGTGGATGTGGAGAGGGAGATACCATCACATATAGATTACATCCCGGTATCTCAGGACCTTCGCTTTCATCTCCATAAATCCAATATGTTCGGCATTTTCAGCTATTTAAGGGGGATTGTGGGAGGCAAATACTCTATTCACGGGGAGATAACATCGCCGTTCGACTATTTTCTGGATTTTATGGGTTATGAGAATGCACTTGTATCATTGATAATCGACCCTCAAAAGTGTAAGGATATACTCGAGAGGTTTACCAAAGGAATCTGCCTGCTGGCATCGGATATGTGCGATGAGGATATTGATGCAGTAAAAATTTCATCGCCGTTTGCCGGGATGGGATTTATCTCTCCTGAGCACTATGAAGAGTTCGTTTTGCCATATGAGAGCAGGATAATAGAGGCTATAAAGGATAAGGGCAAACGGGTCTATATTCACACCTGCGGGCATATCGGGGACAGGCTCGAGTTGATGCAAAAGAGTGGTGCCAGCGGACTGGAGTGCCTGGACCCTGAACCAGTGGGGAATGTCGATCTTAAAGATGCTTTCAATCGGATCGGGGATTCTATGTTCATCAAGGGTAATATCGACTCTGTAAACACTCTTCTCTATGCCGACGAGAATAAGGCAAGAGCCGATGTGCTTAAAATTCTGGAGACAGGTAAGCAGGGCAATGGTTTTATACTAAGTACGGCATGTTCGATTGCGCCAATGGTTTGTAGTGATAGAATCCTGATGCTCAGAGAGCTTACCGACAGGTTCGGTCTCTATTAATATATTTTTTAGCACAAATATTTGCAGCTTAAAAAAATATTTCTACCTTTGCACTCCCCAACGAAAAAGCGAAAGCGATTCGATTTGGTCCGTTCGTCTAACGGTTAGGACTCAAGATTTTCATTCTTGCAATAGGGGTTCGATTCCCCTACGGACTACTTAAAAAATTAAAGAATTAGAAATGGCAAATCACGCATCGTCAGAAAAGCGTATCCGTCAGAGCGAAAAACGCAAATTGCACAATAAGTACTATGCACGTACTACAAGAAATGCAATCAAAGCATTGCGCAACACAACCGATAAGGCTGCCGCTGTTGCACTGCTTCCAAAAGTATCGTCAATGATTGACAAACTTGCTAAGATTAATGTAATCCACGGCAATAAAGCGTCAAATCTAAAAAGCGGTATTACCGTACACATAAACAACCTGGCGTAGTTTTTACGCTTTGTCATACAGATATTTTAAAACTTCCCAATCTTTGGGGAGTTTTTTATTTCTATATGTATGTCAAAGAGTATAAAGATTAAGGATTGGAGTGCCGAAGAGAGGCCTAGGGAGAGAATATTGACCAAGGGTGCCGCCTCGCTAAGCGATGCGGAGTTAATTGCAATAATTCTGGGGAGTGGCACGAGGGAGGAGAATGCAGTGGAACTGGCCAGACGGCTGCTAAAGGAGTACGGAAATAATCTGAGGAGCCTCTCTTCGGCTCCGGTAAACGGTCTTACTCAAATTAAAGGGATCGGAACAACAAAGGCTGCAACAGTGGCTGCCGTGTCGGAGATCTCAAAAAGAATCAGTTCATCTCAGGCAAGGGATATGCCAAATATTAAATCTTCATCAAGTGCAGCAAGACTTATAGGACCTGTCTTGAGAGATCTGTCGCACGAAGAGTGCTGGGTAATGTACCTGAACAGGGCAAATAAGCTGATTTCCAAGGAGAGGTTGAGCATTGGGGGAGTATCGGCAACTGTGGTTGATGTAAAGATCATAATTAGAAATGCACTTGAGAGGCTTGCAAGTTCAATAATTCTTGTGCATAACCACCCTTCGGGCAATCCTTCGCCTGGGGAAAACGATAAAAATCAGACAAAGATATTGAGAGAGGCTGCCGCCTTTTTTGACATTTCACTTCTGGATCATCTTATAATTGCAGGGGACTCTTACTACAGTTTCGCCGATGAGGGTCTTATGGGATTCTGAAAAGATATTTGTATCTTTGGCAAAATCTACAAGCCTTATCAATGAAAATTATCAACCTGAGCGAAGAGAACTCTGTGCTGAACCACTTTATAGCAGAGATCCGGGACCATGTGATCCAAAAAGAGAGTATGCGTTTTCGCAGAAATCTTGAGAGAATCGGAGAGATTTTCGCCTATGAAATCAGTAAGAGTCTTACCTACGAACCGGTCGATGTACAGACACCTCTTGGTATTGCCTCGTGCAAATTAAACAGCGACCAGATTGTTATCTCAAGTATTATGAGAGCCGGATTGCCTCTGCATAACGGAATCCTCAACTACTTCGACAAAGCTCAGAACGCTTTTGTGGCTGCATATAGAAAGTATGGAAAGGACAACAAGTTCAACATTCAAATCGAGTATGCAAGCTCTCCCTCTATTGAGAACAAGGTTCTGATCCTTGCAGATACTATGCTGGCAACGGGCTCTTCGGTTGTTTTGGCGTATAATAAACTGGCAGAAGGGGGTGCCCCTGCACTTATGCATATCGTCTGCCCTATTGCCAGTGCCGAGGGAATAGATTATCTGTCGAAGCACTTACCACATAAGAATACTACTCTTTGGGTGGGAGCTGTCGATGAGGAGCTGACAATAAAGTCGTATATTGTTCCCGGACTGGGCGATGCAGGAGACCTTGCTTACGGTAGTAAGCTTTGATTATCGGAATAGACCTCTTTACCTGCGACAAAGGTTTTGATAACCTTTGCGCGATATACCTCTTTTTCCGGAGCAGTCATAAGATCGGTATTGAGAATAACAAAATCGGCATATCTGCCCGCTTCGAGCGATCCTTTATACTCATCCTCAAATGAGGCCTTTGCAGCCCATATTGTCATAGACCTGAGAGCCTCCTCCCGGGAGAGGGCATTTATCGGTTCAAAACCACCTTGCGGATAGAACTCGCTGTTTTTGCGGAAAACTGCAGCAAAGAATGTATAGACAGGATTCACGCTCTCTATCGGGAAATCCGTACCCGAAGGCAGCCATCCGTTACAATCGAGCAACTCTTTGTATGCATAAGCACCCTTTATTCTTGGGCCTAGACGATCGGCAGCCCATATCATATCCGATGTTGCGTGTGTAGGTTGAATCGAAGGAATTATATTATACTTCCTGAAATATTCGAAATCGGACGGTGCAATTACCTGTGAATGTTCTATTCTCCACCTTCTGTCGTTATTACCTTCAAGAATCTTGGCATACTCCCTCAGTGCATACCTGTTTGCAGCATCGCCTATACAGTGGGTAGCTGCCTGGAAGCCGTGATCATAGGCCCAATTAAGATACCAACGGTACTCTGCATCATCGGCAACCTTTATACCTCTGTTACCGGAATCGTCGCTGTAGGATTCTATCATCCAGGCACCCCTTGAACCGAGAGCTCCGTCAACATAAAGCTTAATTGAGGTTATGTTTATCAGCCCCTCTTTGATAGGACGTGAAAATGTGGAGGTGTTCTCTTTTGTTGCCGAAAGCCAAACATCTATTCTCATTTTAAGCTCCTTACTGTTCTGAAATTGCCGGAGCATCTGAATTTTTTCCAGCGTTTCACCTGCAGTACTCAGAGAGGTTACTCCATATCGTAAACACTCACTCTGCGCCCTCTTCATCATATCGTTGTACTCTTCGAGAGAGGGAGATGGCAGCGCAAGCCTGAGCCGTTCGGAACTTTTCTCCAGGAAGAGGCCTGTGAACCTGCCATCTTTGACCGGAGCCTCATCGGAAGGGACCGATGGATCGCCCGGTTTAATTCCCAGCAGATTAATTGCGGCATCGTTAGCAACTACAGCGTGGTAATCAATTCTTGTAATTACTACAGGAATATCGGGAAATATCTCGTTCAAAAGCGTATTGTCGGGCATTGTTTTATCGGGCCAGTCATTCTGATCCCATCCGTCTCCCGCCAGATAGGATTTTCCTCCCCCCTCTGCGGCCTTTCGAAGCCTCTCAATGATCTCATTATACGAGCGTGTACCGCGCAGATCGACCATTGCAAGACTCTCTCCAAGTTCAAAAAAGTGCCCGTGTGCATCGTTAAATCCGGGATAAACAGGATTTCTCTCGGCATCTACGTACTCACCCGCCGAATATTTTGACAAAATCTGCTCATCGCTTCCGGTGGCAACGATTTTACCATCTTTTACGGCAAATGCCGTACATTTTGAGAATGCAGAGTCTGCAGTATATACAACTCCGTTTATAAGAATAAGATCGGCTCTCTCTTTCATGTTACAGGAGAATAAAAGTCCCAGAGCAATGACTCCGGTTATAAAAAACTTCATCGGCTTTGATTTATAATTCCTTTCTCAGCCTTGCAATAGGTATATTGAGTTGTTCCCTGTACTTGGCTACGGTTCGCCTTGCAACTTTGTATCCCTTTTGCTGCAGCACCGATACAAGCTCCTCGTCGGTAAGCGGCGACTGCTTGTTTTCACTATCGATACTTTCGGCCAGAATAATCTTAATTTCTCTTGTTGAGACCTCCTCTCCCGCCTCTGTCATCAGACCCTCGGAGAAGAAGTATTTGAGAGGGTATATTCCGAAGTGTGTCTGGATATATTTGCAGTTTACTACTCTTGATATTGTAGAGATATCCAGCCCTGTCTTTTCGGCAATATTCTTTAGCACCATAGGTTTTAGCTTTGTCTCATCGCCATCGATAAAAAACTCCCGCTGAAACTCTATAATTGCATTCATTGTATTCTGAAGTGTATTGTGCCTCTGTTTAATTGCCTCAATGAACCACTTTGCCGAGTCGAGCTTCTGCTTTACGAAGGTCGCCGCCTCCTTCCCTGCCCGGCCCTGTCCGCTACTGCTCATTAAAAGATCGGCGTATCGCTTGTTAACCTTAAGTTCCGGGACAGAGAAACGGGGCATGGACATAATCAGCTCGCCATCTTTCATCTCAAGCAAAAAATCGGGCACTACCTGCTGAGCCTGTTCGCTGTATGAGTCGTCTACACTTCCTCCCGGCCTTGGATTTAACCTGACAATCAATTCTATCGCCTCTTTAAGCTGCTCTTCGGTAATACCAAGCTTGCTCACTATTCTGGAGTAGTGTTTCTTTGTAAACTCCTGAAAGTAATCCTCCAGTATTGTTTTTGCCAGTTTTTGCTGAACAGAGGTATTCTCTGCATTTATCTGAAGAACGAGGCACTCCTGAAGGTTTCTGGCTCCAATACCTACAGGCTCGAACTCCTGAATCTTCTTAAGTATTCTCTCCAACTCCGCCTCATTGGTCTCAATTCCCTGCCTGAAAGCAATATCGTCCACCAATATGTCCAACTCTCTCCTCAAGTAGCCGTCGTCGTCGAGGCTCCCGATAATAAACCGGGCAATTGACTTCTCGTCGGGAGTCATATTGCTGTATCCCAACTGAGTAAGCAGGCTCTGATGAAAACTCTCCTTAACCGAAAAGGTATTGTATTCCGGCTTAAGGTCTTTACCGGAGTTATTTGAATAAAGCTTGTATGAGGGAATCATCTCATCGGAAGAGTACTCGCTGAGGGAGATATTCCCCCCCTGCTCGTCTGCATCATCCCTGTCATTCGCCTCATCGAGAACAGGATTCTCCTCGAGCTCTTTCTTGATCCTCTGTTCCAGTTCGAGCGTAGGAAGCTCCAGTAACTTAATAGTTTGGATCTGAAGCGGAGAGAGTTTTTGTACAAGCTTTTGTTGTAACCCTTGTTTTAACATATTCAGTTGTTATGATACAAAGATATGATTTTTATTTAACTTAGCGTCCTCAAAAACCTTAACGATGCAGCGAGAAAACACGACATTAAGGATAGATGTGGGGGAGGTTTTAAGCTCCAAGAACAGCAAGCTGGCAAAGATTATTCCAAATTTTGTCATAGCCTTTCTCAAACGATTGGTTCATCAGGATGAGATAAACGATCTTCTGGAGAGGGCAGGTCATAAGGAGGGGGCAGAGTTTATTCAGGCAGCACTGGAGAGACTAAGAATTTCCTATACAGATAGCGGATTTGACAAACTCGACAAGTCGGGCAGATATATTTTTGCAAGCAACCATCCTCTTGGCGGACTCGACGGAATGATTCTGATCAAACTTATTACCGAAAAATTCGGTTCGGTTAAGGTCCTTGGAAACGATTTGATCTGTCATATTAAACCAATCTCTTCGCTGTTTGTTCCTGTCAACAAACACGGAATGCAGAACCGTACAATTATTACGGAGATGAATTCGGTTTTTGAATCGGATACTCCGGTGCTATACTTCCCTGCAGGCCTATGTTCAAGGAAAAAGAGCGGTGAGATTTGCGATCTGCCTTGGCATAAATCCTTTGTATCATACGCCCTGAAGTTCGGAAGGGATATTGTCCCCGTTCACTTTTCGGGCAAAAACTCAAATAGATTTTACAGGAGTGCCAATATCAGGACTGCTCTTGGAATAAAATTCAACTATGAGATGCTCCTCCTACCCGATGAGATGTTTCGTCAAAAGGGGCGATCATTTGAAATAAAGGCAGGTGAGCCGATAACATACGACAATCTTAAGAACAGCAATAAATCTGCCTCACAATGGGCCGAAGATATTAAACAAGAAACCTACAAATTAAGCACTTTATAAATGGAACCAGTAATACACCCCGTTGATCGCAAACTTATTACCGATGAGTTGACCTCGGAGAAGTTTATCAGAAACACCAGAAAGGGGGATAATAAATTATACGAAATTACAGCAGAGAATGCTCCAAATACAATGAAGGAGATCGGTAGACTCAGAGAGATCTCTTTCCGGCTTGCAGGTGGAGGAACGGGCAAATCGATCGATATAGATGAGTTTGATATTGATCCTGTCTATCCGTACAAACAACTCATTGTTTGGGATCCTAAGGATGAGGAGATTATCGGTGGATACCGTTATATTCAGTGTGCAGGTCTTAAGCCGGAAAACATGGCCACCAGCGAGCTCTTCAACTTCTCTGAGGAGTTTAAAAGTGAGTATATGCCATTTACCATAGAGTTGGGGCGATCATTTATCCAGCCAAATTATCAGGGTACAAATCTTAAACATAAAGGGCTTTATGCTCTGGATAATCTTTGGGACGGACTTGGTGCTCTCGTTGTGAAATATCCGAATGTGAAGTACTTTTTCGGGAAAGTGACGATGTACACCTCTTACCATTTGAAGGCCCGCAATATGTTGCTCAATTTCCTGAGCAAATTCTTCAATGACGAAAAATCGTTGGTAACCCCTATCCATCCTCTCGATTATGATAACGGGAACCCATATTATGACAGCCTTTTCGATGTAGAGTACAGAGAGGCATACAAGGCACTTTCAAGAGAGGTAAGGGCACTTGGAGAGAATATCCCTCCTCTTATCAACTCATATATGAATCTCTCTCCATCGATGAAGGTCTTTGGAACAGCCATAAATGAGCACTTCGGAGGTGTTGAGGAGACAGGAATTCTGGTTAGGATATCCGATATTTATGACGAAAAGATCGAGAGGCATATATCGCCTATTAAGATAATAGCCAAGAAATTGCGCCCTAAATGGTGGCACAACAAGGTGTAAATCAAATAGTCAGATTATATCGGAGGATAATTGATAACCTCCTTGACAAGAAATGCGGAGTTGAATGTCGATTCAATCTCCCGCAGCAGTTTCATCGCTTCCGATTTTGTCCGGAAATCGCCTACGGTTACTTTGAAATTTGGGGATATGTGTGTCCAGTACACAGGAATTAAAGGATACATAAACTTGAATTTTGCAGCAATCTCTCCCGATATAATCCTGGCTTGCTGGCTGTTATCAAAATAGATCCTCACTCTGTAACCCTGTATTTTTCTCTTTGCAGATGCCTCGATGTGTCTTTGGAAGGCACTCCTTATATTTTCGCTCTGTTTAATTGCAGATTGTGCCCCCGCTGCCGACTTCGTTCCAATCAGTTCGAAGATGCTTTTCCCAACAAGAGAGGAGTCTGCCAGAGGAGGTATTACGATTACGGTATCTCTCTTTATAGTGTCCTGCACCTGAGCTTTAAGTGACCCAGCAGCCGATAGAATCAGAAGTGTTGCCGTAAAAAATATAACTCTGTTCATACACTTTCTATTTTGATTTATTCATAAGAGAGGAGAGGTTTTTAAGAGGATAATCTCTTACCCTCAGCTTTCTGCTTCCTCCGTTTGTCTTACCAATCGTAATAAACCCGTCCAGTCTAAGATCCCCTCTAGTGAGAGCTTCCGGAGAGAGACCCAGGGTTAGTGCTGCCATCGGATCCTCCAGAGATATATTAAGGTTGACAAGACACACCGAACTGCTTTTCGCTTTTGCAGTATCGGAGCCGTTAATTATAACCTTTGCAAATTTTGAACCGTTATTTTTAATATAGCCTTCGCCCCCCTTGATGAAGAGCCCTGCCGAAAGTGGATTTTCAATACCCAGCTTAATTCCGGCATCTATATCGGACATCGCTCTTATATTCACCTTCCCAAGTTCAACAGAGTTAATTCTCAAACCGGAATAATTTGTACACGAAGTGAGTGCAGCCACCAGTAGGGCCAGAATCGGAAAAATCTTTCTCATAGGCTATTTCTATTCCTTACAAAGGTATAAAAAAGGCTATATTTGCGGAATATTTTCGAAAATATGCAGACCAAATATAATTCAGTGAGGCCTGTAACCGGAGTTGCAGGACCAAAGGTGTTCATCGAAACCTACGGGTGTCAGATGAATGTTAACGACAGTGAGGTTGTCCTCTCCGTGCTGCAGCAACACGGATGGAGCCTTACTGAGGAGATTTCGGAAGCCGATCTTATATTTATAAATACTTGTTCAATAAGAGATAATGCAGAGCAGAGGATATGGGGAAGGCTCGATGTTTTTAAGCAGATGCGAAAAAGGAGACCATCTCTGATAGTTGGAATTCTCGGATGTATGGCCGAACGGCTTAAGGAGGAGCTTCTCAGCCATACTGCTGTCGATATTGTGGCCGGACCGGACTCATATAGGGATCTGCCAATGCTTCTAAGGGAGTTTGGAGCGGGAAGCAAGCAGATAAATGTTCTATTGTCCCACGAGGAGACATATGCAGATATCTCTCCTGTGAGAATGGATAAGAACGGCGTAAGCGCCTTTATATCAATAATGAGGGGATGCAATAATATGTGTACATATTGTGTTGTACCCTATGTTAGAGGAGCAGAGAGAAGCAGGGAGCCCGAGAGTATTGTGAGAGAGGCTAAGGAGCTCTTCGCAAACGGTTACAGGGAGGTTACCCTTCTGGGTCAGAATGTGGATTCATATCACTGGGTCAATCCTGACAATCCAACGCATACGGTAAATTTCGCACAGCTTCTTGAATTAGTGGCACTTGTAAATCCTCTGTTAAGGGTAAGATTCTCAACCTCCCACCCTAAAGATATGGAGGAGAGTGTTATTTACACAATGGCTATGTATCCTAATATCTGCAGGCATATCCATCTGCCGGTACAGTCGGGAAGTAATGCCATGCTCTCAAAGATGAACAGGAAGTATACGAGGGAGGAGTATCTATCCAAAGTTGCAAAGATAAAAGAGGTGATTCCGGAGTGCTCGATTACAACCGATATTATTGCGGGTTTTTGTGGAGAGAGCGAGCAGGATCATCAGGATACTCTATCGATAATGAGAATGGTAGGGTACGATATGGCCTTTATGTTTCAGTACTCCGAAAGACCAAATACAAAGGCGGCCAGACACTTTCCGGACGATGTCCCGGATGAGATTAAGAGTGCCCGGCTGAACGAAATAATCGAACTTCAACAGGAGCTCTCTCTTGCACAGAATCAGAAGGATCTCGGCAAGGTATTCGAGGTTCTTGTGGAGGGTTACTCTAAAAAATCGAAAGAGGAGCTGCAGGGAAGAAGCTCGCAGAATAAGGTATGCGTATTCCCTGCCGGCAATCACAAAGTTGGTGACTATGTAAAGGTCAGGATAACTTCGTGCACTTCGGCAACACTTAAGGGTGTTGAGGTCGAAGATTGATACTCAGGGTTGATTAATGAAATAAATATATATGCTATTATGACAAAGATGAGTACCAGTTACCTTGGCGATCTTAGAACCGAGGCAACACACATTCAGTCGGGCGAAAAGATCATTACCGACGCACCATTAGATAACCAGGGCAGAGGGGAGTTCTTCTCTCCTACCGACCTTTTTGCAACCTCACTTGGTTGCTGTATGCTCACAATAATGGGAATATCTGCCCGGGCCAACGGATTCTCAATTGAGGGAGCAAGGGTGGAGACCGAGAAGATTATGGGAACCGATCCGAGAAGGGTTGTAGAGCTGGTGATAGATATATATCTGCCTGCCAACAACTATGGAGATAGGGAGAGAAGGTTGATCGAGTCGAGCGCGAGAACATGTCCTGTTGCGAACAGTTTACATCCAGACATTAAAAAAAGCATCACCTTCCACTACTAGGAGGGAGGTGATGCTGCGTCACAAATCCGAGCTTTTTATAAAATCTTTGACGCGTGTTGGTGTTATTGTGTTAGAATGAGAGGTATCTTGATGTTCCGACTCCTGCAGCTGTTGATTTGATCTCAACTCCGTTTTTATCGAGTACTTTTAATGTTGAATTCGAACTGAAGCTAACCTCAGCTGTAAATATGTTGCCTGTCGAGCTGCTTGAACCCACTCCGTAAAAATAGGTTCCCGAGTAGAGTGTCGAGACAGCTCCTGATGTGATATCCACTGCATATATTCTGGCTATTTCGGGCATCCACGAGGAGTTGAATGTTGTCTTGTATGTCAGAACTCTCTCCCCCTCTCCGTCGGTGCAGATGTATCCGTCCATTTCGTCTACAGGTACAGTTACGTAGGACTCTGCACTCTTTGTGGAAGGGTTGATTTTTACCAATCCCTGACTTGGAAACGAGGCCCATATTTTATTATTCTTATCAAGTACAAGATTCTTTGCCGCCCCTGAGACCGAGTTGTGTCTTATGGTAGAGACGATCGGAAAGTCAGTTGAGTTAGTATTTATAACCACAACACCTGCCTTGGTAGCCACATAGAGATATCCGTTGTATACGAGCACCCCTTCGGCGTCGGTCCCAACCTCTATCTTCTTCACAAATGTGTGGGTAGTTGCATCGAAAACCGCTATGAATGACTTGTAATATTCGTAAAAGTAGTTTTCATTTACAGTATATTCGGTGCTCCAGTTAGAGACATAAAGATATCTGCCATCGCCGCATATTGCCCTGGGGCTGGAGAGATTGTTTTTAATTGCTGCCCGGGCTATTTTGCCGTTGCTGGCATCTACTATCTCAATCTTATCGGCGTAATTGCAGACAAGATAAGCCAGTTTTGAGTCATCTACCCAACCGGAGATGAGTGTTGCGCCAAGGCTGATTCCTCCGTTAGCAGCCTCATAGGCTCTGTTTACAAGTGTTCCGGTTGTCTCATCGTAGAGTGAAATACTTCCGGACTGTTCCGAAAAGTTCCCCTGATTCAGGACCATTACCATCTTTTCCGACGGTACTACAGGATTGTCATCCTTTGTACATGAGAAGAGTGTTGCGGCAAATAAGAGGAGCGTAAAGATCCTCAGCAGAGAGTTGTTTTTAATTTTCATAATTTTTAAAAGTTCCATTGGAGCGAAACCCTGTAGTTTATTCCGGGCATCGCATAAAATTTAACATTCTGATATTGTTTATCTGACAGATTCATGATTTTGGCCGATGCGTTCCATTTGTAGCCGGCGAGCCGGAACTGGTAGGTGGCTCCTGCATCGAAGATTGCGTAAGATGGCATTATGTCGAAGATGTCAACGGTGGTACGCTCGCCGGTATATCTCATTGTAGTAA
>OFJB01000055.1_pt1 | contig 81054 bp, 62 predicted proteins | sample 1775081 | NCBI WGS metagenome assembly OFJB01 (sample SAMN08195771, study PRJEB24354) | sludge metagenome | isolation source: initial sludge from phenol fed wastewater aerobic bioreactor | place: India: Nagpur | collected 2016-06-05 | reverse complement strand
AGATCAGCTCTTTGGTTTACATTGTGAGTGATATATTCAACAGGCACGCAGCCGACAACGGAATTTTAGAAGATTCAAAGAAGGGTAGAAGGGATATGCTCTTCGAAAAATTTATGACACTCCTTTCGGAGAATCATAAAGATGAGAGAGAGCTTAAGTTTTATGCCGATAGGCTATTCATAACTCCAAAATATCTCTCATCTCTCATAAAGGAGATAAGCGGCAGATCTGCTGCCGACTGGATTGACGAATATGTAATAATGGAGGCAAAGTCCCTGTTGAAGTATTCAAATATGAGTATAAAAGAGATATCCTACTTTTTAAACTTTCCTTCGCAATCCTTCTTCGGAAAGTATTTTAAACAGCATACCGGAATGAGCCCGGGAACATTTAAAAGAAGTGCCGATTAGAGAATATCTAACATTCTCTTTATAGGAACTATAGCTTTCGCCGCAGTCTCGGGATCAACAGAAATTTGTGGGGACTCATTTACGAGAGCCTGATAGACCTTCTCCAGAGTATTTCTCTTCATTTGTCCGCATATTGCTCTCTCTCCTGCATCAAAGAGTGTTTTCTCCGGATTTCTCTTTCTCATCTGATGGAGAATCTCTCTCTCGGTGAGTATTACGAACTCTTTGCTTTCCGATCGCTCAACATGTTTCACCATTCCCGAAGTTGAATAGAACCATACCCTATCCATTTTGTGGGCAGATGGATCTCCCGAACATCTGCTCTCAGGGTGAACAAGAATATCGGCATTGGGGTGCAGCTCTCTCATTTTGAATAGCAAAGCGGAATCAAATCTTTCATGAACACAGCAGTCACCGTGCCATATCTCCATCTCTCTTCCGGTAACAAGTTTAAGATATGCTCCAAGGTTTTTGTCAGGGAGAAAGAGTATCTTTTTACCCGGCTCTATTGATTCTACAACTTTTACCGCATTTGAAGAGGTACAGCAGATGTCGGTATAGGCCTTTACATCTGCAGTGGTGTTAACATAAGATACAATAACACCTCCGGGGTTTCTCTCTTTCCACTCTATAAGATCCTGAGCTTTTATGCTCTCCGCCAGAGAACATCCCGCTCTGTTGTCCGGAACCAGAACTTTTTTCCCTCCTGAGACTACAGAGGCTGTTTCAGCCATAAAATTAACACCGCAAAACAGGATAATATCCACATCGGTTAAAGATGCTGCGGCTCTTGAGAGTTCGAGAGAGTCTCCAAGCAGGTCGCAGATATCCTGTATCTCAGGCCTTGAGTAATAGTGAGCAAGAATTGCAACCCTCTTCTCATGTTTAACTCTCTGTATCTGTTCAATCAACTCCATGTTATCCATCTGATGGGTGTTACTTGATAAAGTTCATGCTTATATCCAGGGCCTTTACAGTGTGTGTCAATGCTCCCACGCTTATGAAGTCAACACCTGTCTCAGCAACAGATCTCAGTCTCTCTGCCGACATATTTCCCGAAGCCTCAGTTTTTGCTCTTCCGGCTATTATCTTTACAGCCTCAGACATCTGTGCATTATTCATATTGTCGAGCATTATAATATCTGCACGGCACTCTATTGCCTCATTTACCTCATCCATATTGGTCACTTCAACTTCAATCTTTATTCCAGGAGCAATCTTCTCCCTTGCCTGTGAAACTGCATTTGTAATACCTCCGGCAATCTTTATATGGTTGTCCTTGATCAGAACCATATCGAAGAGACCTATTCTGTGATTGGTTCCACCTCCGTCCTTAACTGCCTTCTTGTCGAGAACCCTCATGCCCGGAGCTGTTTTTCTGGTATCCAGCACTTTGGTGTCTGTCCCCTTAAGAAGTTCTACATATCTGTTTGTTTCGGTGGCGATTCCGGACATTCTCTGAAGTATATTCAGTGCTGTCCTCTCACCAGAGAGCAGGGCCCTGTAACTTCCCGAAAAGCGGGCTATAGTATCCCCCTTTTTTACCTTGTCACCATCCTTGGCAAATGGAATCCACTCCAGATTGCTGTCAAGATATTCAAATACCTTTCTGGCAATATCCAGACCCGATACAACGCCATCGGCCTTCATTGTCATTTCGGCGGAGGCAACTGAGCTAACCGGAATTATAGAGTCGGTTGTAATATCCCCTGTCGCAATATCCTCCTCAATTGCAAGCTTTATAATTGATTCAATTAATTTCTCCTCATTCATTGCTTTATATTTTAGTTATCTACCGGGATGGTTTCTATATCCGCTCCCAGTCTCTGAATTATGTGATAAAGATATTTCTCATTTTCATGTGGATAATCCTCTCTGAAGTGACCACCTCTGCTCTCCCGTCTCTCCAGTGCCGATCTGATTATGAGAGTTGCAACCTCTACCAAATTTGAAGCGCGCTTTCTGTTGATCTCAAAAGGCATTGCCGGCAGTGATGCCATAAGTTTGTTTAAACGCTCCTCCCCCTGCCTGAGCAGATGCTCATTTCGGATTATTCCTGCACATTCGGCCATGATTGAACCAACCTCTCTCTTAACAAATGAGAGAAGCTGATTGTTGGCTTCATCTTTAAAATATGGATTATCTGCAAAATCCTCCTTTACAATAGGAGCTTCACTTTGTTCAGATGCATCCTCTACTGCTCTGTAGCCGAACACCAGGCACTCCACCAAAGAGTTGGATGCTAATCTGTTTGCCCCCATAATTCCTGTTGATGCTACCTCACCTACAGCATACAGCGAACCGATATTAGTTCTGCCGTACTCATCGGTTTTTACCCCTCCGACCATATAGTGCGCAGCAGGGGCCACAGGTATTCTTTTTGTAAGGTCGAATCCCTCCTGAGAACATTTCTCATAAATATTTGGAAATCTATCTCTGATTTTATCTTTATCCAGGTGCTCTAGTGAGAGATATACGTGGTCAGATTTATCCTTGAGCATCTCTCTGTAAATTGACTGGGCGACTATATCCCTGGGAGCAAGTTCAGCTCTTTCGTGTATGCCAGGCATAAATCTCTCCCCATTTTTGTTTAGAAGATATGCCCCCTCACCTCTCACAGCTTCGCTTATAAGAAACGTTTTACCAGACGGTGTGCATAGAGTGGTAGGGTGAAATTGAATAAATTCCATATCGGCAATTTTACAGCCGGCCTCATATGCCAGAGCAACTCCCTCTCCGGTAGATGTTTCAGGGTTGGAGGTGCGATCATAGATTGCAGATGCACCACCAAGTGCAAGAATAGTGCTTCTGCCAATAAATGTATCGTTTGAGTTATTGCCGTTATTCCACAGAGTGATACCGGAACAGCGATCGCCCTGTACTAGCAGAGATGTTACCGTACAGTTTTCAAATATCTCAATCTGAGAGCGGGATAGAACTTTTGAAATCATAAATTCGGTAATTTTCATACCGGTAGCATCCCCTCCAGAATGTAGAATTCTTCTTTTATTGTGTCCACCTTCAAGTCCGAGCAGATATGATCCGTGAAACGTATCGAACTGCATCCCCTCCTCAACAAGCTCGTGGATTCGCTCCGGCCCTTCATTCACAAGAATGTTAACCGCAGAAGAGTCACACAATCCACGGCCTGCAGTCAAAGTGTCCTGAAAGTGAAAAAGCGGAGAATCATCCCCGGCAGTTACCGCAGCAATCCCTCCCTGCGCATAATAGGAGCTGCTCTGCCTGATACTGCTTTTTGTAACAAGAGCAACTTTTCCGTACTTGGATGCTCTGTATGCGGAGTAGAGTCCTGCAAGCCCGCTTCCTGCAACTATATAATCAAAATATCTCATATTTGAAATGGAACTGCGAAAGTAAGACTTTTATTTCAATAATTGAGAATGGAACTTTTATATTGAAGAGTGTAGAAAATTGACGATATGAGAACTTTTTTTGTTAAATCGTCGTTAAGTTTACAAATACAGAACTTTATTTGTTTTTATCACAAATTTTTTTTATACTTTTGTCAATTAACACTTATTTAACAATATATTATTACATTAATGAAAAGAATCGCCTTTTCTCTTTTACTTGTTGCAGTTGTTGCCTCCTGCGTTAAGCAGCCCGATGGTGAGGTTATAAAAACCATTGATAATCTGGTTATTCCTGCCGGCACCGATTGGAAAACTGCAAGTGATATATCTGTCTCGATTGGAGTCGCTTCTGGCCAGAGTGCCGGGACTCATAAAATATTCATATACAAATCTTCGAATATGACATCCGAAGATTTGATAGCGACAGGTGCTGCATCTATCGGCTCTCCCTATGTTAATACTTTAACAGTTGCCGATGTGGTTACTTCTTTGTATATAAAGGATATTCAACCTTCCGGCAATGTTGCCGTAACTGTATTACCAGTATCTGGAACTTCAATCAATGCGGTTTTAAGCCCTGCAGGAGGGGTGGCAAGTAGTACCGCCGGAGCTCCTATGATTACCCCGAATGCATCTTTTACATCTCCTGATATTGCCGTACCATCAAATTTTGATGTTACAATAAGCTCCGACCAGGCCTTTGATGTAACCGGTTTTAATACCGGTGAGAGCTCTGCATACGGAAATCCATACAAATCCTATTATATTCCTACAGGAGTAACTGTCACAAAGAAAATAAACGTACCGAACAGTTTAGCACACGCTGTGATTTTTGTGAAAGGAACGATTAATTTATCTAAGAATGATATAGCTCTCAACAAAGCATCACTGGTTGTACTTCCCGGCGGTGTTGTTACGGTAGACGGAATATCCAACGGCGGTGACTATAGTACCTACCCGGCCGCAGTAGTTATTAAGAGCGGAGGAACCTTTACTACCACAGCTGACGCAAATTTTTCAAATAATGCAACTGTTGTTAATAAGGGTACAATAAATGCAGTAAATGCACGTACCGATCTTAATTTTAACAGTGGTAGCAAGTTTTACAACGAAGGTACCGTAAACGTTACTGAGAGTAACTCGATACTACAGGTTACAAACTCATCGCAACTTTATAACTCCTCGGCAATAAATGCCACAAGAGTAGATCTTACCGTTAGCGCAACATATCTTAACGACTCAGGATCTACTACAACCGTAGGAACATGGTATCAGTCAAACGGTACAGTTCTTAATAATTACGGACAGATCTCGGCCTCTGTACAATTCGGAGGATCGGGGGGTGGAACTGTAAATAACTTCTGCAGAATTGCAGGTGTAATAGTGGACATTCAGTCGATGACTATAAATAATCAATCGGGAGCACTCATTAATACCTCAAATTTCAAGGTAAATAACAGTACCGTTAATATGTCGGGACAGAGCATGCTTCTGATTACCGGTGATATTACCAGTATATATGGAATGACCATGCAATCAAGCTCAACACTATGGGCGGTTGTGAAGTGTACCGGTAACATACCCGATATGAGATGGGCTGCATCCTCTGTAAAAGGGAATATTGAGTTTGTTCACACAAATTTAACTACAGGAACTTCAGCAAACGGAAGGGATTTGTATGCATCTTCATTCTCTAACGGAGCAACACTTGTAAGCACTCAAACCGTTAATATTCCGGGTACAACCTGCAACGGTTCACTTGGTCAGATAACCGATCCTGGTACAGGTGGCTCAGGTGAAGATACAGAGTTTGCCTCATATTTCCCATCACAGACAGGATGGGCTTCATACGCTTTTGAAGACTACTGGCCATCCAAGGGTGATTATGACCTTAACGATATAGTAATAGGATTCAGGGTTACCTTTATATCCAATTCATCTAATAAAATTACCGAACTTAGATATAATTACAAGGTTCTGGCAGTTGGTGCAGTGAACAATATCTCTGCTGCTGTACAACTCGACAATGTTTTGGCTTCTAATGTTCAATCGGTTACCGGACAATCTGCCGGAGTTGGTGTTCCTTTTGTAATTACCTCTAATGGTACTGAATCCGGAGTTACTAAGGCTGTAATTCCGTTCTTTAACAACATAAAGAATATTTTAGGATTCACAACCAGCTTCTTTAATACCGATCCTGCAGACGGATCGTATGTTCCTCCAGTAGAGAAACAGGTTGTAATTAAGTTCGTATCACCTGTTGATGCAACATCTCTCTCTATGTCATCCTTCAACTTCTTCATTGTCGTAAATAACAGGGGTAAAGAGATTCACCTTCCAGGCTTCCAGCCTACATCTCTCTTTAATAACAGTTACGCTCTCAGCGGAAATCTGTCATCTACCGACAAGTTTATCCATGCCGATGGTATGATGTGGGGACTTATGATACCTGAGATATTTAAATATCCTTCTGAAAAAACATCTATAGTCAATGGATATAACAATTTCGCATCTTGGGCAACAAGCGGTTGTACTACAAATGTTGACTGGTATCAGGATAAATCAGGGAACAGGAATGTTGAAAAACTTTACTAGAGGCTGTTAACCTGTTTTGAAAATAGATTTGGCCGGCTGATTTATTAGCCGGCCATTTTTTTAATCGCTTTTTCTTATCTTTGGTAATCAATATTACATTTAATGTCTTTACGGATAGCATACTGTATTCCCTCTCTCCAATCGTTCAGCGGAATGGAGAGAACGCTCTCAATCAAAGCCAACTATTTTGCGGATAAGTTGGGATACGGTGTGATCATTATCACTACTGAGGGAGATATCCAAAAACCTGCATACAGACTCTCGGATAGTATAGAGGTAATAAATCTTAATATAAATTTCGAATCTATATACGGACACAATCTGCTATATAAGACTATCTTGTTTAGCTGGAAGCAGATATTATACCGTAAACGACTGAGAAGAGCGCTTAAAGAGATAAAGGCAGATATTACCGTATCGATGTTAAGAAGAGAGATTAATTTTATTTCCGATATTGATGACGGGAGTAAGAAGGTGGGGGAGATGCATTTTAACAGAGATAATTACAGAGATTTCAGTACCAACTCCATCCCTGCCGGATTGAAAAAGATACTCTCAAAAATATGGATGAATCAGCTGGTCAGAAACTTGAAAAAGCTCGACAGTTTTGTGGTTCTAAGCAAGGAGGATCGTGATAAGTGGGTAGAACTGGAGCAGGTCGAGGTAATCTATAACCCCCTTCCCGAATTTCCTGAAAAGATATCAGATTGTGTAAATAAAACTGTAATTGCTGCAGGGAGATTTGTACGTCAAAAAGGGTTCGATATGCTTCTTGATGCCTGGGCATTAGTAAATGACCGGCACCCGGAGTGGAATCTTGAGATATACGGGAATGGAGCAAAGGATTGGTTTATTAATAGGGCAGATGAGCTCGGTATTTCGGATAGTGTTAAATTTTATGATGCCGTACCCGATTTGAACAGTAAGTTTGCAGAAGCATCCATCTTTGCATTCAGCTCCCGATATGAGGGGTTTGGGATGGTGATTTCGGAGGCTATGTCCTGCGGCCTGCCTCCCGTTGCATTTGCTTGTCCTTGTGGCCCCAGAGACATAATTACACACGGCATCGACGGATATCTTGTCGCTCCGGGTGATATTGAAGGATTGGCCGAAAGAATCTGCCAACTTATAGATAATGAGAGCACCAGAAAGGAGATTGGAGTAGCGGCGAGAGCGAGTTCCGAGAGGTTTAAGATTGAAAATATAGCAAAAGAGTGGGAGTCACTTTTTACCTCCCTTGTTAATTAAATTGCTCTCCTGATCTACAAACTCACTATCTTTCATCTTTTTAAAGTAGTATCTCAAATTCGTAAAGTACTGTACAATTCTTGTTACAAATGCTTTTCCGGCAGAGCCATCTGCCATAAGTGTTCCTGTGCAGGTGTATGGCCTGGCCCTGCGACTCCTTACAAAGGCAATCTTTCCATATCTCTTAAGCCCGTACGCCATAGCACCATCCTCTCCTCTTATGATCTGAACACGATACCCGACTTTACGACCAAGCTCGGTATGGTATGCAAATACCAGACCCCTGACGCTTCTCTCCGGACGCTTGAAGGATAGAAAGAAGAGGTTGATATCACGTAGCAGTTCATAAAAAAACATCTTGTAACGAGGAAACTTTTCGTCGGGAACATAACTCCACAAAGAGGACGCAGCAACTACTCCGGGCCTTTTAAGAGCATCGGTCATAATCTGCACATAGTCGCGTGGGTATATGGTATCGCCGTCGATGCAGATATAGTAGCGTCCCTTAGCCTCTTCAAGGCCTCTGTTCCGTGCATAACCGCAACTGTTGTTATATTCGGTGTAATATCTGACGCCTGTTTTTGCAAATACATCCGCAGTACGATCTTTGGAGTTGTTGTCCACACCAATAATTTCAAATGGATATTTACAAATTGTTTCGCTGAGAGACCACAGACAACTGAAGAGTCTGCGCTCCTCATTGTACCCTATAACTACAACAGATACCTCCGGATCGTCACTCTGAATTTGCGAAAGTCTATTTTTAACGCTCTCTATAAGCGATTCATCAACCTCCGATAGGGGTTTCTCAAATGTTGGCAGATATTTTTTGTACCACTTCATATATACAAAAATAACATTTTTAATTAATGAATTATTGACTATTTTTGACAAAGTTTATATCGATGTATATTGGAAGTCCATATAGTAAGGATACTCTCTCTCTTAAGAGGGGACTGAGAGTTCTCGAGGTCGGCCCGGGGAGCAATCCTACCAGGAGGGCAGATGTCCTGGCCGAAAAATTCATTAGCGACAACAAGCACCGTAGAGGTAATTTAAGAGTCTATCCCCATCAGACCCTGATTGAGGCGGACGGAGAGCATCTTCCATTTGCCGACAAGGAGTTTGACTATGTTATCTGCTGTCATGTACTGGAGCACGCCGAGGATCCTGCCCACTTTATCTCTGAGTTGTGCAGGGTTGCAAAAGCGGGATATCTTGAGACTCCAAGTCTTATTGGTGAATTACTGGCTCCGAAGGATTCTCATAAGTGGGTGCTGCTGAATATAAAAGGCAAACTGGTTCTTTGGGAGAAATCGCAGCTTGGCTACACTTTTGGGGGGCTACAGGAGAACCTTTTCCTGAATTACCTGCCTTACCACTCACTTCCTTACAGGTTACTCAATCTTACAAGGCCTAACTTTATGAATGTAAGATATGAATGGAGAGATGGAGTTGACTTTTTGGTTAACCCTTCAGAGCCTGAATATAAATCCTATTTTACTGATAAGTGGAGCATGGAGATGTCGGGAGAGATTTTTCCAGGAGTATCGGGATCGAAAGAGTTCATGAATACATTAAAAGCACTCTCCGTTTTTACGGTCGAGAAGCTGAAAAGATCTCTCAATATAGGTTCTAAACCTGTTGATTATTGCGATTTGTAGCCTTTGTTATCAATCCCCTGATATCAAGTATTTTGTCTATGAAAATTATAGAGTGGGCAGATATTGCTATAAAAATCAGAGTAGATATTCCAATTGCAATAAATCCCTTTAATAAAGCTAATACCACTAATGTGGCGAATGCGCCACAGATATTTATCAGAAGCATTCTTGCAACTTTTTTATCGGCAGTGTAGCGGTAATAGATCTTATTTACCGTTAATACAACTCCCAGGTATGCGATATGGTGCAATACAAATCCATATCCCAGTCCGTTTAGCCCGCCCAGGTAGTAACCTGCAGCGCTAAAAAGGAGGATGCTTGAATTTGTGTATATTCCCTCGAGAATGAAGAATCTCTTTTTATCCCCCTTTGCATATGAGATTGCTCCAATAGAGTATGATGCTGCCTTAAATACGAGTGCGACTGCAATTATCCGTATAAACGATGAAACGCCAGCAAACTCGGCAGATAGGAGAACTCTAATTACTATTGGAGCTGCAATCATCAACATAAGCAGAATTGGTGTGGCGATAAGTAGCATGACTTCGGCCTGCTGATTTACCATCACTCTAACCTTTGAATTGTTATCGCTTATAGCGGAGAGTTTTGGATAGTAATCCACAGCCATTGCTGTAAAAATGAGTCCTACAGATTGTGTTGTGATGCTCATCCCTGCCTGGTATAATCCGAAATCTTCAATGGATCCGTAACCTTTTATAAATATGTTTACAAGGTAGTTAGCAAGAGATGCAAGCGATGTAGTGACCATCATTGCAACTCCAAGCTTAATCATCTCACCCCCCTCCGATCTGACCTCTTTGAATGTAACCGAAACGGGTATCCTCCTGACTCTTGAAGAGTACCATATGCTGAAGAGCCAGGTTATAAAGGCCGAAAGAATCAGGGCCGGAACAATCCCGGAAATTCCGAATATGTAGTAAACAGGTGCAGATACTACCAGCGAAACAACAGATCCTGTAAGAGAGTGCAGAGCGAAGCCTTTAAGATCTCTTGCACCCTGAAGAATAGATGCATTGGAGTCTGAAAGTGCATTGAAAACAAGCATTAATGAGAGCAGGACAAACATGAGAGTGTACTCTCCGTTTCCGAATGTGAGTCGGCTTAACACTCCGGAAAATACCAAAACTGCGGTAAATCCAAGAAGAACTGTAATTATCTGCCAGCGCCTGAAAATCTTAATGCTTCGCGATAGCTTTTCAATATCTCCACTCTCGTTAGCCTTGGATATCTCTCTCACTGCACTGAAATTAAGACCCAGCCCGGTGATACTGCTTACAATGGAGATAGTAGACTGATATAGTCCGTTAAATCCCACCCCTGCCGGACCCAGAAGAATTGCTATGATCTTGCCTCTCAGGAGATTTACGATTACCTGAAAAAACTTGACCCCTCCGAATAGAGAAGTTGATTTGATTATGCTCTTATATCCGCTCTTTCCAGACTCCATCAATTTCTCAATTAATTGTGTGATATATCTCTGAGAGAACTTTAGCACTCTTATCCCAAGAAAAGTTTTTTACTCGCTCTTCTCCCATAGAAATAAGTGTGTCTCTCAGTGGTTTGTGATCCATCTCAAGAATTGAGTTTGCAATGCTTTCAACAGAGAGAGGATCGGTAAGGAGGGCTGCCCCTCCTGTTATTTCGGGCATTGCAGAAGTATTTGAGGAGATTACAGGTGTTCCGCAGGACATAGCCTCAAGCTGAGGAATTCCAAAGCTCTCCCTCAAAGAGGGGTAGAGGAACATTATTGCCCCTGAATATACAAAAGGCAGATCGCTATTTCTTATGTAGCCCGGTGCATAGATTTTTGAGCGTATCTCCTCAATTCTGTTCCTTTTTAGAATCTCATCTATATAATCTGTAGACAGATCGGCAATTAACAGAGGATATCTCTCCTGTGACCTTTTAAGGTATTCTGCATATGCGAGAATAACCCTTTCGCTGTTTTTCTTGGGATCGGTATTGCCGAGAAAGAAGATGTAATTCTTCTCCTTGATATATCTGCCCGTAACCTCCTCATAATTCTGCTCTCTTCTGAAATGTGCCGAAACGGCATTGTAAACGGTGCAGATTTTATCTCTCTCTATTCCGGAGGTTTCCGAAATTCTTGAGGCTTCAAACTCCGATACTGTGACTATTCTGGCAGCTCTTTTCAATATAGATGGAACAATAAACCTCCTGTAGTGCCAACCCAATTTTTGATATAGCGATCCTCCGCTTCCACTCCTCTTCTCCAAAAAAATTATATCGTGAAGGGTGACTACAAGCGGGGCCGGACAGTACAACGGGGCTGTGTTGCTCGTGCAGTGGACAACATCCGGTTTGATTTTTCTTATCAGATAGGGTAGTGCAACCTGTTCCCAAAGGGGATATGTGGGGCATTTAAGCTCAATAATCTTAAGATTTTCGTTCTCCTCAAGAATCAGCCTGTCCGGCCCCGGCATTGCGGCAACATAGATTATGTCGTCGCCTCCCAGCCTTTGAAGTCCCTTAATATATTCGATGGCTACGAAATCCATCCCGTGCTTCTTCTCTCTGAATATCCGTTGCGCCTCTATCAAGATCTTCATAACTATCCCTTTTGAGTGTGAATAAAGTTTCTGTTCACCCCTCTTATCCTAAAGAAATTCAAGAGTGTGAGTAGAAAGATCCATGGTAATCGCCTTAAAGACTTTAATGTTGTGGCGGATATTAGGTAGTCCGGTGTCGCCACAGCAAGCGATAGTGTAAGTACTACAAACAGAATCCACCATCTTACGGATTCCAGCGGATGGGTGAATGTCAGAAAGAGTGAGAGTAAAAAAATAACTCCCATCATTATAACTCTTGGCAGAAGCATCCACTGTACAATTTTATCAAAAAGATCTATGTTAAGACTCCTTATTGCCAGCGGCAGCTCTTTTAACCCTTCGTAGAGAGAACCGAACTGAGCAGCCAGCCATCTTCTTCTCTGATTATAGTAACTCTTTTCCAGTGATACCTTTTCGTCATATATCTTTATATGATCAAGATATTCAATAAATTGTCGGTCTTTAAGCAGAAGAAGTTCAAGCTCCTTATCCTCTCCCGCAGTTTCAAGTTTATGGACATTTCCAAGAAACCATCTGTAATCAAATAGCATTCCCGATCCGATGAGAGCGGAGGATAACCCCAGTGCAGCATGACCTTTTCTGAATATCGAATTGTTAATCTCTTCGCTGATTGCATCGAGCAGAGCCATGGGGGTTTCGAAGTTTTTTGCACACCTGTGTACCTGTATTGCTGTTCCGAGCATCTGGTATGCATTGTTAAGAGAGGAGAGGAAATTTTTGCAGGTAACATTATCAGCATCGAGGATTATAACAGCATCATAGAGATCGCCCGAGTGGTAACCGGCAGCAATCTTTAGTGCGGTAGCTTTTGAACTCTTTTCGGGGTTGATCGGTATAATATTAATTCCCAGTGCAGATAGTTTCTCATCGGTTTCGCTCTCCATTTTATCGGAGATCACGGTAATAGTGTATCTCTCCTTTGGATAGTCATTCATAAGGAGCGAATTAACCGAATCGAAAATAACCCTGTCCTCTTTGTATGCCGGTATAAGTATGAGAAACCTGTTCCGATGCTCGGAGTGGCGGAAAACAGTTCTCTCTCTCCTAATCGATGCAAAAGCAAAGAGGGTTATGTACGTTACGGAGAACGCAAGATAGATATAAAGAGTGTGCAGGGTAATATCAAAAAGAGTCTCCATTATTTCTCCATCATATTAAATGCAAATATACCTTTAATTACAGCATCTGCCTGACGAAACTCACCGTTAAGCAAAAGCAGTATGAGATCTTTCATATATGCAACAAGCACAAGATAAAGAAGAGAGACTACTCTTTGAACTCCACTCCTGTTTCTGTAGGCCAACAGAAGTCTGTTCCTGGTCATATAATATCTCTTGTTGTAACTGAATTTGTTGTTGTTACGAGTTTCATTATGAACTATGGAGGCTACAGGCAGATACCATAGCTCGTAACCTGCCCTTTTTACAGAGTAGCTCCAATCGAGCTCTTCGTAATAGAGGAAGAATATCTCCGGGAGGAGTCCGGCTTTATCGAATACCTCTCTCCTAATCATTACTGCAGCTCCGTGAATAAATCCTGTTTCGGATGGGGTATCAAACTGCCCGCAGTCCTTTTCGCAATAACCTATGGCTTTGTTCCTCAGTGTTATTGGTGATAGGTCGGTAAAGCCTGCATATTGAATTATCCCTGGATATTGTCCGAATAGAATTTTTGGGGAGGCTGCACCTATTGAGGTATTCTCATCCATAAATCTGACCATTTCAAATACCGAAGAGTCGGTGAACCATGTATCGTTATTGAGTAGCATAACGTATCTTCCCCTGGATGCCTTTATGCCCACATTATTCCCTCCTGAAAATCCCAGATTATGTTGGTTTTTAATCAGATTCACATCGGGATACCTTGCCGGGAATCTCTCAAAAGAGTCATTTCTGGAGCCATTGTCAACAACAATTGTCTCGTATGAAAAATTTCTGCTCTTCAAAGAGTGAATAGATCCCAAAAGTTTTTCGGTATCTTTTAGCCCCTCAAAATTGAGAATAACGAACGATATGTCAGGAATTTGTTTCATCTATCAGGCTTTGAGCTTTTTTCTTCTCCATTATCTCTCTCTCAAATCGCGGACTCATAAAAATGAGTGCCATCGAAATGAATATTAAGAATGAGTTAGGGAACTGACCCATAATTTCAAGACTGTATGAGGCGACATAAACTCCTGCAAGGCCCGAAACCAATGCTCCTATCATTCCCTTCAATTCGTGATCGGTCAGCTTTACCATAACTATATATATTCCCGATATGAGAATAAAGATTAGAATCGATACGTACATAACAAGCCCAACGATTCCTGTCTCCATCCATATGAGAACATACCAGGAGTCAGTGGGTATTGAAGATAATACGGGGTCCGGTTTATAGGTTGTAGCCTTCGATCGGCCCATACCTATGCCACCCCCTATAGGTTTGTCCTGAAGATAAACTGCAAGTTTTTTCTGATTCTCTTTTCTTACTATAAAAGATGCATCTTCGGTGTTGAAGGCCGATCTCATTCTTCTCACATAGGAGTTTCCCTGCAGATAGTAGGTATATCGCAGAAAAATAAATGCAGACAAAAGAACCAGAGAGGTAACTATTATGATTTTAAAATTTCTGGAGATGAATGTAATTAAAGCAAAGCCCACCAGAGGAACAGCAAGAGAACCCCTCGTTCCCGAAATGAACATTCCGTAGCCACAGGCTACTGCAGTTGCCAGAAAGAATATCTTTAGTTTTTTGTTGTTCAGATATAGTCCGGTGATGGTAAAAACGACCATCGAAAAACTAATCCCGGTCCCAAAATTTGCCGCATCGGTAAAAAACGAGAAGTATCTTACACCTGAATATATGATATGTGTTGTTCTTCCACCCTCGTTAAGCCATCTGGCTTCGGCAAAATCGAATCCTATATATTTTTGTATAACAGCCTTGAGAACAGCGGTTAAAGAGAGAATAGCCCAGGCTATCATTACCTTTTTAAGATCGCTGTACCTTGTTAGCATAGTGCTTGTAATCATAGTTACAAGCAAAAAATAGACTCCGATTCCTCTAACATTTGTAATCCACGCAACAGGACTGGACAAGTTAGGATTAAGCAGCTGTATGAAACAGTAGAAGAACCAAATGAAGGCAACAAGAGATAGCATATTGAATGCATTCTTGAATTTTATTTCGGACTCCTTCCTGATGAGCTGCATAATCATCACAATCACTGTCAATATCAGAATACCATCCATGAAAATACCCGGAGATACTGCCGGGATATATCTGGATATCCCTGATATATAGTAATTTGTGATAAAGAGGATTATAAAGGTCCAGATTGGTTTGTCTATAAATTTTACAACCAGTACAATAAAGATGGGGGCAAGAGAGAACGCTATTCCGAAGTAGTATCCCTGGAAGATTGTAATGTATGTGGTTATCAAAACAAGTACAATCAACGAAAGATACATGAGGATCGAGTTGAGTTCACCGAATATTCTCTCAAATTTATCCACGGCAGATTCTATTTTGATGTAAGCCCGAACTGAATAATCTTATATACGAACATTCTAATGAAGGTGTATGGAGGCAACATGCCCAGAACATTTTCGGCCACATCTCTTCTTACATTAGTAAGATAGAGCATTATAGGAGCACCGGCCGACTGTTCGGCTACTCTCTCAAATGCAACCTTATCTATATCTCTCCATACTTTATCTGCCCTTACCACAAATATATTAAGAGCCGCTTCTCTGAGAAGTCCCGTTGGGATTGCAGCCCGCCTTACATCTACGTGTTCGGCAAGTATAACATCTTCGTCGGTATACGGGAAGAGTTCAGAGTAGCTGTTTATATATACATACTCTTTTGATGGGTCAAATACATTGTCGTGCCATGCTGCAACTCTTACATTGAGCCCCATATCGCTCCAAATTTCACAAAGCCTCGAAATGAGCTCCGATTTTCCGTAATGCTCGTCGGGACTGATAAAGTTAATTATGTTAGGTCTGTTGTTTCTGTTGAGGAATGGAACCATAGCATTAGCAAGATAGTTGGTTGCAATTCTCTCCTGCTCCTTGTTGAAACGCCTGTATCGCATCTTGTTCTTTCTCGGGAAGACTCCCAGAACCTTTGCCGGGATGAGTCTCTCCGCTCTCGACTTATCTCTTACAGTACGGTCAAAAATCTCAAGGAAGAGGAAGAATCCCAGGATGATAAACATCGTAGAGAGGTAGGTAGCCCCAACGATTACTCTTCTTGCTGTACGAAGAGGCGAAACTGGAAACAGAGGCGGATTTATAGGCTTAAGTGTTGCTGACGACATCTGAAGTGTCTTTTGCCTCATAAGAGCTGTATTCAAGCTCTGTAGCATTGTTAAATAGGATTGCTCCGTAAAACCGATCTCCCTCTCTTTGCGCTTGAGAGTTGACCCGACTGGGGAGAAGTAAACATACTCCTGATCGAGACTCTTTCTTACATCCTCCATTACCAGAATCTCCGACTTTGCCTTCTCCCGCTTAATGATCTCCTCAATCCACTGATCAATATAGGTGATTGAAGCGATTCCGTCCGAAGTGTATTTGGAGTCTGCAAGTTTTTGAGTGAAATCTTTGAGATCTTTCTCAACCGCAATCTGTCTATCCTTGTAGCTGCGGATCATCGGCAGACCACTTTTAGAAGTGGAATCCGATTTCGATAACATCTCTCTTCTGGCTATCTCGGTGCTGAGTTGCGATAGTGTCTCAAGCTTATTCATAAAGAGAGTGTTGTTCTCAATCATTTTAGTCTGATTGATAATCTTCTGTTCAAGTTCACGCACTGCAGCATCGGAACTTGAATGACGCAAAATTGCATCGCGGTATAGCAGGTCATAGTCCCTTGCAAGGGCAGTAATCTGCTTTGTCTGCTCAGGATAGTTGATAACCTTTTTCTCTATGTAATACTGAGTGAGAGAGTCTTCGGAATTTCTCAGCTTGGCACCAAGCTTGGCCAGTTCGCTCCTGAAGTACTCAACCACATTATTGGTCTCTCCGAACCTTAAAATCTCGTATTGATTCTTAAACTCTCTTATAAGAAGAATAAGTGTATTGTATGCTATACCGGGATCATCGGAAGCGTACTTTATATCGAGCATGTCACTGTTATAGATTCTTTTTACCTCAATTTTGCTTAAAGCAGCATAGCTGTAGTGAGGGTGAACCCAGTTAAAGAGACCGTATACGAAATTCTTCGGCGAAGCCTTCTCATATCTGTTCAGGTTCTCAATAGTCTTCTCAACAGAGCTTTTATCTATCAGATTTTTTACATCTTTCGGGGTTATTGCAATTAGTTTCCTGTAGTTTTCGGCAGATATGTAGTTGTTATCCTCTTTGGGGTTGCCATAAATCATATTTTGGGCATAGAGCCTTATTGATACCTCTCTGAGCGTAGCCTTGGACTTTATGATGCTCATAAGATTGTCAATCCCGTTATTCACACTGTTCCAGTCAAGCTTTGTTCCGCTCTCTCCGGTCTCTATTGTAAATCCGGATGCAACTCCGGTGTATATCGTCGTATTAACTTCATATACTCTGGGCAGATTTCTGGTGAGGTAAATAGCTATCAGCATAGCGGCAACCGGTAGGGTCAACAGCCAGTATCTTATCCTGTAGACAAGTTTTATTATCTGATAGAATAGATCCATTTATTAAAAAAGTATGTCAGTATTTGTTAATAATTCCAGTTGTAACAGGCAGTTTACAAGTTCGGCTTTTACCCTGGCAAGCTGAGTATGTGCCTGAACCTGTTGCGATTTAGCAACAGTTAGAGTCTGTGAGGTACTGCTTCCTGCGATGTAATCCTTTTGAGCCAATGTGTATTGAGCATCTGAGAGAGTTGCCTGCTCAATAGAGTATTTGAGCATGTAGAGCATCTCTTCTGATTTGCTGTAATACTCAATCACTTTGGTTTTATAAGAATCAATCCACTGCTGTTTAGAATATTCCGCTTCGTTGATTCTCTCTTTTTGAAGCTTTATCTTGTTGCGGCGATCGAAGATCAAATCGAATGGTATCCGGATTGCTGCCCCAAAGTTATACCACATCTGGTCCGCTCCCGAATACTGGTTTATAATTGGCGTACCGGTTCCCTCATTATAGTATGAGTTCATTCCCATAACTCCGTACTGATATGTCCCGAATACGCTAAGAACATTCAGCCATCTTCTCTTTTCGGTACGGAGAATCCTCTCTTCGGCAGCCTTTCTTGCATCGTAATATTTGTAAGCGGCATTGTTCTCAACCGCAGCAAAGAGTTTCTCTATCGGGGGCAGAGATATGGCTGCAAGACTGTCGTTCTCACTCAAACTATTCTGAGCAAAAGTTGTTACAGGGAAGAGTGTTGCCGCAATTATAAAAAACAGAGTCTTTCTTATCATAAATGCCCTTTAATTATACATTCTCCTTTTGGATGAATGCGAACAATGTACGAAAAATAATTTTAATATCCATCCAAAGTGAGTGATTTTTGGCGTAATAGATATCCAGCTGTTTTCTCTCTTCTGGAGATAATCTGCCCGAATCACCCCTCTTCTCTACCTGCCAGAGCCCGGTAAGGCCACTAGGCCCCATAAATCTGTCGATATATTCGTCGGTCGTCAGCTTTTCAGCCTCATACAGAGGTAATGGTCTGTTCCCGACAATAGACATATCGCCCTTTAAAACGTTAAAAAGCTGCGGAAGTTCATCTATACTGAGCTTTCTGATAATTTTTCCAACTTTGGTGATTCTCGGATCGTTCTTCAACTTGACAAAATTGTTCTGGTCACTTCTGCTTTTCATCTGAAGGTAGCTCTTTTCAGGAATTACCTCATCGTCGGAGAAGTATAGAACCTCGTTGTGTTTTTGTAACTCTCCGGATATTATTTTGGTTGTATGTTCATCCTCTGAGAGTGTGTAGTATTCAAGCTCTTCGCCGCTCTCTGGGATATCTTCGGAATATTGATTCAAATTTGCATACTCCCGGAGTCTCATATCGGCATCCTTGTACATTGAGCGGAACTTGTAGAAATTAAAGATCCTGTAGTTACTTCCGACTCTTTTTGAGCTGTACATAACAGGCCCTTTGCTCTCGGAGGCAATTGCTATTATCGTTAAAAGAAATAGAGGTGCGAGGATTATGAGAGCGGCTGATGCAAAGAGAATGTCGAATACTCTTTTGCCTAATGGGGCTTTGTAAAGCTTTAGAGATTGTTCCGATTTGTTCGCGCTTAAAATCAATTCCTGATTTCTTGCCACAAATTCAACCCCGTTCTTAATTCTTTTTGGAGATACCTCCGGGTGTGCAGTGTCTTTTATTCCGGCTCTCTGATATTTAACGAGCTCCCCCTCCTCTATGGCTTCTGATACCAGTACTATATAAGCTTCAGGATGAGATATTCGCAGCCCTTCGATTTGGGGCAGATCAAGCTCCGGTCGACTCTTTTCAAATAGAATCATCAATGGAAGCTTCTCTTCAAAAGACTTGATAACCGCATCAGTATCAGCGTTGCATTCAGTAGAGTAAAAATTATTTTTCAGAATACCTCTGAAATATTCGGCAACCTTCTCCTTTCCGCCCTGGTATATTACATTTACTTTCAATTCAGGATTTTTTTAAGACGTGCTTTTAACTCTAGTGGATTAAATGGTTTCGATATGTAATCGCTGGCCCCTTTTTCCAACAGTGCGATCTTCTGAGATGTGCTATCTTCGCTGGATAAGATTACTACCGGAATGTTATCGAAAAGATTGTTCTTTTTAATATAGTCGATAAATTCTACTCCGCTCATCTTAGGCATATTAAGGTCGGTAATGATGAGGTCCGGACGGTTTCCTTCCAACAACCAAGCAATAGCCGTGACAGGATCTTCGTAATATGTGCAGTCGTATAGTTCGGAAATGTAAACATTGATGATCTTTGCAATAGTAGGTTTGTCGTCAACTATCAATATTCTCTTTTTCACTGTTACGGTTTTAAATATTTAGTAAATTTACGCAATAATAGACAAAAATTGCTCAATTTAACAAACTTTTATGGGAATCAAGACTATCAATCTGTACTTTAAATGGTTATTATTAATTTGTGGTGTAGTTGCATTTATTCTGCTTACAATTGTTAACTACCATATAAATGAGGAGTTTTCGTCCGGAATAGTATACTATGTTTTGTCTCTGATGATCCCGTTCATAATAGTTTTAAATATGATCTTGCTGATATATTGGGCTGTTATAAGAGATTTAAGGATCTTGATCCCGTTATTAGCACTGTTGATTAACTATAGGGCTCTGATGTTGATATTCGGATTTAATCTCCTTACAAGTGTTAAGAGTCCGTCTGAAAATATAACCGTAGCCTCTTTGAATGTTAACTATTTTCGCTCCGGTGCCGATGTGGTAAATGTCTCAGAGGTCTCAAATATTGTTGCAAGAGAGAGGGTGGATATAGTTGCATTTCAGGAGTTCGAGGAGAATGACTACTACAATCTCAATGAGATAAAGGGAGAGTTCGACTATCTGCCTTACTGCACTGCCGATTTTAGCTCATTCAACAAAACAGGTACGGTAATATTCAGCCGATATCCTATTGTCAGAAGCTTGAATATCAGTTATACCGGAACAAAAAACGGAATTGTCTGGGCAGATATTGCTATCGGCAGAGATACCATTCGTCTGTTCAGCAACCATCTGCACACCACCGGTGTCTCCAAAAATATGGGAGAGGGCTTTGGCTACATAATACAGGATGCCTACAAAAATTATGGGTTAAGAGCTTTGCAGGCTAAGAGAATACGTCATATTGCGGACACCTCCTCATATCCTGTGATAATGTGCGGCGACTTTAATGACACACCATTCGGACGCTGTACATCTATTTTAATGGGGAATAACCTGAAGGACTCATTTACTGAGGCCGGAAAGTGGGCAGGCGGAACATATCTGAGCAGGTGGTTCTTTGCCAGAATAGACTACATTCTTGTAGACCGCAAATTTGTTGTTAATGAGTATAAAACTATCCCTGAAAAGATCAGCGATCACAAGATGATTATTTCGAAAGTGGAATATCGAAACTGAATGTTGAACCTTTTCCCCTCTCCGATGTAAACCAGAGTGTTCCTCCGTTTCTTCTGACAAATTCGCGGCAAAGCAATAGCCCCAGACCTGAACCATTCTCTTTGTTTGTGCCGAAACTTGAGAAGTGGTCATCGCTGTCGAAGAGTCGCTCTTTGTTCTCTTCGTCGATGCCTGTTCCGTAATCTCTGACGCTAACTATAAGCTTCTCGTTGTCTTCACTGATAATAAGATCTACAACTGACCCTTCGTAGCTGAATTTAATGGCGTTACTCAGGAGATTCCTTATTGCAGACTTCACCATATCGATATCTATTGTGGCCTCACTCCGGGTTGTGCCGGAAATGTTTATTTTTATGTTCTTTAGACTGGCTACACTGCTCATGTTCTCTGCAACTCCGTTAATGAGTTCCATAAGATCAACATTTTTCTGAAGAACTGTGTTAAGAGTGCCGGTCTGACTCTTGGTCCATTTTAATAAATTGTCCAGCAGGCTGAAGCAATCCTCCGTAAGATTGTTTGCTGTTATGAGCATTTCATAGGCATCCGGAGTAATGCTCTCTCTCGGAATACTATTAACAAGATAGTCTGTGACCATTTTAATTGATGCAATTGGAGCACGAAGGTCGTGAGCAATCACAGAGTAGAGTTTGTCCCGTCCTATTATGGTTCTTCTCAGCTCCTCTGTTTGCCTTGAGATGATTCTGGTCGCCTCTATAAGTGATATCTGGTGTTTTATTCTGGTGAGCAGTTCATCCTTTTTGAACGGCTTAGGAATATAGTCTGCAGCTCCTGTCTCAAACCCGGCGACAATGTCCTCCGAAGAGTTTAATGCAGATAGGAAAATAATAGGAATCCCCTTTTTCTCAGGATGCTCTTTTATCTGCCTGGCCGCCTCCAATCCCCCCATAACCGGCATCATGATATCCATAAGGATAAGATCGGGATTTTGTTCTAAAGCTATTCTTACAGCCTCCCTTCCGTTGGGTGCCGATACTGTTTTGAATCCCTCTTTGGTAAGCAGGGTTGTAATGTAAAAAACATTTACATCGACATCGTCAACTATGAGGATTGTGTATTCCGAGCTTTTAAATTCCATATCTTTAAGATTCACTGTTTTTGAAATACTCTATTGTATTGATAAGGCCACTCTTCAGATCAACTGTCGGTTTCCAATCTAGTACACGCTTAGCCTCACCGATGTCTGGTTGCCGCTGTTTTGGGTCGTCCATTGGCAATGGATTGAAAATCAGCTTTGAGGAAGAGCCGGTGAGCTCGATGATCTTTGAGGCAAGTTCAATAATGGTGTATTCTCCGGGGTTTCCTACATTTATCGGTCCTGTAACGGAGTCGTCGGTATCCATCATCCTGACCATAGCTTCAATCAAATCGTCTATGTACTGAAAGCTTCTTGTCTGAAGGCCGTCGCCAAAGATAGTAATATCTTTCTTCTCAAGAGCCTGTACGATGAAATTTGATATAACCCTTCCATCGTGACGACTCATATTTGGTCCGAATGTGTTAAAAATCCGGATTATTTTGATTCTGACATTGTTCTGTCTGTGATAATCCATAAAGAGAGTCTCCGCGCACCTCTTCCCCTCGTCGTAGCAAGACCTGATTCCTATCGGGTTAACATTTCCCCAGTAGCTCTCATCCTGCGGGTGTACAACCGGATCGCCGTAAACCTCACTGGTTGAGGCCTGCATTATCTTTGCATTACATTTTACGGCAAGGTCCAGCATATTTATTGCTCCCATTACCGATGTCTTTACGGTTTTAATAGCATTGTACTGATAGTGCACCGGGGAGGCTGGACAGGCCAGATTGTATATTTCGTCAACATCCCGGGTAAAGGGATTTATAACATCGTGAAATACGAGTTCGAAATTTGGATTGTCCAGTAAGTGGGAGAGATTTTTCCGGGATCCTGTAAAGAAATTGTCGAGACAAATAACATAATTTCCATCATTTACCAATCTAGTGCAAAGGTGTGATCCTATAAATCCGGCACCTCCGGTAATCAGGATTTTTTTCATAAAAATGGGGTTCAAGTGTAATAAATTATGAGCATACAAATATAATATTTTTTTACCTTTTTTTCAGCTCATTCTCTTGACATTATCGCACCACTTCTCTTTTGGGTTTGTCTATGTTATCGTTAAATGGTATCTTAGCGACTTAAATATTTCAGTAAACTATTAAGATATGGCAAAGATCATTAACTGTTTTGTTCCCTACACCGATAAAGCACAGGCGGCAGAAACCATAAAAGGTTTAATTGAATCGGGACTTGTTGCAAAAATAACACTTCTTGCAACCGATCCGCAGGCTGAGGTTTTTGAAGGATACGAAGTAATTACTGTTGATTCTCTGAAATCGACATCGGCAATTAAGCAAATTGCTGCTAAATCCGATACCGAATTCACTTTGATTTATACCAAGGATTCAACACTCGTTATGGGTATGTTTGCGCTGGAGAGAATGGTCAAACTTTCGCAGGATTCAGGTGCAGCGATGGTGTATGCAGACCATTATCAGGTTGTTGGCGGAGAGAAGAAGATCAGTCCAGTTATTACATATCAGAAGGGTAGTTTAAGAGATGATTTCAACTTCGGATCTGTTCTGCTCTACACTACATCTGCCCTAAAAGAGGCTGTTGCCGGAATGGACAAAGAGTACAAATATGCAGGTCTTTACGATTTAAGACTGAGAGCCAGCAGAGTAGGGGAGCTGGTGCATATCAACGAATATCTGTATACAGAGGTTGAAAACGATACACGTAAATCGGGGGAGAAGATTTTTGATTATGTTGATCCAAAGAACAGAGGTGTGCAGATAGAGATGGAGGAGGCTTGTACGGAGCATCTTAAAGCAATTGGAGGCTATCTCAAGCCGGAATTCAGCAAAATTGAGTTCAACGAAGGTAATTTCGAATATGAGGCATCTGTAATCATTCCCGTATACAACAGAATCAAGACAATTGAGGATGCTATCAAATCGGTATTGATGCAGGTTACCGAATTCAAATTCAATCTCATTATAGTAGATAACCATTCGACCGACGGTACCACCGAGGCTATACGCAAATACAGTTCCGATGAGAGGCTTGTTCACATCATACCGGAGAGGAGAGACCTAGGTATCGGCGGATGCTGGAATATGGGTGTTCATCACCCTAAATGCGGAAAATTTGCCGTTCAACTCGACAGTGACGATGTTTATTCAGGTCCGGATACACTTAAAAAGGTTGTTGAATCTTTCTATGAGCAGAACTGTGCAATGGTTGTTGGAACATATATGATGACCAATTTCAAAATGGAGATGATTGCTCCCGGAATTATCGATCATAAAGAATGGACTCCCGATAACGGAAGAAACAATGCTCTTAGGATCAATGGTTTGGGCGCTCCTAGGGCATTTTACACTCCTGTTTTAAGAGATATCAAAGTTCCTAATACCAGTTATGGTGAGGATTATGCTCTTGGTCTGAATATATCTCGTAAATATCAGATTGGACGTATCTATGATGTGCTTTATCACTGTCGCCGCTGGGAGGACAACTCCGATGCATCACTTGATATAGTGAAGATGAATGCACATAATACCTACAAGGACAGGATCCGTACATGGGAACTTCTTGCCAGAATTGAAATGAACAAAAAAAACAGATAATCCCAAATGTATAAACCGCTTTCAAAAGAGGCCCTGGCGTCATTTTTCACAGAACAGCTTGAAACCTGGGAGCAGGCAGCCAATAACTATAAGGCACTTGAGGGTGTCAGAACAAAAGAGTTGATTGTAAACGGATTTCCGTTTAAGGTTCAGTTCAATCCGGCCAGGATTGTCTCTTCGGCTGCTAAAGTCGATGCAAAATCGATAAACGAGAGGAAGTGTTTTTTGTGTGAAGAGAACAGACCTGAAGTCCAAACAGGTCTCTCGTATAACTTTACCGGTGATTTCGGTAATGTTATGGCGAGCTATACAGTACTGATAAATCCGTTCCCCATTTTTCCGAAACACCTTACAATTCCTGTAAATGAGCATATTCCTCAGTTAATATCGGGAAGAGTAGTCTCGATGATAAATCTGGCAAGAGAGATTGAGGGGTACACACTCTTTTACAACGGTCCAAAATGTGGGGCATCTGCTCCTGACCACTTCCATTTTCAGGCGGGAAACAGAGGATTTCTGCCAATAGAGAGCGAGCTGCCTAAGATAGGCAGAGAGATAATTGCAAAGTCTCTGAATACAAATATTTATGCTCTGAACGAAAAACTGAACGGAGTAATTGTTATTGAGAGTGAGTCTGTTGACAGAGCCAGAGATGCTTTTGAGGGGATTTGTGCCCTGCTTCCGGTTAATGAGGGCGAAGGGGAACCTATGCTCAACGTGCTTTGTTGGTACGAAAATGGTATCTGGACAATTGTTGTCTTTTTACGAAAGAGGCATCGCCCTTCCCACTTTTTTGCGGAGGGGAATAAAAATATTTTGCTGAGCCCCGCATCGGTAGATATGGGAGGAGTTTTGATTACACCACTTGAGAAGGATTTTGAGAAGATCGATTCAGTGCAGATTGCCGAAATATTCGACGAGGTTCTCTTCTCATTTGAGGAGACTATGGAAATTGCTGAGAAACTTAAAAAAAATCTAAAGGTATGAACGAACCAAAGGTTACGGTGGGCATAATGTATGAACCTGTCGTAGAATTTTTTCTGGAAGGGAATTACTCTGTCTCAGGGCAGATGGTTTCCGGAGCCTCTGTAGTAAAATATGTCGGCGGTAAAATTGAGTGGAACGGATCAATTTACGACGAGCTGATCTTCGAACCTGTCGATTTTGACAAGAGCAGTTTTGAACTCAAGGGTGTCACAATCGGCATCAATTTCCACTGGGAGAGGAAAGAGAATCAGGCGTTTAAAGGAGCCTTGAAATTCATAGTCGAGGGTGAAAAAATCACTGCAATAAACATACTTGGTGTAGAGGAGTATCTCACATCGGTAATTTCATCGGAGATGAGCGCCACTGCCTCTCTTGAACTCCTCAAGGCCCATGCTGTAATCTCCCGTTCATGGCTTCTTGCACAAATTCAGAAGAATACCGAAATTACATCTAGCGGCGAGAAGTACTCTTCAATGGTTGAGACAAAGGATCAACTTATCAAGTGGTATGACAGAGAGGATCACACCAATTTTGATATCTGTGCAGATGATCACTGCCAAAGGTATCAGGGGATTACAAGAGCCTCTACCGATATAGTCCGTCAGGCAATTAAGGAGACCAGAGGATTGCTTCTGATGAGCGACGGCAAAATTTGTGATGCCCGTTATTCAAAGAGCTGCGGAGGTGTATTCGAAGAGTTTGAAAACTGCTGGGAGGATATTCATTACAGTTATCTGGTGAAGAAGAGAGACTCGGTTTCCGACTCTGTAATTCCCGATTTGAGAAACGAAGATGAAGCTACCAAATGGATACTTACATCTCCTGAGGCATTCTGCAATACCTCCGATAAGAGAGTTCTCTCTCAGGTTCTTAATAATTATGACCAGGAGACTGTCAATTTCTATCGTTGGGAGGTAAAATATGGTCAATCGCAGCTTTCGGAGCTGATAAAAAGAAGGTCGGGGACCGATTACGGTGATATAATCGATCTGATCCCTGTTGAGAGAGGAACATCGGGAAGACTCATCAAACTTAAAATTGTAGGAACAAAATGCAGCAGGACAATAGGTAAGGAGCTTGAGATAAGAAGAACACTCTCGGAATCACACCTCTACAGCTCTGCATTTATTGTGCAAAAGGGAGAGAACAACGGGAATATACCGGAAGAGTTTACACTAAAGGGAGCAGGCTGGGGCCACGGAGTAGGGCTTTGCCAGATAGGCGCTGCGGTTATGGGAGAAAAGGGTTTCCCATTCAATGAGATTCTCCTTCACTACTTTGTTGGCGCATCTATTACAAAGATGTATGAATAGATTTTATTTATAACTCTAAATAACAGTAATATGAGTAACAAGAAGAGGTCACCGTGGGCCTGGATTCCATCGCTCTATTTTGCGGAGGGTCTGCCCTATGTTGCAGTAATGACGATTTCGGTCATTATGTACAAGAGACTCGGCATCTCAAATGCCGATATCGCTCTCTATACCAGCTGGCTATATCTGCCATGGGTAATAAAACCCTTTTGGAGCCCATTTGTAGATCTGCTAAAAACTAAAAGATGGTGGGTCGTTGCGATGCAGCTCCTGGTCGGAGCCGGTTTTGCCGGAATTGCATTTACCATTCCTGTTCCTGACTTTTTCCAGGCGACGCTCGCTATATTCTGGCTTATAGGATTCAGCTCTGCAACACACGATATTGCAGCCGACGGGTTCTATATGCTCGCTCTTGACACACACTCGCAGGCGATGTATGTCGGAATCAGAAGCACATTCTACAGAGTAGCCACTATTGCTAGCCAGGGTCTGCTTGTGATTCTTGCAGGTGCGCTTGAATCGGGTACGGGACTGAAGCCGGCGAGTTTTCAGGTAGTTGCCGGGCCTCAATACAGTGATGCAGTCATATTGCCGATGGCCGATTCCGCATCTTTCGGGCAGATTCCCGTGAATACTGCCGATTATGAGTTTAATGTCTATCCTCCAGTAGTAAATTTGGGAACCTCAAAAATTCCATCGGATTCTGCTGCTGCAATTAAGAAGATGGTTCATGACTACAATGCGGCTAACGGGTTTATTGTAGAAGAGAAAAAATCTGAAAAAACAGACAAAAACGGAGAGAGTTTCTGGTCTAAACATATATCGGGACCTCTTGGCGGTTTTCTCAAGAGAAATTTCAGCAAAGAGGAGGTTATAACCAACACCGACCATAAATCGGGCGGAGTTGCGGTTGTTCAGATAAAACTAAATAAGGCTCCTGAAGCCGGAGAGACTCTTGTACTCAATACATCACTCGATAAAGGTGATAAATCCATTGCAGTGGTACAGGGTGAGAGGGTAGAGTTTAACGCCCAGAACTGGGACAAGCCGGCCTATATCCTTGTTCAGGCCGATTCCAAATTATCGGAGGAGACATCTGCAACATACAAAGGAATATCTGGTAATATTAAGTTTGCATGGTCAATCACATTCTTTATTCTATCGGGATTTTTCCTGGCTCTCTGCCTTTACCATAAGTTTATCCTTCCTAAGCCGGATAGCGATAAACCGGCCAAGGATGTTACTGCATCAAATATTTTCAAGGAGTTCTTTGCAACATTTGCCACATTCTTTAAGAAAAAGCAGATATGGGTTGCAATCGCCTTCCTTTTACTCTACAGATTCCCAGAGGCTCAGCTTATCAAACTGATCTCTCCTTTCCTTCTGGATGCGAGAGAGGCCGGTGGTCTAGGTCTTACAACCGGTGAGGTGGGGCTTGTTTACGGAACAGTTGGTATACTTGGTCTTACAATAGGTGGTATCATTGGCGGTATTGTAGCTGCAAAGGGTGGACTTAAGAGGTGGCTTTGGCCAATGGCGTGGAGCATATCGCTTACATGTGCCACATTCCTGTATCTGGGAGTATTCCAGCCTCAGAATTTCTTTGTAATCAATCTGGCTGTGTTTATTGAGCAGTTCGGTTACGGATTTGGTTTTACTGCATATATGCTCTTTATGATCTATTTCTCCGACGGAGAACACAAGACTGCTCACTATGCAATATGTACTGCCTTTATGGCGCTTGGTATGATGGTTCCCGGAATGGCTGCAGGGTGGCTTCAGGAGATGATCGGCTACGAAAACTTCTTCTGGTGGATAATGCTCTGCTGTGTTTTAACAATTGTCGTTACTGCCTTTGTTAAGGTTGACGAAAACTTTGGACTTAAAGAGAAAGCTAAAGCCTGATTTTGATTATGATAAAAAAAATATCTGCAATAGTCGTAACCCTGTTTTTAATTATATCTGCTGCAAATGCGCAGAGCGTGAAGACAGGAATTGAGGTGCTCAAGAGCACTAATTTTAAAGCGCTTGAGGGCAAAAGAGTCGGTCTGATTACAAATCCTACCGGTGTGGATAATTATATGCGCTCAACTGCCGATATTCTTTTCGGAGCGAAAAATGTAAAGTTGGTTGCCCTCTATGGTCCTGAACACGGTATCAGGGGTGATGCTCACGCCGGTGACGAAGTGGGTGATCAGAAAGATGAGTCTACCGGACTCCCTCTCTACTCTATTTACGGCAAGACTCGTAAACCGACCGCCGAAATGCTCAAGGATATTGATGTTCTTGTATATGATATTCAGGATAACGGAAGTCGTTCATACACATATATCAGCACAATGGGGCTAGCGATGGAGGCTGCTGCCGAGAACAACATTGAATTTATGGTTCTGGACAGACCAAATCCTCTTGGAGCTAAGATTGAGGGTAATCTGGTCGAAGATGGATTTATCTCATTTGTAAGTCAATACAAGATACCCTACATATATGGAATGACTTGCGGGGAGCTTGCCCGCTTTATGAATGAAGAGGGGATAACTGCTAAAAAATGCAAGCTTACGGTAATTAAAATGGAGGGTTACAAAAAGGATATGACATATGAACAGACCGGCCTTCAGTGGATTCCACCATCACCACACGTTCCGCATCCATACAGCTCTCAGTTTTATGCCATGACCGGAATATTGGGTGAGCTTTACTATGTATCGATAGGGGTAGGTTATACAACTCCTTTTCAGGTAATAGCAGCCGAATGGATAGATGCTGAAGGTTTTGCGTCCAAATTGAATGCTCTTAAGATACCCGGGGTGATTTTCCGCCCGATACATATTAAACCCTTCTACTCGACAAGTGCAAATGTGCAGATACACGGAGTGCAGATACATATTACCGATTACAAGGTGATTCCGCTCACCGACATTCAGTTTTATGCAATGCAGGTGCTCTATGAGATGTATCCCGAAAAGGCTATCTTCAATAATGCAGATTCAAAGAGATTCAGAATGTTCGACCAGGTTTGCGGATCCGATCAGATCAGGATTAAATTCTCACAGAGATACAGGTTTGAAGATATCAAAGATTATTGGTATAAGGATGTCAACAGCTTCAGAGAGAGAAGTAAACGCTACTACCTCTACAGGTAATTAGTTGATATATAAAGAGAGAGACCGGATATAACACAATATATCCGGTCTCTTTTTTTTTAGCTTTAGCTATTTAAGTGATTCTAAAAGAGCCTTTTCAATTTTCCCGGTACTCTTAGACGGAATCTCGGTAACTCTCTCAATTTCGGTTCCCTCCTGGTATTTATAGATACTTTTGAGAGATGTCATCATGATCCAAACCTTTTGGCTCCCATTATCCTCAAGCAATCTTACAGTTATAACACCCTTGGTTGAGGTTGGATTTAGCTCCTTGGCCGAAATAGTCCTGAAGTTCCCAATTACAACTGCGGCTCCGGGATTGATAAGCTTTCCTGATGCATCCTCTCTGGAGATTCTCTCATTTAATTCGAACTCTTCAGTCATTATTACACCTGTTTCCGGAGAGAGTATCTTGAACTTGGTAATCCCCTCTTTCTCAAGGACAGATGTAACTCTTGAGAAGATTTCACTCTTTGAAAGGGTAGAGTTTGCAATAACCGGCCCCTCCTGATAGTTTCCCTTTAGGTAGTATGACTGCATCACCTTACAAGAGGAGAGTGTCAGCAGAGAGATTAATGTAATTGCTAAAATTTTTCTCATTTAACTATTTTTTAAAACCAATTCGGAATCTTTCGGCTGCCTCGCTAAGTACGGATCTCGGAACGGCAATGTTAAGCCTCATAAACCCGTTACCCTCCTTTCCGAATGCCTCCCCATCGTTAAGCCCCAGTTTTGAAACCTTAACCAAACGTTCCCACACCTCCTGGTGAGTATATCCGGTAGCCCTGAAGTCCATCCACAAAAGAAATGAAGCTTCGGGTTTTCTGAACTTAATATATGGCAATTCACTGCAGAAAATATCATATAGATAGTCAATGTTCCCCTCCAGATAAGGAATCAGCTCGTTCAACCAGTTCTCCCCGTATCTATACGCCGCCTCCATTGTTATATGGCCGAATAGATTACCCGATTCGATTCTCATAGTATGGAGCTCCTTATTGAATGCGGCAAGAAGCTTGGGAGAGGAGGTAAGAATAACTGAATTCATCATGCCGGCAATATTAAATGTCTTACTCGGGGCCATCGCCGTTAAGGTGTGTGCAGATATCGACTCAGATACCGAAGCTGTCGGAATATGGATATTTCCATAAAGTGCAAGATCGGAGTGTATTTCATCGGAGATAATCGTCACACCATACTTGACACAAAGATCACCCATCTGAGTAAGCTCATCTCTGCTCCAAACCCTTCCGATAGGATTGTGTGGAGAGCATAGAATAAAGAGTTTGACTCCACTCTTTAGCTTGTTCTCAAAGTCTTCGAAATCAATTGTATAGTAACCGTTATTGTTTATTAGTGTATTGAAAACGAGACTCCTGCCCGTATCTTTAACAGCGGCATGAAATGGAGGGTAAACCGGTGTCTGGATAAGAACCTTATCTCCCTTTTCGGTAAATACTCTGACTGCTAAGGGGAGAGTAGCAACTATTCCCGGACTGGATGTAATCCACTCGGGTTTTATATCCCATGAGTGCCTTTTTTTTACCCATTTAACGAATAACTCTATTGAACTCTCGGGGCGGTAACTATATCCGAATACTCCTATATCACAAAGTTTACGGGCAGCTTCCACCACCTCAGGAGGGGATTTGAAATCCATATCTGCCACCCACATAGGCAGCAGATCCTCTGTGCCGAAAAGCTCTCTTCGCTTATCGTATTTTACCGAGAAGCTGCCCGACCGGTCGTTTATTGTGTCAAAATCGTACACTTCGCAATATGTTTATTTCAGTTTTACTGCGGTACCGGCGGCGGTAACCATTAACATTGAGCTGCCGACAGTCTCGTAGTCCAGGTCAATTCCTATAACTGCATTTGCACCCATTGCCGAAGCCTGCATGCTCATTTCGCGGATAGCCTCCTCCTTTGCCTCCTTAAGAACTCTCTCATAGGAGCCTGAGCGACCACCCACTATATCTGTAATGCCGGCGAAGAAATCTTTTATGATATTGGCCCCTATTATTGTTTCGCCTGAAACTAGCCCGTAATATATCTCTATCTCTCTGTTCTGGATAGTTGAAGTTGTTGTAAGTAGCATAATTTTAATATTTTATTATTTACCGGAATAAAGTTTTACAATGTTTAGAATTACCTCAGAAGCCTTCTCCATACTCTTTACCGGAACATATTCGAGTTTACCGTGGAAATTGTGTCCACCGGCAAAAATATTAGGACAAGGGAGGCCCATAAATGATAGTCTGGCACCATCGGTACCACCTCTGATTGGTTTAATGAGAGGGGTAATTCCGGCCATCTCCATTGCTTTAATAGCCTTCTCGACTACATGGTAATGAGGTTCAACCTCTTTTCGCATATTGTAATACTGGTCCTTCATCTCCAAACGGAGAGTCCCTGTTCCGTATTTCTTGTTCATAAAGGTGATGCACTCTTCGAGCAGACACTTCTTATCTTCGAAGCGCTTCATATCGTGATCCCTGATTATATACTGAATCATAGCCTGCTCAACAGTTCCATCCAATCTTACAACGTGGAAGAATCCCTCATAGCCCGAAGTAAATTCTGGGCGTTGGTCAACTGGAAGCAGAGAGTTGAGTTCTGCTGCAAGGATAATAGCATTGACCATTTTGTTCTTTGCATACCCAGGGTGAATGTTTCTTCCCTGAATATAGATTTTTGCACCGGCAGCATTAAAGTTCTCATATTCAAGCTCACCAATCTGCCCGCCATCAAGTGTATAGGCGTATTGAGCTCCGAATCGCTTAACATCGAATTTATCTACTCCCCGGCCAATCTCTTCATCGGGAGTAAAACCAATCTTGATCTCACCGTGAGGGAACTCAGGATGATTCATCAGATACTCTGCTGCAGACATAATCTCGGCAACACCAGCCTTATCATCTGCTCCGAGCAGAGTAGTACCGTCGGTTGTTATAATTGTATCGCCCTTATAATTTAGGAGCTCAGGGAACTCTTCAGTAGTAAGAATCACTCCTCTCTCACTGTTTACAACTATATCGCTGCCGTCGTAATTATCAAAGAATTTTGGTTTTATTCCGGCTCCGGAAGCATCAGGGGCTGTATCGACGTGAGCGATGAACCCGATTGTTGGCACAGTGGCACCATCCTGTCCAAGGTTTGAAGGAATAGTTGCCATAAGGTACCCGAACTCATCGACAGAGGCATCTTTAACTCCCATCGCTTTTAACTCTTGCGCAAGCATATTAAGCAGATTATACTGCTTATTTGTACTCGGTTGAGTATCCGAATCGGGATCCGATGCAGTGTCAACCGATATATATCTCAAAAATTTATCTTTAACGCTCTCCATAATTTTACTATTTACTCTCTTTTACTCTCATACTCTCCCAAGCCAGGTAGACTATTAATATAATATACATCGCTACTGCCAGGAACTGTGCTGACGAGCTCTCCATCCACTCAACGCTTAGCAGATTAATTCCTCCGAACCGCATCATAGCGCTAACAACTCCCATCAATGCACCACCTGCAATAAAGCCCGATGCAATGAGTGTCCCCCTCTCTTTTCTTTGGTTATTCACCTCTTCGTTTTTACTTCTTGTTGATACGAACCATGCGATTGCTCCACCAACAACGAGCGGAAGGTTCAGTTCTAGAGGAATGAACATTCCAAGAGAGAATGCAAGTGCAGGAATTCCAAAGAAAGTAAGAGTTACGGCGATTATTGCCCCAATACCATAAAGAATCCAGGGAGCACCTCCTCCGGACATTAACGGTTCGATAACAGCAGCCATTGCATTAGCCTGAGGTGCTACAAGTGCATGTTCTCCTGTAAAGCCGTAAGTCTTATTCAAAATCATCATCACACCACCTACTGTAGCAGCTGCAACAAGGGTTCCCAAAAACTTCCACTGTTGCTGTTTTGCAGGTGTTGATCCTAACCAGTAACCAATTTTAAGGTCGGTTATAAATGCTCCGGACACAGAGAGTGCCGTGCAGACAACGCCTCCGATAACGAGTGCCGCGGTCATACCGGCAGTCCCCTTAAGACCCGCTGCAACCATGATGAGAGATGCAAGGATAAGTGTCATAAGAGTCATTCCGCTTACGGGGTTTGTTCCCACAATTGCAATTGCATTAGCTGCAACAGTTGTAAAGAGGAATGCTATTACAGCAACTACCAGCAGCGCGATGATCGCATGATATAGATTGTGAACCACTCCGAACTGGAAGAATATAAATGTAGCAGCAAGTGCAACGAGAATGCCTACTGCAATTATCTTCATTGGGATATCTCGCTGAGTCCTCTTGACATCTTTTCCAGAGGCGTTACCCCCCTTAAGTTCTTTTACTGCAAGACCAAATGCCGATTTTATAATTCCCGACGACTTGATGATTCCGATAACCCCAGCGGTTGCGATACCGCCGATACCGATATGTCTGGCGTAGGTTCTGAATATCTCTTCAGGAGACATACTCCCTACAGTTGCGGTGAGCCCTGCATTCATAAGATCGAGTACATCAGGGCCAAACACGAGGTTCATCAGAGGAATGATAACAAACCAAACCAGCATAGAACCCATAGCAATGATCAGAGAGTATTTAAGACCGATTATATAGCCAAGACCAAGAACAGCAGAACCTGTGTTGATTTTAAATATTAGTTTTGCCTTATCGGCAATAACCTCTCCGAACGGAAGAACTTTCGATGTGAAAACCTCAGACCACCAGCCGAATGTAGATACGATGAAATCGTACAAACCTCCGATGAGTCCGCTGATTACCAGAATTTTCGCTCCGCTGCCACCTGTCTCGCCGCTTACCAGAACCTGAGTTGTAGCTGTAGCTTCAGGGAATGGAAATTTACCGTGCTGGTCCGAAACAAAATATTTGCGGAAAGGAATAAGAAAAAGAATACCTAAAACACCACCCAGAAGAGAACTGAAAAATACCTTTGCAAAATCGACAGTCAGTTCCGGATATTTGGCCTGCAGTATGTATAGCGCAGGCAGTGTAAATATTGCTCCGGCAACAATAGCTCCGGAGTTGGCACCTATTGATTGAATAATTACATTTTCTCCAAGTGAATTTTTTCTCTTTAATGCCCCCGAGAGTCCCACGGCAATGATTGCAATTGGGATAGCCGCCTCGAAAACCTGTCCCACTTTAAGTCCAAGATATGCAGCAGCGGCAGAGAAGATTATCGTCATTACAACCCCTACAGAGACAGACCATAAATTAACTTCGGGATAATTTTTTGAGGGGGACATAATAGGTTCATATACCTCACCCTCTTTAAGTTCACGGTATGCATTTTCGGGCAGACCTTTAGGTTTAGTTTTAAGTTCTTCCATATTTTTTTATTTAATTTTCAAATATAGGCAAATTAATGATTATTTCTTTTATCTTTGCCCCCGCTATGAGAGTTATATGTCATCATTTCATGCTTAACCGCAAGCACAGACACGTCCGACGATGTGCCTGATTGGCATTCTCTATGTCGATGACAATCAAAATATTAGCGTGGGCGTTCGCCTGCACCGTAATCAATTTATTATAACATATTATACTGTTTAATTCAAAATGAATATAAACATTTATGTGGCTAACGAAAGCCATGTCAAATACGCAGAGAGAATCTGCGAATTGGTGTATATATCTGCCCAGGAGAGAGGTACAGGGATTGCCGAAAGGACTCCCGAATATGTAGCCGACAAAATGAGAGCAGGGAAGGCAGTTATTGCGCTTGAGGGCGACAAGTTTGCCGGATTCTCCTATATAGAAACCTGGGGTCACAGTAAGTTTGTAGCCAACTCCGGACTAATTGTTGCGCACGAGTATCGAAAAACAGGACTTGCCAGAAGAATAAAATCCAAAATATTCAACCTGTCCAGAAAGCTTTATCCCGATGCTAAGATATTCAGTATCACAACAGGTCTTGCTGTGATGAAGCTTAACTATGAACTTGGATTCAGACCTGTTCCGTTCTCTGAGCTTACCGATGATCCTGAGTTCTGGAAAGGTTGTCAGGGGTGCAGAAACTTCGACATACTACAGCGTAACAATCACAAGATGTGTTTGTGTACAGGACTGCTTTACGATCCTAAATACAAAGCCAGAAGACCTGCGGGGACAAATCCCGTAATCTCAACCTTCGGTACAGTGAGCAAGCTGCTCATAGAAACTCCAATAAACAAACTTAATTCACTCATATCTAAAAAATCTAACAAATGAAAAAAGTAGTTCTAGCATTCAGCGGAGGTTTGGATACCTCATTTTGCGTTCCATATCTGAAAAATGAGAAAGGCCTTGAAGTTCATACTGTTATGGTAAATACAGGTGGCTTTACAAAGGATGAGGAGGAGAGAATTAAGGAGCGAGCACTCTCTCTCGGAGCGGCAACTCACACAAATGTAGATGCTGTTGAAGAGTACTACGCAAAAGGTATTAAATACCTTATATTCGGGAATATATTGAAAAATTCCACATATCCGCTCTCTGTAAGTTCTGAGCGTATTTTCCAGGCTCTTTCGGTTCTGGAACACGTAAATAAGCTCGGAGCCGAGTATGTGGCTCACGGAAGTACCGGAGCAGGTAACGATCAGGTTCGTTTTGACCTGGTATTTGAAGTGCTGGCGCCACAAGTGCAGATAATTGCTCCAATCAGAGAGCTTGGGCTTTCAAGAAAGGAGGAGATAGATTATCTCAACAGCAAAGGTTTCAGTTTTTCGTGGGAGAAGGCAAAATATTCGATTAATCAGGGAATCTGGGGTACCAGCGTTGGTGGAGTAGAGACTCTTAAATCTTCGGGAGTATTACCGGAAGAGGCATATCCTTCGCAGGTTACAAAAACCGGATCAGAGAGGGTCAAGATCGGTTTTGAGGCAGGAGAGCCTGTTTCAATCAACGGTAAAAAGTGCACACCTGTAGAGGCTATCAGGGAGCTTGCAAAAATTGCAAACCCATATGGAGTAGGGAGGGATATTCACGTGGGTGACACAATTATAGGAATTAAGGGACGTGTAGGATTTGAGGCAGCAGCTCCTCTGATTATCATAAAGGCTCACCACCTTCTTGAAAAACATGTCTTAACAAAGAGCCAGCTATATTGGAAAGAGCAGCTGGCAAACTGGTACGGTCAGTTGATGCATGAAGCTCAATATCTCGATCCGGTTATGAGAAATATTGAAGCCTTCCTTGAGGATACACAAAAACCTGTTTGCGGTGAGGTTGAGGTGGAACTTCGTCCTTACAGCTTCTCAGTTCTTGCCTGCAGCAGCGAATTTGACCTGATGAGCTCAAAATTCGGTGAATATGGTGAGGCTAATAAATCATTCACAGGACAGGATGTAATTGGATTTACAAAAGTACTGGCTAACCCTTTGAAAATTTACTACTCAATTCACAATAAAAAATAATGATAAAGGTTTCGATAGCAGGAGGAACCGGCTATACAGCCGGGGAACTTCTGAGAATTCTTCTTAATCACCCTGAAGTAGAGATAATTGCTGTAACCAGCACCACTACTGCGGGAGAACCCGTATCTGCCGTTCACAGGGAGTTACTTGGAGAGACCGATATCCGTTTTTGCGAATCTCCGGGTGAGCCCGATGTTCTCTTTTTATGCCTCGGACACGGAGTGTCAAAAGAGTACCTTGCCACTCACAAACTTCCAGAACACTGTAAGATAATTGATCTTGGAAACGACTTCAGACTCGGCGACAAATTTAACGGAAACAGCTTCGTATACGGACTTTGCGAACTCAACAAAGAGCAGATAAAGAGCTCCGGGTATATTGCTAACCCGGGTTGTTTTGCAACCTCAATTCTTCTGGGGCTAATGCCACTTGTTAAGACCGGAATGGTATACGACGATATCCACATTACTGCTATTACGGGCTCTACAGGAGCCGGAAAAAAACCGTCCGAGACCGGCCATTTCAGTTATAGAGATAACAACCTCTCGATTTACAAACTCTTCTCTCACCAGCATCTTGGAGAGATCCGCCGTACCCTAGAACCGTTAAGCAGCGACAAGTTGCCGGCTATAAACTTTGTACCATTCAGAGGTGACTTTACAAGAGGAATCTTTGCGAGTATTTATACTAAAGCAGCCGAAGGTGTAGATATAGAGGATCTTATAGCGTTCTACAGAGATTTCTATAAGGATTCACCGTTTGTATTTGTTTCGGATAGCGAAGTGAGCCTCAAAGAGGTGGTAAATACAAACAAGTGTTATATAAATATAGTACATAAGAACGGGCAGATACATATCTCATCGATAATCGACAACCTTATAAAAGGAGCTAGCGGTCAGGCGGTACAAAATATGAACCTGATGTTTGGGTTAAAAGAGGATATGGCCCTTAGATTAAAAGCAAGTGCTTTTTAATTAATTTAAAATGAAGACATTCGAAGTATATAAACTTGCACCTATCGAACCTGTGAAGGCTTCGGGGTGTAAAATTTGGGATAAAAACGGAACAGAGTACCTCGATCTTTACGGAGGGCACGCTGTAATCTCTATAGGGCACGCACATCCTCACTATGTGGAGATGATATCTGCCCAACTAAACAAAATAGGTTTCTACTCAAATGCAGTTGAAAACTCGCTGCAGGAGGAGCTTGCTCAAAAGCTTGGTGAGCTCTCGGGATACCCCGATTATTCGCTCTTTTTGTGTAACTCCGGAGCAGAGGCTAATGAAAATGCAATAAAACTTGCATCATTTCACACCGGTAAAAAGAGGGTTCTTGCATTTCGTGAGGCTTTCCATGGCAGAACATCAGGAGCAGTAGCAGCTACGGATAATCCTAAGATACAGGCACCATTCAACGAAACGGCAAACATAACTTTCATACCGCTCAACGATATTAAAGCAGCCGAAAAAGAGCTCTCTACCGGAGAGTATGCAGCTGTTATTGTTGAGGGAATACAGGGAGTAGCTGGAATCTATGAACCGGAAAAGGAGTTCCTGGTTGAGTTGAGATCGCTATGTGATAAGTTAAAAGTTGTTCTTATTCTCGATGAGGTTCAATCCGGTTATGGTAGAACAGGTAAGTTCTTTGCTCATCAGTATTCAGGGATTAGTGCAGATATTATTACTACCGCAAAGGGTATGGGTAATGGTTTCCCTATAGGAGGAGTCTTAATCTCTCCAATGTTCAAGGCGGTCTATGGTATGTTGGGCACAACATTCGGAGGAAATCACCTCGCCTGTGCTGCTGCAATAGCTGTTCTTGACGTAATTAAGAACGAGTCACTTCTTGAGAATACAACCTCGGTAGGAGAGCATCTCTTTGCCGGACTTAAAGGTAGTAAAGCCATTAAGGAGCTGAGAGGGAGAGGACTGATGATCGGCATCGAGCTAAACGATAAATATCTCACCATTAGGGATAGACTAATGATGGATGAGAAAATTTTTACCGGAACTGCAAAGTACAATATTTTGAGACTTTTACCCCCTTTGTGCCTTACAAAAGCTGAGGCAGATATATTTATCAAAGCATTCGAAAGACAAATTGAAATTATTGACAATGAATAAGTTTACTTGTGTTCAGGATATAGGCCCTTTGGATATTGCACTTGCAAATGCAATGGATGTGAAGGCAAATCCCTATAGGGATCAGGATTTGGGAAAAAATAAGACACTTCTCATGATCTTTTTCAACTCAAGCCTGAGAACCAGGTTGAGTACCCAAAAAGCTGCAATGAACCTGGGAATGAATGTTATTGTTCTCGATGTTAATCAAGGTGCATGGAAGCTTGAAACAGAGAGGGGTGTGATAATGGATGGGGACAAGCCGGAGCATATTCTGGAGGCAATTCCCGTGATGGCCTCATACTGTGATATTATAGGTGTCCGCTCTTTCGCAAGGTTTGAAAGTAAGGAGGCAGATTATAATGAGGTTATAATCAATCAGTTTATTCAATATTCAGGTAAGCCTGTGTTCAGTATGGAGGCGGCGACCCGTCACCCTTTGCAGAGTTTTGCCGATTTAATTACAATTGAGGAGTATAAAAGGGTCGCCCGTCCTAAGGTGGTTCTGACCTGGGCGCCGCATCCGATGGCACTGCCTCAGGCTGTACCAAACTCTTTTGCAGAGTGGATGAATGAGACCGACTATGAATTTGTTATTACACATCCGGAGGGGTATGAGCTGGCTCCGCAGTTTTCGGGAAAGGCAAAAATAGAGTATGACTGGAGAAAAGCCTACGAGGGTGCCGACTTCATTTATGCAAAAAACTGGAGTGCGTACAATGATCCTAATTATGGCAAAATTTTAAGCAAGGATCGTTCCTGGATGGTTGATTCTGACAAAATGAAGCTGACAAATGATGCCTTCTTTATGCACTGTCTTCCTGTACGTCGGAATATGATAGTATCCGATGAGGTAATTGAGAGTAAAAACTCGATAGTAATCCCGGAAGCAGCCAATAGGGTCGTATCTGCACAGACAGTTATCCGCGAAATGCTGAAATCTCTCTGATTTTTGCAATATTTACATATTAAATTCAATTGAAATGAAAGAGCTTACTGTTGTAAAAATCGGAGGTAATATTGTTGATAAAGAGGATGCTCTAGATATCTTTCTAAAGGATTTCAACAAGATGAAGGGGCCCAAGATTCTGATTCACGGCGGCGGCGTACTTGCCAGTGAAATCTCGAAGAAGCTTGGAATAGTTCCCAACATGATCAACGGCCGCCGCGTCACCGACCACGAGACACTCAAAATTGTATCAATGGTTTATGCAGGCTGGATAAATAAAAGTATCGTAGCCGGTCTCCAAAAAATAGGATGCAATGCAATAGGCCTCTCAGGAGCAGACGGCGATTCGGTTCCTGCAACAAAGAGAGCCCCGGAGCCAATAGACTTCGGATACGTAGGCGATGTGAACCCTGCAAATATAAACTCATCATTTCTCGAGAGTATTCTTGCACGTGGAATCTGCCCTGTGTTCTGCGCTATTACACACGACCGTAACGGATCACTTCTTAACACCAATGCCGATACAATGGCATCTTCGGTTGCAATTGCAATGTCGAGAGACTACAATGTTAAACTAATCTACTGCTTTGAAAAGGATGGTGTTCTTTACAATCAGGAGGATCCGGAATCTATAGTTCCGCTAATCACTCGCTCCAACTATGAGAAACTTAAAGAGGAGGGAGTTGTAAGCGGAGGAATGATCCCTAAACTGGATAATGCATTCCAGGCAATAGAGTCAGGGGTCTCCGAAGTTACAATCAAACACGCCAGGAACCTTGGTAACGGCAAGGGAACAATCATTAGATAACAAACTCATATGGAAGCTATAGTGGAAGCCGGAAGAGATGCGGTAAACCTGTTGAGAGAACTTGTCAGAATCCCCTCAATTTCGAAAGAGGAGGCAGCAAGATCCGAGTATATATCTGCATACCTAAATAGCAGAGGAGTCGCTCATAAAAGACTTGCAAACAATATTATAGCCTATTCTCAGAACTACAATCCGGAACTTCCGGTACTTATGCTTAACTCTCATATAGACACTGTTAAGCCTGTAACAAGCTACACTTTTAATCCTTTCAATCCTCCGCATTCGGATACCCACATATATGGTCTGGGCAGTAACGATGCAGGAGGGTCTCTTGTTTCGCTTATTCACACCTTTATACATCTGCACAAGAGAGAGCTGGGATTCAACCTCATGCTTGCCCTCTCCTGCGAAGAGGAGATCTCCGGCCCCAACGGAATGGATCTCATTGTAGCAAATTACAAGGATGTAGATATGGCAATAATTGGAGAGCCAACCGGGATGAGAGCGGCAATTGCCGAGAGAGGCCTGCTTGTATTGGACGGGACTGCACACGGTAAGAGCGGTCACGCTGCGCGTAATGAGGGGATTAACTCGCTTTATATTGCAATCGACGATATAAATATATTGAGAAATTACAGATTCGGGAAGATCTCTCCGAGAATGGGAGAGGTTAAACTTACGGTTACGCAGATAGAGGCCGGATCACAGCATAATGTTATTCCCGAAACTTGTCGCTTTGTTGTCGATATCAGGCCCACCGAGCAATATACGAACAGCGAGATACTCGATCTGCTGCAGAGTGAGGTTAAGAGTGAGCTGAAAGCACGATCGCTGACGAATAAAAGTTCTGCAACACCATTGGATTCTCCGCTTATCAGATGTGCAGAGAGGCTTGGCATAGAACAGTACACTTCACCGACCACCTCCGATTGGATGCGGATTCCGTTTGCCGGCTTAAAGATGGGGCCGGGCGACTCATCCCGCTCACACAGGGCCGATGAGTACATTCTTGTGGAGGAGGTTACAGAAGGGGTAAAAAAATATATTGAATTCATAGAAAATATTTAAGTATGAGCACATTATGGAGCAAAGGCAAGAGTGCCGATAAAATGGTTGAGGAGTTCACAGTGGGTAATGACAGGATTTTCGATCTTCGTCTTGCAGCCTGCGATATAAAAGGATCTATGGCTCATATAAAGATGCTGAGTTCGATTAATCTGCTTGAACCTGCCGAGGAGAAGACTCTATCTGCAGAGCTGGAAAAGCTTCTCGGAGAGGTTGAGGCGGGCAATTTCCGCCTCGCTGACGATGTAGAGGATATTCACTCCCAGGTTGAGTTTATATTGACCGAGAGAGTTGGAGAGATCGGTAAAAAGATACATTCGGGCCGCTCAAGGAACGACCAGGTTCTAACCGACATAAAGCTATATCTGCGCGAAGAGAGTGAAAAATTCAGGGATGAGGTATATACTCTTTTTACCTTGCTTCAGGAGTTGAGCGAAAAGTATAAGGGAGTTCTTCTGCCGGGTTACACACACGGGCAGATAGCTATGCCCTCATCGTTCGGTTTATGGTTCGGAGCCTATGCCGAGACGCTTGTCGATGATATGGCTGCAATCTATTACGCGTGGCTAGTTGTGAATCAGAACCCGCTGGGGTCGGCAGCAGGCTATGGAAGCTCCTTCCCCCTGGATAGAGAGATGACTACAAAATTGTTGGGATTCAGAGAGATGAACTATAACTCTGTTGCTGCACAGATGAGTCGTGGAAAGTCGGAAAAAGCGATTGCCTCTGCACTTGCTTCGGTTGCATCCACACTGAACAAACTATCTGCCGACTGTTGCATGTATATGACTCCAAACTTCGGATTCATCTCTTTCCCCGATGAACTCACAACAGGAAGCAGCATTATGCCTCACAAAAAGAATCCCGATGTGTGGGAACTATTGAGAGCATCTGCAAACAGAGTGGAGAGCGTACCTAACGAAATTGCTCTTCTAACTACAAATCTGCCTCACGGATACCACCGCGACTTCCAGCTTCTGAAAGAGATTCTATTCCCAGCAATCGATAAAATGCACAAGATGCTCGAGATGGCTCACTATATGCTCTCAAATATAAGAGTAAACGAAAATATTCTTGACAGCTCCCTTTACGACTATCTTTTCACTGTAGAGGAGGTAAACAGAAGAGTACTCTCGGGCGTGCCGTTCAGAGATGCATATCGTCAGGTGGGAATTGAGGTGCAGAACGGGCTCTTCCGTGCAGATAGAAGAGTTGAGCATACCCATAAAGGAAGTATCGGGAACCTTTCGACTCCCGATATCAAATCCAAAATGGATAATATTTTAAAAATGTTTACCAGCCAAAGCTGAACTCATATTTGCCGAACAGAAGCCAGGCAACAAGCAGAGTAAATAATACATTAAATAGTTGTGCGATAAGGAAAGTAGCAATGAATTTGTTATTTTCTTTTTTAAATATGTGTCTGAAATCGGTCTCAAGTCCAATCGATACGAAAGCAACAGAGAAGAGAGTCTCTCTTAACCCCTTTGCGGCATCTTTTACGCCCTTAACTGTTTCAGGTTCAAGAAGAAAACTGAAAACCAACGAAGCGGCAATAAATCCGAGTACAAACTTAGGGAATCTCTCCCACAGAAGAGCAGGTGATGGTTTGATATCCTTATTTGTGCCCTTGTACGACCAGTAGAGGGATATAATAAATGCGGCAACACCAAGCAGAACATTTTGTGATGATTTAATAATCACACTTTGTGACTCTGCAATCGGACCAAGGAATTTTCCGGCTGCAACTACAGCTCCGGTTGTGTCAATAGTTCCTCCCAGCCAGGCACCGGCAACCTCCTGCGATAACCCTAAGAGTTTTGCAAGATAAGGCATCAGATACATCATTGGAACGGCTACTACAAGAACCAGAGAGACCACGAAAGATAATTTTTTGCTGTCACCCTTAATCGCACCGCTTGTGGCAATAGCAGCAGAAACACCGCAGATAGAAACCGCACTTGAGAGTAAGGCGCCCATCTCCCTGTCAACCCCAAGTTTCTTGGATAGCCAGAACGAGAAGTACCATACGGCCAATACAACAACTACTGCCTGAATCATTCCGAAAGAACCTGCTTTCATTATCTCTCTGAATATAATTGAGGTTCCTAGTATTACCAAGCCTGCCTTAATGTAAAATTCACTTCTGGCAGCAGGTTCAAGCCATTTTGGTAGACCAAAAAAGTTTCTTATAATCAATCCGAAAGCAACTGAGAAGAAGACTGCTTCAAATCCGGTAGTTTTTATAAAACTGAGTCCAGTAACATATTGTGCCAGGAATGAGAGACCATATATAAAGAGGAACGAAACCGGAAACCATTTCATCTTTACATCCAGAATCCATAGCCCGATAGCGCTGAGGATACCTACAAACAAGAATTTGGTTACCTCAAACGGAACCTTGGCAAACCAATCAGGATACCCCTCGGGAAATTGATATTTTACTTTTCCGAGAGTCGGAACAAATATTACCAGAGCAACAAGTACTGCACCTATAATAGTTGCAATCCAGTCCTCTGTTTTAAATTGCTTTAGAAAGCTATTTTTCATATTATTCAGGTTTAATTATTAAATAGTAAATTTTATAATCGCAAATATATATTTTATTTGATAAATAGTAAAAGGTTTTACTAATAATTGAGATTTTTCTGGATTTGTAGAAAAATTTTTGAAATAAATTTGCGAATTAAAAAAATGTCGCTACCTTTGCAGCCCGTTTGAGAAATAACGGTCAGTTCTTTGAAGTTTTGAGAGAGATAATAGAGGTAAAAAAAATAGAGATAGTTAAATTAAAATTTAACTTGAGCAAAAGAAATGGGTCTGTTAATTGAATAATTAAGGGACTACAATTTTCGTAAGGAGAAGTTACTTAAGGGCAAACGGAGGATGCCTTGGCTTCTATGGGCGAAGAAGGACGTGGTAAGCTGCGAAAATCTGCGGGGATTTGCAAACGAGAGTTGATCCGCAGGTGTCCGAATGGGGCAACCCAGCCGACTGAAGGTCGGCTACATCTGAGAAGGTGAGCCAACGCAGGGAACTGAAACATCTTAGTACCTGCAGGAAAAGAAAGAAATATCGATTCTCTGAGTAGTGGCGAGCGAAAGGGGAACAGCCCAAACCGGAGTTGTTGCGGCAATTTCGGGGTTATAGGACCGCGACATTGGTTTAAAAATTGAAGTGGAACAAATTGGAAAATTTGATCATAGAGGGTGATAATCCCGTACACGTAAGATTTGTAAATCATAGCGGTATCCTGAGTAAGGCGGGACACGAGGAATCCTGTCTGAATTTGCGGGGACCATCCCGTAAGGCTAAATACCAATAGAAGACCGATAGTGTACCAGTACTGTGAAGGAAAGGTGAAAAGTACCCCGAACAGGGGGGTGAAATAGAACCTGAAACCGTTTGCTTACAAGCGGTCGGAGTCCCGTAAGGGATGACGGCGTGCCTTTTGCATAATGAGCCTACGAGTTGCATCTCACTAGCAAGGTTAAGAACTTAAGGTTCGGAGCCGAAGCGAAAGCGAGTCTGAAAAGGGCGTTTAGTTAGTGGGAGCAGACGCGAAACCTTGTGATCTACCCTTGACCAGGTTGAAGGAGCCGTAACAGGCTGTGGAGGACCGAACCAGTTTCCGTTGAAAAGGATTTGGATGAGTTGAGGGTAGGGGTGAAAGGCTAATCAAACTGGGAGATAGCTCGTACTCCCCGAAATGTCTTTTGGGACAGCCTCAGGTAATAGCTTAACGGAGGTAGAGCTACTGATAAGATGCGAGGGCTTCATCGCCTATCAAATTTTGACAAACTCCGAATGCCGTTAAGTGTTTCCTGGGAGTGAGTCGTTGGGTGCTAATGTCCGGCGGCGAGAGGGAAAGAGCCCAGACCAACAGCTAAGGCCCCTAATAGTGTATTAAGTTGATAGAACGATGTGTGGTTGCAGCGACAGCTAGGATGTTAGCTTGGAAGCAGCTATTCATTTAAAGAGTGCGTAACAGCTCACTAGTCGAGCGACCGTGCGTGGATAATAAGCGGGCATCAAATACACAGCCGAAGCTATGGACTCTGTAAGAGTGGTAGGGGAGCATTCTAGTCAGCGCAGAAGGTGAACTGAGAGGTTTGCTGGAGCGGTTAGAAAAGAAGATGTAGGCATAAGTAACGATAATGCAGGCGAGAAACCTGCACACCGAAAACCCAAGGTTTCCTGATCAACGTTAATCGGATCAGGGTTAGTCGGGGCCTAAGGAGTAGCCGAAAGGCGAATTCGATGGACAAATGGTTAATATTCCATTACCTGTATATTAAGTTAAGGAGAGACGGAGTAGTGACACACACGCCAACTGACGGAATAGTTGGTTAAAGGCCGTAGGTAGATTATCTGGTTAAGAGCTGGATAATGCTGATGGTTTACAGTACAGTGAGACTTCGGTTGAGCTGATAGTTGTGGTAAACAGACTTCCAAGAAAATCTTCGGCGCGCTAATTAATATACAGCCCGTACCGTAAACCGACACAGGTGGGTGAGGAGAGAATCCTAAGGTGCTCGAGTGAATCATGGCTAAGGAACTCGGCAAAATAACCCCGTAACTTCGGGAGAAGGGGACCCTAGCGATAGGGCGCAGAGAAATGGCCCAGGCGACTGTTTAACAAAAACACAGGGCTTTGCTAAATCGAAAGATGAAGAATAAGGCCTGACACCTGCCCGGTGCTGGAAGGTTAAGAGGGGATGTTAGCGTAAGCGAAGCATTGAATCGAAGCCCCAGTAAACGGCGGCCGTAACTATAACGGTCCTAAGGTAGCGAAATTCCTTGTCGGGTAAGTTCCGACCTGCACGAATGGTGTAACGATCTGGGTACTGTCTCAGCCATGAGCTCGGTGAAATTGTAGTAGCGGTGAAGATGCCGCTTACCCGCAACGGGACGGAAAGACCCCGTGAACCTTTACTGCAACTTAGCGTTGATTTTGGATAATTGATGTGTAGGATAGGTGGGAGACTGTGAAGCGGTTACGCTAGTAATCGTGGAGTCAATGTTGAAATACCACCCTTTGGTTATTTGGAATCTAATTTCGAGAGAAAGACACCGCTTGGTGGGTAGTTTGACTGGGGTGGTCGCCTCCAAAAGAGTAACGGAGGCTTCCCAAGGTGCACTCCGCACGAATGGTAACCGTGCATAGAGTATATTGGCACAAGTGCGCTTGACTGTGAGACATACAAGTCGAACAGGTACGAAAGTAGGGCAAAGTGATCCGGTGGTTCCGCATGGGTGGGCCATCGCTCAAAGGATAAAAGGTACTCCGGGGATAACAGGCTGATCGCTCCCAAGAGCTCAAATCGACGGAGCGGTTTGGCACCTCGATGTCGGCTCGTCACATCCTGGGGCTGGAGCAGGTCCCAAGGGTTCGGCTGTTCGCCGATTAAAGTGGCACGCGAGCTGGGTTCAGAACGTCGTGAGACAGTTCGGTCCCTATCTGTTGTGGGCGTAGGAAGTTTGAGGGGGTCTGACCTTAGTACGAGAGGACCGGGTTGGACGCACCGCTAGTGTACCGGTTGTGGCGCCAGCTGCACCGCCGGGTAGCTATGTGCGGTTTAGATAAGCGCTGAAAGCATCTAAGCGCGAAGCTAGCCCCAAGATGAGACTTCCCTTGAGGGTCGTGGAAGACTACCACGTTGATAGGCTGTAGGTGTAAAGGCAGTAATGTCATAGCCGAGCAGTACTAATCACCCGAAAGGCTTCTCAATACGAACAGATAGATAATCGCGAGATTGTTTACTGCGAAACCTAGACTGATATTATCTCTCTCTTTACATAAAATACGCCACAAGCGACAAAATAAGCAATCTAATTTAGTGATTAGTTATTAGTAATTAGTAATTAAAGAATGGTGAGGATGATTGAAGATTAGATTGCAAGTTATTTTGATTTTTACAAGGCACAGCGAATCGAGGCAAAGGAGTTTACTAGTGTAAATGACTGCAGCCGAGAGAGTGCGAAACGCAGTAAAAAGGAAAATAACGAAGCAAGATTAAGGTGGTTATAGCGACGGGGATCCACCTCTTCCCATTCCGAACAGAGAAGTTAAGCCCGTTTGCGCCGATGGTACTGCTATACCAAGTGGGAGAGTAGGTAGCCGCCATTTTTCAGAGAGTCCGATGAGTAATCATCGGACTCTTTTTGTTTAAAAGTCACCCTACTCGACCACTTGGTCGAAAATAAAAAATACTCTACTCGACCACTTGGTCGAAAAAAGGTGAGTGGAAAAGTATCAACAAGAAAATTATTTCGGATTTCGAATCATAAATAAAATATTTTTATTTCGAAACAAAATTTATACTTTTGGGAAATAAATCAAAACTAATATGTCTTTAGCAAAACGAGCAGCAAAAAGATTACTCTGCGTATTAACCATAATTCTGGCAGCGGTAACAGTTTCGTGCAGTAGCGGCGGAGGGTCTACTCCTGTTGATCCTGTAGATCCACCATCAAACAATACATTTATAACAAATGTGATATTCGAATCCTCTGTAGAGGTAATTCAGGGATCATCATTTACAGTAGGAGGTACAGGATTCGCTTCCGGCGATAAGTTATATTTTCGTCCGTATGCATCTGCCACGGCTGCTAATGATATTGAGGCAACTATTTCGCAGGTTTTGACATCAGGATTAAAAGCTGTTTATCCAACTTCCGGACTAACTAACGGAATTTATAAACTAGTAGTAAAGAGAGGCGCCAAAGAGCAGATAATTGCTACTGTAACAATTACTCTGAGTACAACTTTCGGACCGATTACTCCATCTCAGGGGACAACAGTTTATGGTCGAGTATATTCGGGGACAACTCCACTTTCGGATGTTGTTGTTTCCGACGGTTATATTGTTACAAAGACAAATTCTCAGGGTATTTATGAACTTGCAACAAATAAAGCTCACGGATATGTCTTTGTTTCACTTCCTTCGGGCTATGACGCTACAGTAAAAAATTCAATCCCACAGTTCTTTAAGTATACTACAAAAGATGCCACACTTCCGGAACAGTTGGATTTTTCTCTGACAAAGGTTTCCAATGATAACTTCTCATTGGTCATCTCTACAGATATTCACCTTGCAAACAGAACCAGGGATCTTTCACAATACAGAAGCTATTTTATCCCCGATGTAACATCGACAGTCAATAATGATCTTTCGGGTCGAAAGGTTTATGCTCTCTGCCTTGGTGATATGACCTGGGATGGTTTTTGGTATACAAACAGCTACGATCTAAATAATTATAAAACAGAGATATCAGGTTATCCTCTTCCAATATTCCATGTTCAGGGAAATCACGATAATGATCCTCAGTATAAGACTGACTGGGAAGCTGAAGCAGCATATAAAAGAATAATAGGCCCTACATACTATTCGGTGAATATCGGTAAAATCCACCTGGTGGTGTTGGATAATGTAGTATATAAAAATCTGAACGACAGAGATTACGACAAATATATTACAGATGCGCAGATGAACTGGCTCAAAGCAGATCTGGCTACAATAACAGATAAATCAACACCTGTTATTGTAGGCCTGCACTGTCCGGTGTATCGCTGCACAGGATGGAGCGGTACAACTCAGAATGTTACCTATTCACTCTCTTCTTCAACAGCAACTAATAATCTGGCTGCCTGCTTTACAGGATTTTCCGATGTGAGATTTTTGACTGGGCATACACATAAAAACAGCATAGTAACAACATCAGGAGGTATTATGGAACAGAATATTGCTGCAGCTTGTGCAACTTGGTGGTGGACCGGTTACTACAACGAAGGGATAAACATATGTAAAGATGGATCTCCCGGAGGATACAGTGTCTTTAATATCGACAATAAAACAATAAAATGGTATTATAAAGGAATAGGCAAGCCAAAAACATATCAGTTCCGCTGTTATGATATGAATGTGGTGCCATCTGCAAACGGAGGAACTCCGGGAAATAATGAACTGCTGATCAATGTTTGGAACTGGGACTCCCAGTGGAAAGTAGAGGTTACAGAAAATGGTAATCAGCTGACAGTGACACCTCTTCAGACAAAAGACCCTCTGCATATGATTGCATATACAGGCTCCACATCGGATTTTATCACCGATAACAACTATCACTTTTTTAAAGTAACAGCTGCTTCGGCAACCTCAACTCTTATCGTAAAGGTAACTGACAGGTTCGGAACAGTATATACACAGAACGTTACCCGTCCGAAAACATTTAATGTAAGTATGGATTAATTATTCATCGGCGAGAGTTACCTCAACACCAAGGTCATTAAATTTGTCCAGAATGTGTTGAGGTATCTCTTTATCTGTAATAACCTGATCAACCTCGGTAATATCACAAATTTTACTGAAACCTCGGAGGCCGAACTTTGAGGAGTCGGCAAGTACAATTATCTTTTGAGCTGCCTTCATCATCTCCCTGTTGAGATTTGCCTCCATCATATTTGTTGTAGAGAGTCCGAACTCAACATCAATCCCATCCACTCCAATAAATAGCTTGCTGCATGAGAAATCCTGCATCATCTTTTCGGCATAATGCCCAACGACGGAAACAGAACTGTTTCTTAGAAAACCTCCCAAGAGAATAACATCAATATTTGGATCTTTTGAAAGAATAGATGCTGCATTAGCTGCAGATGTTATGACCGTAAGATGCTGAACACTCTTGATCTCTCTGGCCAGCGACAGCATGGTAGTTCCTGATGCTATGATTATTGAGTCGTTTTCGGTGACCAGCGATGCGGCTTTTGCTCCGATAGCTCTCTTTTTTTCGGTGTTTATCTTCTCCTTTTCATTAACATGTCTGTCGTTAATGTAGGGATTGATAAGAATGGCACAACCGTGTGCTCTATATAAGAGTGAGAGCGATTCAAGATATGTGAGATCCTTCCTTATAGTTACTTCGGATACATTTAACTGAGCAGCGAGTGCTGTAACAGAGACTGAACTCTCCTTTCTCAATTGCTCAAGAATGTATTCGTGCCTTTCATTAAGAATGTGTGAAGATTGTACGCTCTTTGCCATTTTTGCCATAAAATATACCACTAAGTTATAATATTTGGGCGTGAAGAAAAATATTTTTTGATTTTACGAAGCGAAATAAGTTTCGATTTTGTCGCCAAAATACCGGTTTAATCACTTTTTCGGGGGCAAAATTAACGAAACGAAAGCAAAAAGTTTCGATAAAATTTTGAAAAATAGATTTAGCTATCTAAATTTGTTTTGAAAAATAAATTTATTGGTTTCGTAAAGTAATTTAAAAATATAAATGAAAAGAGATTTATTAATTCAAAATATCGCAGATGAAAAAAAAGTCTGGGATATGGTAGTAATCGGTGGCGGTGCCACAGGACTTGGTGTAGCTCTCGACGCTGCATTAAGAGGATATCAGGTAGCTCTGTTCGAACAGGATGACTTTGCCAAAGGGACATCAAGCAGGAGCACCAAACTTGTTCACGGAGGGGTGAGATATCTTCAAAAAGGGGATGTTGCTCTTGTAAGAGAGGCTCTTCACGAAAGAGGACGCCTGCGTAAGAACGCTCCTCACCTCGTAAAAGATCAATCTTTTGTAATCCCTAACTATTCACATCTCGATAATTTTATTTATACTTGTGGTCTTACTTTGTATGATATGTTATCGTGGGGTGGATTGAGTCTTGGAAGATCGCTCTTTATACCGAAAAAAAGAACAATGAAGTGTCTGCCTTCCATTAAAGGGAAAGGACTTAAAGGTGGTGTAATATACCACGACGGACAGTTCGACGACTCAAGATTAGCTGTAAATATTGCACAATCGTGCGTAGAGAACGGAGGTACAGCAATCAATCATATGAGAGTCTCATCTATGCTTCACTCTGCAACAGGTAATGTTTCAGGAGTTGTTGCCGAGGATCTGGAGACAGGAAAGAGTTATAAAATTAATGCGAAATCGGTAATAAATGCAACCGGAGTATTTGTAGATGATATTATGCAGATGGATGCTCCTTCGCAACATCATATGGTTAAGCCGAGTCAGGGGATTCACCTTGTATTCGACAAATCATTCCTTAACAGCGAATATGCTCTGATGATTCCAAAAACATCGGACGGAAGGGTACTATTTGCAGTTCCATGGTATGACAAGGTTGTGGTAGGTACTACAGATATCGTAAGAGAGAAGGCCGAACTGGAACCTAAACCGCTGGAGGAGGAGATTGACTTTATTATGAGTACTGCCGGACTCTATATGTCCAAAACACCTCAGAAGAGTGATATCCTTTCGGTATTTGCAGGTCAGAGACCTCTTGCCGCTCCAAAAAAAGAGGGAAAGAGTACCAAGGAGATTTCAAGAAGTCATAAAATATTGGTTTCGGAAAATAATCTGATAACAATTACCGGAGGTAAATGGACAACATATCGTAGAATGGCCGAGGATACAGTTGATAAGGCAATAGAACTCAACCTTATTCCGGAAAAGAGATGTGTTACCAAGAACTTCAAAATTCACGGGTACATTCAAAAACCGGACAGAAGCAAACATCTGCACGTTTATGGATCGGATGAGGCTGCTATCGTAAATCTTATGAAGAGCGATAAAAAATACGCCGCTAAGATTCACCCTAAATATGAGTATACGGCTGCAGAGGTTGTTTGGGCTGCAAGGGAAGAGATGGCAAGGAATATCGAAGATGTTCTAGCCAGAAGGGTAAGACTTCTGTTCCTCGACGCAAAAGCTGCAATTGAAGCTGCTCCTGTTGTTGCCGAACTTATGGCAGCAGAGCTCAATTACGACAAGAGCTGGGCAGATAATCAGGTTGCTCAGTTCACTGCTATGGCAAAGAACTACTTATTAAGCTAAAAGAATATGTTTAAATTTTTCAACCCACCGGCTCCAAAGCCATTAATAGATGAAAAGAAGATCGATTCTGTTTATAAATCGATGCGATTCAAAGTTTTTCTAGGTGCATTCCTAGGATATGCAGGTTACTATCTTGTGAGAAAGAATCTCTCTCTTGCAATGCCTGGCATGATCCAGAGTGTGGAGGACGGAGGTCTTGGATATACTAAGTTGCAATTGGGTATAGCTTTATCGGCTATATCCATTGCATACGCATTCAGTAAGTTTTTAATGGGAGCACTATCCGACAGGTCAGATGCCAGAAAGTTTCTGACCGTCGGTTTACTACTCTCGGCAATTCTTATGATGTCTGTCGGACTCTTTCCATTTGCCACAAGTTCGGTAGCTGTTATTTTCCTGTTTATGCTGCTGATAGGTTGGCTTTCTGGAATGGGATGGCCCCCGTGCGGCCGGATAATGGTCCACTGGTTCTCCCAGAATGAACGCAGTTTCAAGATGTCCATTTGGAATACATCACATACCATAGGAAGCGGACTCATGGCAAATTTAGCTGCTGTGGGTACTCTTGTTTTAGGAGGGTTCTTTATGGTAGATGTTGGAGGAACGATGGTGAGCCAAAGCTGGAAAGCAGTCTTTGTCTTTCCTTCAATTGTTGCTGCAATAATTGCCGTTATTTGCTGGTGGCTATTGAGAGACACTCCGCAATCTTGTGGATTGCCCCCGGTGGAGCAGTACAGAAACGACTATACTGTTAAAAAAGATAGCAATGAGGGGAAGAAGATTCCTTTTAAAGTTCTGTTTATGGAGTATATCTTCAAAAACAGGGTTTTGTGGCTCATTGCGTTTGCAAACGCTTTCGTTTATCTTGTGAGATACGGAATCGGTGACTGGTCGGCAACATATCTGCAGGAGAATGGAATCCTAGACTCTGCACAGAGTAAGATGGCTTTTGCTCTGCATAACTATGCAGGTGTACCCGGAACAATTCTGGGAGGTTTTATATCTGCCAAATTCTTCAAAGGCAGATGCGCACCGGCCAATGTAATCTATATGATTCTGGTTCTCTTCTCCGTTTTACTTTACTGGAAAGCGACACCTGTTGCTGAGTACCTTACTCACATATTCGGAGGGAATATGGCAGATGTGAGAGTTATTGTAGTTTTTGCATCTCTCATTGCTGTAGGATTCTTCATTTACGGTCCAGTTGCACTAATCGGTGTTCAGGCTGTGAATCTGGTTCCTAAGAACGCTGCAGGAACAGCTGCGGGGTTTGTAGGCCTCTTCGGATATCTGATTGGTGATGCTTTATTATCTAAGATGCTTGTGGGAGCTCTCGCAAGTAGCGCCTCGCTTGGATGGAATGCAACATTCTGGTTGATGATATTTGCAAGTATTGCAGCAGCAATACTCTCTGCTACAACATGGAAGAGAGAGAAGGCTGCTCTTGTAAAGGCATAAATTATAAAATAAAAATTAAACTAAATATTTAAAACTAACTAACTAATTACTAACGCTATGGGAATAAAAACATTTCTGAAAGGTACTCTTTCCCTGGTTGTGCTTATGATGCTCTCAGTGCATCTGCTTGCTCAAACTCAGGTATCGGGTATTGTTTATGAAGCGGACGGTAAAACTCCTTTTACAGGTGTATCTGTGTCAATTAAAGGTACAACCAAAGGGACATCTACCGATCTGGACGGTAAATACACTCTGTCGGCAAAACCAACAGATATTCTTATTTACCAGTTCCTTGGATATGAAACACAAGAGATTGCTGTGGGAAAACAGGCCAAGATCAATGTGATCATGAAAGAGGCCGCTCAGAACCTTGAGGGTATCGTCGTTACCGCTCTCGGTATGAAACGTGAAGAGAAGGCACTCGGTTACGCAACATCTAAAGTTGCCAACGAGGATCTTACCAATGTAGTATCAAACAACTGGCTCAACGCAATGTCGGGCAAAGTTGCCGGTCTTAACCTGGACGGTGCGGCAACAGGTCCCGGAGGATCGGTAAGGGTAACTCTTCGCGGAGAGTCTTCACTTAACCTATCTAACGGATCGGCGCTTTTTGTTGTTGATGGTGTACCTGTAAATTCAAGTATGACATCAAGTAACAACGGTGGTGCAGCATATAACACAACTGACGCTCCTGTTGACTACGGTAACGGAGCAGCAGATATCAACCCTGAAGATGTTGAGTCCGTAACAGTTCTAAAAGGTCCAGCAGCTACTGCGCTATATGGATCCAGAGCAGGTAACGGAGCAATTATCATTACAACAAAATCGGGTAAGAAAGATAAAGGACTTGGTATTACACTAAGCTCTTCGGTATCTTTTGAAAAAGCTGGTTACTGGCCTGAATTCCAAAAAGAGTACGGTACAGGTCTTACCAGTCAGAAGTACTATTCATTTTACGGTCCAGGAAGCGATTCAGGCGGACTGGTTGCAACATATCCCGATGGTACAGCTGTGTCAAGAAACCACAGCCGTTATGCATTCGGACCAAAATATGAGGGACAATATTTCTATCAGTACCAATCAAGAAACTGGGAAACAAATGAGTACACTCCACTTCTTTGGGAGTATGCAGATGGTTGGTACAAAGGTATGTTTGAAACAGGTGTTACATTTAACAACACTCTCTCAATTGAGAGCAATAACGGAGAGGGTCGTTCAATTCGCCTCTCTATTACCGATTTCAGACAAGACTGGATCCTTCCGAACACTCCTCAGAGCCGTCAGACTATCTCTTTCTCTGCTAATCAGGATGTAAACAAACACATCAAATTAAGCTCGAAGATCAACTACTTCAGAAGAGATAGCGACAACATTCCTACAACCGGTTACGGTACAGCATCTCCAATGTATGAAATTGCATGGAACCCTGTAACAACCGATGTTAAATGGTATTATGATGAATATATAAAAGGTAGAATTAACGGCGGTGCCGATAAAACAAACCTTAACTACGAAAACGATAACCCATATATGTCTCTTTATGAGCAGGTAAATACTCTTGACAGAGACAGGATTTACGGTAATATCGTTATGGATATTGAATTTGCAAAGAATCTTACCCTGATGCTTCGTACAGGTCTCGATAACAACAGAGAGTTCCGTACACAAAGGAAACCTTACCTCTCAACAGGTTCTTTACAGGGATTCTACAGAGAACAGACAATTGCCGAACTCGAAATGAACCACGACTTCCTTTTGAAGTATGATAAAGAGTTTGGTAAATTTAATGCAAACCTCTCATTGGGTGGAAACAGTATGCACTGGGAGTATTACTCAAATCAATCTACTGCCGATAAGCTCGCTGTTGAAGGACAGTATATGCTTGCAAACTCGGTTGACCCTCTCACAGTTTATGTTAACAAGAAAGAGAAGGCTGTAAACAGTCTCTACGGAATGTTGCAGCTATCATACAATAACTATCTCTTCCTTGATATCACCGGACGTAACGACTGGTCGAGCACACTTCCTAAGGGTAACAACTCATATTTCTACCCTGCTTTCTCATTGAGCGCCGTTATTACAGAGATGACCAATATTAAAAAGAGCCTTCCTTGGCTCGATATGTTAAAGGTAAGAGCATCTTGGGCAAACGTAGGTAACGATACCGATCCTTACACCGTTGACCAGTACTATTCGAATACTGACTTTACTGGAGGAGTAGTTCTTCCTGGAAGCGTTTCAAATGAGAATCTGAAACCAGAAAATGTTGAGAGTACAGAAATGGGTATCGAAATGAAGATGTTCAAAAACAGAATCAGCTTCGATGCTACATACTACGTTGCAAACTCTACAAACCAAATTATCAGCGTACCGACCGACTATATTACAGGAGGTTCGTCAAGGGTAATCAATGCAGGTCACATCCGCAATCAGGGTCTTGAGCTTGCTGCTAGATTTCAGCCTGTCAAGAATAAGAAATTCCGCTGGGATATCAATATGAACTGGTCTACAAACAAAAATAAAGTTCTCGAACTTGCTCCGGGTGTAGACAGCTGGATTATCTCAACAGGTCCGAGAGGTTATGTTAAGGCAACCGTTGGCGGAAGTCTTGGTGACCTTTACGGAACCGGTCTTGTTAAAGCGCCTAAAGGTGCTACAGTAACTATCGACGGAAAGAGTGTTGACGTTTCGGGATGGGATATTGTAGATAAAACAAACGGTGAACCTATAAAATCTTCGGAATATAAACTTATCGGTAATGTGCAGCCTAAATGGAAAGCTGGTATGACTCATTCGATTTCATATAAGAACTTCAAATTGGATATGGCATTCTCTGCTCAGTGGAAGGGTATGGCCTACTCATCTACCAACTTCCTTTTGAGTTATCAAGGTAAGCTTACGAACTCACTCTACGGACGTTACGACGGTCTTGTTCACAAAGGTGTAAATGTTGCAACCGTTAACGGTGAGACAGTTTACACTATGAATAACACTATCACTACAGATGTAGTAAACTACTACAGAAATATAATCTGGCACAGGGACAATATGGAGTACAATACATTCAGCACAACTTTCCTCAAATTTAAAGAGGCAAGACTAACCTATGATATGCCTAAGAAGCTTGTCTCTAAAATAAAAGGTATTCAAGGTGTGAGTGTGGGAGTTTTCGCAACCAATATATTCTGTATTACACACTTCCCTCAATATGATCCGGAAATTGCAACAATGAACGGTTCACTTATTACAAAAGGTTTCGAAACTCTTGCATATCCAATGACAAGAACCTACGGAGCCAATATTAAACTTCAATTTTAACGGGAGGAACAACGATGAAAAAATTATATAAATATATCATTACACTGGCTCTCGCTGCATCTCTCGCTCCGTCGTGTACATCAAATTTCGACGAGATAAATAAAGACCCTAACAGGTATGTGTTCGGATCTATCTCCCCTTACGCTCTTATAGAGAATATCATCTATACCGGAACCTGGGGTTACCAGTACAGAGGATGGCGTTTTGCTGGAGAACTGATGCAGTATACAGTTGAGACCGGTTCAACAACTGAGTTCAAATATTTCTACTTTGCAGCTACTGAGTATCAAAATGCATGGACACACCACGCAAGATGGGCATCCAATGCCGATCATATGGCCGAACTGGCGCGTGCTCAGGGCGATAGTAATGCAGAGGCAATTGCTCTGACAATGAAGGCGATGTATATATCATGCCTTACAGATCTTTTCGGAGACATCCCTTATACAGATGCTTTCAAATCGAGAACAGAGGGAAATGTTACTCCTGCTTTCGATTCACAAAAGAGCGTATATGAAGCTATGCTGGCCGATCTTGAAAAAGCCAATACCCTTTACGATCTTTCGAAAACTATGACCTATCCGAATAAAGATCTGCTCTTCGGAGGAAACTTTGCTAAATGGCAGAAATTTACCAACTCTCTGAGATTGAGATTGCTTATGAGACTCAGCAACAGGGCTTCGGAGATGAATGTTGCTTCGAAGATCAATGAGATTATTAACAATCCTGCAACTAATCCGATTATCTCATCGAACTCGGAAAATGCTGTTCTTGCTTATACAGGGGTGACTCCGTTCAACAACCCTTATGGCGACTACAAGGATTCTGAATTCAATGTAAGAAAGGCAGGTAGCCAGATAATTGATATGATGAACGCAGCATTTGACCCTAGATTGCCGGTTTACTTTACATTGGGCAGCGGTTCAAACGGTTATGTAGGTATGAAGAGCGGCGACGCTGCAGCATCTACAACCGGTTGTGCTACAGTAAATCTTGCAACTTTCAAACAGTATAACTCTCCATACAATATTCTTACATATTCGGAGGTACAGTTTATACTTGCCGAAGCTGCACAAAGAGGATTCATTGCAGGTGGAAATGCCGTTGCAGCATCATACTATGAAAATGCTGTTAAAGCTAGTGTTAAACAGTGGGCTCCTACAGTGACCGATGCTGTTCTCAATACTTTCTACAATGATAGTGATGTAATCTATAACTCAACAGTTGAGAGAATTATCAATCAAAAATATATCTCTCTCTTTATGTCTTCGGGTTATGAGTCATATAATGACTATCGCAGAACAGGATATCCTGCATTGCAGATAGGTCCTAATGTGAGAAACGACAAAGTTTTCCCTACAAGACTCTGCTATCCTGAGACAATTATTGCTACAAATAACGAAAATTATAAACTGCAACTTGCCAAAATGGCAACAGATTTCACCGGGGGAGCCGATGATATGAAGACTCCTGTTTGGTGGGCAGCACGTTAATTATGAAAATGAAACGAATTATATCAGCAGCTCTTGCTCTGTTCATCGCAGTTCCGGCAATTTTTGCCGGAACCGTGAGCGGAGTGGTAAATTCGGCAAAGGGAGGAGTTCCGGGTGTAGTAGTTACAGACGGATATTCATTTGCTAAGACAGATGCAAATGGTAAATACTCTCTAAAACTGAACGGAGCGGCTCGCTTTGTACATATCGTTACACCAGGGGATTACAATCCTCCTTATACTCAGGGCACTCCGGAGTTCTATCTGGAGGTCGACAAGGGAACTAAGAGTTACGATTTCTATCTGAACAAAGTTGAGGGTAATCCTCAAAAATATGTTCTGGTAGCGATTGCTGACCCCCAAACCCAGACCGACAGGCATTTTGAGAGATTCAGGACAGAATCTCTTCCCGATATTGCTAAAACCGCTCAGGAGTTCAAAGCCAAGGGATACAATGTAAAGGGAATCTGCCTGGGGGATATTGCCTGGGATACTCTCTCATTTATGCCAAGGTATAAAAAGGAGATGGCAAAAATCGGTTTTCCGTTTTACCCTGTAATCGGTAACCATGATCACGACCTGAATGTAAGCGATGATATTGAGTCAGCTCATATGTACAACCGATATTTCGGTCCTGAGTATTATGCCTTTAATGCAGGCAACCAGTACTATATCGTCTTAGACAACATTGTGTATAACGGGAAGAAGGATTACTATGCAGAGGTTTCAAAAGTGCAGATGAAGTGGCTTGAGGGCTATGTAAAGTATCTGCCTGCGGGAGCTGAGGTATATATTGCAATGCACTCTCCGTTCAACAATATTGTTATGAAGGATGAGATGAGAAACGGCTCCGCTTTACTCAACCTTTTCAAAGGGTTTAGGGTAACATTTCTCACCGGTCACACTCACATCAATTCAGGATTTGAAGTGAGAGAGGGTGTCAGAGAGTACAATGTAGCCTCGATAGGAGGCGCATGGTGGACTGCCGATTTCAGTAAAGACGGAACACCTTGCGGATACCAGGTTCTGAAATTCGACGGAAAATTCACAGATAGCTACTACAAGAGTACAGGTAAGGAGTCCGGTTATCAGTTTGAACTATATCCTATGGGTACGTTCGCTAAGAAATCCAACTCGATAGTTGCCAAGATATGGAACTGGAATCCATCGTGGAAAGTTGAGTGGTTCGAGGACGGAAAGTATATAGGAACAATGGAGCAGTTTGATGCCAAGGACCCGGATTATCAGCGCTATCTTGAGGTAAGGAGAAAAGAGGGTAAAAAAGAGGTTGGCGAATATAAACGCCCGCTCACATCTTTCTTCTATTTTGCAGCTACTCCGGGAGTATTCTCGAAAGAGGCCGAAGTTGTGGTTACTGATCAATTCGGAAATAAATACAGCGGTAAAATTGCTCTTAACAATGTGGATATCCAGGCTCACAGGGGAGGTATAGGTCTTATGCCGGAAAATACAATTCCTGCAATGATCAATGCAATCAAACTTGGAGTAAACACTCTCGAGATGGATTTAAACATCAGCAAGGACCGTAAGGTTGTTGTATCCCACGACCCATACATGAATTACAAGTTCGTCACAAAACCCGACGGTACTTTTATTTCACAGGAGGAGACAAAGGAGTACAAGTTATATAATATGACCTATGATTCGATACGCAAGTTCGATACAGGAATGAAACCTCATCCCGATTTTAAGGGGCAGAAGAAGTTACGCACCTACAAGCCTCTTATCAGCGAGCTGATCGACTCTGTTGAGAATTTTGTAAAGAAAAAAGGTTACTCTCCAATGAGATACAACATTGAGATTAAATCATCGGTTACAAACGATAATCTCTTCTCTCCGGTTTATAACGAATTTGCAGATCTCGCTATCGAGGTGCTGCTTAGTAAAAATCTGGGAGATAGACTGGTGGTTCAATGTTTCGATGTCAGAACTTTAAACTATCTGCACAATAAATACCCGGGAGTGAGACTCTCGTATCTGGTGGATAAAAATGCAGGGAAGTTCGAAGATTTTATGTCTCAGATAAATTTTACACCTGAATATCTGAGCCCTCACTACTCGCTTGTAGATGAAGAGCTTGTGAGCAAGTGCAGAGCTTTGGGTATAAAGATAGTCCCTTGGACAGTAGATAAACCCGAAGATATTCAAAGAATATTGGGATTAAAGGTTGATGCAATTATCAGCAACTACCCCGACAGGGTTATCGATCTAGTTAGGAAATATTAAAAAGTTAATAAAATGAAAAATATCAGGTTAAATAAATTCAAGAGCTTATGCGGCCTGGCACTGATGTCGCTGGTTACCCTGGCCGTTCCGGTGTCCTGTGAAAAAGAGACATCTCAGGCTCCATATCTAAATTTAGAGAATGATGACAACACACTCTCTGTTACTGCAGATGGTAACTATGGCGCTACATCGGAGAGCTATGCCAGCGGTAAAACATTTGTTGTCCGTTCTAATGTTGAATGGAAGGTTGTTGCTACAGATACAACCGGATGGGGTAAGTATGATTTCGACGTTTTCCCTACCGAAGGTGAGGATGACGGAGATTTCGTAGTAAGAGTTAAGCCACAGGAGGCTGCATATGAGAGAAGTATGAAGCTCAGCATAGTAGCTAAAAAGAGTGGCGATACCCTCAAAACAATCACTGTTACACAAACAGGAAGAGATCCGTTCCTTCAATTCGATTTCCTCGGCTCATCGGTGAGCGTATCATCAATGGGACAGAATACAACTATCCAGTTGAAGACAAATATTAACTGGACTGCAGATATTATTGAGGGATCAAGCTGGCTTACACTTGGTGCCGTAACAGCAAAATCACAGGCTGTTACTGCAGCTCCAAATACCGGTTCGTCAAGGACAGGTCTCATTAGATTCTCAATGATCGGTAATTCTAATGTTAAAGTTGATCTGACAATCAAACAGGGTGGTGCAGATTCTGATCCACTGCTTGCAGAGCTTAAGACTATCTCACAGGCTATCGCTTCGGTACAAAGTGGCGTATTCAAGACAAACATAAAGGTAAAAGGTTATGTAATCAGTGACAGAAGCGGAAGCAACACACCTTCTAATCAGATGTACATTATGGATGCCAGCGGAAGAGGTTTGAGGATCGACTTTGCAAATGCAGCCGAAAACATCTACAATCTCAATGATCTTGTAACCGTACACCTTGTACAGCTTGATCTTCTCACAGAGTCAGGATCCGGTGCAGCATATATTCCTAATGTTACCAGCACTCAGATTCTTGAGAGCACAACAAGTTCAGGAATAGCACCTATTGAACTCAGCTCTATATCGAATCTTACATCTGCTCACGAAAATACCCTTGTTAAATTCAAGAATGTAGAGTATATGATTCCTTACGGAGACTACTACAGCAAAGACGAAGCAAATATATACTCAGGCATTGCCACAGTAGTAGTGGATTACAGAATTCCGTTCCAGGATGCATCGGGCAATGTGTTTGAATCATATGTAACCGGCGGTACATCAATATCTACCGGAGCATCATTCAAACACAGCAGATTCCTTCCGAAAGGAAAGGGTGATCTGGTAGGCTTAGTTGTTATGAAGGGTGGAGCCAAAGTGCTTGTAATGAGGAATCTGCTGGACGATCAGATCGGTTCTACAGCTTCGGCAAGAACCTGGAAGATTGTTTCAGAGTGGGTATGGCCGGATGCATCGCAAAACGTTGCAACTACGGCTGGAACAGGTACTCAGATAGCATCCCTGAACGGCCCTGTAACCGGAGGTCTTTCACTGTATGGTCCGGCTACACTTACTACAAAATATGCTTATGCATATTGGAGAACCAATATCGCAGTTCAAGCAGGAGCTACAGATTATCAATCTGTTAACACTGCAGGAGCCGGTTGGAGTAAAGTATTTGGAGGTGCAACCACAATCAATGATGCAACAGGATGGGTGATATCTCTCTCTACTGCCGGATATACTGGTAATATGGCGCTGATTCTTGCCACATCAAGTTCGGCTACAGGTCCCGGTTCGTTTGGAGTATTCTACTCAACCGACGGAGGAACTACATATAATACAACTCCTTTTGCTACATTCCTGACAACCAACTGGTCATTCAACTACTGTCTTACACAGTACAGATTTGATTTGCCAGCCGAGTGCCGCAACAAATCGAATGTTGCAATCAAGATTGCTCCGATTGCAAACTTAAGATCTGATGGAAGCGGACAGACAATCGGTTCTTCGGGAACAAACCGTGTAGGTTATGCGGCAGTTGTTGCTCAATAAACCGGAATAGTATTTAGAAAATAACCAATGAGGCCAGCCAGATTAATTTTTGGCTGGCCTCTCTCTTTATTGAAATTTAACAAATATTCATTTTTACTGTCGAATATTGAAGTAATGTAGCGCTCGTTCCAAACTCTGCGTATATTTGTAGAAACGCCGAAACTTAAACTTAATATCAATAAATTCATGCTCAGAAGACTATTACTCTTATCCGCAATTTTGTTGACGGGTCAGATAACTTTTGCCTGGAGCGGAAAAGCACCCTTGATCGATCCAAGATTATACACTCAGACCGAGGACTTTAAAAGCTTTAAGGCAGATGCAGCGGAATTACTGAACCTTTACAGAGGTGCCGCACCAATTCAGTATCGTTTTCACTATACCGGAACCTACTTTGCCTATCAGGACGAGTATGTTAAGGGAAATATTATCTACAACGGCAAACTCTATTCCGATGTACTTCTGAATCTTAATTGTCACAGCGATGATCTTCAGGTAAAAATTGAAAAATCGGATTTGATCGTAATTCTTAACAAGGATTTTGTAAATAGCTTCTCAATTGGGAATCACTACTATATCAATATAGGAAGGAGAGCGACGGGAAATGTATATCTGCCCGGATCGAACGAAGATGAGAAAATGGAGGGGGTTGAGAGAGGGTTTATTGATGAATCTTTACCTGCCGGATACTACGAGGTTATGTATGACGGTGAGATGAAGCTTCTTAAGAAGACCAAAAAGACATATGGTGAAAGAATCAATCAGAGTGCCGGGACCGATCCTAAGAGTGCTATTGAACGTTCATTCTCAACTACATATTCATACTATCTTGTTACCGAAGTCCGGGAGAGGATTGGAAAGGGCTCGAATGCCAGTTATATAACCAAACCTCTGCTAAAGAGTATAAAGAGAAGAGCATCTCTCATAGCATCACTCCCCGAAAGAAGGGGTGAAGTGAGGGGATATCTGCGCAGGATCAATATCGATTATATGAACAGAGATCTTGTATATCCAACTATACTAAGATACTATGAAGGAAAAATAACAAATACGAACAATTAACCCGCAAATTATATGAAGAGTAAGTTATACCTGCTGATCGGCACTATTCTGCTTGTTTTTAATTCTGGAGCATTGCGGGGTTCTCAGGCTCAGCAACAGGAGAGGTTCTCAATTTATGTCAAGAGTGTTAAGATGGATTCGCTGCGCAAAGCGGTGAATGCAAAATCGGGATACACTCTCTATTACTCTCTGGACAAGGGAGACGATTCACTTAAATTCTCATTAAATTGTAATGAGGGGAATATAGTAGAAAAGATAAAAGAGAGTGTGAGTGTTCATGGATACTCACTCTCGGTACTTGATAATTCGCTTTTTGTTTTAAAAGGGGTAGGCATAGTTTCATATCTGCCCGAGGGCTATTTTCAGGAGAAGAGAGATGCTAAAGCTCTCGAGGACTATTTAAAGGCTATTTCTCAGGATGAGACTACAGCAAAATCGGAAAATAAGATATACAAAATAGGTGATCCCAATATGCCTAAACAGGGCAACAGGATGATCATAACCGGATATATTCGCCGCCTTGAGACAGGAGAGCCACTTCCGGGAGTATCGGTAATGATGGATAAGCCCCATATAGTCGCAACAACCGACAATTTCGGATTCTACAGAATTTTGGTTCCTCCGGGCAATGTTGACCTCACAATCAAGGGATACGGATTGGAGGACAGTAAGCTGATGCTTGATATCTACGGCGATGGTGTGCTTGATATCGTTATGAAGGAGAAGGTGTATCCTCTGAAAGGAATTGTGCTTACTGCAGAGAGTACTCAAAAGATGCGCAGTGCGCAGATGGGTCTTGAGAGGGTAAGGATTGACAGAATCAAACATGTTCCTTCGGCATTCGGAGAGGCCGATGTTATGAAGGTTGTGCTTATCCTCCCGGGCGTTAAATCGGTAGGAGAGGCATCGGGCGGATTCAATGTGAGAGGTGGAGCAACCGATCAGAATCTTATTCTCTTCAACGATGGAACAATTTACAATCCGACTCACCTGTTCGGACTGTTTTCGGCATTCAACCCCGACCTTGTAAGCGATATAGAGCTATATAAAAGTACCATCCCTGCCCGTTTCGGCGGGAGAATCTCTTCGGTACTGGAGATAAACAGCCGAAACGGAAACAGTAACAAAATTACCGGATCGGCAGGTTTGGGTCTTCTAACCAGTAAATTCCATGTTGAAGGACCTATTATCAAAGGCAGAACAAACTTTATAGCGGGAGTAAGAACCACATATAGTAACTGGATTCTGAGACTTCTGCCCGAAAACAGCGGATATAAGAACGGATCTGCCTCATTTAACGACTTCACTTTCGGAATGAATCATAAAGTGAATGACAAGAACTCACTCTATATTTACGGATACTACTCCGGTGACGGGTTCAAGTTCAATTCCGATACCAGCTACTCATACAGCAGTCTCAATACATCAATGAAGTGGAGAAGCGAACTTAGTGCAAAACACAATTTTACATTCTCCGGAGGCTTCGACGAGTACAAATATAAGACTCAGGACAGTGGAAATCCTGCTGAGGCATACACTATGACCTTTAATATCAGGCAGATCTTTGCCAAGGCCAATTTTAACTGGTTGCTGAATGACAAACACACAATCAATTACGGATTGAACTCAACATACTATATGATTGATCCTGGGACTCTTGAACCTTACGGTGGTGAGTCTATTATGAACAGAAGGAGTCTCGACCGGGAGAAGGGTGTTGAATCGGCGATATATGTCAGTGACAGCTGGGCAATTAACGACAAGCTCTCAGTTGATATGGGATTGAGATACGGCCTATACTCTGCATTGGGTCCTGCTACTTACTACAAATACTCTTCAAGTGAGAGAAACGAGGGGGATATAACAGACACTGTAAATGTTGCCTCAGGTGGTGTGGTTAAAACATATCACTATCCCGAATTGAGAGTATCTGCCCGCTACTCTATTAATCCAAACCTTACGGTAAAGGCCGGTTTTAACAGTATGAGGCAGAATATCCATATGCTATCGAATACTGCTTCGGTGGCTCCTACAGATACATGGAAGCTGAGCGATGCGAATATACGCCCTCAAAACGGATGGCAGGCTGCATTTGGAATTTATAATAATGCCATGGGCAATAAAGTCGAACTCTCACTTGAGGCCTACTACAAGGCGATGAATAACTACCTCGATTATAAGAGCAGTGCAATCCTTAATATGAATGAAAATATTGAGAGGGATGTGCTTGAAACTGAGGGTAAAGCCTACGGAGTTGAACTTATGGCTAAAAAGCCACTCGGAAAGATGAACGGATGGGTCTCATACACCTACTCAAGAACTTTCCTAAGGGAGTCAGGAAATAAAGAGAAGTACAATATCAATGACGGGGATTGGTACCCGGCTTCGTACGACAAACCTCACGATTTCAAGGTTATTGCCAACTATAAGTTTACTCAGAGATACAGCTTCTCTATGAATATTGACTATTCGACAGGTCGTCCGGTTACAATTCCTATCAGCAGATACTACTACGGAGGTGGTTACAGATTGTACTACTCCGACAGGAATGCCTACAGGATTCCTGACTACTTCAGGCTCGATGTGGCTATCAATATTGAGCCAAGTCACTATCTGAAGTACTGGACCTACCACACTATAACATTCGGTGTATATAACCTCACCGGAAGAAAGAATGCCTATTCGGTATACTATGATACAAACTCGGGGACTGCAATAAAGGGCTATATGCTCTCAATATTTGGAGCACCTATTCCTTATGTTAACTATAATATTAAATTCTAACAAGATGAATATGAAAAAGAGAATTTCACTGCTCCTCCCCGTAATATTCGCGACCCTTTTTGTTGTATCGTGTATAACTCCTTTTGAACCTAAGGGAGTTGATTCGATTGATAATATGCTTGTTATAGAGGGTGATATTATAGCAAACGATACCACAATAGTGACTGTGAGCTACTCACAATCGCTCTCCAATACCAAAACTATTTCTTATGTTACAAATGCAACTGTATGGGTAGAGAGCGAAACCGGGACAAAATATACGGCTACAGCTGCAACACGAGATGGCCACAGGATTTATAAAATTAATACTCTCACACTTGATGTTACAAAAAAATACAAATTGTGTGTAACTCTAAATTCCGGAAACAGGATAGAGTCGGATATGATGTCCGTACAAATTACTCCTCCGATTGACTCAGTTGGTTATAAAGTAAATATGGATGTACCTAACGTTACATTCTATGTTAACACCCACGGTACTGAGAGTAGTTCAAAATATTATAAATGGAGCTACAATGAAGATTGGGAGTTTCACTCAAAATTCCTCTCTAATGTATACTACAACAGGGTTACTAATACATACGACTATCTGCCCAGCTGGAGCGATAATCGCTATTACTGCTGGAATAAAGCATCTTCGACCAAGATCATTGTTGCCTCTACCGAAAATTTTGCCGAAAACAGGATTCACCAAAAGGAGCTTGTTTCGATGGGCCACGATGATATCAGGATAAGCTATGTATACTCGATGGAGCTCATTCAGCAGTCTCTTACCAAGGAGGGGTATCAGTATTGGGAGAATATAAGAAAGATCTCCGATGATATTGGAGGAATCTTCGCTCCCCAGCCAAGTGAAATCAAGGGTAACCTCAAGAGCATAAACACAGAAGATCAGACTATTATTGGGTACATAAGTGCCTCTACTGTAAATAAAAAGAGAATTTTTGCATATGGGCAACTAATTGGAGTGTACGATGTTCCACAGACTTGCGAAACAGTTGTGATTAATCCTGATAATCCGGGTAATCCTAAACTTCTGTGGGATGACGGTTACGATATCGTCTCCTGGTCATTTCCTCCAGATGAGACTATATGGGCACCTGTTGCCTGTGTAGATTGCCGGAAGACAGGAACAAAGAAAAAACCATCATTCTGGCCAACTTCTGATATTTAGGATCCACAAACTTCAACCTGTATGAAAAATTTAAATAAATACATATTATTAGTGATGCTGGCTGTTGTCTCTACTGCCGGTATTTCACAAGAGAGGAGAGTTGCCACTCCGGTAAGTAAAGTGGCTGAGAGATTATATCTGGTTACCGACAGGGATGCATATATCGCCGGTGAGTCAATATGGGTGTCTCTATACTGTTTCGACATAACAAAATCGAAGGGTACACTCTCGCAGATAAGCAGCGTTGCTTATGTCGAGATCCAAAACAGCAAAGGGGTTGTTTCAACTGCCAAGATCCACCTGAACGAAGGCAGAGGCAGCGGAAAGGTCGATCTTCCTCCCGCTATCCCGACAGGGTCGTACAAGATTGTTGCATATACCAAAGCAATGAATAATGAGGAGAGTCTTAACCTCTTCTCAAAATCGATTCCGGTCTTTAATACTTTGACAACCGACAGAGTAGAGGGAAATGTTAAAGTAACCGACAAGGCAGACCAATCCGGACTCAATGCCGTTAAAATTCCCAACTCCTCATTAATTGAGGTAAATTATGGCAGCGGACTCTCTGTAAATAACTCCTACCCGGTAGTTGTAAAAAATTTATCGGGTGAGCAGATGGATGTCGTTGTAAGTGTCAAGCGTAAAGCAGATCTGCCTGCATATGTAAATGAGAGCTTCTCTACATTTATGTCATCTGCCGGATGGAACTCGGCAAATATCAGATTCACCGGCAAAGTGACTCCTGAATATGAGGGCGAAATTGTAAACGGTAGTGTATCTCTTAAAGTGAGGGACAGTGTCCAGTATATCGCTTACCTTGCCGCTGTAGGTAAGGAGCCCAATATTTACACATCCTATGTATCAACCGATGGAAAGGTTAAGTTTTTCACCAACTCTATCTTTGGGAACAGGGAGGCTGTTCTTGAGATACCCGGTGCAGATACTAACAATGTGGTTTCGTTGATTCTGGAAGATTCGTTTTTGAAACCAAATGCCGGTACTTTCCCGGAACTGCTTCTGAATAAATCGATCGAATTGCCTCTCAGAGAGCGCAGTATAGAGATGCAGCTTGGCAGGAGATTCGGAGTGGATACTCTTTTTGAGATGATGAAGATTCGTAAGGACCCTTTACTCAATATTCAGCCTAAGATTTATAAACTTGATGATTATACAAGATTTCCTGTTATGCAGGAGGTTGTGGTTGAGTATATTCCGGAGCTGAGATTCAGAACGATAGATAAGGAGGTTGATCTCCAGGTTCGATGGAATGATGCATTCAATTCAACCACTTACTCAAGAGGTGGTACTCTTGCACTGGTTGACGGAATTCCCGTATTCTCACATAAAAAGATTTACGACTACGATCCTCTAAAGATCAAGACCATCTCAATTTATGGGGCTCAGTTTTTGATCGGAGCTGTAAGTTATGACGGACTTGTCTTATTATCAAGTTATAAGGGGGACTATCCAGGGCTTAAACTGGGTAAAAATGTGAAGATTGTGGATTTTCAGGGTGTACAGTACCCTTGTATGTTCTCCGGCTCTAAGGTAATTGCGAAGGAGAATCACCCCGATTTGAGAAGTTTACTCTACTGGAATCCAAAAATGAGCATTGATGGAAAGGGAGAGCAGAAATTTTTGCTTCATACATCGGGAATGCCCGGAAAATATATGATTGAGGTAGTGGGGATGAGTGAAAAAGGGGAGGTTATTTCTTACTCTGAGGAGATAGAAATTCGTTAAAAAATTGCAATATTGATAAATATAGCTATCTTGCACCAAAATTTGTTTTGTTGACTGTAATTTTAGAAAATCTGTCTTATTAGTCCAGTATTCATTAAGTAGACTTTCGCATTTATTCAACACTAATTTTATTTTATTATTAATTTTTTTTAAAGTTTATTTAATGAACATTTTTATTTCAAATTTGAGCTGGGGTGTTAATGACAATGACCTCAGGGACTTGTTTACAGAGTACGGAGAAATTTCATCGGCTAAGGTTATTACCGATAAGATGACTGGTCGTTCACGTGGTTTTGGCTTTGTAGAAATGCCAAACGAAGAGGAGGCTAAAAAGGCTATCGATGAGCTTAATCAAGCACAATTCGATGGTAAAGTTATCAACGTAAATGAAGCTAAACCAAGAGAGGACAGACCTTCAGGTGGCTTCAACAGAGGTGGCGGATACAACAGAGGCGGCGGATTTAACAGAGGTGGTGGCGAGAGAAGAGGCGGCTTCGGCGGTGGAGAAAGACGCTACTAATTAATTCAAGTTGTTTTAGGAGTTTTTACGATTCGTAAAATGTTTTGAATCGCCCCAACTGTCGTAACCTATCTGGTTGCCGGTTGTGGCGATTCTCTTTTCAAGACATTTGAGGCACTTTTCCGAATCTTCGTCGGTACAAGGTTTGTCCTCATATAAAAGATAATCTTTTCGATATTTTAAAGGTGTGATATTGGGCATAATTACATTTGCCCCTGCCACGATCGCCATTTCGCGTCCCTTCGGATGGAGGGCCTGCATTGCTGTGGTGGCGGCGATATTTATGTCTTTCATTAGTATTCGGAGCGCCGCCACCATCTTTATGCCGAGCAGGAATCGCTCGTTTTTGGGTAGGAGCAGTGCTCTGTGTTCATAGAGTGGTGTCTCATGGTGCTCAATGTATGGTCCCATTCCCACCATATCTATGTCGAAATCTTTAAGGAAGAGCAGGTCATTGACCAGGTGCTGAGGTGTCTGGAAAGGGAGCCCAATCATCACTCCCGATCCTACCTGATACTCAAGTTTGCGTAAGCTCTCGATAGCCTCTATTCTCTTTTTGTAGGAGTGTTTTCCATCGGCAGGATGGAGCTTCCTGTAGAGATCCTCCGAGGCAGATTCTATTCTCAGCAGATATCGTTGTGCTCCGCAATCTCTCCAGAGTCGGTAGGTCTCCTCGCTCTGTTCTCCGAGCGAGAGGGTGATTTTAAGTTTGTTCCCGGTTTCCGAATGTATTTTTGATATAAGTCTGGCGATTTTTGATGTAAAGAGTGAGTCGGTTCTCTCTCCGGCTTGAATTACAATGCTTGCGTAGTGGTGCTCAGCAGCGAAGCGGGCGGCATTTACCACCTCATCCTCGTTAAGTTCGTATCGTTCCACTTTGTTGTTGCAGGCTCGTATTCCGCAATAGAGGCAGTTCTTCGCGCAGATGTTGGAGTATTCGATGAGCCCGCGGTAGTATACAGTGTTCCCCACATATTGCTCCTTGATCTTTGCCGCAAGATTCACAAGAGCCTCAATTTTATCTTCCGGTAATAATATGAACCCGAGCAGATCATCTGCCGAAATATTGTCCACATTTACCGAAAGAACCTTTTTTGCTTCCGAATTGTTTATATACTTAAAATCTTTTGCATCCATAACGCAATATATAAATTATATGGATAATAACATAAAAGTGACACACGATGTTCTCTCAAAGAGATTTTATTGCATAACCGGAGGTTGTGTAAGTTGTGTCGAATACCGAAAATACAAGGGAAGGGAGGGGATTATTGAGATATATCACACACTCGTTCCCGAAGAGCTGAGAGGGCAGGGGATTGCTTCAATCATAATGAATGAGGTGGTCAGATATGTATCCGAAAATGGGTTGAAGGTTGTCCCTACCTGTAGCTACGCCCGTAAAATATTTGAGAAAGATGAGAACAGGGCGCTGCTATATTAATTAAGTGTCTACGCCGTTCGTTAATCTGGACTTCGTTTAATTATCGGTTAAATACCCGGCTTTATCCACCCTCCGCGCTCACTGTTGTAGAGTTTTACAACTTTTGCAGGAGCTCCGGCTACTACCGAATATTCAGGTACATCGTGTGTAACAATGCTCCCGGCTGCAATTACAGAGTGCTTTCCTATCGATACACCCTGGGTTATGACAGAATTTGCTCCGATCCACACTTCGTCTCCAACAGAGACTACGGCTGTCGATACTCCCTGATCCTTTATCGGCAGGGATATGTTTTCGTAGTTATGGTTTAGACCCGAAATTGTAACACTCTGTGCAATGATGACACTTTTCCCGATCTCAACAGGGCCGATTATTACATTTGCTATTCCAACTCTGCTGTCATCGCCAATAATAACATCGCCAACCAGATTGTTTATTACTGCAAAATCCTCGATAACAGAGTTTTTCCCTATTTTAAAGCGATTAAAAGGGGCGACATCCATTCTTGAACTTCGGTATATTACCGACCCTTTTCCATGCTCGCTGAACAGAGGCCTCAATAACCTGAGCCACAATCTTGGTCTCCCCTTAACAGGGTGGATCATAAGCCTGTGAACAAACTCTTTTGTCCCCGGTCTTTTATTTAACCATTTGTATATCTGCTCTTTCATAAAATATCTGCTCTGTTAAAATATCTATTCAGTTAAAATATTTAACTCCTTTTTGCACGCTCCCATGTTCCGTCACCCCTTTTTTTGTAAAGATAGAAGAATCCGGCGATTACATTTATGTTCATAAACAGGAAGTAGTAGGGGATATTGAATACACCTGCCGACCTGCCTCTGTTATCCAGTGCTCTTCCGATAACGGCTGCAATGTAGAAAAGTATCTGCAGCAACAGTAAAACGGAGTAGAGTGGCCCCCCCTCATCTATAACAAGCAGCACATTTAAGGGGAGGAGAGCAAAGAGCGAAACAGGTGTGATGCTCCATCTTAGCGCTCTGTGCGATACAAACATCAAAGAGGTGAATGGAAATCGGAAAGGATTCATAAGTTTACGTAATCGCCATATCGACTGGAGACCTCCTGCGGCTATCCTGACCTTTCTCTTACGCTCCTCTTTCATGTTTTGAGATCCGCTCTCAATAGCATATGCATTTTTACAATACTCTATCCTGTACCCTTTTGCAACTATCTCCATAGAGAGTACAAAATCGTCGAGCAGGGTGTCGTTTTTGATGGGTTCGAACAGATTGCTCCTTATGGCATAAAGTTCGCCGGCAGCACCCATTGCAGACCACAGTTTTGAATCGAGCTCCTTTAGCATGGACTCATAACGCCAGTATAGACCCTCTCCCTCTCCCGAAGTTGAGGTGCTGCCGGCTGCATGTACCCGTTTCTCCCCCGCAACACATCCGACCTTTTGGTCTGAGAAGCATGCAACAATTTGCTCAACAGCCTCTTCATTGAGCATGGTGTTGGCATCGGTGAAAATGACCAGCGGCGTATCTATAAGGGTCATAGCTCTGTTAATAGCAGCAGTTTTCCCTTGGCGGGCGGGCTGGTAAAGAACTTTGAATTCTGGATATTTGGCCAGGAGATTGTTGGTCGAGTCGGTTGATCCGTCGGTAACCCATACCACTTTAAGCTTCCCGGCCGGGGCCCTGAGTGCTTTTGTGTTTTCGGCTTTGTTTGCTATGACAGCCTCTTCGTTATATGCAGCAATGAGCAGAGTCACCTCCGGCCACTCTGCCCCGGCCCCACTTTGAGATTCTGCGCCGGAATCCATCTTACGATTGACAACCACTTTAGAGCCCGCCCGCCCGAAGATTAACCTTTTTAAAGCTACCAGAATGGCCATTAAGATGCCGTATCCCACATAAGTATAGAATACAAGAGCAAAGAGCACTAAAAATAATAATTCGTTGTTGCTCATAATACGGCGTATATAACCTTTTGCATCTGTACTCTCCACGATAGAGAATTTTCGATGCTGTTTCTTATCTGTTCGGGAGTGATCTCCAGAGAGTGATAAAACTCAATGAGGTCTTCGATATTAATAGGGGAGTCGTCGGCCTTGGCCTTCATAACATATGGCATCTTATCGAAATCTTCGTCAATTTCCGAATATATAAACGGGATACCTCGCGCTGCGTACTCCCTGTTTTTAAGAGTTCTTATCTTTGAGATTCCCGATCGGTGCCTGCCCAGGCTCGCTATTCCAAAATCGCTGTTATCAAATAATTCGCTTAAATCCTCTCCTGCTTTATTCCCTAAGAGTTTAACAACATCTTCCACTCTCTTGCTTTTGATCAAATCCCTCAATTTATTGACATCGCCACTGTCACCATCTCCCACTATGTTAAATATCACTCTGAACGGGGCTCTCTCTTTGCCGTATTTAGAATAGTAGTTAGCCATGCCATCGATAACTCTGTCGAATCCGTGCCAGAATCTGATATCTGCAACACCAATCAGCCTGATCTCATTCAAATTGTGGGATTTTGTTTGTTTCATTCGAATAGAACTGAAATCGATTCCGTTGGAAATTTTGATTGTCTTAACTCCGTGTATTGTATCGAAATCGGAGAATGTGACGATTGCATTGAGATATCTGCCCAACCTCATTCTAAAGAGACGATTGATTGAAAAGATGAAACGGTGTTTCAAAGGAGAGCTCCTCACCTCGTTATCGTAGGGATAGGTAGGGATCTCAAGCACAACAGCAGCCCCTGACTCTCTTGATTTTTTAATTAATCTGAGAAGTTGAGGATTTGTGTTGTAGAAACTCCTTATATATACAAAGCCAATATTGTTTGAGATAATGTACTGTGTAATGGGTTCAAAATCGAACCATTTAATAATACTGGCTATTGGCCCTCTGCCATAATTCCTAATCACCTTTTCGCCCGCTATTCGCAGCTGGTTACCCTCCTCGTCGATCTTCATATAGCACAGATCAACATCCATTCCGCAGCTTCGCAGAGCATCCACTTGAGCAATGATCTTTTTACTGATGCCACTGTGGGGAGAGAAGTCGTAAAAGTGGATGAAGAGTGCTTTCATAGAGATATTATTAACAAATATAATAAAAAGGGCGGAGTTAAATCAGACTAACGCAGTGAATTCGTACTCGTTCCCGCAGCTCTCCAGAAATTTTATAAAGTCGCTGTATGAGATCACAACAGTAGCTGTGTTTACATTTGGGTGAAATGCGAGTTGTTGGGCATTGGTGAGCTTTTGGTCCAGGAAAAGTTTTACATGACGGCCGGGGTCATTAATGAGCCCAAAGGGCGATACCGACCCCGGCTGCACACCGAGCCACCTCTCCATTCTCTCAGCAGAGGCAAATGATAATTTCCCCTGTTTCAGTCTCTTCTCAAGATCGTGAATATTGAGTTCGGTGCTACTCTCCAATATTACCAGATAGTGCCTGTCCCCTTTATGATTCCTGAAAAATAGATTTTTACAGTGTGTTCCAGGAACATCTCTCCAGTACTCCCTTGCAATCTCTATTGTAGGAAGCGGCGGATGAGTATGGAATCCATATTCAATTGACAACTCCTTCAGTTTTGCCTTCACGGCAGATATTTTCTCTTCGTCACTTAATTTCATAATCGGAAATTTTTTCCAGAATCGTAAAATAATGACGAAAATAGAAATTTTTATCTTTTAAATAGCTGAATATTACTAGTTAATTGTTAGCTTTGGGCTAAGATGTTGATCATTAATCTACTAACTTATATATTTTATTTATGAAAGGCTTATATATCACATTACTAACGATTTGCATAAGCGGAGTTCTATCTGCCCAGGTTACCTTTGAGAAGGGATACATTATCGATAACAACGGTAAAAAGATTGAGTGTTTAATTAAAAATCTTGAATGGCAGTATAATCCGTCCGAATTTATCTATAAAACAAATGATAGCTCTCCGGAGATTAAAGGGGTTTTGACAGGGGTCTCTGAGTTTGGAGTTTTCGGGTCAATAAAATATGTAAGGGCTATTTTAGAGGCCGATCTTACCTCCGATAAAGCCGACAGAATTGGCAGCGACAGAGCACCATCATTTACTCTTGATACTCTGTTTCTTAAGGTAATAAACGAGGGAGAGGCAAATCTGTATAAATTTGAAAATAGCGATTGCCGGAAATTCTTTTTTTCGATAAACGGTTCTCCTGTTAAACAGTTGATTTACAAGAAATATCTGGCCGATAATTACAATATTGCCGAAAATAATCTTTTCCGTAACCAGCTCTGGGGCGAGGTCAGGATCGATGGCAGTAGTGAAAGCTCCTTAATGTCAATTAATTATACTGAAAGATCTTTGCAATCCTACTTCGAAAAGTTCAACTCAAGCAAAGGGATTAAAAACTCAACAAGAAAGGTGGTGAATGAGAGAGAGCGTTTCAACTTTAAATTCAAACCCGGGGCTACAGCCTCTTCACTCACTTTTTTAAGCGATATAAATTCGATTGATAAAAAAATCGATCAGAGCCCCTCATTCTCTCTGGGTGCCGAACTCGAAATATTCCTACCGTTCAACAAGAACAAATGGAGCTTTATTGTAGAGCCTACTTACCAATACTTTAAAGGAAGCAGTGATAATCCCAAACTGAGTGCCGATGTAAAATCGTTAGATCTTCCTGTTGGTGCACGCTTCTATATGTATTTGAATAAAAACTCAAAATTGTTTATTACCGGTTTGTTTATTCCGAATTTTTCGGTACAGCTTGACTCCAAAGTTATTGTTTATGCAGAATCTCTCGATGTGTCTACTACAAATAGTTATGCCGTCGGAGCCGGATTTTCATGGAAGATGTTGAGTGCCGAAATACGCTATTTTACCGCCAGAAATCTGGTAAAAGATTACGTAAACTGGCAGGCAAAATATGAGAGGGTCGGTATAATTCTCGGATACAGACTCTATTCTCACAAAAAGTAGTATAAATCTACAGCGATAAAACCAGAAGTAGTGTAACCGTTACAACTGCTGCTAAAAGAATTATAGAGTAGATAAACCATACGGCAAACATCCGGAGAGTAGTTGAAATCCAGCGCTTTCCGGATATTTTTTTCATCCCTGTTACAGCATATACCGGTATGGTTAACAGTAACCACTGTTCGGGATCTATCTGCTTATGCGGAAAAATAAATGCAGCAGCCAGCAGTATCCCGAATATTATAAAGATAAATGTGTGCTGGCAGATTGCAAATATAAAGTGTCCGATGTATGGAGTCCTGGCCGATCGGAAGAAGAACTTTGTCAGAAGTGCATACAGAGGCATCAGGATGAAGAGAGACCAGGAGAGGTAGCTGTAAAATCTGCTCACATAATCTTTCGGATTTTTCTTAATATCTTCCAGTTTTAGCTCTCCCTCATTTTTCTTATCTGTACTCTTCTTTTCGATTGTTTTATTCAAATCATCTGCCTTCACATCCGAAACCGGTGCAACATCGGATTTCGATGAGCCTTCCAGCTCCAGAATAAATTTCCCCTTCTTAGCAGATTCATCTATCTGCCTGTTTGAATAGGCGCCAAGAAGAAGAAAAAATATAATACTGATAAAGATATACATACGGAAGGGGGGCATATATCGTACTCTCTTATCGGCCAGATAGTCAAGAGTTATTTGCCAGGGTTTAAAGAGCTCTGCCTTAAGGGTTTTAAGTACCCGTGTATCAAAGGCATACATATTTCCGAGCAGATCGACCAGCAGTACTGCAAATGGTCTGTGTATATCCAGTTTGGATTGCCCGCACTGCGGACAGTAGTTCCCATCGTACTCCCTACTGCAATTTCCGCAGGTGTGGTGATTAGAGGCCACCTCAACAGGCTCCTCCCCCTTATTCAGCACCTCATTTGAATTTTCACTCATAGTTTAAGCAGATATCTTACACAAATTTAACATTTGGAATGGAAAAGGGTTAAAATCTGTCTGAAAATATAGGCGAAAATGAGATATTTAAGGTATTAAGTATCTCACCTAAAGCTAAGTTGTCATTATTTTGGTGTATAAATGAATTCACCATTTTGATTTATTGCAATTTTATCGTGAATATCTTCTCCGGAGAGGAAATTATCGGGTATTCCGCACTCGAATGCCTAAACTGTCGCGACCTGATGTAGACGATATTCTCAATTTGTCCACAGCCATCGTCATCGATCAAAAACGGATGGGTAACAACCTGTGGAGCACTGTGGGCACGGCTACTGAGGTAAATACCTATCTTCGACTACTCTTCTCACGACTTGGCAAATCGTTTATAGGACCATCGTTTTACTTTTCGTTTAACTATCCCGAGGGAGTGTGTCCGCATTGCAACGGTTTGGGTAAGCAAATTAAACTTGATCTCGACCTGTTTCTCGACCGCCAGAAATCAATCCGTGAAGGGGCAATTACACACCCGTATTATAATGTCAGAGGCTTTTTGTGGAAAGAATTGGTAAGCCTTGCGGTAGTGGATGTCAATAAACCGATGAGTAATTTTTCGGAAGACGAGTTGCAGCTTTTACTTTATTCCGAACCGTTTCCGGTAAAGGGTTCCAAAGAGAAATTAGCTTACAACAAAACCTTCGAAGGCATTGCCCGTAAACTCGAAAAAGCGGTAAATTCCCGTGCTGACGATGAATCGTCAGAAGATGAGAAAAACGCATACACCCGCTATTTCAACTATCAACCTTGCGAAAATTGCGGCAGCACAAGGTTGAACGAACGGGCGAGAGGTGTGAAAATAAACGGCCTTACCATCGACGAGGTGTGCGGTATGGAATTGGTACATGTGCTACCGTTTTTGAATGAAATAACCAATGAAATTTCAAAGCCGATTGTGCGAAAAGCCCGTCTGTTACTCGAACATCTCATCGAAATTGGGGTCGGTTACTTGTCACTCAACCGTGCCGTGGGGACACTTTCAGGCGGCGAATCGCAACGGGTAAAAATGGCAAAACAAATGGATTGCAACCTCTTAGATATGCTATATGTGCTCGATGAACCGTCTATCGGGCTGCATCCACGCGACGCAGACAACCTGATGAAAATCCTTTTCCATTTGAAAGAAAAAGGCAATTCGGTATTTGTTGTCGAACACGACCCTGACATTATCCGTGCAGCAGAATGGATTGTCGATATTGGTCCGCGTGCAGGAAAATTTGGTGGAAACGTAGTCTATAACGGTGAACTGGAAGGATTGATGAATACCGAAAGTATTACTGGCGAATATCTTCTAAAAAAGACAAATCGACCTTTAAAAGACATAATATGGCAACTTCGTTTTTCGAAATAAAAAATGCCACCGCCAACAACCTAAAAAACGTATCGGTTAAAATTCCGAAAGGTTTATTGACCTGCGTTACAGGCGTTGCAGGAAGTGGTAAAAGCAGTCTCGTACACGAGTGTTTCGCCAAACATCATCCCGAAGCCATTGTGATTGACTAGTCGCCCATCGGGAAGTCATCGCGGGCAAATGCTGCCACGTTTATCGGTGTTTTTGACGAAATAAGAAAAGAATTTGCCGAAGCCACCCGGACGAATGCCTCGCTATTTAGCTTCAATTCCAAAGGTGCCTGCCCAAAATGCAACGGGCAGGGTGTACTTACGTTCGAACTGCATTTTCTTGATTCGGTAAAAACCGTATGCGACGAGTGCGAAGGCAAACGCTATCATTCCGAAGTGCTTACGCTGCAATTCCAAGGAAAGAATATTGCAGAAGTGTTAGATATGACGGTTATTCAGGCATATGATTTCTTTAAATCGATAAAAATAAAACGCCATCTGAATCTTTTGCAACTAGTCGGACTGGGCTATCTAAAACTCGGACAATCACTGAGCACACTCTCAAGCGGTGAGTCACAACAGTTAAAAATTGCCACCAAACTGAAAAAAGAAGGTTGCATTTACATTATGGACGAACCCACAACAGGGCTTCACCTGTCGGATATTGATAATTTTTACAAAATCGTAAAATCGTTGGTTGCCAACAATAACACGATTGTCATTATTGAACACAATCTTGATATTATCAAATATGCCGACTGGAGTATAGATATGGGACCCGAAGGCGGAATAAACGGTGGAAAACTACTGTTTCAAGGTTTAATCGAAGATATTGTAAATTGTAAACAGTCTGTTACAGGAAAGTATTAAAAAAATATTCTATTCTCTTAAACACTCTTTCTCTGCAACCCTTCCTTCTGAAAATATTATAAGTAACAATAAATCAATAAAATAATAACGCTATGATGAAAGAGCAAGACGCAAACAGCAAATCGGGGAAAAAATGTCTCAACGGTTGAGATAAACGACATTTTGGAAATCTTGGGACAAAACTATTTTTCAAATCAAAAGCAAGTCGAGTTGCTCCAAATTATCAACTTTGCTTTGTACAAAAAGCAGTATCCACAGGATACTTGCGGTATTATTGAAAATAAAATACAAATTCTTCAACAACCACCTGTCACGTC
>OFJB01000054.1_pt1 | contig 81855 bp, 76 predicted proteins | sample 1775081 | NCBI WGS metagenome assembly OFJB01 (sample SAMN08195771, study PRJEB24354) | sludge metagenome | isolation source: initial sludge from phenol fed wastewater aerobic bioreactor | place: India: Nagpur | collected 2016-06-05 | reverse complement strand
GAATGCCGATGGTCTGACTGCTGTCATGCGCTTCGTTCAGCGCCTGCTGATACGAGAACCACAACACGCCGGACAAAAAGACGATGGCCAGCAGAGCAGCGATGATGCGCAGGGCGAGCTGCACCCGGGTCGGCGCGCGTTCGACGAACAGATCGATGGCGACGTGCTGATCGGACAGGAAGGCGTGCGGGATGGCCAGCATGGCGCCGGTCAGAACGCAGAGCTGCATCATGTCGACCATGCCGTGGACCGTCAGCGTCGAAACGCTGCGCAGGAAGATGTCCGCCATGGTAAGGAGCACGCCAACGACGAACATGAACGTCGCGGCGAAAGAGACGAAGCGGAGAACACGCTCGCTCGCTGATTCGAAAGTCATCTCAGCCCCGGGCTGTTAAGGAAAACGCGCCGGGAAGGCCAAGGCCCGCCCGACGCCTGGTCTCGTAATTTTACTCGTACTTTTTCAGCGTCGTGACCATCGCGTCGTAGATCTCGCGCGAGTTGGGGACGGTCTTGGCCTGCTCGTCGATATACTGATCGACGACCGGCTTCATCTTCGTGCGCCATTCGTCGCGGCGCGCGTCCGGCAAATCGACAATCTTGTTGCCGGCCTTGCGCGCCATCTCAATGGCGGCGGCGTCGGTTTCCTTCCACAACTTGGTCCAGATATCGACGAGGTAGGGCCGGCTGTCATCGATCACCTTGCGGATGTCCGGCGGCAGCGAGTTGTAGCGGTTCTCGTTCATCAGCGTGTACATGGCCACCGCGTCGATGCGGGCGTTGAGGTGGTTCTTGAAGATCTCATAGACCTTGAAGGCGCCAACCGGACCCCACGGCATGACGTTGCCGTCGATGACGCCACGCTCGGCGCTTTCGTAAATCTGGGTCGGCGGCATTCCGACCGGCGTCGCGCCGATGGCGTTGAGCATGGCGGTCACGCTCGACGTCGGCGCGCGAGTGCGCACCCCCTTGAGCTGATCGAGATCGGTGATCGGATTGCGCGTGTGAACGGCGCTCGGCTCGGTGATGGTCATGTTTAGCATGACCGTGCCGGGATAATCGGCCTTGAGATACTTGTCATAGAGATCCATCAGAGCCTTGGTACCGCCGGCGGAGGTCTTGATGGTGAAGGGCAGCTCCATGAGCGTGGTCCGCGGATGGCGGCCGCGCGGGATCGCCGGGATGCTGACCGCGACGTCAACGACACCGGTGCGCACCTGGTCGAATTGCTTGGTCGCATCGCCGAGCGCCGAGCCGGCCGAGAGCTCGCGCTCGTCGAGCTGGTCGTAGAGCTGCTCCAGGTCGACGGCGATGGGCTCCATCGCCATCGCGGGCAGCGGCTGGCCGTCGGGGTCGCAGAGCACGCCGTCCATCGCCTCGCAGAGCTGGCCCGCCACTTCGCGCAGGCGGGCGAAGGGCTGCTCGCCGCGCGCCGCCTGCGGCACGTCCAGCGCCAGGCTCACCTCGCGCAGCGCGGAGCGCTCGGGCTCGTCGGACATCGCCGCCTGCGCGTCGTAGGCCAGCGTGAGCAGTGGCGGCAGGCCCGGCCCCTGCGCGGGCAGCACCAGCCGCCCCGGCATGGCGCCGACGACGAAGCCCAGCGGCGCGGCGCTCTGCTGGATGTAGCCCGGGCTCCAGGCCGCCTGGCGCGCGCGCATCACGAAGGTGAGCTGCGCATCGTGCGCGCTGGCGAACTGGTCGAGCTCGCGGGCGCGCGCGACCTCGTGCAGCATGTCGGGGAATTCCGGCGCCGCGTTGATCGCGTCGGCGAAGGCCTGCGCCTTGGCGACGAATTCGGAGAACTCGATCTCGTTGAGCGCGCCGAGCCGGTTGGCCAGCTGCACCCCCGCCTGGAACCTGCGGTAGCGCGCGCCGGGATGCGGACCCTCCCACTGCTGCGTCGCCTCGTTGAGCCCTTCGACGGCGAAGGGCTTGCTGCCCACGCGCCGCGTCGCCGGCAGGGCGGCGAGCGCGGCATCGCCCGAGACCAGTTGATCGGCCGCGATCGGCACGAGCGCGTCGATCAGCGCATCGAGGGCGCCGCGCTGCGGCGGCGGCGCGACCGCTTCGTGCGGCGCGGCGGCGGCCACCGGGTCGATGTGCAGTTCATGCAGGTCCGGCTCGGCCTCGTCCGCGTCGCCCGGCACCGCGCCCGGGATGGCGCCGTCGAGCAGCGGATCGCGCCGCACCCGCTCGGCCGGCTCGCCCGCGCCCGCCGCGGTCTGGCGCGCCCGGCGCGGCGCGTTGCGGTGGTTGTTCCAGGCGTTGTAGGCCACGACGACGATCAGGACGATCGCGCCAATGATGACAAGGGCGGTTTGAAAGGAACTCATGGAAGATTTACGCCTCGGCCATCGACAGCGCGCTGGCCATGTCCACCGCAACGATACGCGAAACACCCTGCTCCTGCATGGTCACGCCGATGAGCTGCTCGGCCATTTCCATCGCGATCTTGTTGTGGCTGATGAAGAGAAACTGCGTGCCGCGCGACATGCTGGCCACCAGCTTGGCATAGCGCTCGGTGTTGGCGTCGTCCAGCGGCGCATCGACCTCGTCGAGCAGGCAGAACGGCGCCGGGTTGAGCTGGAAGATGGCGAACACCAGCGCGATGGCGGTGAGCGCCTTCTCGCCGCCCGAGAGCAGGTGGATGGTCTGGTTCTTCTTGCCCGGCGGCTGCGCCATCACCTGCACGCCGGCGTCCAGGATCTCGTCGCCCGTCATGATGAGCTGCGCGCGCCCGCCGCCGAAGAGCTCGGGGAACATGGCGCCGAAGTGCGCGTTCACCGTCTCGAAGGTGCCCGAGAGCAGCGTGCGGGTTTCGGCGTCGATGCGGCGGATCGCGTCTTCCAGCGTCGTCATGGCGAGCTGCAGGTCTTCGTTCTGCGCCGTCAAAAAGCCGTGGCGCTCGCGCGCGAGCGTGAGCTCTTCGAGCGCCGCGAGGTTGACCGCGCCGAGCTGCTCCAGCGCGCGCTGCAACTGCTCGATGTGCGCCTGCAGGCCCTCGCCCTGCACCTGGCCTTCGGCGATGGACAGCTCCACCTGGTGCAGGTCCGCCTCGGCCTCGGCCAGCAGCGTCTCGTACTGCTCCAGCGCCAGGCGCGCGGCCTGTTCCTTGAGCTGCAGCTCGGTGATGCGCGCGCGCTGGGGTTCGAGCTGGCGCTCGGCCTGCATGCGCAGCTCGTCGCTGGCGCGCAGGCGGGCGGTGAGCGCGTCGTATTCGCCGCGCACGCTGGCGAGCTGCTGCTCGCAGGCGAGCTTGGCCTCCAGCGCCTGCTGCAGGCCGCCCTGCGCCGCCGCGTCGGACAGGCGCGAGCGCTCTTCCTTCGCGCGCTCCGTCTCCGCCCCCAGGGCCTCGATCTGCTGGCGCGCCATGTCCACGGCGCGCGTGAGCTCGTCGCGCCGGGCCTGCAGGCTGCGCCGGGCGAACTGTGCCTCCTGCGCGCGGCGCTCGAGCTGGCGCTGCTGCTCGCGCCACTGGGTGAGCTGCTGCTCGGCGGCGATGACCCGGTCCTCCAGCTGCGCGTGGCGCTCCTGGCTCTCGGCCAGCTGCATGTCCAGCTCTTCGAAGCGGCCGTCGGCCGTGGCGCGGCGCTCGGCCAGGTCCTGCAGCTGCGCCTGCACTTCGGCCAGGTCGGCCTCCAGCTGGCGGCTGCGCTCGCGCGCCTGCTCGGCCAGCTGCGTCAGGCGCAGCAGCTCCACATGCTGGTCGTGCGCCCGCGTCTGCGCCTCGGCCGCCTCGCGGCGCGCGGACTGCAGGCGCAGGCTCGCATCCTGGTAGCCGCTTTCGGCGCGCATCAGCGCGGTGCGCGATTCCTCGGCGATCAGGCTTTGCGCGCGCACCTCTTTTTCGAGGTGCTCGATCTCCTGCGCGCGCGCGAGCAGGCCCGACTGCTCCGAATCCGGCGCATGGAAATCCACGCCATGCGCGGTGACCGCATGGCCCTGCGGGGTGTAGATCACCTCGCCCGGCTGCAGGCTGGCACGGCGCGCCAGCGCCTCGTCCAGCGTGGGCGCGGTCAGGCAGCCGTGCAGCCAGTCGGCGAGCACCGCGCGCAGGCCGGCATCGCCCACGCGCAGCAGGCCGGCCAGGTGGCTCGCGGCCTGCGCCGGGGGCTCGGCGGCCGCGGGCGCGCTGTAGAAGCTCAGGCGCGCGGGCGGCGCGCCGCGGCTGCTGGCGCCGGCAAAGCCGCGCACCATCTCCAGGCGCCCCACGGGCAGGGCCGCGAGGCGCTCGCGCAGCGCGGCTTCCAGCGCGCTTTCCCAGCCCGGCTCGATGTGCAATTGCGTCCACAGGCCCTGCAGGCCGTCCAGCCCCTGCTCGGCCAGCCAGGGCGCGAGCTTGCCGTCCAGCCTGAGCTTGTCCTGCAGCTCCCTGAGCGCGGCCAGGCGCGCGGACAGGTCCGCCAGGCGCGCGCCTTCGGCGGCCACGGCCTGCTGGCGCGCGCGGCGCTCCTCGTCGAGCCGGGGCACGCTCTCCAGCAGTTCGTCCAGGCGCGCCTGGGCCTCCTGCGCCGCCAGGGCGGCGGCCTCGTGGCCCTCGCTCAGTTGCGCGAGCCGCGCCTCCTCGGGCTGCGTGAGCGCGCCCTGGTCGCCGCGCAGGCGCTCCAGCCGCACCTCGTGCTGGCGCATCTGCTCGGCCATGCCGCGCTGCTCGGCGGCAAGCACCTGGATCTGCTGCTGCACCTGCGTCACCAGCGCGCGCTGCGCGTCGCTCCTGGTGCGCGCCTGGTCGCGGGCGTCTTCCAGTTCGGGCAGTTGCGCGGCCTGCTCCTCGGCCTGGGCGGCCAGCAGCTCGGCCTGCTCCTCGGCGTCGTCCCCGGCGCCCGAGAGGCTGCCCAGTTCCTCCTGCGCCTGGCCCTGGCGCGCCACCCACTCGCCGATCTGGGCGGCGAGCTGCGCCAGGCGCTGCTCGACGCGCGCGCGGCCCTCCACCACGTAGCGGATCTCGGCTTCGAGCTTGCCGACCTCGGCGGTGGCCTCGTAGACCTTGCCCTGCGCCTGGTTGACCGTATCGCCCGCCGTGTAGTGCGCCTGGCGGATGGTTTCGAGCTCGGCCTCGACATGGCGCATCTCGGCCATGCGCGCTTCCAGGTCGTTGACCGCCTGCAGGCCCTCGGCGCGCACGCGTTCGAGCTCGACGGCGGCGTCGCGCCGCTTGAAGAACCACAGCTGCTGCTGCGCCAGCCGCACCTGCTCCTGCAGGCTGCGGTAGCGCGCGGCCACTTCGGCCTGTTTTTCGAGCCGGGTCAGGTTGCCACCCAGTTCGCGCAGGATGTCCTGCACGCGCGTGAGGTTCTCGCGCGTGTCGGCGAGGCGGTTTTCCGTCTCGCGCCGGCGCTCCTTGTATTTGGAGACGCCGGCCGCCTCTTCGAGGAACAGGCGCAGCTCCTCGGGGCGGCTCTCGATGATGCGGCTGATCGTGCCCTGGCCGATGATGGCGTAGGCGCGCGGGCCCAGGCCCGTGCCCAGGAACACGTCGTGCACGTCGCGCCGGCGCACCGGCTGGTTGTTGATGTAGTAGCTGCTCGCGCCGTCGCGCGTGAGCACGCGCTTGACGGCGATCTCGGAAAACTGGTTCCACTGCCCGCCGGCGCGGTGCGCCGCGTTGTCGAAGGCCAGCTCCACGCTGGCGCGGCTGGCGGGCTTTCGGCTGGTGGTGCCGTTGAAGATCACGTCCTGCATGCTCTCGCCGCGCAGCTCGCTGGCGCGCGATTCGCCGAGCACCCAGCGCACCGCGTCCATGATGTTGGACTTGCCGCAGCCGTTGGGCCCGACCACGCCGACGAGCTGGCCCGGCAGCTGGAACTGCGTGGGCTCGGCGAACGACTTGAAGCCGGAGAGTTTGATGGAGGTCAGGCGCACGGCGAGCGGTGCAGGAAAAGGACGCGAAAGCGTCAATCATACCGATGCGCCGGATGCAGCCTGGACACGAATGGAAACCAGCTTCAGGACTTGCCCCTCAAGCGCAGCCCGCTATCAATTCAGCACCCCGCCGGCGCCCGGCTCACAAGCGGCTGTCGCCGAACTGCGAGGGGCGGTCGGCGCGTTCGAGCACCAGCGCCTCGTAATCCGCCAGCGGCACGGGCTGGCTCAGCAGGTAGCCCTGCCACAGCTCGCAGCCGTTGCGCTCCAGGAAGACGCGCTGCGCCTCGGTCTCCACCCCCTCGGCGATGACGTCCAGGCCCAGGCTCGCGCCCAGCGTGATGATGGTGCGGGCGATGGCTGCTTCGTTCGGGTCGGTGAGCACGTGGCGCACGAAGCTCTGGTCGATCTTGATCTCGTCGAGCGGCAGGCGCTTGAGGTAGGAGAGCGAGGAGTAGCCGGTGCCGAAATCGTCGAGCGAAAAGCTCACGCCGTATTCCCTGAGCTGCCCCATCTTGGTGATGGTGGCCTCGATGTCGTCGAGCAGCATGCTCTCGGTCAGCTCGATCTTGAGCGCGCGCGTGGGCGCCCCCGTGGTGGCCAGCAGCGCCAGCACGCGCGGCGCGAATTCAGTCTGGCGGAACTGCAGCGCGCTCACGTTCACCGAGACGGAAAGCCGCCCCAGCACCGGGTGCGTGCTCCAGCGGGTGAGCTGTTCGCACGCGGCGCGCATGACCCACTCGCCCAGCGGCAGGATGAGCCCGGTTTCCTCGGCCAGCGCGATGAACTGCGCGGGCGGCACCAGCCCGCGCTCCGGGTGGTTCCAGCGGATCAGCGCCTCGGCGCCGACGATGCGCCCCTGCTGCACCTTGGGCTGGTAGTACAGCTCGAACTGCCCGCTCTCCATGCCCGCGCGCATGTCGTTTTCCATCTGCACGCGCAGCGAGACGGCGGCCTGCATCGCGGGGTCGAAGAAGCGCAGCTCGCCACGCCCCGCGGCCTTGGCCGCGTACATCGCCATGTCGCTGCGCTTGAGCAGCTCGTCCACGCTCTCGCCGCCGCGGCAGAAGTGCGCCACGCCCACGCTGAGCGTGGCGCGCAGCGGCTGCACCTGGCCGATCTTGTAGGGCTCGCCCACGGCCTCCAGCAGCTTGCGCGCCAGCACGCCGACCTGGGCCATGGCTTCCTCCAGGTCCTGCGCCAGGTCGCAGAGCACCACCACGAACACGTCCCCGCCATGGCGCGCCACGATGCTGCCGGCCGGCACGCGCGAGCCCAGGCGCCGCGCCACCAGCGCCAGCAGCCGGTCGCCCACCTCGTGGCCGTAGGTCTCGTTGATGGTCTTGAACCGGTCGATGCCGAGCATCAGCACCGCGCCATGCAGCCCCGTGCGCTCGGCCTGCAAAAGGGATTGCTGCAGGCGCTCCTGCAGCACGCGGCGGTTGGCCAGGCCCGTGAGCACGTCGGTGTGCGCGAGGTAGGCGATCTCCTGCTCGGCCTGCTTGCGCTGGCTTTCATCGACCAGCACGACGATGTGGCCCGTGCCCAGCGCCATGCCCGAGAGCTCGACCTCGCGCCGGGCGCCGCTCTTGGAGGTGATCACGAATTCCACCGGCCGGATGGCGCCGTCCACCTCGAACTCGGCCGCCTCGCGCGCGGCGTGCCACGCGGCCTGCGCCTTCAGGCGCGCCTGCTCGTCGGGCACGGCCAGGCGCCACCACTGGGCCGCATCGGGCACGTCGCCGGCGCTGTAGCCGCAGATCTGCACGTACCGGTCGTTCATGAACAGGATCCGGCCCTGGTCCACGTGCGCCACGCCCACCGGCATGTGGTTGAAGATCTCGCGGTAGCGCTCCTCGCTGCGCGCCAGCGCCAGCTCCATGCGCTTGCGCTCGCTGATGTCCTGCACCACCACGAGGTGCGAGGCCGGCTCGTCGCCGAGCGCCGTCATGAGCGTGGCCGACAGGTCCACCCACACCAGGGCGCCGTCCTTGCGCCGGTAGCGCTTTTCCAGGCGCATCTCGCCCGCCTGCTGGTTGAGCAGGGCGCTGAACGCGCCCCAGCTCGCCTGCATGTCCTCGGCCACGGTGTAGTCGGCGAAGCGCATCTGCTTGAGCTCGGACTCGGCATAGCCCAGCAGGTTGCAGAAGTGCTGGTTGGCGCGCAGCACACCGCCGGTGCCCGAATCGAGCTGCACGATGCCCACGGCCGCCTGGTTGAAGACGGCCTGGAAGCGCCGCTCGCTGCGCCGCTGGCGTATCAGCGCCACGTCCGCATGGCGCTGGGCCTGCAGGCGGCGCAGCGACAGCAGGGCCACCAGCACCGTCAGCAGGGCGGTGACGAGCAGCCCCGTGGCCAGGGCCGCCATCGGGCGCGTGCGCTCCACTCCCGAGAGCAGTTCGGGCTGCGGCATGAAGCGCAGCTGCCAGCGCCGGCCGCCGACGGGCAGGTCGATCCACCGGCCCGTGGCCGCGTCCCACGAGGTGGTGCCCAGGATGGCCAGCGGGCGCCCGGCCACCTCGGCCGAGGCCGCGGCCAGGCCCATGTCCACCAGCTGCAGCGACAGCCCCGTCATGTCGCTGTCCGCCTGCAAAATCTCCATCAGGCGCGGCACGTTGACCATCAGGTCGAGCGTGCCGAGGAAGCCCTGGTCCATGCTGAGTTCGCGGGTGTGGTCGAACACCGGCAGGCTCAGGGTCATGCCGGCCTGCCGGTAGCGCGCGAACGGCGCCGAGGCCGTGAGCTGCCCGGTGCGCCGCGCGCGCGAGAACGCCTCCAGCGCCACCGGCAGCGAATGCAGCTCCAGCCCCAGCCTGTCCTCGTTGCCCACCACCGGCCAGGTGAAATCCACCACGAAGTATTCGGGCAGGGTCTGCGCCGGATGCACCGCGAACCCGATGGGCGCGAATCCGCTCAGGTGGTTCTGGCCCTGGGCCAGCGCCTCGAAGCCGGCGCGCTCCTGCGCGGGCACGAGGCGCACGAAATCGATGTGCTCCACGCTCGGGTGCGAGCGCACGACGTCCAGCTGCCCCACCGCCCACTCGAAATCGCGCCGGCTGAGGTGCGGCTGCACGCTGAGCAGGTTGCGCAGGCCCGAGAGCAGGTCCACCAGCAGGTCGACGTGCTGCTGCAGCGCGTCGGCCACGCCCCGGGTCTTGGTCTGGAACCGTTCGCGCGCCAGATCCTGCGTCAGCCGGTGCTGGTAGCCCCACAAGCCATAGCTCGCCAGCGCCCCCAGCACGACCACGGCCAGCGTGGGCACCCAGTGCCAGAGGGGGCGGCGCAGGAAGGGGGGAATGGGCACGCGATGGATTTCCAACTGGAAAATCAAAGGCGCAGCATAGCGGATCGCGAGCATTTGCGACACTGCCCGCGGGACGCCGCCATGACCAGGCCCTCAAGGATTGAGCCGGGCCGCCTCCGTCTGCCCCACCTCCTTGAGGAAGGCCCAGACCGCCTGGATGCGCGCCAGGTGCTTGCCCTCGGCCGGCATGCTCATCCAGAAGGTGCGGGTGAAGCGCGCCTGCCGCGGCAGCACGCGGGCGAGCGAGGTGTCCTTGTCGGCCAGGAAGGCCGGCAGCACCGCCAGCCCCGCGCCCGCGCGCACCGCCTGGTACTGCGCCATGATGCTCGTCGAGCGCAGGGTGAAGCGCTCGGGCGGGAAGACGTCTTCGAGGAACTGCAGCTCCTTGGAAAACAGCAGGTCGTCCACGTAGTTGACGAATTCGTGCTGGTGCAGGTCTTCCTTGCAGGTGATGAGCGCGCGGCGCGCCAGGTATTCGCGCTGGCCGTAGAGCATCAGCGTGTAGTCGGTCAGGCGCGTGACGATGACCGAGCCCTGCTTCGGCCGCTCCAGCGAGATGACGATGTCCGCCTCGCGCCGCGACAGGTGCAGCATGCGCGGCACGGCCAGCAGGTCGATGGACAGGTGCGGGTGCTTCTGCGTGAGCCGTGCCAGGTGCGGCGCCAGGATCAGCGTGCCGAAGCCCTCGGTCGCGCCCACGCGCACCAGCCCCGCCGGGCCGCTGCTGGAGGCGTCCAGCGCCACCACGCGCTCCACGCCCAGCATCGCCGTCTCCATCGCCTCCACCGAGGGCAGGAGCTGGCGCCCGGCCTCGGTGAGCCGGTGGCCCGCCGCCTCGCGCACGAACAGGGAGGAGCCGATGCGCTTTTCCAGCGCCAGGATGCGCCGCGCCACCGTGGTGTGCTCCACCCCGGTGCGCCGCGCGGCGGCGGCCAGCGTGCCGGTGCGCGCCAGCTCCAGGAAGTAGCGCAAATTGTCCCAGTCGATCGAAGCCGGCTTTTTCATGTGCGTATTTGCAAAGCCAAGGTGCACTATTGTCTATTGCTTATTCAATTTTGCACAACTAGGATGCGCCTGATCCGCTTTCCGATCACCCCCCTTTTTCCACAGGAGACCCGTGCCATGAACGCATCCACCCCGCAAGGCGTGCTCGCCCCCACCGTCAAGCTGCTCATCGGCGGCCAGTTCGTCGAATCCAAGACCACCCAGTGGCACGAGGTCATCAACCCCGCCACGCAGGAAGTGCTGGCCCGCGTGCCCGAGACCACGCCCGAGGAAATCAACGCCGCCGTGGCCAGCGCCAAGGAAGCCTTCAAGACCTGGCGCAAGACCTCGCTGATGGCGCGCGGGCGCGTGTTCCTGAAGCTGCAGCAGCTCATCCGCGAGCACATGAAGGAGCTGGCCGCCATCCTCACCGCCGAGCAGGGCAAGACGCTGCCCGACGCCGAGGGCGACGTGTTCCGGGGCCTCGAGATCGTCGAGCACGCCGCGAGCATCGGCACGCTGCAGCTGGGCGAGCTGGGCAACAACATCGCCACCGGCGTCGATACCTTCACGATGATGCAGCCGCTGGGCGTGTGCGCCGGCATCACGCCGTTCAACTTCCCGGCCATGATCCCGCTGTGGATGTTCCCGATGGCCATCGCCTGCGGCAACACCTTCATCCTCAAGCCCTCGCAGCAGGACCCGATGGTGACCATGCGCCTGTGCGAGCTGGCGCTGGAAGCGGGCGTGCCCCCGGGCGTGCTCAACGTGATCCACGGCACGGCCGACGCGGTCAACGCCATTTGCGACCACCCGGACATCAAGGCCATCAGCTTCGTCGGCTCGACCAAGGTCGGCACGCACGTCTACCACCGCGCCAGCCTGGCCGGCAAGCGCGTGCAGTGCATGATGGGCGCGAAGAACCACGCCATCGTGATGCCCGACGCCAACAAGGAGCAGGCGCTCAACGCCTTGATCGGCGCCTCGTTCGGCGCGGCCGGCCAGCGCTGCATGGCGATCTCGGTGATGGTGCTGGTGGGCGAGGCGCAGAAGTGGGTGCCGGACATCGTCGCCAAGGCCAAGGGACTCAAGGTCAACGCCGGCACCGCCGAAGGCACGGACGTCGGCCCGCTGATCACCTGCGCCGCGCGCGACCGCGTGGAGGGCCTGATCGAGCGCGGTATCGCCGAAGGCGCGAAGCTGGAACTGGACGGCCGCAAGCCCACCGTCAAGGGTTTCGAAAAAGGCAACTTCGTCGGCCCGACCATCTTCAGCAACGTCAAGCCCGGCATGAGCATCTATGACCAGGAAATCTTCGGGCCGGTGCTGTGCATCGTGCCGGCGGACAACCTGGACCAGGCCATCGAGTTCATCAACGCCAACCCCAACGGCAACGGCACGGCCATCTTCACGCGCTCGGGCGCGGCGGCGCGCCAGTTCAAGGAAGACATCGACGTCGGCCAGGTCGGCATCAACCTGCCCGTGCCGGTGCCGGTCTCGCTGTTCTCCTTCACCGGCAGCCGCGGCTCCAAGCTCGGCGACCTGGGCCCCTACGGCAAGCAGGTGGTGCTGTTCTACACCCAGACCAAGACCGTGACCGAGCGCTGGTTCGACGAGGACGAGCACCACGCGATGAACACCACCATCAGCCTGAAATAGAGAGCATCCCCCTGAGGCGCTGCGCGCCTTCCCCCTTCTCTCGCTGCGCTGCGCTTCGCGGGAAGGGGGACGCCGCCAGTGCTGCGGGGCAGCCCTTGCACGGCGTCCGCTGGCCTGGGGGGCGCCTGTGCATGGGGCCGTGAAATTTGCAAGAAAACAGCTTCCAGACCTTGTCCAGCAAGCGCGAGCAGCTATAAAACATCAAGCAGGAGACCCGACGCATGGATTTCGAACTCACCGAAGACCAGCGCGCCTTTGCCGAGACGGCGCGCGCCTTTGCGCAGGCCGAACTCGCGCCGCACGCGGCCGAATGGGACGAGCAGGCCATCTTCCCGCGCGAGGCGATCGCCAAGGCGGGCGAGCTTGGCTTCTGCGGCCTCTACGCCCCGGAGAACGCCGGGGGCCTGGCGCTGCCGCGGCTGGACGCCACGCTGGTCTTCGAGGAGCTGGCCGCCGTCGATCCCTCCACCACCGCCTTCATCACCATCCACAACATGGCCACCTGGATGCTCGGCACCTGGGCGACCGATGAAGTGCGCGGCGAATGGGGCGAAGCGCTCACCAGCGGCCAGAAACTGGCGAGCTATTGCCTGACCGAGCCGGGCAGCGGCTCGGACGCCGCCAGCATCAAGACCCGCGCCGAGCGCGTGGGCGATGAATACCTCATCAACGGCGGCAAGGCCTTCATCAGCGGCGCGGGCAGCACCGACGTGCTGGTGCTGATGGCGCGCAGCGGCGACGCGGGCGCGGGCGGCATCAGCGCCTTCGCCGTGCCGGCGCACTTGAGCGGCATCGGCTACGGCAAGAAAGAACACAAGATGGGCTGGAACAGCCAGCCCACGCGCCAGATCAGCTTCGACAACGTGCGCATCCCGGCCAGCCACCTGCTCGGCCGCGAGGGCGAGGGCTTCAAGATCGCGATGAAGGGGCTGGACGGCGGGCGCATCAACATCGCCACCTGCTCGGTCGGCGCGGCGCAGGGCGCCCTGGCGCAGGCGCAGCGCTACCTGCAGGAGCGCCAGCAGTTCGGCAAGACCCTGGCGAGCTTCCAGGCGCTGCAGTTCAAGCTGGCCGACATGGCGACCGAGCTCGTCGCCGCGCGCCAGATGGTGCGCCTGGCCGCATCCAGGCTCGACGCCGGCGCGCGGGATGCCTCCACCTACTGCGCCATGGCCAAGCGCTTCGCCACCGACGCCTGCTTCGGCGTGATCAACGACGCGCTGCAACTGCACGGCGGCTACGGCTACCTGCGCGACTTCCCGCTGGAGCGGCTGCTGCGCGACGCGCGCGTGCACCAGATCCTGGAAGGCACGAACGAGATCATGCGCGTCATCATCGGCCGGCGCATGCTCGACGGCGACGCGCCCGACGCCATCCGCTGACGGACGAAAACTCCCTCCCCCACCACCACCGCACTCAAGGAGATACCACATGCAAATCGCTTTCATCGGCCTGGGCCACATGGGCGGCCCCATGGCCATCAACCTGCACAAGGCCGGCCACGACGTGCGCGCCTTCGACCTCGTCCCCGCCGCCTGCGAGGCCGCCAAGGCGGCCGGCATCGCCATCGCCGCGAGCAGCGAAGCCGCGGTTCAGGGCGCCGAAGTCGTCATCAGCATGTTGCCCGCGAGCCAGCACGTCGAAGGCCTGTACCTGGGCAGGGACGGCGGCGGCGGGCTGCTCTCCCACATCGCCAAGGGCACGCTGGTGATCGACAGCTCGACGATCGCCGCCGCCACCAGCCAGAAGGTCGCCAAGGCGGCCGAGGCCGCGGGCATCGCCTTCATCGACGCGCCGGTCTCCGGCGGCGTGGGCGGGGCGGTGGCCGGCACGCTCACCTTCATGGTCGGCGGCCCCGCCGCCCACCTGGAGCGCGCCCGCCCGGTGCTCGAAAAAATGGGCGCCAACCTCTTCCACGCGGGCGCCGTCGGCGCGGGCCAGACCGCCAAGATCTGCAACAACATGCTGCTCGGCATCCTGATGATCGGCACCAGCGAGGCCATGGCGCTGGGCGTGGCCAACGGCCTGGACCCCAAGGTGCTGGCCGAGATCATGCGCCGCAGCTCGGGCGGCAACTGGGCGCTGGAGAAATACAACCCCTACCCCGGCGTGCACGAGAACGCCCCGGCCAGCAAGGGCTACGCCGGCGGCTTCGGCACCGACCTGATGCTCAAGGATCTGGGCCTGTCGCAGGAAAACGCCACCGCCATGCGCGCCAGCACCCCGCTGGGGGGCCTGGCCCGCGCGCTCTACGCCGCGCACAGCCTGGCCGGGCATGGCGGGGAAGACTTTTCCAGCGTGATCAAGATGCTGCAGAAGAAGGGCTGATTCCCGCTTCCTGCCGCCTGGACAAGGGCGCCGCGGTCATCGGCCGCGGCGCCCTTTTCGCGTTCGGCATGCCGATGGCCGAAATGGCCAATCACCCAGGCGCCACCAGGTAGTCCTCCAGCAGCCGCTGCACGGCATCCGCCTGCAGGGCATCGCGCCGCCGCTTGAGCGGCTCCCGAGCCGGGTGCCGAACCGGATGCGCTTGCGCACGTCCCACAGCAAGTCGATGTCGCGCGTGGCCAAGGCATCTGCGTCCAGGCGTACACCGGCAGCCGCTTCGTAGGCGTACAGCGCATGCGTGCCCACCACACGGAAATGCGGGCTGAGCCGCGTCTCGGCCAGGCGGGCCAGGAGGTTCACCACCAGCGGCTCCACACGCCCCACGCGCAGGGCGCGGTTCAGGCGCCGGTGCTGCTCCAGCGCGGCCTTGAGCCCGGCCATGCGCTCGGCGCTTTCCTGTTTGCGCCGAGTGAAACGATCGTAGATGGCCTGGGTTTCAGGGCTTTCCCGGCCCAGCCCCGTCTGCGCACCGGCAGGCGTGGTGCGCACGAGGTAGCGCGTCTGCGGCGCCGAGGGAGGACCCGCATGCCAGTGCATGCCGCCACGCACCTGGGCAGCTTCCTGCAGAGCCTCTTCCCAAGCTTCGAAGACGGCCACGGCATCGATGTACTGACGGGCGACAGTGGCGTTGACTTCTTGCATTTCGGTGGTTTTCTGCACTTCCTGTTTTTACACCGAAATATGTTTTAACCCAACCTTCCTCCAGAGGGAGAAGGAGCCGGGGAAAAACCCCTTCATCCACGCGCGACGGCACCAAGCGCATCGCACGGGGACTCGTGCAATCAATGACGGGCTTGCAAGGCGTTGATCAATTGCCCGGTGGTCAGCGAGAGCAGCCCATTTTCGCCATACATCCTGGTCACCCTGTCACCCAATTCTTCGTCCTCATACGCTATGGAAACGGCTGCAATGAGGCCCCCAAGCTCCCAGGCGACATCCATTTCTTTTTTTGAATTCGATTGCCGGGATACGGCCTCGTGCAAATTGGTATTCAGATCTACAGGGGCATTATTCAATGCAAGGCTGAGCATCCCCGGCAATTGGGTCCTGGCATTTTCCACCTTCGGATTCCTGGGCCATTTTTCCTCCACCAATACGTGCGTCGCCTGCACCTGTTCGAAGACCTTTCCGCCAACGGACAAGATACCGACCGTCTTATACGCACCAAAAATCGCAATCGCGCCAACCAGGAGGCCCGCCGTCAGGTTGCGCCGGATCACGAAATAAGTAATGACAATGGCCACCACCCAGATCATCATCTTTGGAAAAATCATATATCATTCATTCAAACCGATGCCGCAGGATAATCCAGATCGTATCCCAATCAATCCTCAGGAATCCAGGAAGAATTGGGGTATCATGGCCGCCCAGATCAAACGACCGTGAGGTGTGCGTGACCAAGCCCAACTATTCATTCGAAAAACGTCAGCGCGAACTCGAGAAGAAGAAAAAGAAGGAAGAAAAAAACCAGCGCAAGCTCGCCAAGGGGTCCACGCCCGATGCCTCGGCCGCTGAACCGCCGCAGCAGGCGCCGGCGCCTGGCGATGCCGACGTATCGACGACGGGGCATGCCTGACGATCACACCGCCCGCCCTCTGGATGAGCGTGGGGGAAGGAGCCGCAGCCATCACTCCTAGCACGTGCCGGCGCTCGGGCAGCGGCGCGTCGGTGCTGCGCAGGTGCAGTTGCAGCAGGCGGGCGGCACGCGAAGGCATGGCTCAATCTTCCAGCGCGGGAGGAGCCGCCGCCAGCCCCGCCTCCAGCACCGGCTTGGCCCAGTCGGGCGTGCGCGCCAGCTCGGCCGCATCGTCCGGCGCGGGCCAGACCAGCCGCCCGCCGCGCAGCACCGCCACCGGCAGTGGGTCGGGCACGGCCTCGCCCGGCGCCACGCTGGCGCTGTTGTCGAACAGGCGCACCTCGGCCAGGTGCGGCAGCAGCGCGATCAGGTGGGCGATGGAGGCAGTCCAGCGTTCGCGGATCTTGGCCTCGGGGATGTCGTGGCCCCCGGCGGCCACGCGCTGGCGCACGCGCGCCAGGTGCAGCTCGGGCGTGGCCAGGCCGCAGAACCACACGAGCACGTCGTGGGTGCGGCTCGCCGCGCGCAGGCGCGCCGCCACGCTGGCGCCGCCCAGCGTGGTCTCGAACGCGTGGCTGCGCCCCTGGGCGATGGCTTCGTCGAGCCGCCGCATGCCTTCGTTCCAGGCGGCGGCGTTGGCCTGCGTCTGCTCGCCCACGCCCGCGGCCAGCAGCTCGCGGGCGAAGGTGTCGGGGTTGAACCAGGCCAGGCCCGCACGGGTCAGCAGGTGCCCGCCGATCGAGCTCTTGCCCGCGCCGTTCACACCGGCCAGGACGTAGATGACGGGACGGGGAATTTGAATCAAAAACGGCTGTAGCGCTTGCCAGTCAAGCGTCGACAACTATCAAAAACAAAGCAGACAGCGCGGGCTTTCAGTGCGTCTGCCCGGCCCTGACCTGCCCCGCCAGCGCGGCGGGCTGCGCCAGGACGCCGCGCAGGCGATCGGCCGCGTCCGGCGAGCGCAGGCCGGCCAGGCGTTCGTCGAAGCGCCGGCGCAGCGCCTGCAGGGCGTCTTCCTGCTGCCCCCGGGCGGCCTCGGCGGCCTGCAGCAGGCGCTGGTATTCCTCGGTGGAGAGGATCACCGCCTCGGGCCGGTCATGGTTGGTGACCAGCACCCCGCCCCCCTGCCCCACCACGCGCATCACGCCGCGCCAGCCCAGTTTCTTGACATTCGACGCCGGGGTGCGCGGCAGGGCCGGAAAGGCGGAAGGGTTCAGGGCCAGTGCGGCGGTCATGGGGTATCTCCTGAGAAGGGATAAGGGTAAATATACCTCATGAGGGTATTTTTGCCTTTTTCCAGTCGGCGCGCTGCCCTGGCCAGGTCAGGCCGATGGCGGATGAGGGCGCTGGCCGCGCTCCTGCCGAGGCGGCGGCTGCCTGGCGCCGGGCAAAGGGGGCGGCGGCAGGGTGGCCGCGTCATGCTCGGCGCGGGGCAAGGCGGCCTGCGCGTCGGGCAGGTGCGCGGCCGGCGCGGCGCTGTCGCCCATGCGCAGCGCGGAGGTCAGGTCGCCGAAGGTCTCGCGGCGCCAGTCGCTGATCTGGGGCTCGCGCACGCCGGTGAAGGCTTCGAGAAAGCGCAGCGCCGAGGTGTGGTCGAACGGTTCGCTGCAGACCCAGCCGCCCGCTGTCCACGGCGAGACGATGATGCAGGGCACCCGAAAGCCCGCGCCGATCGGCACGCCACCGACGAATTCCCGCGCGGTGCCCGGGGGCGGCACGGGCGGCGGCACGTGGTCGAACAGGCCGTCGTTTTCGTCATAGGCGAGGATGATGATCGTCTTGGCCCAGACCGCCGGGTTGGAGGCCACGGCCTCGATCTTGCGGGCCACGAAGGCGGCGCCCGCGGCGGGCAGATGGTCCGGGTGCTCGGATTCGCGGCTGGTCGGGATGATCCAGGAGACGGCGGGCAGCCGGTCGTGGCGCGCATCCTCCTCGAACGCATCGGCGGCCCCGCGCACCATGCCGCGCTCATGCAGCGGCGAGCCGGGCAGCGCCTGCTGGAATGCGGCAAAGCGCTCCAGCACGTTGCAGCCGTAGTTGTCGCGCTGCTGATAGACCTTCCACGACACGCCGGCCGCCTGCAGCCGCTCGGCATACGTCGTCCAGCGGCAGCCGCCGCGCGGCGCCACGTTGCGTATGAGGGGGCCGCCGCCCGCGCCCTCCGGGTCGATGGTGCCGGTCATCCACATCATGCGGTTGGGCCAGGTGGGGCCGAGCACCGAGCTGTGGTAGGCGTCGCAGACGGTGAAGGCCTCGGCCAGCGCGAACTGAAACGGGATGTCGGCGCGCGTGTAGTGCCCCATCACGAACGGCGCGGTGTGCCGGTTCACCCGGCGGTGCGCGGCGATCCAGCGGTCCAGCCGCCCGCCGTTCCACGCCTCGTGCTGCACCGGCCAGGAGTGGCTGGTCGAGGGGATCTTCTGCGCGTTGCTGGTGCGCGTATCGAGGTGAAACGGCAGCAGATAACCGTCGGGGTGCTCCGGGTCGGGCTGGTGGAACACGCTGCGGCCATCGGCCAGCGTGAGCGCCCGCGGATCATCGAAGCCGCGCACGCCCGCCATCGTGCCGAAGTAGTGGTCGAACGAGCGGTTCTCCTGCAGCATCAGCACGACGTGCTTGATGTCGCGCAGCGACGCAAGCGGCCGGGTCTTTTGCACCAGCACCCGCTGCACGTGCGGCGGCATTTGCGCGCAGGCGGAAAGCAGCGATGCGCCGGCCGCGGCGCCCAGCAGGCGGCGGCGCGTCGGGCCCGTGCCGGTCGAAGGGGAGGAAGCCATGCCTATCCTGGTCGCGCGCAAAGCGGCGCCGCGCCATCGTAGCCCAGTTGGCGGCGCGCAGCTTCTACACTTCGCTCCCATGAGATTTCCCGCCCCGCCCCACCGCACGCGCCTGGCCCGCCTGGCCCTCGTCTGCGCGGCGCTGCTGCCCCTGGGCGCATCCGGCCAGGCGCCGCCGGGCGTGCCCCTGAGCTACGAGCAATCGGCGCTGATGCTCGGCGAGCGCTCGGACGCGCTCACCGGCGCCAGCCGCAGCGTGCAGGCCGCGCGCCAACAGGCGGAGGCGCTCAAGGCGCTGGCGATGCCGCGCGTCAACCTCGACGTGCAGGCGCTGCGCTACCAGAAGACGGTGACCGTCTCGCTCGACGACCTGCGCGCGCGGGCGCAGGGGGCGGCCGGCGATGTGCTCGGCGGCATCGCCGGGCAAGGCATCCCCGGCGTGGACAGCGGCGCGGTGGGCCAGGTCATCGACCGCGTGCAGGCCGCCCTGCCCACGATGTTCCGGCCGATCCCGGACGAGATCAGCGCCAGCGCGCGCCAGAGCCTGCTGCACCCCACGCTCTCCGCCATCGTGCCGCTGTACACCGGCGGCGCCATCACGGCCGCGCAGGCGGCGGGGCGCTCGGGCGTGGACGCGGCCGAGGCCGCGGGCGATGGCGTGCGCGAGGCGCAGCGCTTCGCGCTGGCCCGGGCCTATTTCGCGCAGGTGCTGGCCGAGCAGGTGCTGGCCGTCTCGCGCGAGACGCTGGCCGGCTTTGAAACCCACCTGGCCGATGCGCGCAAGATGCAGGCCCAGGGGCAGCTCAGCCAGGCGCGCGTGCTGCAGGTGGTGGTGGCGCGCGACAGCGCCGAGCGCGCCGTACAGCGCGCCCAGGGCGAATACGCGGCGGCCGTGCAGACCCTGCAGCAGCTGCTGCGCAGCGAGCAGCCCGTGGCGCCGACCAACACGCTCTTCGTGCTGAGCGCGCCGCTGGCGCCAGTGCAGACCTTCCTCGGCGCGGCCGAGAGCGCCCATCCCGCGCTGCGCCAGGCCCGGGCCACGCAGGAGACGGCGCGCCACGGCACCGAACTGGCCGCGGCCGCCAAGAGCCCCACGGTCTACGCCTTCGGCAGCATCAACCTCAACCGCCGCCACGAGCTGCTGACCGAGCCGGACTGGATCGTCGGCATCGGCATGCGCTACACGCTCTGGCCCCAGGTGGACCGCGCGGGCAGCGAGGCGGCGGCGCAGGCCAGGCAGGAGGCCGCCGAGGCCGCCACGCGCGAGGTCTGGACGCAGATCCAGACCGGCATCCACCAGAGCTGGCAGATGACCGAGGCCGCGCGGCGCGAGTACCTCTCGCTCGCCTCCAGCATCGCCGCGGCCCGCGAGTCGCTGCGCGTACAGGAGCTGTCGTTCCGCGAAGGCGTGGGCACGATGAGCGAGCTGATCGACGCGCAGAATGCCCTGGCCCAGGCGCGCACGCAGCGCGCGAGCAGCGCCTATAAATACGATCTGTCGCTCGCCTCGCTGCTGCTCGCCAGCGGCCAGGGCGAGCAGTTCCAGGACTACCTGCTGCGTGCCGACGAGCACGTCACCCACCCATGAGCGAGAGCCCCCTGCCCCCCGCGTCGCGGCGCATCCTGCGCGCCGTCGCGGCGTTTTTCGTCCTGTTCGCCTTTCTCGCCTTCATCGCCTGGGGCCTGAAGCAGGCCCTGCGGCCGGTGCCCCAGCAGATCCAGGGCATGGTCGATACCAGCCAGATCAACGCCGCCACGCGCATGCCCGCGCGGGTGCTGCAGGTGCTGGTGCACGAGGGCGAGCCGGTGGAGGCCGGCCAGCTGCTGGCGCGGCTGGTGAACCCGGAAATCAGCGCGCAGGAAGACCAGGCGCTGGCGTCGCTCGGAAGCGCGCAGGCGCTGCAGGAACGCACCAACGCCGGTGCCCGCCGCCAGGACATCGCCTCGCTCCAGGCCACCTGGCAGAGCGCGCAGGCGCGGGCCGACCTGGCCGCCGTCACGGCCAAGCGCATGCAGAACCTGTATGCCGAGCAGGTCATCTCCGAGCAGCGGCGCGACGACGCCGTGGCCGCCCGCAAGGCCAGCGAGGAAGCCGCGCGCGCGGCGCACCAGCAATACCTGAAGGCGCTGGAAGGCACGCGCGAGGAAGACCGCAAGGTGGCCGCGAGCGAGGTGGCCGGCGCGCAGGCGCGCGTGCGCGGCGCCCGCTCCATCAGCGCCGAGCTGCAGCTGCTCGCGCCCGCCAGGGGCGAGGTGGACAAGGTCTTCGCCCACCCCGGCGAGATCGTGCTGCCGGGCGTGCCCGCGATCACGCTGGTGGACCTTTCCAAACTCTGGGTGGCCTTCAACGTGCGCGAAGACCAGTACGGCGGCATCGCGCCGGGCAAGCAGCTGCAGGGCAGCATCCCGGCGCTCGGGCTCGACAAGGTGGCCTTCCGGGTCAGCCACATCCGGCCGCAGGGCGACTTCGCCACCTGGCGCGCCACGCGCCAGTCCAGCGGCTACGACGTCAAGAGCTTCGAGGTGCGCGCGGTGCCGGTGCAGCCCATCGAAGGGCTGCGCCCCGGCATGAGCGTGCTGTTCGCGTGGCCGCAAGACTGAGCTTCCTCGGCGCGGCGGCCGCCTCGCTCAGGCGCGAGCTGGCGCTGCTGGCCCGCAGCCGCTGGGACCTGTTCCTGCTGATCGGCCTGCCGCTGATCGCGGTGCTCACGCTCGCGCTGATGTTTCGCCCCGGCACCTTCAACCAGGTGCCGATCGCGGTGGTCGATGCGGACCACTCGGCCCTGAGCCGCGCCATCGTGCGCGCGCTGCAGGCCACGCCCAAGCTGCGCATCGCGGCCAGCCCGGCGGGCCTGCCCGACGCGATGGCGCTGATGCGCGCGGACGCCGCCTACGCCGTGGTCTACCTGCCGCCGGGGCTCGAAGAACACCACGCGCGCCTTCAGGGCGACGCCGTGCCCGTCTACTTCAACGCGGCCTTCCAGACCGTGGCCTCGCAGGCGGCGGATGCGGCGCAGGCGGCGGTGCAGCACGCCCTGGCCAACCCCGAGCTGCAGGCCCTGGTCCACCTGTCGGGCCTGCAGCCGCCCAGGGTGCAGGTGAACATCGTCGGCAACCCGCAGGCGAGCTTCGAGCTGTTCCTGCAAACCCTGGCCACGCCGCTGGTGCTGGCGATGCTGCTGGGCTGCGCCGCGGTGTATGCCGTGGGCCGCGAATGGGCGGACGGCACGCTCACCGACTGGCTGCAGGCCTGCGGCGGGCACTGCCTGGCGGCGCTGCTGGGCAAGCTCCTGCCCTATGTCGCCGTGTTCTGGCTCTGGTGCGTGGCGTTCACGCTGTACCTGGCCGGCGCGCGCGGCTGGCGGGTGGCGGGCTCGCTCCCCTATCTGTTGCTGGTGCAGTTCGTCTTCTACGCCGGCGTGGGCGCGCTCTCGGCGGCGCTGATCGCGCTGCTGCGCGACCTGGACACCGCCCTGTCCGTCTCCGCGTTCTACCTCGGCTCGGGCCTGTCGTTCGCCGGGGCCACGCTCACGCTCAACGGCACCTCGCTGTTCGTGCGCGCATGGTCGGCCATCCTGCCCAGCACCAGCTACGTGCAGATCCAGGAGCAGCAGTGGGTGATGGGCGCGCCGCTGGCCAGCAGCGCGGCGCCGCTGGCCATCCTGCTGGCCTTCGTCGTCATGCCGCTGGCGGCGGCGGTCTGGGGCCTCAGGCGCCTGGCGCCATCGGGCGCACGCGCGCCCACGCTCCACGCGCCGCCCACGCCCGGGCACTGGCTGGGCAGCCTGCTGCGCACGCTGCACACCGTGGCCGTGAACCGCCCCATCCTGCTCACGGCCGTGGCCGCCGTGGTGCTCTACGGGTTCTACTACCCCTCGGCCTATTCGATCCAGACGGTGGTGAAGATCCCCGTGGCCGTCGTCGATCTCGACCGCTCGCCGCTCAGCCGCAGCCTGCTGCGCCACCTGGACGCCACGCGCGTGGTGCACATCGACGCGCAGACGGACTCCATCGCCGCCGCGCAGGAACTGCTGCGGGCCGACGCGGTGGACGGCGTGATCGTGATCGCCAACCACCTGCAGGCGAGCGTGCTCAAGGGCCGGCCGGGGGGCGTGAGCGTCTACCTCAAGGGCGCCTACCTGGTGCGCGCGCGCACCATCGGCGAGGCGCTGCGCGGCGCCATCGGCGGCTCGATGCAGGAGATCATCGAGCCGATCGCCGCCATCGCGCACGCCGGGCACGTCGCCGTGCAGCAGCGCCCGCTCTACAACACGGACAACGGCTACGGCAGCTACGTGGTGCCGGGCGTGGCCTCCGTCATCCTGCAGGCCACGCTGCTTTTCGGCGTGGCGATGTTCATGGGCCTCAAGCGCGAGAGCGGCCCCTGGCACATGACGCACCGCGGCTTTCTCGGCACCTGGAGCGCGTTCACGCTGCTGGGCAGCCTGATGTGCTGGTTCTTCTTCGGCTTCGTCTTCTGGCTGCAGGACTACCCGCGCGGCGGCAATCTCCCGGGCCTGCTGCTGTGCGCGCCGCTGTTCGCGGCGAGCGTCTCGGCGCTGGGGCTGCTCGTGGGCTCGCTCTTCGAGCGGCACGAGCGCAGCATGCAGATCCTGGCGGGCACCTCGATTCCCGTGTTCCTGCTCTCGGGGCTCTCGTGGCCCTTCCTCGCCATGCCCGCCCTGATGGTGGCGTTGGCCAGACTCATCCCCTCGACCACGGCCGTGCTGATGTTCGTGCAGCTCAACGGCATGGGCGCGTCGCTGCGCGAGATCGCGCCCAAGGCGCTGACGCTGGCGCTGCTGGCCCTGCTCTACGGCGGCGCGGCCTGGCTGCGCCTGACCCGCGTGCCGGCCACGCCAGCAACCGCACCCGCCTGACGACTTTAGCGCCTGTTCATAGGCTCTTGGCGCGCCAGCGGGCGCGAACGGGCATGGACTGCTAAGCTCACCGGCCTTGCTATCCGAAGTCTCACGAGGGCGACCGCATGACCCGTTTGAACGAAACGCACGATCCGCAGCTGCGCAGCTGGGTGGCCTCCGCGCACGCCGCGGGCACGGATTTTCCAATCCAGAACCTGCCGTTCGCGGTGTTCCGCCGCCGCGGCAGCAGCGAGCCGCTGCGCGGCGGCGTGGCGATCGGCGAGCAGATCATCGACCTGGCCGAGCTGGCCCAGGCCAAACCCTTCAGCGGCCACGCCGCCGAGGCCCTGGCCGCGGGCGCGCAAGGCACGCTCAACGCGCTGATGGCGCTGGGCTCGGCGCACTGGAGCGCGCTGCGCCTGGCGCTCTCGCGCGCGCTGCGCGAAGGTGCGCACGAGCAGGCCGCGCTGCAGATCTGCCTGGTGCCGCAGGCGCAGGTGGAATACGCCGTGCCCGCGCGCATCGGCGACTACACCGACTTCTACACCTCCATCTACCACGCGACCAACGTCGGGCGCCTCTTCCGGCCCGACAACCCCCTGATGCCCAACTACAAGTGGGTCCCCATCGGCTACCACGGGCGCGCCTCCAGCGTGGTGGTCTCGGGCGAGAACTTCGCCCGGCCCTGCGGGCAGCTCAAGGCGCCCGAGAGCGACGCGCCGGTGCTGGGCGCGAGCCGGCGCCTGGATATCGAGCTGGAGCTGGGCGTCTTCCTCGGCCAGTCCAACGCGCTGGGCGAGCCCGTGCCCATCGCTGAGGCGGAAGAGCACGTCTTCGGCATCTGCCTGCTCAACGACTGGTCGGCGCGCGACATCCAGGCCTGGGAATACCAGCCGCTCGGCCCCTTCCTGTCCAAGAACTTCTGCACCACGGTCTCGCCCTGGGTGGTGACGCTGGAGGCGCTCGCCCCCTACCGCACCGCGCCCGAGCGCCCAGTGGGCGACCCGGCGCCCCTGCCCTACCTGGACAGCGAGCACAACCGCGCGGCCGGCGCGCTGGACATCCGGCTCACGGTGGGCCTGCAGACCCCGGCCATGCGCGCCCGGGACCCCCGGGCCGAAGCCACAATCTGCACCACCAGCTACCGCCACGCCTACTGGACGCTGGCGCAGATGGTGGCGCACCACAGCGTCAATGGCTGCAACCTGCAGCCGGGCGACCTGCTGGGCACCGGCACGCTCTCCGGCCCCACGCTGGAGCAGGCCGGCGCGCTGCTGGAGCTGACCGCGGGCGGCAAGAACCCGATCCGGCTGCCGGGCGGCGAGGAGCGCACCTTCCTGCAGGACGGCGACGCCGTGGTGCTGCGCGGCTGGTGCGAGAAGGCGGGCCATGCGCGCATCGGCTTCGGCGAATGCCGCGGCCAGGTGCTGCCGGCGCGCGCGCTTTGAAGGGCGATGCGATGAAGCTCTACAACTACTGGCGCAGCGGCACCTCGCACCGCACGCGCATCGCGCTGGAACTCAAGGGCCTGCGTACCGAGTACGTGGCGGTGGACCTGCTGCACGAGGAGCACCTGCGCGGCGGCTTCCACGAGGTCAACCCGCAGGCGCTGGTGCCCGCGCTGGTGCTGGACGACGGCGCGGTGCTCACGCAGTCGCCCGCCATCATCGAGTGGCTGGAGGAAACCCACCCCACGCCGCCGCTGCTGCCCGCCGACCCCCAGGCCCGCGCCCACGTGCGGGCGCTGGCGGCCATCGTCGGCTGCGACATCCACCCGCTCAACAACCGGCGCGTCCTGCAGTACCTGCAGCACCAGTTCGCCGCGGACCGCGCCGCCATCGACCGCTGGTGCGGCGAATGGATCAGCGCCGGCTTCGACGCCTACGAGAAGCTGCTCGCGGCCGACACCGCGCGCGGCAATTTCAGCTGGGGCGCCCGCCCCTCGGCGGCCGACTGCTACCTGATCCCGCAAGTGGCCAGCGCCCGGCGCTTTCACGTGGACATGCGCCGCTGGCCGCTGATCAGCGCGGTGGATGCGGCCTGCGCCGAGCTGCCGGCCTTCCAGCGCGCCGCGCCAGGCCAGCAGCCCGACGCTCCCCAGGGCTGAACCGCCCGGGCGGCCTGAGACAATCGCCGCATGGCCGATCCCGCTCCCACCACCGCCATCCTGCTGTGCAACCTCGGCACGCCCGAGGCGCCCACCACGCCCGCGCTGCGCCGCTATCTCGCCGAGTTCCTGAGCGACCGGCGCGTGGTCGAAATCCCGCGCGCGCTGTGGTGGCCCATCCTGCACGGCGTCATCTTGCGCACACGCCCGGCCAAGTCGGCGGCCAAGTACCGCACGATCTGGACCGAGGAAGGCTCGCCGCTGCTCGTCTGGACGCAGAAACAGGCGCTGATGCTGCGCGGCTGGCTCGGGCAGACGGGTCTGGCGGTGCCGGTGCTGCCCGCGATGCGCTATGGCGCACCGTCGATCGACGCGCAACTGCAGGCGCTGGCCGACCAGGGCGTGCAGCGCATTCTGGTGCTGCCGCTGTACCCGCAGTATTCCTCGACCACGGTGGCCAGCGTGATCGACGCCGTGAACGCCTGGGTCGGGCGCACGCGCGCGCTGCCCGAGCTGCGCTTCGTCAACGGCTATCACGATCACCCCGGCTACATCGCCGCGCTGGCGCAGAGCGTGCGCCGGCACTGGCAACGCGAGGGCGGGCGCGCCGACAAGCTCATCGTGAGTTTTCACGGCATTCCCGAGCGCAACGTGCGCCTGGGCGACCCCTACGCCGAGCAATGCCGGACCACCACCGAGCTGCTGGCGCGGGCGCTGGAGCTCGGGCCCGACCAATACCAGCTCACCTTCCAGTCGCGCTTTGGCCCCGCCCAATGGCTGCAGCCCTACACCGAACCCACCGTCGTCGCGCTCGCCAAGGCGGGAACGCGCAGCGTGGACGTGATCTGCCCGGGCTTCGCCAGCGACTGCCTGGAGACGCTGCAGGAAATCAACCAGGAGGTGCGCGAAGCCTTCATGCACGCCGGCGGCCAGAGCTTTCGCTACATCCCCTGCCTGAACGACGACCACGCCTGGATCACCGCGCTCTCGCACCTCGCCGAGCAGCACCTGAGCGGCTGGCCGGTCGATCAAATTTCAGGTCAAAACAGGCTCTAACCCTTGCTGCACAAACGCGAGCAGCTATTTTTATAGAAGCATCATGGCCGCCCCACCCGAAGCGATGCGCCTGGACAAATGGCTGTGGTGCGCGCGCCTGTACAAGACGCGCAGCCTGGCGGTGCAGGAGATCGACAAGGGCCGCGTGCGGGTGAACGGCGCCGCCGCCAAGCCCGCGCGCGAGATCCACGCGGGCGACACCCTCGCGCTGGTACAGGGCGGCGGCGTGGCGCGCACCCTCGTCGTGCGCGCGCTGAGCACGATGCGCGGCCCCGCGCCCGTGGCCCAGCTGCTGTACGAGGAAACCGCCGAGAGCCTGCTCGCGCGCACCCGCGCCGCCGAGGCGCGGCGCCTGGCGCCAGAGCCGGCCGATGCGCTGCGCCAGGGGCGCCCCACCAAGCGCGACCGACGCACGCTGGACGAGGCCCGCCAGCGCGGCTGGGGCGACCGCTGGAGCGCGTCGGTGGACGACGAATGAGCGCGGCGGCGAAGCCGGCCAGCCGGAATTATTCCATTTCCAGATCGATCGAGCACGCGAAGGCGAAACGCAGACAGTGCTGTAGCACGGCAAGCGAAGCCGACAAAGTGATCGGTTGATCTGGAAATGGAATTACTTGTAGAAACCGCAGGAAATCACCAGGCCATCCATGCCGACGGCCTGGACATAGGCCGACTTGGTCATGGTCTCGCCGGTCAAGGGGTGGTTCCACTTGTAGTCCACCCAGCCGCTGCCCTGCGTTTCGCCGATGCGCATGATGTCGCGCACGAAGTAAAAGCCTTCGACATCCTTGACCTGCATGCCGTCGACCCCGATCACGCGCAGGTTGCCGCCGTTGGCGATGATCACGCCCTTGGCGTCGCACATGCCCAGGTAGAGGTCGCGATCGACGAACAGGCCCTGCGGATCGCTGATGGCCTGCTTGCCGCGCTCCACGCCGTTTTCGCGCACGTAGGCGGCCCCCGCCTCGGCCATCGCGCGGGCCTGCTCGGCGTTGCCGTATTCGCGCGCGCCCAGATGCCAGCCCTCCACCGCCTCCAGCAGATGCCGCGCCTGGCCTTGCAGGGTGCCCGCGGTCTGCGTCGCCACCTCCACCAGGCTGGCGTTGCGCTGCGTCGTCTCGTCCAGGTGGTTGATGGCGCGGCTCACTTCCTCCAGGCCCGCGCTTTGTTCCTCGCTGGCGGCGACGATCCTGCCCATGAGCTGGGCCACCTCCTGCACGTGGCCCACCATGCCATGGATGGACTGGCCCGTGTGGTCGGCCTGGCTGTAGCCGGCCTCCACGCGCTCCACCGAGGTGTCGATCAACTGGCGGATCTCCCGCGCGGCGCCGCCCGCGCGCTGCGCCAGGGTGCGCACTTCGCCCGCCACCACGGCGAACCCGCGGCCATGCTCGCCCGCGCGGGCCGCCTCCACCGCCGCGTTGAGCGCCAGGATGTTGGTCTGGAAGGCGATGCCGTCGATCACCCCGGTGATGTCGGCGATGCGCCGCGAGCTTTCGCGGATCGCGGTCATGGAGCGCACCACCTCGCCCACCTCCCGTCCGCCGCGCTCGGCCGCCTGCGCCGCCTGCGTGACCAGGGCGTGCGCCGTCTTGGCGTTGTCCGCGTTCTCGCGCACCGTGGTCGTGAGCTGCTCCAGCGAGGCCGCCGTCTGCTGCAGGGCGCTGGCCTGCGATTCCGTGCGCTGCGACAGCGCGGCGTTGTCGGCCGCGACGATGCCCGCCGCCGAACCGATGGCCGTGGTGCCCACGCGCACCTTCACGATGATGCCGAACACCTTCTCGCCCACCGCCGACAAGGCCGCCTGCAGGCGCCCCGCGCCGCCGTGCGCGGTGACGGGCAGGGGCTGGCCAAGCTCGGCCCGCGCGAGCGTGGCGATCGTCTGCTCCAGCGCGCGCAGGGCCCGCGCGTGGCGGCGCACCGCCCACGCCGCGGCGGCCATGCTCGCGGCGGCCAGCCCCGCGCCCGCCGCGCCCTATGCCGCGGAGTTGAACGCCCCCGACAGCCAGGCGGCGGACAGCGCCAGCAAGGCCAGGCCGGGCAGCGCCGAGGCCACGCCCAGGCGCCAGCCCAGCCCCCTGAAGAGGGCCGATCCGGGCTCAATGTCTCGCATGCTCTCGCGCCCGAACCGGCTGGGTCAGGAACTGCTGCACCCACCGGTACTGCTCGGGGACGTTGAGCGCCGGCGCGTGGCCGCACTCCGGCACCTCGATCACCTGCAGCAGGCCGCGCGCGCCCGGGCCGCATTGCTTCATCCGCGCGATGGTCTCGGGCAGCACCAGATCGGAATCGACGCCGTGCAGGCACAGCACGGGGATATCGAGCCCCTCGTACACCGCCCACTGGTCGTAGTCGCGCGGGTGCACGATGAACTGGCGCACCATCGCCGGGTCGTAGTGCACCGTCACGCGGCCGTCGGGCAGGCGCCGCGTGCTGGTTTCGGCCATGCGGCGCCACTGCGCATCCGACAGCCAGCCATAGGGGGTGTACACCTGCCGGAGGAAGGCCTCCAGCTCGGTCACGGTATCGAAGGCCGGGGGCTGGCCCGCGTAGGCCTTGATGCGTTCGATGGCGGCCGCGGCAAGCTCGGGCGCATTGTCGTTGAGCACCAGGTGCGTGATGCGCCCCGCCAGGCGCCCGCCCGCCCCCGCCATGCCGATGGCGCCGCCCATCGAGGTGCCAACCCAGCGCACCTGCTTGAGGCCGAGCTGGTCGAGCAGATCCTCGGCCAGGCGTGTGTAGAACGCCAGGCAGTATTCCTCGTCCGGCGCGCGGCTCCACTGGCTCAGGCCGCGGCCCAGCGTATCGGGGCAGATCACGCGAAAGCCGCGTTTGGCCAGGTGCCCGGCCAGGTCGTCCATGTCGCGCCCGGTGCGCGCCAGGCCGTGCCAGGCCACCACCACCGGTGCGTCCGGGTCGCCCCAATCCATCAGGTGCAGCTCATAGCCGACGCAGCGCAGATAGCGTGAGACAGGAATCATCGGGATGCTTTCGATTTTTCAGGCGCGGCGCGAGCGTTGGGCCCGCGCCGCAGGGTGGTGCAAGGCACCGGGTTCAGTCGGGGATGGCGATGGTTCCGGCGCCGACGGTGATCGCGTCCGCCGCGGCCGGCGTGGCCGCGATCGCGGGCAGATTGGCCGCGCCGATCGCGGGGGCGCTGCCCGGCACGCCGCCGCGCGGCACGGTGCGCACCACCTGGCTGGCGGGCAGGGGCTGGCCCGACGCGAGGTTGGCGTACACCGCGTCCAGCGCCCGCACCAGGTAGACATGCAGCGGCACGAAGCGGCTGTCATAGCCCGGCAGGATGGTGGGCAGGCCGATGAAGCTGTCGAAATGCTGCGCGTTGGTCACTTCCATGTAGCGCAGGTTGCTCGCCTTGCCCTCCACCCTGGCGTTGAGCGCGACGTAGGGGCGCGAGGTGTGGTTGACCGGCAGCAAGGCATCGGAGCGGCCATGCACGATGATCGCGGGCTTGCCATGCAGGTTGCCGTTCCTCTGCGTCTCCTGCATGCCGGCCTGCAGGGCCTTGGCGGCGGTGCTGGTGCCGGTCACCAGCTCGCGCAGGCACAGCGCGCCCTCCAGGTTCCAGTCGAAGCTGCCGTTGGAGGACATCGAGAGGAAGTCGCGCGCCGGGCCGAGCTTGCCGTTGTTGTTCACCAGGTTGATGCCCCCCGAAGGCGGCACGCCGTTGCCCGTGGCGAACATGCCGGCGAGCGCCACCGGCGCCAGCGCGTTCACGCCGCCGGTGGCCGCGGTGGAGGCGTAGCTGAAGCCGCACAGCTTGTCCTTGACGCTGGCGCGCGCCAGGGCATTGGCGAAGGTCACGGCCACCGCGGGCGCCACCTCGAAGGCCGCGAGCGAGGCGTGCAGCACGCTCGCCTCGGGCGTCCAGCCGTAGTCGCGCAGCTTCTGCTGCGCCTCCTCGGCCTGGGCGGCGGTGGTGCTGGCCGTGAGCAGACCGGCCGCCTTGAGCGAGGCGCAGCGGTTGGGCGCGATCGGCAACGCGGCGGTGGCGAACCCCGCGGCGAAGCCAGCGGCAAAGGGCGCATCGGCCTCGGACGGCGCCAGCGCCGCGCAGGGCTGGTACAGGTTGGCCACGGTGGTGAAGTCGATCAGGTTCTTGCCGGTGACGCCGACCGTGGCGCCGCCGCGCTGCACCGTCACGCCGGCATTGGGCGGCATCTCGATGGCCGGCTCGGACACCGCCACGCCGCCGATCAGCCCCTGCGTGTCCAGCTCGGCCGCGGCGATCGCCGCGCCGCCGCCATTGGAGATGCTGGACGCGATGGTGATGGTGTTGGCCGGGGTGAGCGTCTTCACGTGCCGGCCCTCCACCACCTTGCCGTAGCGCTCGTTGAGCACCCAGTAGGCGAACTCCACCGCGCGCAGCGTGCTCCTGCCCCAGTCCTTTTCCGGGTTCTGCTGTGAATGCGCGTGCTTGAAGGCGAAGCGGTTGGGCGTGGCGGCGTTGAACGCGGCCAGGTCGGCGGCCGACAGCCCGGCATTGAAGGCCGCGCTCTTGCCCGCGGCCGCGGCCGAGGTGCGCGTGCCGTCGATCAGCGGCACGGTATCGTTTTGCAGATCGTGCGGCGCGCCGCCCGTGCCCTTGTCGGTGTAGGCCACGGCGCAGCCCTTCTTCAGGCCCCACTCGCCCGTGGTGATGGCGCCGTACACGCCGCGCGAACCGGAGGCGGTGGCGGTGACGATGCAGGCCCTGGCCGGATCGAAGCTGTCCGGCACCTGCACCATCAGCGTGACGTTCTGGCGCCCGCTGCCGTCGTCGGCGAAGGCGATGGCCTCGGTGCCGGGAATCAGCCCCTCGCCGCTGGTGACCTTGCCCTGCGCATCGACGTTGGGGCCATACAAGCTGCCATAGCCGCCCGCGGCCGTCATGTCCAGCATGGCGCGGTAGTTGGTGTGGATGGCGCTGCGGCGCAGCTCGGCCGCCGTGGGGTGCAGCGGATCGGCATATGCCGGCGGCAGCGGCGCGGCCAGGCCCGTCTTGCCCAGGCCCGCCGTGAGCAGGTCGTCATGCACGCCGTCGTAGGCGGCCGAGTGCACCTCGCCCAGCCAGACGGGCCGGACGTTCCAATCGGGGTCATCGCCGCCGCCGCAGGCGGTGAGCACGGCCACGGCCACGGCGGCAGGCGCCGCCAGTCGAATCACGTTCTTCATGGGTCTTGTCTCCGGTGTTGGAATGGGGGGTGGTGGGAAATGACTCACGGGGAACCAGGCGGGCGGCGCAGGCGCGCCGCGCGCAGCCTGCCCACCACGCCGGTGGGGAAGTAATAGACCGAGAGCACGAACAGCAGGCCGAGCCAGAGCAGCCAGCGGTCGGGCGAGAGCAGCGCGGCGAGCCAGGGCAGGCCGCTCACGGCCTCGTTGCCCAGGCGCAGCAGATCCTGCAGGTAGCTTTGCGCCACCATGAACAGCACCGCGCCGATGGCCGATCCGTAGATCGTCCCCATGCCGCCGATCACGACGATCAGCAGCACGTCCATCATGATTTCAAAGCTGAGGGAGGTATCGGGCCCGTTGTAGCGCAGCCAGAGCGCGAGCATGCAGCCGGCGAGCGTCGCGAACAGCGCCGAGATCACGCTGGAGAGCGTGCGGTAGACCACCACGCGGTAGCCGATGGCCTCGGCGCGGAACTCGTTCTCGCGGATCGCCTGCAGCACGCGTCCGAAGGGCGAATTGACCACGCGCAGCATCGCCAAAATCAGCACCACCGCGCACACGAAGAGCAGGTAGTAGCAGATCAGCTTGCCGTCGATGTCCACGCCGAGGAAGGGGTTGTCGAAGGGCTCGAAGCTCGGCGAGAGCACCTCGGGAATCTTGAACGTGAGGCCATCCTCGCCGCCGGTGAAGTCCGACAGCTGCGAGGCCAGCGTCTGGAACGCCGCCGCCACGGCGAGCGTGATCATCGCGAAGAAGATCGCCCGCACGCGCAGCGAGAACAGCCCGATCACGAGCGAGAACACCAGCGACACCGCCAGCGCCCCCGCCACGCCCACGGCCAGCGCCCCCCAGGTCGGCCCCATGCGCGTGGTGGCGATCGCGATGCCGTAGGCGCCGATGCCGAAGAACATGGTGTGCGCGAAACTCACGATGCCGGTGTAGCCCAGCAGCAGGTCGAAACTCGCCACCAGCACGGCGAAGACCAGCACCTTGGCGGCCACGTTCAGGGCCTTGACGCCCGGAAAGACGAAGGGCGCGAACAGGCAGCCCAGCAGCACCGCGACCAGCACCACGGCCAGCACGCGGCTGCGCGGCAGATCGTTGGAAAGGAGGCGTTTGAACATGGCGTCGTCCTTTCAGCGGTTGGTGACCGGAAACACGCCGCTCGGGCGCCACAGCAGGATGGCGACCATCAAGGCGATGTTGGAAAAGAGCGCCACCTTGGGCAGCAGGAAGCCGGTGTAGTTGGCCATCAGCCCCACCAGCAGCGAGCCGATCAGCGCGCCGCCCGTGCTGCCCAGCCCGCCGATGATGATGACGATGAAGATCAGGATGTTGACCTGCCCGCCCATCTGCGGCACCACGCTTTGCTGGTACAGCCCCCACATCACCCCGCCCAGGCCCGCCAGCGCGCTGCCCGCCACGAACACGCCCACGAACAGGCGCCGGATGCGGTAGCCCAGGCTCTCCACCATCTCGCGGTCCTGCACGCCGGCGCGGATCAAGAGGCCCACCTTGGTGCGCGCCAGCACCCACACCAGCACCACGAAAATGACCAGCCCCACGACCATCGCGATCAGGCGGTATTTCTCGATCGCCGCGTCGCCCAGCAGGATCGAGCCGCGCATCGCCACCGGCAGGGGCAGCGGGATCTGCTGCGGCCCCCAGATCACCTTGATCAGCTCCTCGCCGATGATCATCCCGCCCATGGTGATGAGGATCTGCTTGAGGTGGCTGCCATAGACCGGGCGCACCAGGAAGCGCTCGAACGCCACGCCGACCGCGCCGGCCACCAGCATGGCCGCCACCATGGCGGGCAGCACGGCCACCAGGTTGCGCCAGAGCTCGCCCGAGCCGGTCCAGTCGCTCATCAGGCCGAGCACGCTGCTGGCCACGAAGGCGCCCAGCGCGATGAACACGCCGTGGCCGAAGTTGAGCACGTCCATCAGGCCGAAAATCAGCGTCAGGCCCGAGGCGATGATGAAGACGATCATGCCCATGGCCAGGCCCGCCACGGTCAGCGTGAGCCAGGTCGAGGGCGAGCCGATCAGCGGCAGGACGGCCAGCGCCAGCAGCGGGACCAGCACCAGGGGCTTCCAGTCCAGGGTACGCAGGTTCATGCGGCGACTCCGATATTCATAGCTGCTCGCGCTTGGCTGGCAAGCGCTAGAGGCATTTTTCTCTTGAACTTCATAGCGAGAGCCCCAACAGCGATTGCTGCAAGGCCTCGTCCTGCGCGAGCTGCGCCATGGAGCCCGCATGCACCACGCGGCCGTTGTCCATCACGGCCACGCCGTCGCCCAGGCGCTGGGCGAACTGGATGTTCTGCTCCACCAGCAGGATGGTCACGCCGCTCTTCTTGAGCTGGCCGAAGGCCGCGATCATGTTGTTGATGATCGCGGGCGCCAGGCCCTTGCTCGGCTCGTCGATGATCAAGAGGTCGCGCGGCTCCACGATGGCGCGGGCCACCGCCACCATCTGCTTCTGCCCGCCCGAGAGCTTGCCCGCCGGGTAGTTCCAGAACCGCTCCACCGCCGGGAACATGCCGAAGATCCAGTCCAGGCGCGCGCGGTCCATCTGCGCCGCGTTGCTGGCGCCGCGCGCGGCCAGCAGCAGGTTTTCCTTCACCGTGAGGTCGGCGAAGATGCCCATGTTCTCGGGCACGTAGGCGATGTTGAGCTGGGCGATCTCCGGCGTGGAAAGGCGCGTGATGTCGCGCCCGCCGAAATGGATGCTGCCTTGCGAGGCATGCCACAGGCCCATGATGGTGCGCAGCGTCGTGGTCTTGCCCGCGCCGTTGCGCCCGAGCAGCATCGTGACCTGCCCCCTGGGCACGGCCAGGTCGACGCCGTGCAGGATGTGGTAGGCGCCGATGTGGGTGTGCACGCCCGCGAGTTCCAGGAGGTTCTCCGTGCTCATGCCGCCTCCTTCTCGTCGGCGCTCACGCCGAGGTAGGCCTGCTGCACCACGGGGGACGCGATGACCTGCGCGGGCGGGCCGTCGGCCACCAGCGTGCCGTTGGTCAGCACGACGATGCGGTCGGCCAGCTCGCGCACCACGTCCATCTTGTGCTCCACCAGCAGGATGACCTTGGTCTTGTCCTTCTTGAGCTCGCGGATCAGGTCCAGGATGACCGGGGCCTCGTCGTGGCTCATGCCCGCCGTCGGTTCGTCGAACATGTAGACCTGCGGCTCCAGCGCCATCAGGAGCGCGACTTCCAGCTTGCGCTGGTCGCCGTGCGGCAGGCTGGCCACCACGGCATCGCGCCGCTCCCACAGCGCCACGGAGCGCAGGATGGCCGCGGCGCGCTCGGTCAGCTCGCCGTGGTCGCTCCAGATGCTCCACAGGTTCAGGCCGCGGCGATGGCGCCCCGCCCGCGTCGCCTGCACCGCCAGGCGCACGTTTTCCAGCACCGGCAGATTGGGAAACAGGTTCGTCAACTGAAACGCCCGGCCCAGCCCGGCCCGGGTGCGCGCCGACGGGGGCAGGCCCGTCAGGTCGCGCCCGCCCAGGAACACGCTGCCCGCGCTCGCGTCGAGCTGGCCCGAGATCAGGTTGAAATACGTGGTCTTGCCCGCGCCGTTGGGGCCGACGATGGCGGTCAAGGTGCCCGGCTCGAAAGCGCAGGTCACGGCATTGACCGCCACGTGGCCGCCGAAGCGGATGGTCAGATCCTGGGTCTCGAGCTTGCTCATCGGAGGCAGGTCTCCTTGCGTGTCGTCATGGACGGAACATCACTCATACGGGCATCGAAAGGGCAAAAAAAACCCCTCCCCCGTGTTTCCGGGGGTTCCTGTCTCGATCAGAAAAAGAGGGGCGGCCGCCCCTGCGGGATGACTCCTGGCGCCCATGCGCCAGGCCTCGCCAACCGTCGATCAGCGCTTGTTGCGGATCGGCACCTGCATCTCTTCAGGCTTGATCTCGCGCACCAGCTCGGGCACGCCCCAGGCGAAGGCCGGGTCGTCCTTGATGCGGAAGTGGTACATGCTCTGCATGGCCTGGTGGTCTTCCTTGCGGAAGGTCATGGTGCCCTTGGGCGTCTCGAAGCTCATGCCTTCCATGGTTTTGATGAGCTTGTTCGTGCTGGTGTCGCCCCCGGTCTTCTTGAGCGCCGTGACGATGGCCATCGCGGCCGAGAAGCCGCCCGCGGTGAAGAAGTCCGGCGGCGACTTGAATTCCTTGTAGTGCATCGACACCATGGCGTCGTTCACCGGGTTCTTCGGGATGCCGAAGTAGTAGTAGGTGGCCCCTTCCATGCCCGGGAAGGCCTTGTACGCCGCCATCGCCGGCAGGATGTTGCCCCCGGTGAACACGTCGATGCCATAGCGCTTCTTCAGGTCTTGCGCGGCCAGCGCGTTGAAGGGCGGCGTGCCGCCGGCCCAGATCACCTCGATGGCCTTGTGGCCCGGCTTGTCCTTGAGCGCGTCCACCAGGCGCTGGATGCCGGCGGTGAAGTCCGTCGTGGTCTGCGGCAGGTATTCCTCGTGCACGATCTTGGCGTGCTTGAGCGCGTCCTTGAAGGCCTTCACGCCGTCGCGGCCGAAGGCGTAGTCCTGCGCCAGCGTGGCCACCGAGACACCGTCCTTGTCCATCGCCACGGCGTTGCTGATCGCATCCTGGCTGGAGTTGCGGCCGGTGCGGAAGATGTACTTGTTCCACTTGTCGCCGGTGATCGCATCGGCCACGGCCGGCTCCACCAGCAGGATCTTCTTGTACTCCTCGGCCACCGGCAGCATGGCCAGCGCCACGCCGGAACTCGTCGGGCCGACGGCCAGGTCCACCTTGTCGTCCGCATAGGCGGCGGCCAGCAGGCTCTTGCCCAGGTCGGGCTTGCCCTGGTCGTCCTTTTCGAGCACGACGATCTTCCTGCCGTCGATCGCCATGGTGCCGCCCGTGGCGTAGTTCAGGCCCATCATCAGGCCGGTCTGCGTCTGCTTGCCGTAGGCCTCCAGCGGGCCGGTCTTGCTGTAGACGTGGGCGATGCGGATATCCTTGGACTGGCCGAAAGCCGGCAGGCTGACGGCGGCGGAGAGGGCGGCGGAAAAAGCGGCCAATGCGACCAGAGAGCGACGTTGCATGAGAGGTCTCCTTATTAGATGCATTGAGTACAGCAGAAGCCGTGCCAGCCCTTCTCGCCCCAGGAATCCCCGGATTCACGCCGGTTTGTCTGCTATTTGAACGATAAACAGACCATATTTCAGACAATCGTCTGTTTTTCGATCAAATTCAGCGTCCGCCGCGGATCAGATGGTCGAAAGCCCCCAGGGCCGCCGTCGCGCCCGCCCCCGCCGCGATCACGATCTGCTTGAACGGCACCGTGGTGCAGTCGCCCGCCGCGAACACGCCCGCCACGCTGGTCTGGCCGCGCGCGTCGATCACGATCTCGCCCGCCTTGCTCAATTCCACCGTGCCCTTGAGCCAATCGGTGTTGGGCAGCAGGCCGATCTGCACGAAGATGCCCTCCACCTCCAGCCGCCGGGGCTCACCGCTCACGCGGTCCTTCCAGGCCAGCGCGTTCACCTTGCCGCCGTCGCCCAGCACCTCGGTGGTCTGCGCGTTCACGATCACCTCGACATTGGGCAGGCTCTTGAGCTTGGTCTGCAGCACCGCGTCGGCCTTGAGCTCGGGCATGAATTCGAGCACCGTCACATGCTGCACCACGCCCGCCAGGTCGATCGCCGCCTCGATGCCCGAATTGCCGCCGCCGATCACCGCCACGCGCTTGCCCTTGTACAGCGGCCCGTCGCAGCTCGGGCAGTAGGCCACGCCCTTGGTACGGTACTGCTCCTCGCCGGGCACGCCCATGCTGCGCCAGCGCGCGCCGGTGGCCAGCACCACGGACCTGGCCTTGAGCACGCCGCCGTTGTCCAGCTCCACCGCGATCAGGCCGCCGGCCGCGGGCGCGGGCGTCAACGCCTTGGCGCGCTGCAGGTTCATCACGTCCACCTCGTACTCGCGCACGTGCTGCAGGAGCGCGCCCGCGAACTGCGGCCCCTCGGTGTGCGGCACCGAGATGTAGTTGTCGATGTCCAGCGTATCGTTCACCTGCCCGCCAAAGCGCTCGGCCACCACGCCGGTGCGTATGCCCTTGCGCGCCGCGTACACCGCCGCCGCCGCGCCGGCCGGGCCGCCGCCGATGATCAGCATGTCGAAGGCCTCCCTGGCGGAGAGCTTCTCGGCATCGCGCCGGGCCGCGCCGGCATCGAGCTTCGCCACGAACTGCGCCAGCTCCATGTGCCCCGCCGAGAACATCTCGCCGTTCAGGTACACCGTCGGCACGGCCATGATCTCGCGCTCGCTCACCTCCTGCTGGAAGGCGCCGCCCTCGATCACCGTCGTCTGCACCCTGGGGTTGAGGATCGCCATCAGCGACAGCGCCTGCACCACGTCCGGGCAGTTGTGGCAGCTCAGGCTCATGTAGACCTCGAAGCGGTAGTCGCCATCGAGCGCCCTGACCTGCTCGATCAGCTCCGGCTCCACCTTCGGGGGATGGCCGCCCGTCCACAGCAGCGCCAGCACCAATGAGGTGAATTCATGGCCCAAAGGCAGGCCGGCAAAGCGCAAGCTGCTATCACTGCCAGAGCGCTGCAGCGTGAACGAGGGCTTGCGCGCGTCCTGCCCGTCGAGCTTGAGCGTGATCTTGTCGGCGCGCAGGCCCTGGATGGTGGCCAGCAGCTCGCGCATCTCGGCCGAGGCGGGGCTGTCGTCGAGCGAGGCCACGATGGTGAAGGGCTGCACCACGCGCTCCAGGTAGGCGGCCAGTTGGGTCTTCAATGAATCGTCGAACATGGTTGCTCCTGCGAACCGAATGAAAGCGGGCATGAAAAAGCCGGACGGCAAGGCGCCTGCGCGCCCCGCACCCGTCCGGCCGCGGTTGGCAGACGGCTCAGATCTTGCCGACGAGGTCCAGCGAAGGCGTCAGCGTCTTGGCGCCCTCTTTCCACTTGGCCGGGCACACCTGGTCGGGGTGGGCGGCGGTGAACTGTGCGGCCTTGAGCTTGCGCAGCGTCTCGGTCACGTCGCGGGCGATCTCGTTGGAATGCACTTCCATGGTCTTGATCACGCCATCGGGGTTGATCACGAAGGTGCCGCGCAGCGCCAGGCCCTCTTCGGGAATGTGCACGCCGAAGGCATTGGTGAGCTGGTGCGTCGGATCGCCCACCAGCGGGAACTGGGCCTTGCCCACGGCGTCCGAGGTCTCGTGCCAGACCTTGTGCGAGAAGTGCGTGTCGGTCGTCACGGCATACACCTCGGCACCGGCCTTCTGGAACTCGGCGTAGTGCTCGGCCGCATCCTCGATCTCGGTCGGGCAGTTGAACGTGAAGGCCGCCGGCATGAAGATCAGCACCGACCACTTGCCCTTCAGGCTCTGGTCGGTCACTTCGATGAACTCACCCTTGCCGCCGCGATTGACATAGGCATTGACCTTGAACGGCTGGATCTGGGTGTTGATAAGGGACATAAACAAGCTCCATGAGTGAATGAACTACGTACAAACCCTAGCATAAGGCCCATGCCGGATTTGTCCATTTGATATGCCCAATCTCGATGATTGGCAATCTCTATCCACCCACCGCGCCAGCGCCCATCACAGCGGCCCAAGGTAATCGCGCTTGCCGATCGGCACCCCCGCCTGGCGCAGCAGCGCATAGGCCGTCACCACGTGAAAGTAGACATTGGGCAGCGAATGATCGAGCAGCAGCTGCATGCCCCGGTAGCGCGCGGGCTGGCCCGCGACGGGCAGGTCCACCTCCTTGTCCTCGGTGCCCACGATCCGGTCGGCAGGCACGCTGCGCAGGAACCCGATGGTGCGCGCGATGCGCGCCTTCAGTTCGGCCAGCGTCTGCTCGTTGTCATCGTACTTCGGCACCGGCAGCCCCGCCAGTCGCGCCACCACGCTGCGCGACTTGTCGCAGGCGATCTGCACCTGCTTGGAAAACGGATACATATCCGCCACCAGGCGCGCATCCATCAGCGCCCGCTCGCTCGCCCCGCCCGCGTCCACATGCGCCTGCGCCTTGTCCAGAATGCCGTCCAGATTGCCCAGGACGCGCACCAGCCGCGGCACGCTCGCTTCGTACATGGAAATCGTCGTCATCGCTGTCTCCTGCATCGAGGGGTGTAGTGTGCGCGTTCGGGGGCCGCACAGACATCATCTGGATCGACTGCAACCCCCAGGTTGGTCTGGAAATGCGCAATGCCCCGGAGTCATTGAAACCGCTTGCCCGCGCTGACTGCGCCACAAAAACGGCGAATCTCAAAGCATTTGGTAGACTTCACGTATGGCAATCCGCAGCAACTTCCTCGGCTCGGTCACGGTTTCCGGTGATGAAGCGAAAGCTCTCACACGGAGGCTGTCGCACGGTCGTGGAACCCGCGCTGCCGTAGTGGCTGCCCAGAATGGCCGGAAACTTGCCACCACCTTTGCCAAGCGCGGTTCGGTGAGCATCAAGCTCAAGCCAGTCCGCCAATCCACTAGCAAGGACTGCAACTGAGCCGTGAGCTTCGAGTTGCGCGAGCTCGCTCCCGGCGACGGCTGTAACGCCTTGAGCCTGGGAAGTCCGGCATTCACGCCCCTCAAGTCTTTTCTTCGGAAAGAAGCCAAGAAGCTCCACCAAGAGCATTTGGCGCGAACCTTCGTGCTCGTACCCAAGGGCGATGCAAAGGTCTTGGCCTACATCACTACCCTGTGCACCCATGTGGCCGTCGAGCAGGTCGATGAGCATGCGTTATTGGAGGACTTTCGCTACAAGGACTACCCGGCGATCAAATTGGCCAGGTTGGCCGTTGACGCCAGCCTTCAAAGACAAGGCATCGGCAGCCAGTTAGTGGACTTCGTCATTGGCTTGGCCACAGAGCACGTGATGCCCTACACCGGCTGCCGTTTTCTGGTGGCCGATGCCAAGCCGGAGTCGGTACGCTTCTACACAGCCAAGGGGTTCTTGCCGATAGGCCACAACACCGATGGACACACAGCGACGACCACGATGTTCATCGACCTGCACCGTACCCTGGCAGCCGTCAACCAAGTATCAACGACATAGCGGGGCGGGGCAACGCCTGGCCATTGTGGTGGCGTGGTCAATGCGATCGGCGCAGATCAATCCGGCAACTGCGGGCTGACACCCTGGCGACTGCCGCGGCCACCCCGCACAATTCCCGGGCAGCATCCGGCCATGCTGGCATCATTCGAACCATCCACGCCAACATGGATGGCGCCTCTTTACCCCGGCACGCACGACCCCCACACCATGCCAACCCTCCAACACCTCCAGGAACGCATCGCCCGCAAGACCGCCGTCGTCGGCATCTACGGCCTCGGCTACGTCGGTCTGCCGCTGGCGCTGCGCTTTGCCGAGGTGGGGCTCAAGGTCATCGGCTTCGACATCGATGCCGCCAAGACGGCGCAATTGAACTCGGGCCAAAGCTACATCGAACGCATCACCCCAGCGCTGATCCAGCGCGCCCGGCAGCAGGGCTTCGAGGCCACCACCGACTTCGCGCGCACCCCTGAAGCGGACGCCCTCATCATCTGCGTGCCCACACCGCTCGATGCGCACCGCGAACCGGACCTGAGCTTCATCGTCAACACCGTTGAAGCCGCCCTGCCCCACATGCGCCCCGGCCAGCTCGTCAGCCTGGAAAGCACCACCTGGCCCGGCACCACGGATGAAGTGCTGGCGCCCCGCCTGCGCGCGCGCGGCCTGGTGCCCGGCGAGAACTGCGCCCTGGTCTTCAGCCCCGAGCGCGAAGACCCCGGCAACCCGCACTACGCTACCCGCGACATCCCCAAGGTCATCGGCGGCACCACCCCCTCGTGCCTCGCGCTCGGCAAGGCGCTGTACGAGCACGCCATCGCCACCATGGTGCCGGTCAGCAGCACCCGCGCCGCCGAGATGACCAAGCTGCTGGAGAACATCCACCGCAGCGTCAACATCGGCCTGGTCAACGAGATGAAGATCGTCGCCGACAAGATGGGCATCAACATCCACGAAGTCATCGACGCCGCCGCCACCAAGCCTTTCGGCTTCGTGCCCTACAAGCCTGGTCCGGGTCTTGGCGGACACTGCATCCCCATCGACCCCTACTACCTGACCTGGAAAGCGCGCGAATACGGCGTCAACACCCGCTTCATCGAACTGGCCGGCGAGATCAACCACTACATGCCGCAGTGGGTCGTCGGCAAGGTCATGGACGCACTCAACGACCGCGGCCAGGCCCTCAAGGGCAGCCGCATCCTGGTGCTGGGCCTGGCCTACAAGAAGAACATCGACGACACGCGCGAATCGCCCGCCGTCGAAATCATGGACCTGCTGCAAGACAAGGGCGCCGAAGTCGCCTACAGCGACCCGCACGTGCCCACCTTCCCCAAGAAACGCAACTACGCGTTCGACCTGCAATCCGAGCCGCTGACGGCGGACCGCATCGCCAGCTACGACTGCATCGTGCTGGCGACCGACCATGATGGCTTCGACTACGCGCTGTTGCTGCAGCACGGGCGGCTGATCGTGGATACACGCGGGCGGCTGAGGGAGCAGCCGGGGAAGGTGGTGCCGGCGTAAGCCGCTGCAGGCGCCAGGGCGGTGATACCCGTAACTTCTCCGTCAAGAGACGGCCCGCCAAACAACCAGTGCTACACTGATCCTGTGCGAACGATGAAAACCAGGAGGACCATGCCCATGGCCAACTTGACGCTCAGCCTGGACGATGCCGTCCTGCAAAAAGCCCGCGAAGCGGCGCTGCGTGAACACACCTCCGTGAACGCCGTGGTGCGAGAGTTCCTGACCCACTACGCCAATGCGCGCTCACGCCGCCTTGAGGCATTGGACGCCCTGGACACACTGGCCCAAAAGACCCATTCACGCAGCACCTCCGATTGGTCACGCGCTTCCTTGCACGAACGCCAGGATTCCCGCTGAGAGTGCGGCATGCGTGTTTTCGTTGACACCAACCTGTGGGTCTATCGGCTCGACAGGCGACAGCCGGAAAAGAGCCACTTTGTCGCCCAATGGCTGCGCACGCTTGCCGTGGAACACGAGATCATCATCAGCACGCAGGTGCTCATCGAACTGCGTTCGGTTCTGTCACGCAAGTTCGTGCCTGCCTTGCCCGACGACGATATCCGTGCGGCACTGCAGATACTTTGCACCTTCGAGGTCGTGCCAACCTCCCCCGCCATGGTGCTGGACGCACACGCACTGTGCGCGGCATCGCAGCTCTCGTGGTTCGATGCCCTGATCGCCGAGGCGGCATTGCGCAGCGGCTGCGAGATCCTCTACAGCGAAGATTTCAGTCACGGGCAGCGACTCAACAATATCCTCTTGATGCAAAACCCGTTTCTGGAGTAACTGGCCGAGTACCGCTGCTGCTTCCCGGAAATCGAAGGGCTCAGGCTGGTTGATTCATGGCCAAGCAATCAGGCAGTTCCCATTTCAGACCATTGCCCCATAAGCGCGAACAGCTCTTTTTTTGATCTCCATCCCTCAAGCGCCCATGCTGCCGTGATGAGAACGGTGCCATGCCAAGGCAGAGGCAAGAATGTCCGCCAGACCCAGCCGCGGCTGCCAGCCCAGCACCTCGGCGGCACGGCGGGCGCTGGCCACCAGCACGGCCGGGTCGCCAGCACGGCGCGGCAGCAGTCGGGATGCAGGACGGCCATCGCACAAGGCACGGGCCTGCGCCAGCACCTCGGCCACCGTATGGCCCTGCCCGCTGCCCAGGTTGAAAACATGAAAACCCTCGGTGCGCTGCGCGTGCTCCACCGCCAGCAAGTGCGCACGGCACAGGTCATGCACATGCACGTAGTCGCGCACGCAAGTGCCATCGGGCGTGGGGTAGTCGGTGCCAAACACGGCCACCTCGCCCTCAGGCACCATGGCCGCGCGCAACACGTTGGGAATCAGGTGAGTCTCGGGCTCGTGCGCCTCACCGGTTTCACCTTCGGGGTCGGCGCCAGCGGCATTGAAGTAGCGCAAACAAACGGCCCGCAGACCATGGGCGCGGCACTGCTCGGCAATCATGCGCTCAGCCATCAACTTGCTCCAGCCGTAGGGGTTGATGGGCTGCAGCGCCTGGCCCTCGTCAATCGGCGTGCGCTCGGGGTTGCCATACACGGCGGCGGTGGATGAAAACACCAGCGTGCCAACCCCGCCGGCATACATCGCATCCAGCAAATTCAGCGTACCCACCACATTGTTGCGAAAGTACTGCTGCGGCTGCACCATCGACTGCCCCACCTGCGACAGGGCCGCAAAGTGCAGCACCGCCGCAAAGCGCCAGCGTGAAAACACCTGCTGCAAAGCCGTTGGCTCCAGCAGATCCCCCTCCTCCAACGGCCCCCACTTCACCGCCCAGTGGTGGCCAGTGGACAGATTGTCAAAAGTGACGGGCAAATAGCCCGCCTGCGCCAACTGCTTGCACATGTGCGAGCCAATATAGCCAGCGCCGCCGCAGACAAGAATGGGAATGGGTTGTGAACGTGCCATGCGTCGCCACTGTACCGCCATACCTGCGCACGCGGCCCCTCTGCATAATGTCAGTACAACCCAAGCTGCCCCGTGAAATGCGCGACTCCCTGAGAAAAATCTGGACTCTGTTCACCCCGCCCGAACAGCGGCGCACGGTGATCATGCTCGCGCTCATCGTGCTGATGGCGCTGGCGGAAACCGCTGGTGTCATCTCCATCATGCCCTTCCTCTCGGTATTGGGCCGCCCCGAAATCGTGCACGAAAACCCCTGGCTGCAAAAACTCTACGAACTGGCGGGCACGCAAGACACCCGCGCCTTCATCGCCCTGCTGGGACTGGTGTCCATCGCCATCGTCGTGCTCTCATCCGCCTTCAAGACCATCACCCTGCACCTGGTCAACCGCTTCGTGTACATGCTGCGTCATTCGCTGAGCAGCCGGCTGCTGGAGCGCTACCTCGGGCAACCCTATGAATTCTTCCTGAGCCGCAACCCGGCCGAACTCTCCAAGAACGTGCTGTCCGAGGCCGACCAGCTCACCTTCAGCCTGCTGCAGCCGCTATCCATGCTCATCGCCCACGGCACCGTCGTCGTCGCCATCGTGATCCTGATCGTGATCTACGACCCCCTCATGGCCCTGGCCATCGTTGCCGCCGTTGCCCTGCTGTATGGCGCCATCTATCTGCTGGTGCGCCGACGCCTGCAGCACGTAGGCCAGGCGCGCCAGCAAGCCGACATCGGCCGCTACCAGGCATGCAGCGAGGCACTGGGCGGCATCAAGGACGTGCAAGTCACGCACACTGGCCTGCAATGGCTCGATGCCTACGCCCGCAACTCGCGCGAATTCGCCCGCCACATGGCTACCGCTGAAACTCTGAGCGTCTCACCGCTGTACATCGTTGAAGCCGTCGGCTATTCGGGCCTCATCGTCATCGCCCTGTTCCTGCTCATGCGCAGCAACGACGTCGGCCAAGTGCTGCCCGCCTTGGGCATGTACGGCTTTGCCGCCTACCGCCTGCTCCCCGCCGCACAGATCATGTACCGGGGCTTTGCACGCCTGCGCTATTCCACCGCCACCCTGGACACCATCCATCATGACCTGACCCTGCCCGTGCAGCCCGCCCCACAAGGCACGGGGGGCCGCCGCATCGTCCCCCAGCGTGAAATCCGCCTGCAAGGCATCCGCTACGCCTATCCCTCCACCCCCGACAAACCCGCGCTGGACGGCATCGATCTGGTCATCCCCGCCAACACAAGCGTGGGCATTGCCGGCAAGAGCGGCGCCGGCAAGAGTACCTTGATGGACGTGCTGCTGGGCCTGCTGCAACCGCAGGCCGGCACCCTGAGCGTGGACGGCGTGCCCATCACCGCAGACAATGCGGCGGACTGGCAACGCGCCATAGGCTACGTGCCACAGCACATCTACTTGGCCGACGCCAGCGTGGCCGAGAACATCGCATTTGGCGTGCCCAAGGATCGGATCGACCTAGCCGCCGTGGAACGCGCCGCCCGCGCCGCGCAAATCCACGACTTCGTGGTGGACGAACTGCCACAGGGCTATGGCACCCCCGTGGGCGACCGGGGCATCCGTCTTTCTGGCGGGCAGCGCCAGCGTGTGGGTATTGCCCGCGCTCTTTACCGCGATCCATCCGTATTACTGATGGACGAGGCAACCAGCGCGCTGGATGGTGCTACCGAGGCTACCGTAAATGAAGCGATACGGGGATTGTCTGGAAGAAAGACCGTTGTGGTTATCGCACACCGGCAAGGAACTCTATGCACCTGCGATCGAATCATTTTTTGGAACAAAACAACACTGTCATATTGAAATCAAGGATGTTGCACTTCACCTTTTAATCCACCAAAAGGCACTCGCAAGAAATCCAATATTTAGCCAAAAAAATCTAGGACATGAAGTGACCTGCAGAATAACAGCATCCGCCACCTGAGGCAAGAAATCATGCTTGAAAAAATTCACCGGTCCATACAAACACGAGGACTGAAAAAATTCCTTACGACCGGAACTCTAGATTTATTTAATATTTTAAATACACACCTAGTAGAGAGGAGAGATAACAAAACACAATACGTGTTTATAAACAAAAGCTCGGGGAAAAATAAATTAGTAGTTATTCTCGCCGGTTACAAGAAATATTTATGGCCAGCTACTCTGGAGCGAATCAGAACATACGTACCACATGATCATGATGTATGTATTACATCCTCTGGAATTAAGTCATCTGAGTTGATAAAACTATGCATGAAAAATGGTTGGTCCTATCTTTGTACACAAAGAAACTCACCCGGCGTCGCTCTCAACAAGGCAATCTCACTCCATCCTTCGGCAGACTATATATTTAAACTTGACGAAGATATTTTCATTTCTTCGAATTTTTTTACTTCATTACCTCTCGGCTATCAAAGAGTAATGACAGAAATGATGCTTGAACCAGGATTTTGCGCCCCTGTTCTTAATGTAAATGGGATTAGCTACAAAACATTTTTGCAAACACTTCGGATTGAAGATGAATATAAAAAAAAATTCGGCGAATTGATTGCGCGCTGCGACGACCTCCCTGTTCACGACAAACCAGAAGCGGCTTGGTGGATTTGGAAAAATAGCTTGCCCTTCGATTCTGTTTCTCAGAAATTTATTGACAATTCAGGCAAATATTACATTTGTTCCACTAGATTCAGCATCGGAGCCATATTGTTTCGGAGAAATTTCTGGGAAACCATTAAGGGATTTAAATCATCTTGGTATGAAGGCGTACTCGGAGTAGATGAAGATGTTTTATGTAGAGATTGCGTTTCATTTTCACGACCAATGTGTATCATCAATTCAGTACTGGCAGGTCACTTCTCATTTTATCCTCAGGAGAGCTTTATGAAAGCAAAACTTCCAGAAATGGCTCAAATTGATCCAGAGACTTTCCCGCCAGAAATTTTCTCCGCACACCACTCGTGACTCCATGGCCAGCGAAACTAAAGATGTTTTTTCGCAAGATAGCTGGACAATTATTACAGTCGTGGTCACCTATAACCGCCAGCCTTTACTTCGTAAGGCCTTGGCTGCCCACACCGCGCAAATCTTGAAACCTGCCCACCTCCTGATCGTGGACAACGCCTCCACCGACGGCACGCGTGACATGCTGGTTGCTGAAGGCTGGCTGGATCGCCCTGGCGTGGATTTGCTCGCCCTGCCAGAGAACACCGGCGGTGCAGGCGGTTTCGCTGCAGGTCTGAAACATGCAATCGACAGTGGCGCAGAATGGGTGTGGATGATGGATGATGATGCCGAGCCACACCCGGAGGCACTAGAAGAACTGATGCATGTGGCCACGAATCTAGATTGCATCTATGGCTCCATCGCAGTTTCTGGGACTCAAACGTCGTGGCCGCTGTATGGAGTGGATGGGCAGCTGTTTTCTGATGTCGCGAGCGTTCCCGACGTCTTCCAAGTGGTATCGGTGCCGTTTCTTGGTTTTTTGATCTCAGCCAGAACGGTGGCTCGTATCGGCTATCCGGATAAAGGATATTTCATTGCCGGAGATGATCACGAATATTGCCTACGCGCACGAGCTAACGGAATCCCAATTATTGCGTGCGGCAAGAGTCGTATCGATCATCCCACTTCACGTCATTACAGATTTGGCCTTGGCCCTGTACGGCCAACCTGCTTTTATATTCAACCGTGGAAACGTTATTATGACGTCCGTAACCGGATCAAATCAGCCATACGCTACGATGGCACACTTTCGACCCTAGGAAAGACCATTCCTGCGACAGGCGTTCGTTGGCTAGCCACCATGTTGAACGAGCCTGACAGGTTCGCGCAAAGCAAGGCGTACTTCGCTGGTGTATGGGATGGCCTGCACGGAAGAAGTGGTCGCCGACATGAGCAATGGGGCCTTTGAATGTCCAGTTCTTCGCGTTTGCACGTATCGGTTCTGATGCCTTGCCACAATGGTGCTGCCTGGCTGGAAGATGCCATTAGGAGTATCCTCACACAAACCCATTCGGATATAGAGTTACTGATCTACGATGACGGATCGACAGATCCGTCCTGGCAGTTGATCGAACGTATAGCTGCGGACGATAAACGTGTGGTTGCGATTCATGGCAACCCCAACAAGGGCATCGTCCACGCGCTGTCCGCCGTGCTGAGCCATGCGCATGGCAAGTTCATCGCCCGCATGGATGCCGATGACATCTGCTTTCCTGACCGTTTCGAGAGGCAGTTGGCTTTTCTGGGGCGGCACGACGTAGACTTGTGCGGAAGCTGGTTCCAAGAGTTTGGTGGCGGCTTGCCGCGCAATGTGCACTGGCCACATCGCTCGGGGGAACTAGATGCCGCGATGCTGTTCCAGAACACGATTTGCCACCCCACCGTGATGGCACGAAGGGAGGTATTTGAGGCGTTCGCTTATCGTGAAGATTACAACCTGGCAGAGGATTACGATCTGTTCGTGCGCGCCGGTCAGCGCTTTCGGCTGGCGAATGTGCCGCAGGTCTTGTTGCGTTACAGGCGCCATCCAAAGCAGGCGACGCGGGCAAAGCGAGATCGAATGGAGCAGGTGACAAAGAAAATTCGCCTGCAGGCGCTGGAGGCTCGCGGCATTGCGGCATCTACGGAGGAGCAGCGCATCCACAATGTCATTCGCGCGCCGCAGTCCATTATTTCGCTTCAGGAACTGGACAGCATTGAGGCGTGGCTGCTCAAACTGACAGCGCATTTCGACGATCCACACGCACGCGCGGTGATCGCTTCGCAGTGGACGCGCGCCGCCGTCCGCGCTGCGCCGCTGGGCCGAACCATGCTGCGGCGTTACTACCAGTCCTCCTTGCGCGGCATGATACCCAGGCGCTGGAGCGAGGGCATTGATCTGGCGCTGCTTGCCACTATCCGGCTGGATTACCAGTCACCAGCATTCAACTGGTTGCGGCGCCTTGGGTTGAGCGGATGAGCTAACTTTCATGTCGATGAGTCACCTCTTACCCAAATTTGAATACAAATGCGGCCTCGGCCTTTGAGCTTCACCAATTGCATTTTTCAACTGACACGAATGTCTTGACCTCGCATGAAACGTGAATTCACCCTCATCACCGGCGCCGGCTTCGCCGGCAGCACCGTCGCCCGCGAACTGGCCGACGCCGGCCACAAGGTCCACCTGATCGACAAGCGCCCGCACATCGCCGGCAACGCCTTTGATGAGCTGGACACGCATGGTGTACTGGTTCACCGCTACGGGCCGCATATCTTCCACACCAACAGCGCGCGGGTATGGGCATACCTTTCGCGCTTTACCGACTGGCGGCCCTACGAGCACCGCGTGCTGGGCGTGGTGGGGGGCAAGCCGTATCCCTTCCCGATCAACCGCGACACACTCAACCAGCTCTACGGGCTGAACCTGGACGAGGCCGGTGCGGCGGCCTTCTTCGAGTGCGTGCGCGAGCCGCGCGAGCCGGTGCGCAACAGCGAAGACGTAGTGCTCAACTCCGTGGGGCGCGACCTGTACGAGAAGTTCTTTCTCAACTACACGCGCAAGCAATGGGGTGTGGAACCTGCGCAGCTCAAGGCCGGGGTGGCGGCGCGCATCCCCACCCGCACCAACACGGATGACCGCTATTTCACCGATCGTTTTCAGGCGATGCCACTGCACGGCTACACGCGGATGTTCGAGGCCATGCTGGAACACCCCAACATCACGGTGCAGACGGGCGTGGACTTTGCCGATATCGACCACACGGCCTTCGGGCATGTCGTATATACCGGCCCCATCGATGTTTTCTACGGCCAGCGCTTTGGTGCCCTGCCCTACCGCAGCCTGCGCTTTGAGCATGAGCACCTGCCGCAAGTGGCGCAATACCAGCCCACGGGCACCGTCAATTACCCCAACGACCACGCCTACACGCGCATCACCGAGTTCAAGCACCTGACGGGGCAGCAGCATGCAGGCACGTCCATCGTGCGCGAATACCCGCAGGCGGAGGGCGACCCGTACTACCCCATTCCCAGCGACGCGAATGAGGCCCTTTTCAAGCGCTACCAGGCGCTGGCCGATGCCGAGCCGGGCGTCACCTTCGTAGGCAGGCTGGCCGAATACCGTTACTACAACATGGATCAGGTGGTGGGGGCGGCGCTGGCGGCGGCGCAGAAGCTGCTGGAGCGGCTGGCCAAATAGAGAATGCCGACGAAGGCACGATATTCCGGATTGGACGCCCAAACAATCCGAATCAAACGGCGATAGAATCCGAAATGGCCGAGACCCTGGCCAAGCCTGGACATGCCCCATGACTGCTGAACGGCAACACTATCCCCGCTTCTCTGCCCGGTTGGTCGAATCCGCTCTTTCCGACACGCCGGTGATCTTGATCGACGGGCCGCGGCAATGCGGCAAAACCACGCTGCTGCGACAGTTTGCGGACAAGCATGTGTCTTGGTTGTCGCTGGATGAAGAAACAACGCTCCATGCGGCATTGACCGATCCCGTGGGCTTGCTGCGGGGCAAAGGCCGTGTCGCCATCGACGAGGTTCAGCGCGCCCCCGCCTTGCTGCGCGCCATCAAGCAGTCGGTGGACGAAGATCGGCAGCCGGGCCGGTTCCTGCTTACGGGCTCGACCGATATCCTGACCCTGCCCACGCTGTCCGACAGCCTGGCTGGGCGGATGGAGGTGGTCAACCTGCTGCCGCTGGCCCAGTCCGAAATGCGGCGCGCGCCTTCATCCTTTCTGCTGAAGATTCTGGCTGGAGAGCCGCCTGTTCAACCCCGTGCGCCGGGCACTGCTGCCACGCTGATGGATGCCGTGCTCAAAGGTGGCTACCCCGAGATGACGTATCGCACCGAGCTCGCGCGCCGACACGCCTGGGCGCGTGAATACGTGCGCGCCATCGTGCAGAGGGACATTCGTGACATTGCCACGGTGGACAAGCTCGACCGCCTTCCCAGGCTGCTGCGCGCCCTGGCACAGCAGTCCGGCCAACTCACCAATTTCAGCCAGTTGGCCGGCCAGCTTGGCATCGATGACAAAACCGCACGCAAGTATCTGGGCATGTTCGAGCAGGTGTTCTTGGTGCGCCGGCTGGAGCCCTGGTTTCGCAATCAACTGAAACGGCAAATAAAAACACCCAAGCTGCATTTCCTCGATTCAGGCCTGCTTGCCGCCATGCGCGGTCTTTCGGCAGATCGGTTGCAGCGCGACCGCACGGCCTGGGGCGCATTGCTGGAAACCTTCGTCTATGGCGAGCTGCTGAAAATGCTGGCCTGGCAACCCACGCCCTGCTCCCTGTTCCACTACCGGGACAAGGACCAGGTCGAGGTCGACTTCGTCATCGAGACCGAGGCGGGCGACATCGCAGGCATCGAAGTCAAGGCCGCCGCCTCTGTCAACCCGGCCGATTTCACCGGCTTGCGCAAACTTGCCGCCGGCGGTGGCGCGGATTTCCGCATGGGCATCGTGCTGTACGACGGCCATCAGGTTCTCTCCTTCGGCGGCAACTTGTATGCCGCCCCCGTATCCTCCCTTTGGGCTGAGTGAGCTCATGCGCATCGCCTTTCTTTGCAAGCGCCGCTACATGGGCAAGGACGTGATCCTTGACCGCTACGCGCGCCTGTACGAGATACCCGCCCAGATGGCCCGGCTGGGGCATGAGGTGCGCGGCTACTGCCTGGATTACCACGGCAGCGCCAGCACCTTCGAGCAGTGGCAACATGATGCCGCGCCCGGCACGCTGGCGTGGGAATCGCAATCTCTCGGACGATTCAAGCTGTCCTTGCCCACGTATCCTGGGCAGCTGTTGCTACGGCTGCATGCCTTTCGACCCGAGATACTGATCGGCGCCTCCGACATTCCCCACGTGGCCCTTGCCGCGTGGCTGGCGCGACGGCTAGGCATACCTTATGCGGTCGATCTGTACGACAACTTCGAGGGCTTCGGTCAGGCGCGCATTCCGGGCTTTGTGCCCGCGCTGCGCCGAGCCACGCGCAACGCGCGGCTGGTGCTGACGACCAGCGAGCCTCTGCGCCAGTTGGTGCTGCAGGGCTATGGCGTGAAGGGTACGGTGGTTTCCATGCCCAGCAGCGTCGATCTGCAAGTGTTCCGTCCTGGTGACAAGGCCGCCGCGCGCCAGCGCCTGGGCTTGCCGCAGCAGGCACGGCTCATTGGCACGGCGGGCGGCCTGTACCGCGACAAGGGCGTGGAGCCGATCTACCAGGCCTGGCCGCGCCTGGCGGCCGAGCACGCAGACCTCCACCTGGTACTGGCCGGCCCCTGGCGGCCGGAGCTGCCACCGCCTGAAGGCGAGCGCGTGCACTACTTGGGCCACCTCTCGCACGCACAGGTGGCTGACCTGTTCTGTGCGCTGGACGTGGGCATCATCTCTATCCTGGATACGCCCTTTGGCCGCTATTGCTTTCCGCAAAAAGCCTACGAGATGCTGGCCTGCGGCCTGTGCGTGGCAGTGACGGACATCGGCGAAATGTCCACGTTGTTCGCCACCACGCCGCAGATCATGTTCAAGCCAGGCGATGCCGACGGGCTGGCGGCGGCGGTCACGCGGCAGCTGAAGGCGCCTGCAAGGCCAGCAATACCTGTCCGCGATTGGAGCGCATTGATCAGGGAGGTTGAGCCACTGCTGGCTGGCGTAGCTCAAACCAAGAGGCCCTGATCCAACCCCGATTCTCCCCCTGCCTGCACTCCTACCGCTTCACTGCAGTAGCCACGTAGCCATCACCCCAATCCACGCCGTAGAACCACCGCTGCACAGCACAGAACGGCGCCACCAAGCGACCGCTGAAGATCTTCAGCCAGCGAGCAATCACCGGAGGCTTGGCCTGCGCGCTGCGTATGCTGCGCTGCTCTGCATTCAGGTCGTCATAGCCACGTTCATTGCGCACCAGAAAGTTGGAGAAGCGGCGGGTCAACTCGGTCACCGGAAAGCCATAGTTGATGATACGCACCCCGACAAAACCTGCGGATTCGAGCAGCGTGCGCAATTGCTCTTTTTCATACCGCCGGACATGGCCGACCAGTTCATCCGATTTGCCATATTTGCGTTGGTGCGCAGGCACGGATACCAGCAAGCGACCGCCCGGTTTGCAGTATTCGGCCCACGCGCGCAGCGCGGCCAGATCATCATTGATATGTTCCAGTACCTCAAAGGCCAATAGGTAGTCATACGCAGCCTTGGGCAACTCATCAATCAGCTCAGGCACCCGAACGGCTTGCCCGTAGTCAGCCAGGTTGGCTCGCATCATGGCGCGACTGTCTGCTCCAAGGTCATGGCAGGCGCCGGTGAATCCCCGGTCAAGAAAAAGGCGCGTCATGCCACCAGTGCCAGCGCCCATTTCAACGAAGGTGCCTGCCGGCCAATCATTGCTCAAGTCCCGAATGCTGCTTTCACGCAGTACGAGTTTGGGTTGCTTGGGCATCTGCATTCATCCCTTTTTACAAGCCGCCGCGGCCATCAGAAGCTGCGCATAGCACTCCGAAACGGAGACCCAATCCACCTGCGAGCGCGCCGCCGCCAGTACGCGCAGCATACGCACCTGCGCTTGCTGGGGATCGGCAAGTTCACTGCAAATTTTTGCACTGAGCGCATCGACATCACGCGCATCCACACAAATTTCAGCTTTGCCGGCACCCAGTAAATCTTCAATGCCGGCCACATCACCCGCAACTACCGGGCAACCGCAGGCCACGGCCTCCATCAGCGCAACAGGCAGTCCTTCCTGATCGCCCGATGCTGCCCGGATAAAAGGCGCCACAAACAGTGCCGCGCGCTGGTACAGGCCAGGTAAATCCTTTTGCGCTACGGCTCCCAGGAACTGGACAACATGCTGCAAACCCAGCTCGTGCACTCTGGCCTTGAGCGTCGTTTCGTCTGGACCGAACCCAGCGATGGTCAGCGTCACGTCGGGCCGTTCGCGCAACACGGCGGGCAAGGCATCCAACAGGTAGCGCAAGCCTTTCTTCTCCACCAGTCGGCCCACGAACAGCAGCTCGGTGCGGGAACGTTGCCGTGCATCGCCAGGCACAAAGCGCTCCGCCATATCCACGCCCATGGGCACTACCGATACCTTGGCTGCGTCCCCCCCCAGTGCCGTTACCTCATCACGCATAGCGCTGCTGACCACGGTTGCCGAATGCGCTCTACGCAGAACAAACCGCTTGAGCACCCCCAGCGGCTTGGCACGCAAGGCATACAGGTCGGCTCCATGCGAAGTCACTAGAAACGGCCTGCCCAGCAGCGCAGCAATCAAGCCCTGGGGAATCAGCCAATGCGCATGAACGACGTCCATCTTGCGTGTACGGCACAACCGCCAAGCGTGCCACGCTTGCATCAGCACGAAGCCAGGCACCAGCAGCAGCTTCCAGCGGCTATTGAGCAGGTTGGTCACGATACCGCCGTTGTTCACCAGGGTTTCCAGACTGGCCGGGCCATAGCGGTATCGGATCACCTCCACGCCATCCATCATTTCTGCCGGTTTGGCACCCGCCGCGTGCGGGCACAGCACGACGACCTGAAACTCCTCTGTCAATCTCCGCGCCAACTCGTGAACAAAACCTGGCTCGGGGTCATTAGGCCAGCGCGGGTAGGTTGACGCCAGCACCAGCAGTGTGGGCTTGGTCGCCGAATCGGTGCTCACTCCCGCCCTCTATACATCAGCGCCGTGATTTGCTCCGAGATCAGCCCCATCATGAAAGTGATGACACTGCCCGTATACAGCAAGGCACTCATGTTGGTGAAGCGCCCTTCGTGCCACCATGTCCAGCCATACCAAACAGACGCCAAGGTGAACATCGCGAAGGCCGTTGGGGCAAAAATTTTCAGAGGTGAAAACAGCGTGCCGATCTTGAAAATGATGAGTAGAAAGCGCGTGCCATCGCGCAGCAGGCGGATATGGCTTTTGCCTTGGCGTTTGGCAGCATGGATAGGCACATAGGCCACCGAATACCCGGCGCGAAAGAACGCCATGGTGCTGGTCGTGGGGTAGGAAAAGCCATTGGGCAGCAGATAGAGGAATTCACGGAACTTGTCCGCCCGCACGGCGCGAAAGCCGCTGGTCAAGTCCTCCACCCGATGCCCCGTCATCCAACTGGCCAGGTGGTTGTAGAAGCCGTTAGCCAGCCCGCGCCCAATGCTGGCCTGCGAGCCTTTCTGGCGCGCGCCCACCACCATGTCGTGGCCTGTTTCTAGCGCTTGTAGCAAGCGGGGAATGTCTGCCGGATCATGCTGGCCGTCGGCGTCCATGAAGACAATCACATCCCCACAGGCTGCCCGTGCGCCGGTCTTGATCGCGGCGCCGTTGCCCTTGCTGTAGGGGTGGTGTACCACGTGCGCACCCGCCGCTTCAGCGGCAGCAGCAGTGTTATCGGTGGATCCATCATTGACGACCAGAATTTCGGCCTGGGGGTGTGCACCAGCAATGGCGCGCACCGTCTGTGCAACGGTGGCTAATTCGTTTTTGGCCGGAAGGACAATGCTGACTTGGGGCATGGAAAATCGCAGCTATTAGTGGATTACCTTTGGCCATCGGCTCAGGACACTGCAGCGCTCAGTTGTCGATCGATCCGATGTAGCAATTCTTTCCATTCATCGCGTGTCGTCCCCTCAGGAACAGGCGCTTTCACTACCAGATCACGCAGGTTCTCCAAGTCTGCTTTGGTGCCCTGTCTTTTAGCCAGATCAAGATAGAAGCTTGCCATGCTGTACGACATGGATGCCTTCAAAGCCCGCAAGGCAAGCTCCATCGCTTCGCGTGTATGGCCGTTCTGGCTGGTCACCAGTGCAATCATCCACAGCATGTTGTGCGCAATCGATCCAGAACACTGATAGGGCTTGGCAGACAGGAAGGCGGCAGCAATCCCAGCCACTTGCTCCTTGGTTAAGCCATGGCACTGGCCTGACTGCACCTTTTCCATAAGCTTCTGAACAGTATCTGTACCCCATCCTTCGTAAGGCAGGGTGGCAATGGCATGTTCCACCGCGTGTACACGCGCAGTTTGATCCGCTTGGGGATCAAGTATGCAGGTGCTGACCATGCTCAGAAGACGCACGCCCACGCTGTTGCGTCCATCTTCCACAAACCGATCCATGTGGAGTAATGCAGCGCCCAGATTCTGGGTACGCTCCAGATCATAGGCAAGATTGACTTGGGCACGAAAGCTGTTTGGCTCTTCCTTGGCCCAGATTTCCGCTGCTAGCGATCGGTTACCCCACAGCGACGTATTCATCCACGACACCCCGGCAAGTAGCGCCACATAAATCAGAAATATTCCTCGCCAAAGCATGCGATTCTGATGGATGGCAAACACACCATACACTAGCATGAACACCAGGCCCGCAGCCGGCAAGTAGTTACGGTGGGCAAAATATGGTTCCAGTGCCACCCAACCCGATTCCATGATATGGCCATAAAAAAACCAGGCCAGTGCCAAGGCCACCAGGCGCCAGCCACGCAGCCAGGCAAGCACGGGGCTGGCCATGAATAAACTCCAAAGCGCCACTCCACCATAAAAATCCAGTCCAGCATGTGGTATCGGATATCCATGGTAAGGATTCAAATTGGACGACGCTGGCAGGAAAATATTCTTCAGGTACAGCGCGAGGATAGAACCCTCTCCCCCCAAACGTTCTGTTACCGTGAAACCACGCTGCAACTGCGTGCAGGCAGACCAATCCGCATGGCGGAGCAAAGCCAGCAGCAGCAGGGTACAGGCAGCCACCAAGACACCTGCAGCCCATGTGGGACGGTGCATCTTGGCACTCGCCATCAGTGCCATTTCCAACACCAGCGCATAAACCACAATCAGCGCACCGTTTTCCTTGGTGAACAGAGCCAAGACGCCAAAACCCGCCAAGATCAACAGCGCCCCAAACTGGCGCTGCCAAGGCGCATCCACTGGGCCACGTAGCTTGGCAAAGGCGATTAATCCAGTCAGCATGAAAGTGCTGGATAGCAGCGTCATGCGCTGCACGATGAAAAGCACTGAGGTGTTGAGCAATGGCAGCACCGCCCACATCAATGCCACGCAAAATCCGATGATGGTGGACTGTTTTGAAGAGTCTTCGATCCGACTGGCAACCCACTGCGCCAGCCAGAATATCAAGAGTACATTAATCCCATGCAGTGCGATATTCCAATGCAGGAATGCCTCCGGATCTGGCCATTGGTAATATTGCAGCGCAAAAGTTGCTAACGCTAACGGGCGTCCAAGTGGTCCCGAATGCCCACTATGTATCCATTCCCAAGCATTCGACAGGCTGCTGATCGAGGTGAGGCCGGAGAGGTTACCCAGGTCATCAAACTGCACAATGCCCGGCAGAGCAGGTGCAAACAGCAGCCAGACGGCGGCAACCAAGACCGCCACAAATACAACTGCTCTTGCTACAGAAAGAAAAAACCCGCCTCGCAAGGCGGGTTGAAAAACTCGTGAGAACACTCGTTTATTGGACTCGCCGGTATTACTGGCAGGAAGAAGGGCGGAACTTGGCCGGAATAGAACCGCCACACACCCATGTGACCTGACCGGTGGAAGCAACGTATGTACCCGTCAAGGTAATGGTTCCACCCGAACCTGTGCTCAGCTTGGTCGTTGTTTTTGCCGTCGCCGTAATGGTTGGACTAGCCCATGCCACGCTGGCAACATAGTCAGAGCTTTGGGTTTGAATAGACACACTACCCGTAGGAGGCAGTTTGCCCAAATTGGCCGCAGCTTCAGCGATCGTAGTACGCGCCGACGAGGCTGCCAACATAATTTCAGAAACACGCGCGCGAACCATGTAATCTTGATACGCTGGCAGCGCCACAGCCGCCAAGATACCAATGATCGCCACCACGATCATCAGTTCGATCAAGGTAAAACCTTGTTGCACCTTCTTCATCGTTTTCATCTTCATACCCTCATAAAAATAAGTTGAACCTTGGAGACACTCCACATGGTGCGTCGCCGCACGCCCTATTTGCAAGCACTTTACGTGCCAGGAAAGTTTGGCCGGCGAGTCCATGATAAGACACATGCGTGCCCGAGCGGAGGGGTCAAAGGTGAAGTTTTGTAGGTCTGCCGCGCCTCTGTCGCCACAGGCCGCTGCCACACCATGGTTTTGTCGCAAAAATTTCGCGACAATCAGGCTATGGCGCCATGCAGCCATGGATGACGTCCCCCAAACATACGGAACAGCCCTTTTTCATGGACACCCTCGCATCACCCTGCGCAGTCAGCCAGAGCACCGCGGCCGCCCTCACCGGCCGCAGCGTGCGCACTTGGCAGCGCCGCGTCGAGCAGGGGCTGGTGGCGCGCCTGGGCGAGGGCAAGACGCTGGTGCCGTTCGAGGCGCTGGTGCCGGAGTTGACGGTGGCCATTCGCATGGAAGACCTGCCGCTGCTGACGGGGGCCGACCAGGGCGATGCCCAGGCCCAGGCCGACATGGGTGCGCTGTTTGCGTTGAATGCGCTGCGCGCCGGGCCGGCAGGCGCGGCCTCAGAGCCGGAAAAGGGTACGGCGGCCGCGCTGTATTTTCTGCAGGCCGCCGCGGAGCAAGGCCATGCGGACGCGATGCACTGGCTGGCCGTGCTGCACGCGGCGGGCATGGCCTGCGGCAGCGAGGGCGATGGCGATGCGCTGGCCCTGATGTGGCTGGCCCGGGCGGCCGCGCATGGGCATGCGGTGGCAAGGGAGCAGTTGGCGGGGTTGATGCCGGGGCAGGTGGTTGAGCCATAGCCCGCCGCACACTGCCCCCTATCCTCACCGAGGCCGATTACCGCGCAGCGCTGAAGGCTGCGGAAGCCTTCTTCGACGCACCCCAAGAGCGACCCCTTCCAATTTCGAGGCGCTCATCACCCTTATCGAGGCTTAGGAGCGTAAACACTACCCCGCCCGCGCCGCTCAACCCCATCGATGCCATCACCCGTGGGGCCTGACAGTAGCCAAAACATAGTGCCCTACACCAGGCAGCACTACCAAGTGTATGAAGTTCTGGGCGGCCAACACCCGCTTACGCCGCACATGATTCATACGGGTTCGCATTCGATCGGATAACGCGGCGGGAGCCGAAGGCAGTGCTGTAGCACGGCGAGGCGAACCAACAAAGTTAGACGATTGAATGCGAATCCGTATCAATGCATGGAAGTTGAGGATTGGCCGGTCTTGTCAAGCACGGCTCGGTATCCACTGCAGGAGGCAAACGCGAAGGCAGCAGCGCCTACTTCACCCGCATCTCCGCCGCCCTCGCATGCGCCTGCAGCCCTTCGCCGCGCGCGAGCACGCTGGCGATGCGGCCGAGCGCCTGGGCTCCCTGCTCGCTCACCTCGATGAGGCTGGTGCGCTTCTGGAAGTCGTACACCCCGAGCGGGCTGGAAAAGCGCGCGGTGCCGCTGGTGGGCAGCACGTGGTTGGGGCCGGCGCAGTAGTCGCCGAGCGATTCGGTGGTGAAGGCGCCGAGGAAGATGGCGCCGGCGTGGCGCAGCAGCGGCTCCCACTGGTGCGGGTTGCTGCTGGAGATTTCGAGGTGCTCGGGGGCGATGCGGTTGGAGATGGCGCAGGCTTCCTGCATGCTGCGCGTGTGGATCAGCGCGCCGCGGCCGGAGAGGCTTTTGGCGACGATGTCGGCGCGCGGCAGTTCGGGGAGCAGGCGCTGCATCGCGGCCTGCACGGCGTCGATGTAGGCGGCGTCGGGGCACAGCAGGATGGCCTGAGCGAGTTCGTCGTGCTCGGCCTGGCTGAAGAGGTCCATGGCCACCCAGTCGGGCGGGGTGCTGCCGTCGGCCAGCACCAGGATTTCGCTCGGGCCGGCGATCATGTCGATGCCGACCTGGCCGAACACGCGCTTCTTGGCGCTGGCGACGTAGGCGTTGCCGGGGCCGGTGATCTTGTCCACCTTGGGCACGCTCGCCGTGCCGCAGGCCAGCGCCGCCACCGCTTGCGCGCCGCCGATGGTGAAGCCGCGCGTGACGCCCGCCAGATACGCGGCGGCCAGCACCAGCGGGTTTTTCTCGCCGCCGGGCGTGGGCACCATCATGACGATTTCCGGCACGCCGGCGACCTGCGCCGGGATGGCGTTCATCAGCACGCTGCTGGGGTAGGCGGCCTTGCCGCCGGGCACGTAGATGCCGACGCGGTCGAGCGGCGTGACTTTCTGGCCCAGCAGGGTGCCGTCTTCGTCGCGGTAGCTCCAGCTTTCGCCGCAGGCTTTTTTCTGCGCCTCGTGGTAGCTGCGCACGCGGCGGGCGGCGGCGGTCAGCGCGTCCCGCTGCGCGGCGGGCAGGCCGTCGTGCGCGGCCCGGAGTTCGGCCTGGGTGAGTTCAAGCGCCGTGACACTCGCCGCCTGCAGGCGGTCGAAGCGCGCGGTGTAGTCCAGCAGCGCCGCATCGCCGCGCTGGCCCACGTCGGCGAGGATGTCGGCCACGCGCTGCTCGATGGCCGCGTCCTGCTCGGCCGACCAGTGCAGGCGGGCGGCGAATTCTTGCTCGAATGTGGGTGAAACCGTTGACAGGCGGGCGGGGGCAGCTAGCAATTTCATGATTTTTCGATAGATTCCATTGTGGGATGCGGCCATCCATCCCAGCCGTCGTCTTGCTCCGCCGGAGGAATGGCGGTCAACACCTCGGCCAATGAACGGCGGCGCGGCACATCGGCCACTTGCGATGTCTGATCATCCAACACGGCCAGCCGCTTGTCACACTGCACGCGGATAAAGATCTGCATGGCTTCGCGCAGCAATGTCACCCCGTCCGTGCCCGGATCGGCCAGTTCCAGTGCCCGCCGGTACAGCTCGTCGTCGATCGTGACCGTGATGCGCATGGCGGGCTCCGAGATTGTTCAGATAAAAAGGCAAGGCCATCTTCGCAGGAGCGGCTTCAGCCGCGAACCGCTCCCATACCTTCCTATTTTGCATCTGCAGCCGTATCTCAGTCCGCTCCCACCGCCCCCGCAAACGCCTCGATGATGCGCTTGAGCCGCGCCTGCTTGAGCTTGAACGAGGCCTGGTTGACCACGAGGTGGCTGCTGATGTCCATGATGCGCTCCACCTCGACCAGGTGGTTGGCCTTGAGCGTGTTGCCGGTGGAGACGAGGTCGACGATGGCGTCCGCCAGGCCCGTGAGCGGTGCCAGTTCCATGCTGCCGTAGAGCTTGATGAGGTCGGCGTGCATGCCCTTGCCGGCGAAGAAGTCGCGCGCGATGCTCGGGTACTTGGTCGCCACGCGCAGGCGCGCGCCCTGGTGCACGGCCTGCTGGTAGTCGAAGCCGGCGCGCACGGCCACGCTCACGTGGCATTTGGCGATGCGCAGGTCGAGCGGGCAGAACAGGCCCTGCCCGCCGTGCTCGATCAGCGTGTCCTTGCCGGTCACGCCGACGTCGGCGCCGCCGTATTCGACGTAGGTGGGCACGTCGGTGGCGCGCACCAGCACCACGCGCACGTCCTCCTGGTTGGTCGGCAGGATGAGCTTGCGCGTCTTTTCCGGGTCTTCGAGCACCTCGATCCCGGCGGCGGCCAGCAGCGGCAGGGTTTCTTCGAAGATGCGGCCCTTGGAGAGGGCGAGCGTGATCTGGGGCGTCATGAGATTCTTTCGATGTCGGCGCCGAGCAGCCGCAGCTTGGCTTCCATCGCGTCGTAGCCGCGGTCGAGGTGGTAGATGCGGTCGACCACGGTCTCGCCCTCGGCCACGAGGCCGGCGATCACCAGGCTGGCCGAGGCGCGCAGGTCGGTGGCCATGACGGTGGCGCCCGTCAGGCGCGCACCGCCCGCGACGGTGGCCACGCGGCCGTCCACCATGATCTCGGCGCCCAGGCGCATGAGCTCCTGCACGTGCATGAAGCGGTTCTCGAAGATGGTCTCGGTGACCGTGGCCGTGCCCTGCGCGACGAGGTTGAGCGCCATGAACTGCGCCTGCATGTCGGTGGGAAAGCCCGGGTACTCCATGGTGCGAAAGCTCTGCGCCGCCAGGTGCGCGCCGCCCGGGCTTTGCACGCGCAGGCCCGCGGCTTCCGGCGTGACGGTGACGCCCGCGCTGCGCAGCTTGTCCACCAGCGCTTCCATGTGGTCGATGCGCGCGTGCTCCAGCAGCACGTTGCCGCCGGTGGCCGCGACGGCGCAGGCGAAGGTGCCGGCCTCGATGCGGTCGGCCACGACGTGGTGCGTGCAGCCGTGCAGGCGGTCCACGCCCTGGATGCGGATGCTGCTCGTGCCGTGGCCCTCGATGCGCGCGCCCATGGCGATCAGCATCTCGGCCAGGTCGCTCACCTCGGGCTCCTGCGCGGCGTTTTCCAGCACCGTCTCGCCTTCGGCCAGGCAGGCGGCCATCATCAGGTTCTCGGTGCCGGTCACGGTGACCATGTCGGTGGTGATGCGCGCGCCGTGCAGGCGCTGGCGCCCCTCGGGCAGGCGCGCGACGATGTCGCCGTGCTCCACGCCGATCAGCGCGCCCATGGCCGCCAGGCCCTTGATGTGCTGGTCCACCGGCCGCGCGCCGATGGCGCAGCCGCCGGGCAGCGACACCCGCGCGCGGCCGAAGCGCGCGAGCAGCGGCCCGAGCGCGAGCACCGAGGCGCGCATGGTCTTGACCAGCTCGTAGGGCGCCTCGGGCTGCACCGCGTCGGAGGCGGAAAAGCTCATGCCGCCGCGCTCGCCATGGGTTTCGCTGGCCACGCCCATGTGGTCCAGCAACTGGCGCATGGTGCGCACATCGTGCAGGCGCGGCACGTTCACGAGGTGCACGATCTCGCACGTCAGCAGGGCCGCGCACATCTGCGGCAGCGCCGCATTCTTGGCGCCGGAGATCGGCACTCGCCCGTCGAGCGAACGCCCGCCGCGGATCAGGAGTTTGTCCATCGAATATGAATCAAATCGGGTTCCAGGCCTTGACCATCAAGCGCGAGCAGCTATCAAAACAATAGATCATGCCTGCTGCGCCTGCGCCCACTCGGCGGGCGTGAAGGTCTTCATCGAGAGCGCATGCAGCGCCTCGCTGTCCATGTGCTCGCGCACCGTGCCGTACACCTGCTGGTGGCGCTGGATCTGGCGCTTGCCTTCGAAGGCCGGCGAGACGATGAGCGCATACCAGTGATGGCCGTCGCCCTCCACGACCAGGTGCTCGCACGCGAGATGCTCGGCGATGCATTGCTTGATGTCGTCAGCGGTCATCGGAAATCCCTTTGCAAAAAATCAGTTGCGAATCTTGTAGCCGATGCGCAGCAGGTGCAGCGTCAGGCCACTGACCAGCGCCCACGCCAGGCCGACCACCGTCAGGCTCACCCAGGGGGAAATGTCGCTCACCCCGAAGAAGCCATAGCGAAAGCCGTCCACCATGTAGAAGAACGGGTTGAGCTGGCTCGCCCGCTGCCAGAACGGCGGCAGGGTGTCGATCGAATAGAACACGCCCGAGAGGAAGGTCATGGGCACGATGATGAAGTTCTGGAACGTGGCCATGTGGTCGAACTTGTCGGCCCACAGCCCCGCGATCACGCCCAGCGACCCGAGCAGCCCGGCGCCCAGCAGGGCGAACGCCAGGCTCCACCACGGCGCGACGAGGCCCGAGCGGGCGTACATCAGCGTCACGGCAAACACCCCCAGGCCCACCACCAAGCCGCGCACCACCGACGAGCCGACGTAGGCCGTGAACCACGCCCAGTGCGACAGCGGCGTGAGCTGGATGAACACCAGGTTGCCCATGATCTTGCTCTGCACCAGGCTGGACGAGCTGTTGGCGAAGGCGTTCTGCAGCATGCTCATCATCACCAGGCCGGGCACCAGGAAGGCGGTGTAGCTCAGGTGGCCGTAGACCTGCAGCCGGTCTTCGAGCACGTGGCCGAAGATCAGCAGGTAGAGCATGGAGGTGACGATGGGCGCGACCACGGTCTGGAAGGCCACCTTCCAGAAGCGCAGCAGCTCCTTGTAGAACAGCGTCTGCCAGCCCGTCATCACGCCTCCGCGCCCACGTCGTCCTGCGCCGTTTCCATGACGTGGATGAACACGTCCTCCAGGTCGGCCTTGCGGATTTCCACGTCCTCCACGCGCACCCCGGCGGCGCGCAAGGCGGCCAGGTGGTGCTCGATCTCTTCCACGTTCCTGGCCGGCATCTGCGCCACGCGGCCGGTGACGCGCGCCAGCCGGGCCAGGTCGGCGGGCAGGGCATCGTCGGTCTTGAAGCGCAGCACGTTGGTGGACGCCTGCGCCAGCAGCTCGGAGGTCTTGGCCAGCGCCACCACGTGCCCGTGCTTGAGCATCGCCAGGCGCGTGCACAGCGCCTCGGCCTCGTCCAGGTAGTGGGTGGTGAGCAACACCGCGTGGCCCTGCTTGTTCAGCTCGGCGACGAACTGCCACAGCGTCTGGCGCAGCTCCACGTCCACGCCCGCCGTGGGCTCGTCCAGCACGATCACCGGCGGCTTGTGCACCAGCGCCTGCGCCACCAGCACGCGCCGCTTCATGCCGCCCGAGAGCTGGCGCATGTTGTGGTCCGCCTTGTCCGCCAGGCCCAGGCGTTCGAGCAGCTCGTCGATCCAGGCATCGTTGCTCCTGATGCCGAAATAGCCCGACTGCAGGCGCAGCGTCTCGCGCACGCTGAAGAAGGGGTCGTAGACGAGCTCCTGCGGCACCACGCCCAGGAGGTGGCGCGCCCGCACGAAGTCGCTCTGCACGTCGTGCCCCATCACCGCCACGCGCCCGCTGCTGGCGCGCGCCAGGCCCGCCAGGATGCTGATCAGGGTGGTCTTGCCCGCGCCGTTGGGGCCGAGCAGGCCGAAGAATTCACCTTCGGCGATCTCGAAACTCACACCGCTGAGCGCCTGGAACGGGCCGTGGGGCGTGGCGAAGATTTTCGAGACAGACTGGAAGGTGACGGCGGCCATAGAGAGCCGCGTATTCTATGCGGCGCTGCCTTTTCCTGTCTTCATCAAGCCGCTGCGGCAAGGCAGACGACTCGGTTGCGCCCCTGCGCCTTGGCCGCATACAGCGCGCGGTCCGCGCGGGCGAAGATCTGGTCGAAACAGCCGTCCTCCGTGGCCGAGGTGGTGGCGCCGAAGCTGGCGCTCACCTTCATGCCCAGATCGTCCAGCGCCACGCACAGGCCCAGGTGCGCACGCAGGCGCTCGGCCAGCTCGGCGGCGGCGGGCAGCTCCGTCTCCGGCAGGAGGATGCAGAACTCCTCGCCCCCCGTGCGCGCGAACACGTCGTTGCCGCGCAGGCTCTCCTGGATGCATTGGGTGAGGGTCTGCAGCACCCGGTCGCCCGCCGGATGGCCGTGGCGGTCGTTGATGTCCTTGAAATGATCGACGTCGATCGCGATCAGGCTCAGGGACCGCCGGTAGCGGCGGCTGCGCTCGAACTCGGCCTGCGCGCACTCCTGGAAATGGCGCCGGTTGGCCAGGCCGGTCAGCCCATCGGTGCGGGCCTGGCGCTGCAGCTCTTCCTGCAGCTCGTGCAGCTTGGTGATGTCGGTGCTCAGGCCGATCACGGCGCGGCTGCCGTCGGCCTGCACCCACGGCACGATCACGCTCCAGTAGTAGCGCGTGCGGCCCTGGGCATCCGTCAGCGCCTGCTCGCTCACGCCGCGCTGGCCGCTGCGCAGGATCTCCTGGTCCTGGCGCCAGAAGCGATCGGCCGCCTCGCGCGGCATCAGCTGGGAGTCGAGCCGGCCGACCACGGCATCGACCGGCACGCCGAAGACGTCCGCCACGCGCTGGTTGGCATAGCGAAAGCGCCGGTCCTCGCCCTTCATGTAGACCAGCGCATCCACGTTGTCGAGGATGACCGCGAGCAGCGCCTGCTGCTCGCGCAGCTGGTCCTCCAGGCGCTTTTTCTCGGTGATGTCGTAGGACACCCCCACCATGCCGGTGATGGCGCCGCCGGCATCGCGCATCGGCTTCTTGACGGACCAATAGGTGCGCACCTCGCCCGAGGACGGAATCACGTTGCGCTCTTCGCGCGCCACCACCTCGCCATCCACCAGCACCCGGCGGTCGATCGCCTGGCGGTCCTCGTCATGCTCGAACCGCACGAAATCGTCGAAGGTTCTGCCCAGCACCTCGGCCAGCGTCTTGCCCAGCAGCTGCAGCACCATGGGATTGGCGTACACATAACGCCCCTGCAGGTCCGTGGCGAAGACGAAGGCGCCCATTTCGTCGAGCACTTCGCGGCTCAGGTCGACGGCGACGCGCTGCGCCAGCGCCGTCAACGATGCCAGTTTGTTCGCCGAGGCAGACACCACAGACCACCTTCCCGCCGTTCAGGCCGTCGCCATGAGCAGCGGCTGCACACCGTAGAGCTGCGACAGATCCTGTAGCGACCGCGGCATGGATTTCACTGCCAGTTGCTTGCCATCATAGAGCGCGGCACGGCGGCACTCAAGCAGCACCGCCAGCGCGGAGCTGTCGAAGGTGGCCAGCGCGGCGCAATCGACGAGCACGTCCGACCCCGTCTCGGCCTTGAGCCCCTGCAGCAGCAGCTGCAGGCAGGCGCTGGCCTGGGCATGGGTGATCGTGGCGGGCAGGACCAGCATGGCCTATTTCCCGGCCGCGTTGGCCTTGTTGCGCGCGACCAGCGCCTCGATCAGGCCATCCACGCCCTTGGCATTGATCTCGGCGCCGAACTGGCTGCGGTAGGTTTCCACCAGCCACACGCCCATCACGTTGATGTTGTAGATCTTCCAGTCCTCGCCCGGCTTCTGGGCCAGGCGGTAGTCGAGCTGGATCGGATCGCCCCGCCCCTGCACCTCGGAGCGCACCAGCACGTCCTTGTCGCCGGGCGCGGCCCGAAACGGCTTGACGACGATCGTGAGATCGGACACCTCGGAGAGCGCGCCCGCGTAGGTGCGCACCAGCAGCTGCTTGAATTCGTCCTGCAGGCGCTGCTGCTGCTCCGGGCTCGCGCGGCGCCAGCCCGGCCCCACGGCGGCCGCGGTCATGCGCTTGAAGTCGAGGTGCGGCAGGATGATCCTGTCCACCAGCACCACGAGCTTGTGGACGTCGCCCGCCTTGATGGCCGAGTCCTTGCGCACGGCGTCCAGCACCTCGTTGGACAGCCGCCCGATGAGCGCGTCCGGCGCCTCGTCTGCCGCCGCGGCCCACGGCGCATGCGCCAGCACCACCGCCGCCATGCCGCCGCGCAGCAGCGCGCGGCGGGCCCCTGAAAAATCACCTGACATCATCAATCATCCTCCGGCAGCTTGCCGTCATCGCCCGCATCCCGCTTGCCCGCCTCCTGGTTGCGCAGCTCCAGGTACAGGTCGCGGGTGAAGGTATAGGGGTCGAGCGCCGCCGCATCGCGTATGGCCGTGGCGCCGAGCAGGCTGGCGCGCCTGTCCACGAACCGCAAGGCATACAGGCCGTTGCGCGTCGTCACCGGGCGGGCGTGCCACGCCAGATCGCCCCAGGTATCGATGGGCAGCGACGCGGTATCGCGCAGCGTGGACGGGCCCAGCAGCGGCAGCACCAGGTACGGGCCCGCCGACATGCCCCAATGCGCCAGGGTCAGCCCGAAATCCTGCTTGTGCCGCTCGATGCCGGCCTCGCTCGCCACGTCGAAGAGGCCGCCGATCCCGATGAAGCTGTTGATGCCGAAGCGCGCCAGGCTGTCCGCCGCGGCCTGCCCCCGCCCCTGCAGCACGTTGTTCACGAAGGACCAGAGATCGCCCAGGTTGGCGAAGAAATTGCCCACGCCCGTGCGCACGGGCCGGGGCAGCGCCTCCTTGTAGACCGTGGCGGCGGGCACGAGCAATACCGCGTCCACGCCGTCATTGAAGTTCGTCATCGCGCGGTTGTACGGCTCGAACGGGTCCTGCGGATGCGCGTTCGGCCCCGTCGCGCACCCCGCCAGCGCGGCCAGCGCGAGCACGGCAACGCCCCTTCTGGCACCGGCAGGCATGCCGGCGCGCCATCGTTGTGTCCTCTTCATTTCTTGCTTGCAGCCGCCGCCGGGCTGCCCCCATCCTGTGCCTTGCCGTACAAGAACTGGCCGATCAGGTTCTCCAGCACCACGGCGGACTGCGTGGCGGTCACGGCGTCGCCGTCCGCCAGGTTCTTCTCGTCCGCGCCCGGCTCGATGCCGATGTACTGGTCGCCCAGCAGCCCGCTCGTGAGGATCTTCAGGGAGCTGTCCTTGGGGAAAAGATAGCGCTTGTCCATCTCCAGCTCGACGCGCGCCTGGAAGGTGGTGTCGTCGAAGCTGATGGCGCGCACGCGCCCGACCACCACCCCGGCGCCGCGCACCGCCGCCTTGGGCTTGAGGCCGCCGATGTTGTCGAACTTCGCGCTGATCCTGTAGCCCGACTGCCAGTTGAGGTTGAGCAGATTGGCCGACTGCAGCGCCAGGAACACCAGCGCCGCCAGGCCGAGAATCACGAACAGCCCCACCCAGACATCGTTTTTTGATCGTTCCATGCTGACCCCTACAAACTGAACATCAAGGCCGTGAGGATGAAATCCAGCGCCAGCACCGCCAGCGATGCGATGACCACCGTGCGCGTCGTGGCCCGCGAGACACCCTCCGGCGTCGGCTTGGCCACATAGCCCTGCAACACGGCGGTGAACGTCACCGCCACACCGAACACGACGCTCTTGACCACGCCATTGCCCACGTCCTTGAACACATCGACGCCGCTTTGCATCTGTCCCCAGAACGCGCCGCCATCCACGCCGATCATCACCACGCCCACCAGCCAGCCGCCCATCACCCCCACGGCGCTGAACACGGCCGCCAGCACCGGCATGGCGATGACGCCGCCCCAGAAACGCGGCGCCAGGATGCGCTGCACCGGGTCCACCGCCATCATTTCCATCGCCGAGAGCTGCTCGCCCGCGCGCATCAGGCCGATTTCGGCGGTGAGCGACGTGCCCGCGCGGCCGGCGAACAGCAGCGCCGTGACCACGGGGCCGAGCTCGCGCACCAGGCTGAGCGTGACCATCAGCCCGAGCGATGCCTCCGAGCCATAGAGCTGCAGCACGTTGTAGCCCTGTAGCGCCAGCACGAAGCCGACGAACAGGCCCGACAGCGCGATGATCGCCAGCGAATGGTTGCCCAGAAAGTGCACCTGGTCGCGCACCAGCGCCGGGCGGCGCAAGGTGGTGCCCAGCATCAGCACCAGCCGGGCGAACAGCCGCGCACCGGCCCCCATGTCGGCCAGGCGGCTGCGCACCGCCAGGCCGATATCCGAAGGACGCCACCAGCTCATCGCCCGCCTCCCGCGCCGTTCACGATGCCGAAGTCCTGCTCCACCGAGGGCCCCGGATGGTGGAAGGGCACCGGGCCGACCGGCAGCGCATGCACGAACTGGCGCACCAGCGGATCGGTGCTCGTGCGCACCTCGCCCGGCGTGCCCTGCGCCGCCACATTGCCGGTGCCGAGGATGATCACGTGATCGGCCAGCGCGAAGGTCTCCTGCAGGTTGTGGGACACGAGTATGGTGGTCAGGCCCATCGCATCGCTGAGCTGGCGGATGAGCTGCGCGGCGATACCCAGCGAGATCGGGTCCAGCCCGGCGAAGGGTTCGTCGTACATGATGAGCTCAGGGTCCAGCGCGATGGCGCGCGCCAGCGCCACGCGCCGCGCCATGCCGCCGGAGATCTGGCTGGGCATCAGATCGCGGGCGCCGCGCAGGCCCACCGCATGCAGCTTCATCAGCACGATGTCGCGCACCAGCGCATCGCTCAGGGTGGTGTGCTCGCGCAGGGGGAAGGCCACGTTGTCGAACACGCTCATGTCGGTGAACAGCGCGCCGAACTGGAACAGCATGCCCATGCGCCTGCGCGCCGCATACAGCCCGGCCGCATCCATGGCGCCTATGTCTTTTCCATCCACCAGCACCTGCCCCTGCTGCGCCCGCTGCTGCCCGCCGATCAGCCGCAGCACCGTGGTCTTGCCGCCACCCGAGGCGCCCATGATCGCCGTGACCTTGCCGCGCGGCGCCACCAGGGACACGTCGCGCAGCACCGGGCGAGCGCCATACCCGAAGGTGACGTTGCGCAGTTCCACGAAGGGATCAGGAATCAAGGCTTCATTCGAAGGCATGCTGTACGACCGCAGCAAGGGCCGTCATGATAAGGGTGTATTTCAAATGCCGCTTGCCCGCCGACGGCAAGGCATTCGCAAATACATGTAACCCATCACTATAATTGTCGGTTCCGTTTTGCACTGCAAGGCATGGGCATTATCGCCTGCTGCCGGCACGGCAGACCAAACTCGGAATGCCGGCCCGGCAGCCCTTGCCTACTCCAGGAAAGGTCGCTGTCCGATGGATCGAGCCGTTGCCGTACACCCCTCCCGCCGCCTGGCCACCGGCCTGCACCTGATCGGTGATCTCCACGGCTGCGCGTGTGACCGAAGGCTGATGTACGACGCCGCGCACCTGGAGAGCTTCTGCAAGGCCCGCGTTCAGGCCGCGGGCCTGACCACCGTGGGTTCGCTGTTTCACGCGTTCGGCGAGGACGGCGGCGTCACCGGCGTCATCGTGCTCGCGGAATCGCACCTGTCCATCCACACCTGGCCGGAATCGGGGTACGTGACGCTGGACGTCTACGTCTGCAACTACACCGAGAACAACCGGCCGAAGGCGCAAAAGCTCTTCAACGACCTGCAGGCCGCCTTCAACCCGAGCGAGCCGCGCCTGCACCGCATGGACCGCGCATGACCGCGGCCCCTCCCGCGGTACGGGCGGTGGCCGAACGCCTGAACGAGCATTTCGGCTTCTACCTGGCGCACTGCCGCCTGCTGGCCGAGACCCGCTCCCCCTGGCAGCACATCGAAGTCTTCGAGCACCCGCTGTTCGGCAGGCTCATGCGCATCGATGGCTGCTTCATGACGAGCGAGCGCGACGAGTTCTTCTACCACGAGCCCATGGTGCACCTGCCGGCCACGGCGCACCCGGGTGTGCGCCGCGCCCTCATCGTGGGGGGCGGCGACGGCGGGGCGGCCGAAGAGCTGCTCAAGCTTCCCGCCATGGAGCACGTGACGCTGTGCGAACTGGATGAAGAAGTGGTCCGCATGGCGCGGCAATGGCTGCCGGCGATCCACCACGGCGCGCTGGACGATCCCCGCCTGCGGCTGGAACTGGGCGATGCGCGCCGCTTCATCGAAGCGACGGACGAGCGCTTCGACCAGATCGTGCTGGACCTGACCGATCCGTTCGGGCCGGCCGTCAACCTCTACACGGTCGAGTTCTACCAGGCGTGCCGGCGCATCCTGCGGCCGGGCGGCGTGCTGTCGCTGCACCTGGGCTCCCCCATCCACCTGCAGGAGAGCATGCAGCGCATCCACGCCTCGCTGCGGGCCGTCTTTCCTGTCGTGCGCCCCTACCTGCAATACGTGCCGCTCTATGGCACGCTCTGGTGCATGGCCATGGCATCGGACACCACCGACCCGGCCGCGCTCGCGCCATCCGAGGTGGACGAGCGCCTCGAACACCGCGGCATCGCGGACCTGCAGTTCTACAACGGGCAGACGCACCAGGCGCTGCTGGCGCAGCCCAACTTCGTGCGCGAGCTCTTGAACCGCGGCGCCGCGCCGCTGCATGGCGGGGACGTGCTCGGCGATGTCCACGACCCCGCCAGGCTGCCCCGGATCACCATCGGCGAATCCTGAAGCGCCGGCTGCGTCACATGGCGTCGATCATCACCTGGCCGAAGCCCGAGCAGCTAACCTGCGTCGCGCCTTCCATGAGGCGCGCGAAGTCGTAGGTGACCTTCTTGCTCTGGATCGCCTTCTCCATCGCGCGGATGACGAGGTCGGCGGCTTCGAGCCAGCCCATGTGGCGCAGCATCATCTCGGCGCTCAGGATTTCCGAGCCCGGGTTGACGTAGTCCTTGCCCGCGTACTTGGGCGCCGTGCCATGCGTGGCCTCGAAGCAGGCGACGCTGTCGCTCATGTTGGCGCCCGGGGCGATGCCGATGCCGCCCACCTGCGCGGCGAGCGCATCGCTGATGTAGTCGCCATTCAGATTGAGCGTGGCGATCACGCTGTACTCGGCCGGGCGCAGCAGGATCTGCTGCAGGAAGGCGTCGGCAATGGCGTCCTTGACGACGATGTCCTTGCCGGTCCTGGGGTTCTTGAACTTGCACCATGGCCCGCCATCGACCGGCTGCGCGCCGAACTCGCGCTGCGCGAGCGCATAGCCCCAGTCGCGAAAGCCGCCTTCGGTGTACTTCATGATGTTGCCCTTGTGCACCAGCGTCACGTTGGGCTTGTCGTTGTCGATGGCGTACTGGATGGCCTTGCGCACGAGGCGCTCGGTCCCTTCGATCGACACCGGCTTGACGCCGATGCCCGACGATTCTGGAAAGCGGATTTTCGAGACCCCCATCTCCTGCACGAGGAAGCGGATGAGCTTCTGCGCCTTCTCGCTCCGGGCCTCCCACTCGATGCCGGCGTAGATGTCTTCCGAGTTCTCGCGGAAGATCACCATGTTGACCTTCTCGGGCGCCTTCACGGGGCTGGGCACGCCCTTGAAATACTGCACCGGGCGCAGGCACACGTAGAGGTCGAGCTCCTGGCGCAGCGCCACGTTCAGCGAGCGGATGCCGCCCCCGACAGGCGTGGTGAGCGGCCCCTTGATGGAGACCACGTACTCTTTCAGCGCAGCCAGCGTTTCTTCGGGCAGCCAGACATCGGGCCCGTACACGCGCGTGGATTTTTCCCCGGCGTAGACCTCCATCCAATGGATCTTGCGCTGCCCGCCGTAGGCCTTGGCCACCGCGGCATCCACCACCTTGATCATCACCGGCGTGATGTCCGCGCCGGTGCCATCGCCTTCGATGTAGGGGATGATGGGCTGCGTCGGCACGTTGAGCGACATGTCGGCGTTGACGGTGATCTTCTGGCCCTGCCCGGGCACGCGGATATGCTGGTAGGTGCTCATGCGCCTGTTTCTCCCCTCACGGCAAAATCGCCTCGCACGGCCGCGCGCACTGCATCGCGCCAAGCCGCAAGGCACGCCAAATTCTAGTGACAAAAAAACATGCGCCGCGCGTCAACCACATACGCCGCGCAGCCGTTGAGCGATCCGCAACGCGGCGTCTCGCGCTGTAATTTGCAATCAGGAAATATCCACCATGAAACAACTCCTCGCCCTCCTCACCGCCGGCTTCTTCGCCGCAGGCGCCTTCGCACAAGCCCAACCGGCCCCGGCCGAGCCCGTGGCGCCCGCCGCCGCGGTGGCCCCGGCTGCCGCGCCCGCCGCCGCCGCCGCTGCGCCCCAGGCCAAGGCCAAGAAGACGGCCAAGGCCCACAAGAAGACGGCGAACAAGCACGCCAAGCGCCACAACAAGAAGGCCCCCAAGACGGCCGCCTGATCCCCCCCTGCCGCGCACAGCGGCAGCGCCACACGCCAGAGCCCGCAAAGTATGATCCTTGCGGGCTTTTTTCATGGACCTCGACGATGCCCCGCACCGCTCTCTTGCGCCAGCTGCTTGCAAGCTGCGCCACGCTCCTGACCTGCACCCTGTGCCTTGCGCAGGACGGCGAACCCCAGATGAACCTCCCGCGCGTGGAACTGCACGCCGGCATGTACCGCATCAGCGCGCAAGTGGCGGCCACGCCGCAGCAGCGCGAGACCGGCCTGATGTACCGTGCGCGCATACCCGACTACGAAGGCATGCTCTTCGTCTTCGACGTGCCGGGCGTCCAGTGCTTCTGGATGAAAAACACGCAACTGCCGCTGACGGCCGCGTTCGTGGCCGATGACGGCCGGATCGTGAACCTGGCCGACATGCAGCCGCAAACCGAGGACTCGCACTGCTCCGACCAACCGGTGCGCTACGTCCTGGAGATGAACCAGGGCTGGTTTGCGAAGAAGGGCTTCAAGAGCGGCACCCGGCTTTCGGGGGCGCCGTTCGAACGCCGGTAGCGATCGCCGGCAGATTCAGTCGCGCACGACCAGCACGGGCACCTTGACGACACTCAGCACCCGCTGGGTGACGCTGCCCAGCACGAGCTTTTCAATGCCACGCCGGCCGTGCGAACCCATCACGACGAGGTCCGCATCCACGCTCTTGACCGTCTCCAGCACGCCTTCGTGCACGGTATGGCCCTCGCCCACGATGGTGTCGACCTGCTCGACCCCGGCGCTCTTGACGGCGTCGCGCGCCGCATCGAGCGCCGCATTGGCTTCGGCATTGGCCGCGGTCAGGTACTGCGCCTGGCCGTAGGCGAAGTCCGCGCCGACGCCGGTGAACGGATACGGGTCGATCACGTACAGCAGCGTCACCTCGCTGCCGAACACCTTGGCCAGCGCCGACGCGCGTGCCACCGCCTTCATCGAGGTTTCCGAACCGTCGACGGGAACCAGAATATGCTTGAACATGATGCGCTCCTTTCGCGGCCACGATGCCGCTGTGCCCTCAGCCATTATTGATCATCATCACCCAGAAAACGACCTCGCCGGCAGGTCAGTACGAGCGTATCCCGCCAGCCGAATTCCCCGGCCGGCTGGATCGGCGTGGTCTCGTGGATCATGCGGGCGTCGTCCAGCAGCAACACCGACCACGGCTCGCTCAGGGTGAAACGCTGCCCGGCCGGGCCGGCCGCCTCGAAGATGCGGGTTTCGCCTCCCTTGATGGCTTCGCGCCCGATCAGGAACACGGCCACCAGATCGACGCCGTCGCGGTGCGCGCCCTCGGGCGTGGGGCGGCCCACCCCGCCTTCGGTGGTGATGCGAAATTGATGCGCCTCGACGCACCAGCGCACGCGGGCCGCACCCGCCGGCAGCACGGCATCCTGCGCGGCCCCCGCCACAGCCCGCACCAGGGGCAGCCACGCAGGGCTGGCCACGGTTTCGGCCCGCATGGGGGCGAACCAGCGCTGCATGCCGCCGTGCAGGGCGTTGTACTGCACCGGCTGCCAGTGCGCGCGGTGCGGCACCTGGCGGACATCCGGCCCTTCAACGACGAAGCACGAATGGCGCCTGAGCCGGTAGCGCCCTCCATCCCTCAGATAGTCGTCGGGCGGCAGGTCATCCCAGTCGGCCTGCAGGGCGGCCAGGCGATCGAGCGGCACGCCCGCCCATGCGGCACTGCCCTGCGGCGTCAGGACCGCATAGCCGCGCTCACGCAATTGGGGCGCCAACTCGGCGGGCGGAACGTAAGGTGGTGAAAAACTCGTGACGGACATGAGGACGCTAGCTTAGCGTCCTGCCCATGCCCTCACAGCCGTCCCGCATCTTGGGCTTCCTGCAGTTGGCGCCACATGACCTTGCCGCTGCCGCTCTTGGGCAGACTTTGCGCGAACTGCACCAGGCGGGGCACCTTGTACGCCGCCATGTGCTCGCGGCACCAGGCCATGATGTCCTCCTCGCTCACCTGGCCCGCGCTGCCCGGGCGCAGCACCACCACGGCCTTGACGGTCTGCCCCCGGTAGTCGTCGTGCGCGGCGATGACGCAGACTTCCTGGATCGCGGGGTGGCGGTACATCAGCATCTCCACCTCGGCGGGCCAGACCTTGAAGCCGCTGGCGTTGATCATGCGCTTGAGGCGGTCGGTGATGAAGAAATAGCCCTCCTCGTCCACGCGCCCGAGGTCGCCCGTGCGGAAAAAGCGCTTGCCGTCCAGTTCGAAGAACGCCGCCTCGGTGGCCTCGGGGTGCTTCCAGTAGCCGTCGAACACTTCCGGTCCGTGGACGACGATTTCCCCCTGCTCTCCCTGGGGCAGCTCCCGCAGGGTCTGCGGATCGACGATGCGCGCATCGGTGCCCATGAAGGGAATGCCCAGGCACTGCTGCTTGGGCCGGTCCGGCGGGTTGCTGTGCGAGGGCGCGGCGGTCTCCGTCAGGCCGTAGCCCTCGGCGTAGCGCAGGCCGTACTGCTCCTGCAGGCGCTGGGCCACGGCCTGCGGCATGGCGGCGCCGCCACCGCCGATGTTCTTCAGGCTGGAAAGGTCGAACCGGGCGAAGTCGGGGCTCGCCATCAGGTCGATGATCATCGTCGGGATGTTGGTCCACGCCGTCACCTTGTGGCGCGAGATCAGGCGGCCGGCCAGCTCCCTGTCCCAGCGCGGCAGCAGCACCAGCGTGCAGCCGGTGTAGAGCGCCGCATGCATCACGCTCACCATGCCGGTGATGTGGAACATCGGGATCACGCACAGCGCCACGCCGTCGGCCGAGGCCGTGCCCCACATGCTGCTGGCGACCGCGTTGTGCATCAGCGTACGGTGCGGATGCATGCAGCCCTTGGGCAGGCCGGTGGTGCCGCTGGTGTAGGGCAGCACGGCCAGATCATGAGGCCCCGCCGTGTGCGCGGGCGCCGCGTCCCGGCACGCCAGCGCCTCGCGCCATGCGTGCACCTGGCCGCCCTGCAGCACGGGCAGCGGCCGCACCGGGCACAGCCAGTCCCGCCACGCCGCCGGCAGCTCGTCCGGCGGCAGCACCTCCGGATCGAAGGCATCGGTGTACTGGCTCACGAGCAGGCGGGCCAGGCGCTGGCCCTCGGGCAAGGCATCGCTGGCCCGGACCAGCTCGCCCGCGATGTCGCCGGTGGTGATCGCCACGCGCGCATCCGAATCCTGGATGTAGTGCATCAGCTCCTGCGAGCGGTTCATCGGATTGACGGGCACCACCACGGCATTGGCGCGCAGGATGGCGAAGTGCGCCACCACCCACTGCGGACAGTTCTGCATGTACAGCAGCACCCGGTCGCCCTGACCCACGCCCCAGGCGGCGAGCTGCGCCGCGAGGCGCTCTGCATCATCGTGCAACTGGCGGTAGCTGGTTTCGCGTCCCATGAACACCAGCGCCGCCTTGTCCGGGTAGCGCCGGGCATTGACGGCGATGTTGAACCACAGCGAGGTGCGGGGCACGGTGATGGCATGGGGCAGGCGCGAGGGCCAGAAGGCGTAATGGGCTTGCATGCGGCTTCCTTGTTCTTTGCGGCGCCGCCAGCGTAGGAGGGAGACGGGGCCCTGGCAACCGGGCAAGCCCCCGCCCGCAGTCGCCCGAGCGACGCGGCACACCTCGTTACCGCGTCCGCCGCGCGAGGCCCGTTGCCATCAACGACAATCAAGACAAGCGGCGCTGCCGCCGGACATTCTTACGCCGCGAGGGCCAACCGGGCGGCGCCGACCAATTGCCTGCCATGAACATCGTCATCCTGGACGACTATCAGGACACCGTGCGCAAATTGCGCTGCGCGGAGCGCCTCGCGTCCTATTCCGCCAAGGTCTACACCAACACGGTCAAGGGCCAAGGCCAGCTTTCGGTGCGGCTGCGCGATGCGGACATCATCGTGCTGATCCGCGAGCGCACCCACATCACGCGCCCGCTCATCGAAAAGCTGCCGCGGCTGAAATTCATCGCGCAGACGGGCCGCATCGGGGCGCACATCGACCTCGCGGCCTGCACCGAGCGCGGCATCGCGGTGGCCGAGGGCAGCAGCTCCCCCGTGGCGCCCGCCGAGCTGACCTGGGCGCTGATGATGGCCGCGATGCGGCGCCTGCCCCACTACATCGCCAACCTCAAGCACGGCGCCTGGCAGCAGGCCGGGCTGCGCGCGGGGTCCATGCCGCCGAATTTCGGCGTCGGGCAGGTGCTGCGGGGGCGCACGCTCGGCATCTGGGGCTACGGGCGCATCGGCCAGATCGTGGCGGGCTACGGCCGCGCCTTCGGCATGAACGTGCGCATCTGGGGCAGCGAAGCCTCGCGCACCAGGGCGCTGGCCGACGGCTACCAGGCGGCCAACACGCGCGCGGAATTTTTCGAGCAGTGCGACGTGGTCTCCCTGCACCTGCGCCTGGCCGAGGAAACGCGGCACCTGGTGACGCTGGAAGACCTCTCGCTGATGAAACCCACGGCGCTGCTGGTCAACACCTCGCGCGCCGAGCTGCTCGAACCCGACGCGCTGATCGCCGCGCTCAACCGCGGGCGCCCCGGCATGGCGGCCATCGATGTGTTCGAGAGCGAACCCATCCTGCAGGGCCACGCGCTGCTGCGGCTCGAAAACTGCGTGTGCACGCCGCACATCGGCTATGTGGAACAGGACAACTACGAGCTGTACTTCGGCGCGGCCTTCGACAACGTCATCAACTACATGAAGGGCACGCCGACCAACATCGTCAATCCCGGCGCGCTGCAGATGCGCCGCTGACCCGCCATGGCCGAACCTCTTCAATGGCTGGACGACGGCACGCCCGCCAGCGCGCGCTTCGGTGACCGCTACCACAGCCGCGCGGGCCACGGTCTGGACCAGGCGCGCGGCGTTTTCCTCGCGGGCTGCGGGCTGCCGCAGGGCTGGGCCGGCCAGGCCCAGTGGCGCATCCTGGAAACCGGCTTCGGCCTGGGGCTGAATTTCCTGGTGACCTGGGCCGCGTGGCGCGCCGATCCCGCGCGGCCGCGCCTGCTGCACTTCGTCTCGTGCGAGGCCTGGCCGGTGAGCGGCGAAGACCTGCGCCGCGCCGCGCCGCCCGACCCGCAGATCCAGGCGCTGGCGGCCGAGCTGGCGGCCCAGTTCCACGGCCTGGTGCCGGGGGTGCACCGCCTGTCCTTCGACGGCGGGTGCGTGCTGCTCACGCTTTTGATAGGCGACGCGCAGGCCATGCTCAGGGCGCAGCGCCCCGTGGCCGACAGCGTGTACCTGGACGGCTTCGCGCCGCGCCTGAACCCCGACATGTGGAGCGATCACACCCTCAAGGCCGTCGCACGCTGCTGTCTGCGCGGCACGCGCCTAGCCACCTGGAGCGCGGCGCGCGGCGTGCGCGATGCGCTGGCCCAGGCGGGCTTCAAGGTGGAAAAGGTGGCCGGCATCCCGCCCAAGCACGACAACCTGCACGCCGTCTACGACCCGCCCTGGGAGCCGCATCCAACGCGCCCCGTGCTCTGCGCCCCCGCGCTCCCGGCGGGGCGGCGCTGCGTGGTGGTGGGCGCCGGCCTCGCGGGGGCGTGCGTCGCATCGAGCCTGGCGCGGCGCGGCTGGCAGGTGACGGTGCTGGACCAGGCGGCGCAGCCGGCCGCCGGGGCATCGGGCGTGCCGGCGGCCATCTGCGCGCCCCACACCTCGCCCGACGACAGCGTGATCTCGCGCGTCTCGCGCGCGGGCCTGCGCCTGCTGCGGCACACCCTGCACTCGGCGGCGGCGGACCTGCAGGGCAGCGCCTGGGCGCTGACGGGCGTGCTCGAACATGCCGTGGGCCAGAACCCCCGGTTGGCCGGCGACAGCGCCGAATGGCAGGCCTGGAGCCGGCACGCCGAGGCGCCGCAATGCGCCGGCGCGCATCTGCCCGGCGATACGCCGGCGCTGTGGCACGCGGGCGGCGGCTGGCTGCAGCCCGTGCAGGTGGTGCCGCGGCTGCTGGTGCAGCCCGGCATCACCTGCCGCGGCGGCACGCGCGTGGAGCGCATCGAGCACGATGCGGGCGCGGCCGCCCCGTGGGGGCTCCTGGGTGAGGACGGCCGGCTGCTGGCCCAGGCCGACCTGGTCGTGATCTGCGCCGGGCCGCACACGAACCGCCTCGTGCCCGGCGCGCTGCCGCTGCATCCCGCGCGCGGGATGATGAGCTGGGGCCTGCGGGCGCAGGCACCGGCGGATGCGCCGTGGCCGGCCTGCCCCGTCAACGGCCACGGCATGCTGATTCCGCAGGTCACCCTGAACGGGGAAAGCGCCTGGGTCTGCGGCTCCACCTTCGAGCGCGATCGCGACGCGCTGCCGCTCACGCCGTCCGAAGTGGCCGCCGGGCATCAGGCCAACCACGACAAGCTCGGGGCGCTCCTGCCCGATCTGGCCCGTGCACTCGCCCCGCTGTTCGCGCAGCCGGACGCCCTGCATGCCTGGTGGGACGTGCGCTGCACGACGCCCGACCACCTGCCATTCACAGGCCCGCTCGACGAGGCGGCCCACCCGCACGGGCTCTGGGTCTGCACCGGCCTGGGCGCACGCGGCGCCACGCTGGCGGCGCTGTGCGCGGAACTGCTGGCCGCCCACCTGCACGGCGAGCCGCTGCCCCTGGACGCGAGCCTGGCCCGCGCGCTCTCCACGCAGCGGCTGCAGCGCTAAGCGTGCAGCGCCCGGTCGCTGACGACGATGCCGTCGGCATCGGCGTAGAGCCAGTCGCCCGGGCGGATCCAGACGCCCTGCACCTGCACGGGAACGTCCTGCTCGCCGCTGCCGCGCTTCTCGGTCGCCATGGGGATCAGCGCCAGGGCGCGGATGCCCACGGCCTCGACGCAAAGCTCCGCCGCATCGCGCACGCAGCCGTTGACCACGATGCCCGCCCAGCCCTGGCGCGCCGCGGCCGCCGCGAGGTTGCCGCCCACGAGCGCACGGCGCAGCGAGGCGCCGCCGTCCACCACCAGCACGCGCCCATGGCCGGGGAAGTTCACCGCCTCCTTCACGAGCGCGTTGTCTTCGAAGCACCTGAGGGTGGCCACCTGCCCATGAAACGCGGCCACGCCGCCGAAAGACAGGAACACCGGAGGCAGCACGCGGAACAGGCCGCTGGCATCGTTCTTGTGCGCATCGCACAGGTCGCAGGTGTTGATGGCGGAGGACGCTGGGGTGATCATGGATGAAAGAGCGGATGGAAGGCTGAAAACCGCAAATTGTGCCCCGCGCTGTTGCCCAAGCGCAGCACCCAGGGCCGCCGGGGGGCAAAAAATCACGCCTGCACTTGGCAGACGGCGTTTTCCCGCTAGTATCCGTGGCCAGTTCAGCCGCCGCGAGGCGCTGGCTACCCCCATAGACATGACAAGGACTACCGAAACATGGCAACCGCAAGCAAAAAGGCTCCCGCCGCGAAGAAGCGCACCCCCAACGCAGCGTTCATGAAGCCGCTGACCCCCGACGCCGCCCTGGCCGCCGTGATCGGCGCCAAACCCCTGCCGCGCACCGAGATCGTCAAGCAGCTGTGGGTGTACATCAAGGCGCACAAGCTGCAAGACGCCACGAACAAGCGCATGATCAACGCGGATGCCAAGCTCAAGGAGCTCTTCGGCAAACCCCAGGTCTCGATGTTCGAGCTCGCGGGCCTGATCGGCAAGCACGTGAAGTGAGCCTGCATGCCGCACCAAGAAACCGGCCGAGGCCGGTTTTTTTGCGCCTGCCGCAGGGTGCACCGCGGTGATTTAATGCGATAGATTCTCATTTATAATCGCCTCGACAAGGCTTCCATCCTCCGGCGCAAGCGGTGCGTCCAGGCCCGTGGCGGCGCTGCACAATACGCGTTGTGCGCAAGGCGCGCACAACACCGCGCCGCACCGAGCGGACGCCTGCTGCGCCAATCGGCACGAATCCCATTCAAAAGCGGCGCCAGCCCTTTGTGGGCAAGCGCTGGCAGCTATCGTTTCATGAATAATTTCGAGCACTACGCACAGGCCCATGGCGCCCACCGCACGGCGGTGGTGGTCGGCTGCGTGCTCGCCGCGCGCCGTATCTTGATAAACACGGAATAGAAAATCAAATCGTAGACGCTTTAAAAGACGAACTCACAAACGCTCAAATAGTCGAACTCATAAAAAAAGAAAATCCCGACGCTGTCGGTCTCGGATGTCTGACAGCGGAATATAATACGGTTATGGATCTTGCAAACCTCATAAAAGACGCGGGTGTTAAAACCAAAGTGATTATAGGCGGAGTTCACGCCACAATTTTCCCGTATCAGACTCTTGCCGATTCAAAAGCCGATTTTGTAATGTGCGGAGAAGGCGAAATAGCTTTTACGAAACTCGTTTTAAATAATTT
>OFJB01000053.1_pt1 | contig 82084 bp, 84 predicted proteins | sample 1775081 | NCBI WGS metagenome assembly OFJB01 (sample SAMN08195771, study PRJEB24354) | sludge metagenome | isolation source: initial sludge from phenol fed wastewater aerobic bioreactor | place: India: Nagpur | collected 2016-06-05 | reverse complement strand
TGAGCATTCGGCGATCCATGTCTTGTATCCAAAAGACAGGATGTAAACACAATTCCGCAAATGTGAACAGCCCCTAGTCATCGTCCGTTGTCTGCTTGGACGAGGGGGTTGCCATTAGCCATTGCAGGCGTCAACGATGCATCCCGGATTGGCCTTGAGCGAGCGATATCTGGGCACTTGGAGAGAGCTGCTTTCTGTATTTCTGTCGTATCGCTTGATAACAGCAGGATGCCTGGGGCGGGAAGCGGCAAGCCAAATATGTTTTTTCCGGTCGTTGTTGTCAGTTTCAACCTACCTACGTAAGCCACTTCGCCAGAGGTCAGAGAAAGCGGCAGTTTGAACTGATTTTTCTCCGGGATTGAATACCCACTCCCCCCCCCTGCAAAGTTGTAGAAATCGAAGGTATAAAACACGTAATCGCCAGCTGGAAGCGGAATGCAGAAATGGAACCCCTTCTCCTTCCGAGTTAAATCCACAAAATCGTAGGCAGTGTCGTTGCTAAACATGGAGCCCGTAACCGAATTAAGCCGCCCGCTTGCGTCTTTGTCGCTACTGCTTCGATAGTAGGCTGAAATGGAATTGAATGCTTGATCGCATCGTTCTCTACGAGGCTCGCAGGTAACTACATATGTCCCAACAATATATGAGTGATTCTCCGCGGGAATCGCCGATAAGCGCTGAGTAAGGACGTTCGGTCCAGTTGCACAGCCAGACAGGCACAGGAATGCGTTCACTGTCAGAAAAGCTGGGAAAAAGCGCATGTATTCTCCAAGAAATAGCTAATTGGTATGAAGGCGGTTGCCACTCGGCATTCGGAGCGACCTAACGACGCTGTAGATATGTTTGCCTTTGCGGACTACCGGGCCTTAAGGTAAGCGTCGACACAGAATACCTCCCGATAACCGGCGTTCGTTTCAATACGAAGCTGTGACCACCTGTCATGCGTTGCCACAACGGCAACGGACAAGATAGTTGGAGAGCCTTCAAGCGGCCCCTCAAATTCTTTGTATCCGTATGCGTTGTCGAAAATCACGGTGCGTTCCGCATAAGAATTGGATCGCCATTCCTCCGGGTAGAGGAGGCGCATTTCGATCAGATCTTTCTCGGGTGTAATGCGAACGCTCAAGATCAATGAGTCGTGCCAGTGGATGTCTTCGTTAATGGTCATGAGTGTTGTTGAGACGCCCAATAGTTATTCACGAGCAGAAACGCCCGGATGATTGCCAATAATACGGACACGGTTGAATCGCCCCCAAACCCATGAATGACAAGGAGATTATCCAAAGTGGGTCGCCTTATCAATGGCCGATCATACGGACAGAGCTGAAATCCGGCATGGGAGGCTTCCTCGGAAGGCCGCCGCTGTTCATTTCGGCCATGAGCGCAGCAATCCTTGTACGTTTTCCGGAAACCGACCCAAACCCAGCTTTTCCCCGCTTGCGGTTTCCTTCGCCATGATGCCGGTGTTAGAATCGCCTCCGCTTTTAGGTACCCGTTTCGCATTGCGGATCGGGTTTAAACGGGAAGCCGGTGCGTCACCTCGTGTGGCAATTCCGGCGCAGCCCCCGCTGCTGTAAGCCTGACGACCCTGTTTTTGCCACTGTGTGTTCGCACACGGGAAGGTGCAGGGAAGGATGACGGCGAGCCAGAAGACCGACCTTTGAGCCAAGTAGTGCCATTCTCCGGGGTGATGAGAGCGGTTCTGAGACAGATGCGCGCGTGCTGGGCACGCCCTGACCTTCTCCGATTCGTGCTGATTTTCCCCGGGGGTTTCATCGCTTCGGGGAGGAAGTCATGCACATCATGGAAGGTTTTTTGCCGGTGGACCATGCCATCGGCTGGTCGCTGGCGTCGGCGCCGTTTCTGGCCTGGGGCGTGCATTCGGTGCGCCGGCAACTGCAGGCGCAGCCGGAGCAGCGCATGTTGCTCGGCGTTGCCGCCGCCTTTGCTTTTGTCCTCTCCGCGCTCAAGCTGCCGTCGGTGACCGGCAGTTGCTCGCATCCCACCGGCGTCGGGCTCGGCGCGCTGTTGTTCGGGCCGCTGGCGATGGTGCCGGTCGGCTTCGTCGTCCTCCTGTTCCAGGCGCTGTTGCTGGCGCATGGCGGGCTGACGACGCTGGGCGCCAACGTGTTTTCGATGGCCATCGTCGGGCCTTTCGTCGCCTTTGGATTGTTCCGCCTCGGTCGCCGCTTCGGCCTGTCGCTCGCCGTCTGCGTGTTCGCCGCCGCCTGCCTGGGCGATCTCGCCACCTATCTGACCACCGCGATCCAGCTGGCCTGGGCCTTTCCCGATCCGGCCGGCGGTTTTGCCGCTTCCTTGCTCAAGTTCGGCGGCATCTTCGCGATCACGCAGATTCCGCTGGCGATCAGCGAAGGGCTGCTGACGGTGCTGGTGGTCAATACCCTGACCCGCTTCAACGCTCAGGAACTGCAAGGCTTGCCGCTGTTTGCCGGAAACGGGGGCAAGGCATGAAGAAGCAGAATCTGTTGATTTTGGCCGCCGTCGTGCTGTTGACCGTGCTGCCGCTGTGGCTGGTGCCTTATCTGGGCATCGGCGGCGCCGACGGCGAACTGTTCGGCGGCGCCGACGACAAGGCGCAACAGGCCATCGCTACCGTCGCGCCGGGCTACCAGCGCTGGTTCGAGCCGCTGCTGGAACCGGCCAGCGGCGAGATCGCCTCCTTGCTGTTTGCCTTGCAGGCGGCGCTGGGGGCCGGCGTCATCGGTTACTGGCTGGGCTGCGCGGTGACCCGCGACAAGCTGCGCAAACAAGGCGAAGCACAGGCGCCGCATGCTGATTGAGCAGGCGGCCTACGCCAACCGCTGGCGCGGCGTCAGCCCGGCGGCCAAGGCAGCGTTCGCGCTGGCCGGGTTGCTGGCGGCCTTTGCCGCAGTGTCGCCGGGCGCGGCGCTGCGCCTGGCCCTGTGTTCCGCCGTGCTGACCTGCGTCGGTGCCGGCGTGCCGGCGGGCCTCTACCTGCGCGTCGCGGCGCCGGCGGTGGGTTTTCTCGGCTTGTCCTGCGTCGGGTTGCTGGTGGCGGTCGATCCCGACAGCGGCTGGCGCTGGGCGCCGGAAGCCTGGCCGCAGGTCGCCGCGCTGGCCGGCCGTTCGCTCGCCGCGCTGGCGGCCTTGCTCGGGCTGGTGCTGACGACGCCGCTGTCCGACCTGATCGCGCTGCTGCGTCGCCTGCGTTGCCCGGCCGTGCTGCTCGACCTGATGGTGCTCTGTTACCGCATGCTCTTCGTCTTCTCGCAGGCGGTGCATGAGGTGCGCACGGCGCAGCAGGCGCGCCTGGGCGATGCGACGCTGCGCCACAGCCTGCGCTCGCTTGGGCAACTCACGGCCAACCTGGCGCTGCAGGTCTGGCAGCGCGCGCTGGCCCTGCATCTGGCGGCGCTGGCGCGCAACGGCGACGGCAGCCTGCGCTTCCTGACACCGCAGTTCGCCCACGCCGGGCGCGATACCGCGCTCGCCGTGCTGGCCGGCGGCGGCCTGCTGGTTTTGGCGCGCTGGGCCTCCTGATGTTGCTCGAAGCGCTTTCGCTCAGCCACCGCTACGCCGACGGCAGCCTCGGCCTCGACGGCTGTTCGCTGGCCATCCGCCGCGGCAGCCGCAACGCGCTGCTCGGCGCCAACGGTTCCGGCAAGACCACCTTGCTCATGCATTGCAACGGCCTGCTGCAGCCGAGCGCCGGCAGCCTGCGCTTTGCCGGTGCGCCGCTCGACATGAGCCGCGCCGGGCTGGCTGCCTTGCGCCGCCGGGTCGGGCTGGTTTTCCAGAACCCGGACCGGCAGTTGTTTTCGGCCAGCGTCGTCGAGGATGTGTCCTTCGGCCCGCTCAATCTCGGCCTCGACGAGGCGACGGTGCGCGGGCGCGTCGACGAGGCGCTGGCGGCGGTCGGCATGGCCGAGCAGGCCAATCGCCCGGTGCATCACCTCAGCTTCGGCCAGAAAAAGCGGGTGTGCATTGCCGGCGTGCTCGCCATGCAGCCGGAGGTGCTGCTGCTCGACGAGCCGATGGCCGGGCTCGACGCCGCCATGCAGCACGAGCTGCTGGCCGTGCTCGACCGCCTGGCGGGGCAGGGCATCACCATCGTGCTGTCCACGCACGATGTCGATTTCGCCTATCGCTGGGCCGACGACATCCATCTGCTTGCCGCCGGCCGCTGCCTCGCGTCCTTCGCCGCCGCCGAACTGCCGGCGCAGGCCGAGGCGCTGCGCCAGGCCGGGCAGCCGCTGCCGGCGGTGGTTGCGCTGCAAGGCGCGCTGGCCGCGCGCGGCATCGCCGCCGGCGCACCGGCCCGCAGCCTGGACGCGCTGCTGGCCCAACTTTCCCTGGAGGAAGCTCGATGAAATTTGGCCGATTTTGGCGGTTGACCGCGGGATTTTGCCGATGAGCGGAAAAATCTGGTTTGTCGGCGCCGGCCCCGGCGATCCCGACCTGATTACCGTCAAGGGGCGCAAGCTGCTCGAACAGGCCGGCGCCGTGCTCTTCGCCGGTTCGCTGGTCGACCAGGCGGCGACGCTGTACGCGCCGGCCGGCTGCGACATCCGCGACTCCAAGGACATGACCCTCGAAGAGATGACCGACTGGCTGCTCGCCGCCGCCGCCCGCCATTCGACCGTGGTCCGCCTGCAAACCGGCGACCCCGGCCTCTACGGCGCGCTGATCGAGATGACGCGCCCGCTCACCGCCGCCGGCATCGAATGGGCGGTGGTGCCCGGCGTCTCGTCGGCGATGGCCTCGATGGCGGCGGCCGGCGAGACGCTGACCCTGCCGGAAGTGACGCAGACGGTGATCCTCACCCGCGTCGCCGGGCGCACGCCGATGCCGCCGGGCGAGGAACTCGAAGCCCTGGCTACGCACCAGACGACGCTGTGCATCTACCTGTCGATCACGCTCTTGCACAAGGTGCAGGAGGCGCTGCGCGCCGCCGGCTGGGCCGAGGACGCACCGATGCTGGTCGTCCAGAAGGCGAGCTGGCCGGGCGAGGAAAAGATCGTGCGCGGCACCCTGGCCGACATCAAGCAGCGCTGCCAGGCCGAGAAGATCGGTAGCCAGGCGATGATCGTCGCCAGCCCGACGCTGGGCGCCGCCGACTGGCCCGACCTCATCCGCTCCAAGCTCTACGACCCGGCCTTTGCCCACCGCTTCCGCCGCGCCAGCCTTTCCCCCGAACTTTCTCCGGAGTCCAGCTCATGAAATCCACCACCTACCTGCTCGTTGCGCACGGCTCGCGCGGCCGCGACGGCAACAAGGAAACACTAGCCTTCGCCGCGCAGTGGCAGGCCCGCCACCCGGACTGGCGCATCGAGGTGTGTTTCATCGAACACGCCGACGTGCTGCTCGACGAAGGGCTGGATCGCGCCGCCGCCGGGGCCGGCACGGTGGTCGCCATTCCCTTCATCCTCAACGCCGCCGGCCACGTCAAGATGGAACTGCCGGCGGCGGTGGAAGCGGCGCGCGCGCGGCATCCGCAGGTCCAGTTCATCGTCACCCGCCACCTCGGCATGGGGCGCGAGCTGTTCGCCGTCCTGCAAGGCCAGTTCGACCGCCTGATGAAGCAACTGGCCGTGCCCGACCCGCAGACCACCGGCGTCGTCCTGCTCGGCCGCGGTTCTTCCGATGTCGGCGCCAACGGCGAACTGGCCAAGATGGCGCGCTGGCTGTATGAGGAAAACGAGCACGAACTGGTCGACCTGGCTTTCACCGGCGTCACCTGGCCGCGCCTGGAAACCGTCGTGCAGCGGCAGGCGCGGCTGGGCATGATGCAGATCGCCATCATCCCGGTCTATCTGTTCACCGGCGTGCTGATCGAGCGCATCGGCGAGCAGGTCGCCCGCCTGCGCCAGCAGTACCCGCAACTGGCTTTCGCACTGGGCCAGCATTTCGGTTTCGACGAAGGCATCTTCGCGCTGCTCGACGCCCGCGTGGCGCCCGACGCGCTGGCCGGCGGCCTGCTCGAATGCGACGGCTGCAAGTACCGCGAACTGGCCGAGGCCGAGCACCTGCACGACCACAGCCACACCGCCATCGCCAGCCCGGCGCACGGCCATGCTCACCACGACCACGCCCACCACGGCTGCGCCCACAGCAACGCCTGACCCGGAAGCCGCATGTTCAACACCGTCACCGAACAACTGACTGCCGCCGGCCGCGCCATCGAGCACGACTCCTTCGCCATCATCGACGCCGAGGCCGGTCCGCACGCCTACAGCGCCGAGCAGTGGCCGCTGGTGCGCCGCATGATCCACGCCAACGCCGATTTCGAGTTCAACGGCCTCACCGCCTTCCACCCGGACGCGATGCAGGCCGGCATGCGCGCCGTGCTGAAAGGCGGCACGCCCATCGTCGCCGATGTCGAGATGATCTGCGTCGGCCTGTCGCAGCCGCGGCTGCAGCATTTCGGCCTGAGCGTCCACCACTACATTTCCGACGTCGATGTGATCGCAGCGGCGAAAGCCGCCGACACGACGCGCGCCGTGCAGGCGATGCGCAAGGCGCAGAGGCTGGGCCAGCTCGACGGCGCCATCGTCGGCATCGGCAACGCGCCGACCGCGCTGATCGAATTGGTTCGCCTGATCCGCGAGGAGGGCGTGCGCCCGGCGCTGGTCATCGGCATGCCGGTCGGCTTTGTCTCAGCGGCCGAATCAAAGGACTTGCTGATGACCGTCGATGAAGTGCCCTGGGTGGCGATCAAGGGCCGCAAGGGCGGCTCGACGCTGGTTGTCGCCGCCATCCACGCCATGCTCTCGCTGGCCGAAGTGGAACAGAAAAACAAGGAGAAACAGCGATGAAGTTCAGTGGCAAATATGGTGAATATCGTGTGCTAGCCAAGCTTCTGGAAAGAGATATGGAGGCCTACTTGGCACTTCGGCACAACCAAAGCGACTACGACATCACCGTAATCACGTCGGCAAAGAAAGTTGTGCGTATTCAGGTAAAGACTGCGGTGCTTGCCAATAAAGCGACCAATAACCCATTTGATATAGACCGTGAATACGATTTTTTGGTGGCAGTAATTATTGAGCCAATCACAACGCCCAACAGTGATGATTCAGAAGTGCAGCAGCGCTCCCGGTTTTTCATACTCACTCGGGATGAGGCTTTTGCAATCAAGGGAACAACGAGTCTTTTGGGCCTGAGCCAGCAGCGCAATAAGGTATATCAAGTCAAGGATGCGTTGCTGCCCTTCGAGAACCAATGGTCGAAAATACGAGACTTCAGTGCATGACTGAGGTTGAACCCGCCAAGGTTCGCAAGGGCGATGGCAAGCGCGCGCGCGGCAACCGCACCGGTTTCACCACCGGCGCCTGTGCCGCCGCTGCGGCGCGCGCTGCCAGCCTCGGGCTGCTACTGAGCGAAGTGCCGGAGACCATCGTCAGCCGCCTGCCCAACGGCCAGGACCAGGCCTTCCCAGTGCTCGACGGCAGCGTCGAGGAAGCCGCCGGGCTGGCGCACGCCGTCGTCGTCAAGGATGCCGGCGACGACCCCGACGCGACCAACGGCGCCCACCTGACCGCCGACGTTCGCCTGCTGCCGCACCGCGCCGGCGAGATCGTGCTCAAGGGCGGCGTTGGCGTCGGCGTGGTGACCAAGGAAGGGCTGGGGCTGGAGGTCGGCGGGCCGGCGATCAACCCGGTACCGCGCCGCAACATCCTCGACAACGTGCGCGCCGTGGCCGGCGAACTGCTCGAACACGATGGCCTGGAAGTGAGCATTTCGGTGCCCGGCGGCGACGAGATGGCGAAGAAGACGCTGAACGCCCGCCTCGGCATCCTCGGCGGCATTTCCATCCTCGGCACCACCGGCATCGTCCGCCCGTACTCGACTGCCGCCTTCCGCGCCAGCGTCGTGCAGGCGGTCGATGTCGCCGCGAAGCAGGGGCAGACCAGCGTGGTGTTCACGACGGGGGGGCGCACCGAGAAGTTCGCCATGCGCCAGTTGCCCGAGCTCGACGAATCCTGCTTCGTGCAGATGGGCGACTTCGTCAAGGCGGCTTTCGCCAGCGCGCTCAAGCGCAAGCTGCCGCAGGTGTACATCGGCGCCATGGTCGGCAAGCTGACCAAGATGTGCCAGGGCCTGGCGGTGACGCACGCCTGGAAGGCCGAGGTCGACCGCGACATCCTCGCCGACTCGGCGCGCGAAGTCGGCGCGCCGGACGAACTGGTCGAGGAAATCCGCGCCGCCGAAACCGCCCGCTTCGCCGCCGAACGCCTGGCGACGCTCGGCCTGTCGGTCGCTTTCCATGAACAACTGGCGAAGAAGGCGATCCGCGCCCTCAAGGGCCAATACCCCGGCAGTTACCGGCTGGCCGTGCTGGTCTGCGATTTCGACGGCAATTTCATCTGCCGCGTCGATGAGGAGGCAGTGTGATGAGTGCTGAGGTTTTCATCGTTGGCATCCTCGACGACGGCTGGGCCGGCCTCGGCGACGCCGCCCGCACGGCGCTGAGCGGCGCCGGGCTGGTGATCGGCGTCGGCCGCACGCTCGACTTGCTGAAAACGCAGTTGGCGGGCGCCGAAGTGCGCGCCATGGACGGCGCGCTCGCGCGTGTGCCGGGCTGGATTGCCGAGGCGCGCGCTGCCGGCCGGACGGTCGCCGTGCTGGCGACCGGCGACCCGCTCTGCCACGGCATTGGCGGCTACCTGCTCGGTCAGCTGGGCGGCGCCGGCGTCCGCGTGTTGCCGGCGCCATCGACACTGCAGATCGCTTTCGCCCGCTGGCAGAAACCCTGGCAGGACGTGGCCATCGCATCCTGCCACAGCCAGGATGCCGGCGAATGGCAGTGGGGCGCGACGCCGGCGCACGGGCTTTACCCCTTGCTGCGGGCGGTCGCATTGAACCGCCGCGTTTTCGCCTTCACCGGCCCGGACAACGACCCGGCGCGGCTGGCGCGGGCGCTGATCACCGCTGGCTACGGCGACGAAGTCCGCCTGTCGGTGGCCAGCCGCTTGCTGCGGGCGGATGAAATGGTGGCCTGCGATTTGTCGGCGGTCGACGTCGCCCATCGGCAATTTTCCGACCCCAGCGTCGTGCTGATTGAGCGTTCGCCGGACGCCGCGCCGGTCTTCGGCCGCGACGACCTCGACTACCTCCAGCGTTCGCCGGAAAAGGGCCTGATCACCAAGCAGGAGGCGCGCGCGCTGTCGCTGGCCAAACTGCGGCTGAAGGCCGACAGTGTGGTCTGGGACATCGGCGCCGGTTCCGGTTCGGTCGGCCTCGAAGCCGCCGGGCTGGCGCCGCTGGGTCACGTCTGGGCGATCGAGAAGAACGCCGCCGACGCCGCCAACACGCGCGCCAACGCCGAGCGCTTCCGCATCGGCAACTACACGCTGGGCGAAGGCAAGGCGCCGGCGCTGCTCGACACCTGGCCGGACCCGGACGCGGTGTTCATCGGCGGCTCCGGCGGCGAACTGGACGAACTGATCCGCCTGATCCTCGCCCGTTTGAAACCCGGCGGCCGGCTGGTGATGAATTTCGTCACCTTGGAAAACCTGGCGACGGCGACGAGCACGCTCAAGGCCCTCGGCGCCGGCTGGGACGTGGTGCAACTGCAAGCCAGCCGCAGCCAGCCGATACTCGACATGCACCGCATGGCGGCACAAAACCCGGTGTGGATTGTCACCGCCTGGGTTCAGAACAAGGAAAACGCATGACCGAATCCAAATGCTACGGCAAACTCATCGGCGCCTCGCTCGGCCCCGGCGACCCCGAACTGATCACCCGCCGCGCCTGGGCTGCGCTGCAATCCGGCGCGCGCTGGCTGTACCCGGTGAAGAAGGCCGAGGAATTGTCCTACGCGCTGGCCATCGTCGAGCGCGGCGGCATTGCCGTGCCGGCCGACGCCGTCGAACTGGTCTTCCCGATGACGCGCGACGCCGAGATCCTGGCCAAGGCCTGGGCGCGCGCCGCGACGCAAACCGTCGAACTGCTCGCCGAAGGGCGCGACCTCGTTTTCCTGGTCGAAGGCGACGCCTCGACCTTCGCCACCTTCGGCCACCTCGCCCGCGTCGTGCGCGAACTGGCTCCGGAAGTCGAGGTCGAGACCATTCCCGGCGTCTCGTCCTTCGCCGCCGCTGCCGCCAGCGCCGATGTCACGCTGGCCGAAGAAGACGAAACCTTCGCCATCATCCCGGCCGCCTACGGCGTTGAGGTCATCAACCACCTGCTCGACGAGTTCGACACGCTGGCGCTGCTGAAAGTGAAGCCGCTGCTCGACGAGGTCATCGACCTGCTCGAAGGCCGCGAGCTGCTGGCGACCTCGGTGTTCATCGAGAAAGTCGGCTCGCCCGCGGAGCGCATCGTCCGCGACATCGCCAGCCTGAAGGGCGAGAAGGTCAATTACCTGTCGCTGCTGCTGGTGCAGAACCCCAAACGCGTGCGCGGCGAACTGCGCCGCGGCTGCCGCAAGCGCCAAGTCGCGGCGGTGGCGTAAATCCTGCGGTCGACCGGAAAAATGAGCAAAAAATGAAGATTGCCGTCGTCTCCATCACCAAACACGGCATCGCGCTGGCCGGCCGGGTGGTCGCTGCGCTTCCCGGTGCACAACTGTTCGCACCGGAAAAATTCCGTGCTGAAGCCGACGCCGCCGCGCCCGGCGCCGCCCACTGTTACGCCGGCAAGGTCGGCGAGCAGGTGCCGGCGCTGTTCGCCGCCTTCGACGGCATCGTCGCCATCGTCTCGCTCGGCGCCGTCGTCCGCCTGATCGCGCCGCATCTCAAGGGCAAGGAAGTCGACCCGGCCGTGGTCGTCATCGACGAAGCCGGCAAGTTCGCCATCCCGGTCCTCTCCGGCCACCTCGGCGGCGCCAACCAGTTGGCCGGCCACCTCGCCGCCGCGCTCGGCGCCCAGGCAGTGCTGACCACCGCGTCCGACGCGCGCGAAACCATCGGCGTCGACATCCTCGGCCGCGAACTCGGCTGGACCTTCGAGGCCACGCACGACGAACTGGTGCGCTGCAGTGCGGCGATGGTCAACGACGAGCCGGTCGCCCTGATCCAGGAAGCCGGCTCGCCGGACTGGTGGGCAAACCACGCCAACGGCCGCAACGGCCCGCTGCCGGCCAACGTGAGCTTGTTCGCCCGTCTCGAAGACGTCGATCCCGAGCGTTTCGCTGCCGTACTGTGGATCAGCAAACGGGCAATGCCGGCAAGCTACGCCGCACAACTGGCCGGCCGCCACGTGATCTATCGCCCATGAAAGGCCACCGCATGCGCAACCGCATACGCAGCCACGGAGCGCCACTTCCCCCCTCGCGAGCGCCGAGCAGCGCAGATCGGCCGGGGGCAGTCGGTTCGCAATGTCCGAGCCGCAGGCGAGTTTTGCGAACCGCCCGGCCGGTCGAGCAGCGCAGGGAACCGGGCCGACGGCCCGGCGCGAACGTGGGGGTCGCCTTTCTTTGCTTCCTTTCTTTGGCGAAGCAAAGAAAGGAAGACGCCGGTCAACGGCGGAAAACGGCGGTCGAAACGGAACGCCGCTCGTTACAGCCCGACACGCACCGCTCGGCACAGGTGAAGGGAACGAAATCTTGAAAATCACCCTCGGCCTCGGCTGCGACCGCAACACCCCCGCCAGCACCATCGCCCGCTGCATCGAAGAAGCGCTCGCGGCCTGCGGACGTACCCCGGCCGACGTGCGAGCGGCAGCCAGTATCGACCTCAAGGCCGACGAACCCGGCCTCCTTGAAGTCATTGCCCGCCACGGCTGGCCGGCGCTGTTCTACCCGGCCAGCGAACTGGCCGCGGTCGACGTGGCCAATCCGTCGGAAACGGTACGCAAGTACACCGGCACGCCTTCCGTCTCGGAAGCGGCGGCGCTGCTCGCTGCCGGCGCCGACAAAAGTCACCTACTCATCGAAAAACATCGGCTGCGCGGCCCGGACGGCCGCAACGCCACCGTCTCCATTGCCAGGATTCCCCATGAACGCACCTGACCATCCCGCCGCCCAAGGCAAGATCATGCTCGTCGGCCTCGGCCCGGGCAGCCACGACCACCTGACGGCGCGCGCCCGCGCGGCGATTGCCGAGGCCGACACGATCATCGGCTACGTCACCTACATCCGCCTGATCGCCGACCTGGTCGAAGGCAAGGAGGTGATCAAGAAGTCGATGACCGAAGAACTGGACCGCGCCGTCGAAGCGCTCGACCGCGCCCGCCAGGGCAAGAAGGTGGCGCTGATTTCCTCGGGCGATGCCGGCGTCTACGGCATGGCCGGGCCGACCTTCGAGGTGCTGTTCCAGGCCGGGTGGACGCCGGACGCCGATATCGAGGTCGAGATCGTCCCCGGCGCCTCGGCGATCAACACCTGCGCGGCGCTGGTCGGTGCGCCGCTGACCCACGATTTCTGCGCCATTTCGCTGTCCGACCTGCTGACGCCCTGGCCGACCATCGCCCGCCGGCTCGACGCGGTGGCCTATGCCGATTTCGTCGTCGCGCTGTACAACCCGAAGAGCGGTCGGCGCACGCAGCAGATCGTCGAAGCGCAGCGCCTGTTCCTGCGCCATCGCGACCCGCAGACGCCGGTGGCCATCGTCAAGTCCGGCCACCGCCCGAAGCAGCGCATCGAGCTGACGACGCTGGAGCGCATGGCCGAGGCCGAGATCGGCATGCTGTCGACGGTACTGATCGGCAATTCCAACACCTTCATCAAGCACGGCCTGATGGTGACGCCGCGCGGCTACGCCAACAAGTACGCGGTGGAGGCCGGCGAGCGCAACACGCATGCCGGCGAACAGGCCGGGCGTTCCTTGTCCACCGGCCTCAACGGCTGGCTGGCGACGATCCAGGCGAGCGGCCGCAGCGCCGCCGAACTGGCCGCCGACTATGGCCTGCCGGAGGACTACATCGCCGCCGCATTGCAGAGCGAACTGCCGCCGGAAAACGAGGAGGCCGAAATTGAAGGCTGAGCACGACGAGAGCGAGATCATCAAGCCGAAGATCCGCGACTACAGCCGGCAGATCCTGGTGTGCACCGGCCCGCGCTGTACGCAGAACGGCGAGGGCGAAGCGCTGTTCAACGCGCTCCAAGGCAAGCTGCGCGCCGCCGGCCTCGGCGTCGATGCCGGCCCAGCGCGGGTCAAGCGCACGCGCACCGGCTGCGTCGCTGCCTGCCAGGGCGGGCCGATTGTCGCCGTGCAGCCGGACGGCGTCTGGTATTACAACATCAGCGACGCGAACATCGACCGCATCGTCGAGCAGCACCTGAAGGGCGGCGCGGTCGTCGAAGACCTGGTCTTTCACCGCAACGGCGGCGGAGACGAAGCATGTTGAGCCGCGGTAGCGAATTCCCGGCCGGGCGCGTCGCGCTGATCGGCGCCGGCCCCGGCGACCCCGAGCTGCTGACGCTGAAGGCCTACCGGCGCCTGCAGCAGGCCGAGGTGATGCTCTACGACAACCTGGTCAGCCCGGAAATCGTCGATTTCTGCCCGTCGACCGTGGAGCGCATCTACGTCGGCAAATCGGCCGGCAACCACACGCTGCCGCAGGAGGAAATCAGCCGGCGCCTGCTCGACCTAGCCCGCGCCGGCCGCCGCGTGGTCCGGCTGAAAGGCGGCGATCCCTTCGTTTTCGGGCGCGGCGGCGAGGAGATGGCGCTGCTCGTCGAGCACGGCATCGAAGTCGAGATCGTCCCCGGCATCACCGCCGCACTCGGCGCCGCTGCCGCCTTCGGCTTTCCGCTGACGCACCGCGACCATGCCCAGAGCTGCGTCTTCGTCACCGGACACTACAAGGATCACAGCATCGACCTGAACTGGCAGGCGCTCGCCCAGCCGCAGCAGACGATCGCGATCTACATGGGCGTCAAGGGGCTCGACATCATCGCCCGGCAGTTGCAGGCGCACGGGCTGCCCGGAACGACGCCGGCAGCGCTGATCTACCGCGCCACCTGGCCGAACCAGAAGATCTATCCGGCGACACTGGCGACGCTACCGGAAGTCGCCCGGCGCCACGCGGTCGCGCCGCCGGCCCTGCTCGTCATCGGCGATGTCGTCGCCCTGGCGGAGAATCCCTGAGCGAAAAAAAACCGACCGGGTGGCCCCGGTCGGCTTTTGCCTCCTGGCGCGGCAGCGCTTACTGAACTTGCTGGATGCCGGCGATGACCCAGCCGCGGTTGCCGCTGAGGGGTTTGGTCATGTGCCAGATTTCCGAGAAATTCTCGACCGGGCCGTTACGCTCCTCGCGGATCTGGCCGCTGAAGTGCACGCTGACAATGTAACGGCTGGCTTCCTCGACGACGTCGATGACCTGGGCATCGAGATGAACGACATCAGTCTCCTGGCTGGCACCCTTGCGTTCCTCGATCGCCATCTTGATTTCGGCGAACATTTCCGGCGCGGTGAATTCACGGATGTCGTCGAGGTTGCCGGCATCGTTGGCCGCCTGCAGGCGGATGAAATTGACCTTGGCGTTGCGCACGAAGGCTTCGACGTCGAAGTCGGCCGGAATGTTGCCGCCAGTCGATTCAACGGCCTGGGCCGCCGACGTGAAGGACGAACCACCTGCCGGCGTGAAATCCGGCCGCGCCACATTGCCCGGCTGGCCGCCGTAGTTGGCACCAGCGCCGGCGTACTGCATGCCCTGCGCCTGAGCGCCGGCCTTCTTGCGCATGAAGAAGCCGATGGCGGCGATCACGGCGAAAGCCAGCAGGGCGATCATCATGAAGTTGGCCAGTCCTTCGCCGAAACCGAAGTGCGAAGCCAGCGCGGCCAGACCGAGACCGGCGGCGAGACCGGCAATCGGCCCCATCCATGAGCGCTTCGGCTGCGCCTGCGGCGCCGCAGCGGGTGCCTGATGCGGCGCTTGCTGGACGTTACGGCTCGGCGGCGTGGCCTGGCGCTGCATGCCGAACGAGCTACCACCACCCAGGCGTTTGGCTTCGGCGTCGTTGATGTTGAGCGTCAGGCCGAGGATGACGGCCGCCGCCATGGCGATGAATTTGTTCATGAATGTCTCCTTTGGGGAACAAGTGGGGGCATTGTACGCAGCCAACGCCTTCCAAAAAACAGGGTGACGCTAATTGACGATCCGAAAAAACCGGAAATTCAAGCACCAAACAGCGCTGCCGCTGCCTGCGGCTGCGACGGGAAATAGAAATGCACGTAGGAGGCGGTCAGCCGCTGCCGGCGGAAGATCGCCTCGCCCTCGCGGCCTTCGGCAGTGACAGCGCGACACAGCGGCGACAGCGGCGTCTCGCTCTTCGAGTAATGGAAGGTGTGGCCAGCCAGCCGGCCTTCCGGCAAGTCGGCGAACTGCGTGCCGAGCGCCGCCAGGCGCGGCTGCATGACCGCCCGCCCGGGCAGCAGACCGGCGAAGCGGTACGTCTGGCCGGCCTTGTCCACCACTTCCTCGAACAGGCTCATCATGCCGCCGCACTCGGCGAGCAGCGGCTTGCCGGCGTCGACGTGGGCGTGCAGCGCCTGCCACAGGCCGACATTGGCGCTCAGCGCGGTAGCGTGCAGTTCCGGGTAGCCGCCGGGCAGCCAGACGGCGTCGCACTCGGGCAGCGGATCGCCGGCCAGCGGCGAGAAGAAGCGCAATTCGGCGCCGAGCCCGAACAGGGTTTCCAGGTTCGCCGGGTAGATGAAGCCGTAGGCCGCGTCGCGGGCGATGGCGATGCGCCGGCCGGCAAGCAAGGGCGGCAGGGCCGGCGGCGGGGCGGCGGTGAAATTTACCGCTTTGGGCAAGTCGACCGTGGCACTCGCGGCGAGCGCGTCGGCCAGCTTGTCGAGGCGGCTTGCGAGGTCGTCGATCTCGGCCGCCTGGAGCAAGCCAAGATGGCGCTCGGGCAGGCTGTCGCCACTCTTCGGCAGGGCACCGAACCAGCCCATGCCGGGTTTCAGGCTTTCCTGGAGCATGGCGGCGTGGCGCGGGCTGGCAACACGATTGGCGAGCACGCCGCCAAACGGCAGCGCCGGGCGGTATGTCGCCAGGCCGTGCGCGACGGCGCCGAAGGTCTGGGCCATGGCCCCGGCGTCGATCAGCGCCATGACCGGAATGGCGAAACGCTCGGCGATGTAGGCCGCCGACGGCCTGCCGTCGAACAGCCCCATGACGCCCTCGACCAGGATCAGGTCGGACTCCGCCGCCGCGCGGGCCAGTCGCCAACGCGCGTCGTCCTCGCCGCACATGCCGAGATCGAGGTTCTGGCACGGTCGACCGCTGGCGAAGGCATGAATCTGCGGATCGAGGAAATCCGGCCCGCACTTGAAGACGGTGACGCGCCGCCCCTGCCGCGCATGCAGGCGGGCCAGCGCGGCGGTGACGGTGGTCTTGCCCTGGCCGGAAGCGGGCGCGGCGACAAGCAGGGCCGGGCAGGCGGGCATCAGTATTCCAGTCCGGGCATGGCTTTCACGCCGGCCTGAAAGGCGTGCTTTTCCATGCCGATCTCGCTCACCGTGTCGGCGGCGTCGCGCAAGGCCTGCGGCGCGGCGCGGCCGGTGACGATGACGTGCTGCAGGGCCGGACGCGAGAGCAACCTGGCGATCACCGCGTCAAGGTCGAGCCAGCCATACTTGAAGGCGTAGGTCATTTCGTCGAGGACGACCAGGCCGATGTCGGGGTCGGCCAGGTGCTGGCAGGCAACGTCCCAGGCGGCCTGGGCGGCCCTGGCATCGCGCTCCTTGTCCTGGGTTTCCCAGGTGAAGCCTTCGCCGCCGACATGCCAGGCGACGTTGGGCTGCTGGCGGAAGAAGGCTTCCTCGCCGGTGTCCGAGCGGCCCTTGACGAACTGGACGACGCCGACCTTGAAGCCATGGCCGAGCGCCCGGGCGACGACGCCGAAGGCGGCCGAGGACTTGCCCTTGCCGTTGCCGGTGTTGATCACCAGCACGCCGCGTTCCTGTTGGGCGGCGTCGATCTTGCCGTCGATCACGGCCTTTTTCTTCTGCATGCGTTGTTCGTGGCTGATCGTCATGGGCTTACTCCGGAATGAAACAGCGCTGGCCGTGGTCTTCGATCTGCCGCAGCCCGTAGCCGTAGAGTCCGGACAGCGTTGCCGCAGTCAGGACGGTATCGACCGTACCCTGTGCGCAACGGCCGTCGCCGTAGACCAGCAGCGCCCGGTCGCAGAAGCGGTGGGCCAGCGCCGGGTCGTGCAGGACCATGACGACGGCGGCGCCGCAATCGCGGGCGGCGCTGGCAAACAGTTCGAGGACGGCCATCTGGTGGTTGAGGTCGAGATGCGACAGCGGTTCGTCGAGCAGGTAGAGCGGTGGCGCCTGGGTCAGCAAGGTGGCGATGGAGAGGCGCTGGCGTTCGCCGCCGGACAGCGTATGCACCTGGCGCGCCTCCATGCCGGCCAAGCCCAGCGCCTTGAGCGCGCCGCGCGCCAGTTCGGCGTCGCGCTTCGATTCCCAGTCCCAGCGGCCGAGGTGAGGATGGCGACCGGTGAGCGCGGTTTCGAGCACGGTCGAACCGAAGGGGTCGCTCTGGAACTGGCCTAGCCAGCCCCGGCGCAAGGCCGCCTGACGCGGCGGCAGCAGGGCGCAATCTTCGCCATCGAGCAGCACGGCGCCGGCTCGCGGCGGACGCAGGCCGGCCAGCGTGGACAGCAGCGTCGACTTGCCGGCACCGTTGCGGCCAAGGATGGCCAGGCTTTCGCCCGGCTGCAGGCTCAGGTTCAGACGGTCGACAACGGTCTTGCCGCCGATATCGACGCCGAGCTGCCGGGCTTCAAGCAAGGGGGCGCTCACTTCGGCTGCCTCGACAGCAGGAAGAGGAAGACCGGCACGCCGATCAGCGCGGTGAGGACGCCGACCGGCAACTGCTGCGGGGCGATCACGGTGCGCGCCGCGGTGTCGGCAAAGACCAGCAACGAGCCGCCAGCCAGCACCGCGGCCGGCAGCAGCAGGCGCTGGTCGTTGCCGAGCGCCAGCCGCACCAGGTGCGGCACGACCAGCCCGACGAAGCCGATCGAGCCGGCGGTGGTCACCGAAGCGGCGGTGGCGAGCGAAGCGAGCAGGTAAATGGCGACGCGCAGGCGGTCGATCGCCACCCCCAGCGCCTGCGCCTGCATCAGGCCACGCGACAGCAGGTTGAGTTCGCGGGCAAAAGGCATCGCCACTGCCAGGGCCAGGATCAGCACCAGCAGCGTCGGCCACCAGGTATAGGTCTGGCCGAGATCGCCCATCAGCCAGAACAGCATGCCGTGCAGCTTGCTCTCTTCGGCGATCGACAGCATCAGCGCGATCAGCGCGCCGCAGCCGGCGGCGACGATGACGCCGGTGAGCAGCAGGCGGGTCTGGGTCCAGCTGCCGTCGCCGTGCGCCAGCCCGAAAACCAGGAACATGGCGCCGAAGGCGCCGGCAAAGGCGAGTCCGTCGACAGCCAGCAGCGGCAGCCCAAGCAGCATCGCGAACATCGCGCCAACCCCGGCGCCGCCGGAAATTCCCAGCACGTAGGGATCGGCCAGCGGATTGCGCAGCAGCACCTGCATCAACGCGCCGGCCAGCGCCAGCAGGCCGCCGCAGGCAAAGCCGGCGAGCGCGCGCGGCAGACGCAACTGGACGACCATGGCACCGGTCCCGTCGCCCTGGCCGAACAGGGCGGCGACGATTTCCGCTGGCGCCACGCGCAGGCTGCCGGCCGCCAGCGCCAGCGCGAAACTGGCCAGGCTGAGCAAGGCGAGCGAGGCAAGAATCAGGAAGGCGCGGCGGCGGGTCGGCATGCGGGATTACTTCGGACTGTAGCGGATGCCGATGAAGGCGTTGCGTCCCGCCGTCGCATAACCGTCGGCAAGCGTGTAGTCGCGGTCGAACAGGTTGTTGATGCGGGCGAAGACGGCCCAGTCCGGCGAAAAACGGTAGGCGGCGTAAAGGTTGGCGAGAGTGTAGCCGCTCAGGCCGACGCGCGCATTCGATTTGTACTCGTAGCGCTTGCCGCTCGCCGTCAGCTCGAAGCGCCAGTCCCAGTCGCCGACGCTGCGGGCGACCGCCGCCGCCACCGTGTGCCGGGCCCGACGCGGCAACTGGCGGTGGTTGCTGCGGTCCTCGGCGTCGAGCCAGTCGTGGCTGGCCTGCAGGTCGAAACCGGCCAGCCGCCCTTGCCAGGCGAGCGTCGTTCCCTCGATGCGGGCGTTTTCGACGTTGGTCGGCTGATTCAACGCGCCGACCTTGGTCCACACGATCATGTCCTCGATCCGGTTGAGGTACCAGGTCAGCGAGACGTGCTGGCTGCCATTCTCGTAATGCAACGCCGCTTCCCGGTTGCGCGACGACTCCGGGCGCAGGTCCGGGTTGCCGGCATAGCTGCCGCTCGCCGGATAGTAGAGTTCGTTGAAGGTCGGCGCCTTGAAAGCCGTACCGGCACTCAGGCTGGCCCGCCAGTTCGGCGAGAAGCGGTAGCCATAGGCGAGCGAGCCGGAAGTCTTGTCACCGAACAGCGAATCGTCGTCATGGCGAACCGACGCCTGCAGCCGGTGCGCACCGAAGCCGCGATTCCAGCCGAGCTGCACGGCATCGTTGCGGCGTTCGTCGCGGGCATAGTTGCCGCTGGTGTCGATTTCCTGTTCGAGACGCTCGACGCCGACCAGGAAATTGCCGAGGCGGCCCTGGATGTCGTGCTGCCAGGCGTATTGCCGCTGTTCGGTGTTGAAACGGCTGTTACGGATGCCGTCCTTGAGGTTGCTCGAATCGTCGATGCTGCGACCGACGCTCAGGCGACTGGTCCATTGATCGCTCAGGGCGTTCTGCAAGACCAGGCTGGCCGCGCCGTTGCGCGTGCTGTTGACCCAGTTCACCTTGGCGCCGGAACCGTCATAGCGGCTGCGCCCCTCGGCATGCAGGAAAGTCAGGCCGAGTTCGTGGCCGGGCGCGAACTGGTAACCCAGGCTGCCGGCCGCCGCCCGGTTGCGGAAGCCGTCGCGGTCGGGATTGGCTTTCGGGTCCTTCGGCTTGCTGTTGAAGCCGTCGCTCGCGTCTTCGCTCAGGTTCAGCGCGTAGCGCCAGCTACCCTGGCTGCCGGCCAGCCCGGCGCTGGCCGAGCGGGCGCTATCGCTACCGCCGCCAGCGGTAGCTGAAAACTTCAGCGGCCCGCTGCCACGCCGGGTAAATACCTGGACCACGCCGCCGATCGCATCGCTGCCGTAGAGCGACGACGCCGACCCGCGGACGATCTCGATGCGCTCGATCTGCGCCGCCGGGATGCGCGACCAGGTCGGCTCGCCGGAAGTCGCCGAGCCGACGCGCATGCCGTCGATCAGCAACAGGACGTGTTTGGGATTGGCGCCGCGGACGTACAAGTAGGACGCTGCGCCCGGGCTGCCGTTGGCCGCCATCTGGATGCCGGGTTGCGCGGCGAGGATCTGTTCCAGGCTGGAATGGCCGGCAGCCTCGATCTCGGCGCGTTCGAGGACGGTCGTATCGGTGAGGACTTCGTCGGCGCGCATGGCCTGACGGGTGGCGGTGACGACGACATCGTCGAGCTTGACGGTTTCGGCGGCGCCAGCGACTGCGATGCAAGCGGCCGGCACCAAGCCCAGCAGGGGCCTGAAACGGATGGACATGGTTTTCCCTTTCCCGGCAGGCGTCCCCGCATGCCGGAATGCGTTGAAAAGGAAACGCACGGGCAGGGCGCAGGTCGGGAAACCGGCGCCACCACCCCGTGGCATTTCCGTGAGGCATGGCAGGCCGGTATCCGGGCTCGCAAGTCTTGACGCATCGCCTTCCCAGGTTTCCCCAGTGGCTTCGTGATGCGCCCGCACTTGCTTACCGTTGCGGGGGCAGCAGCGGCTTGGTCTCGGAGAGACGCACCGCTTTCCCGTTTAACCGTATGGAATAAAATTCGCTTACGGCACCTGACAAGCGGGGCATTCTACATCGCCGCTTCAAGCAGCGCGAGCCGGCCTCTGCGCAAAAGCGATAAATCACTTTGAAAATAGCCGCTTAGTCCTTGACCAGACTACATTTATCCCTCTATAGTGCGGCCCATGAATAGCGAACTCGAAGCGCTCGAAACCAAGATCGATCAGGTCGTCGCCCTGGTGCACCAGTTGCGCGCCGAAAACGAAGTCTTGAAAAACCAGATCGCCGCTGCCGAAGCGGAACGCCTGCATTTGCGCTCGACCATGACGGCCGCCCGCGAACGCCTCGAAGGCCTGATCGAACAGATTCCCGAGGATGCCTGATGAGCGGCGAGCAGAATTTTCTCGACGTCAAGATCATGGGCCGCGAGTACCGCGTTGCCTGCCTGCCCGAAGAACGTGATGCCCTGCTGGCGGCGGTCGACATGGTCGACGGCAAGATGCGCGACATCGCCCAGCGCACGCGCAGCACGATCGCCGAACGCGTCGCGGTGATGGCAGCGCTCAACATTGCCCACGAGCACCTGGGCCAGCCCGTGCCGGACGACAACCAAGAAACGGTTGCGTCGCCGGAAACGAAGCGTAGAATCGAAGCCATGGGAGCACGGTTGGATGCCGTGCTGGCACCCCAGCAGCAACTGGACTTCTGACCGGTTGCGGGGTGGCCCGCCGAGTGTCCCCTGCGGTGTTTGTTAAGGCCATATATTCCTTGAACCAATGCTGATTGGCATCGGTTGCGGACCAGAAACCCGCTGTTGTGCGCGTTCTTCGTCGAACGTGCCTGATGCGGAAGGAAAGCAGCCACTCTGAACCCAGGTTCAGGATGCCGGCCTGACGGCACTCGCGGGGGCTTTTTTTTGACAGGTGGCAGCTGGTCTGCCACCTGTTTTCATTTTGTGACCGGAAGATGCAGTACTGGCTGATGAAATCGGAGCCGGACGAGGTTTCGATCGACGACCTGGCGGCCGCGCCGCAACGCGCCTTTCCGTGGACCGGGGTGCGCAACTACCAGGCGCGCAACTTCATGCGCGACGCCATGCAGCCCGGCGACCTCGCCTTCTTCTACCATTCCGGCTGTAAAGAACCGGGCATCGCCGGCATCTGCGAAATCTGCTCGGACAGCTATCCGGACCCGACCCAGTTTTCCGCCACCGACAAGTATCACGACCCGAAATCGACACCCGAACAGCCGCGCTGGTGGCTGCGCGACGTGCGTTTCGTCAGCCGCTCCCGGCTGCTCGGTCTCGGCGAGCTGCGCCGCCATCCGGAACTGGCCGGCATGCGCGTGCTGGCGCGCGGCAACCGGCTGTCGATCACGCCGGTGACAGAGGCGGAGTGGAATTTCATTGACCGTTTGCTGGAAACTGACACATGACGCTTTGGTGGCTCACTTACCCTCTGCTGGGAATTTTCGGCGGTTTTGTCGCCGGTCTGTTCGGTGTTGGTGGCGGCCTGACGCTGGTACCGTTCATGTACATGCTGTTCGTCGCCCAGAACTTCCCGCCCGAGCACCTGATGCATCTGGCGCTCGGCACCTCGATGGCGACCATCGTATTCACTTCGATTTCCAGCATGCGCGCTCATCATTCCCACGGCGCCGTGCGCTGGGACATAGTTCGGACGATGGCACCGGGATTGGTGCTCGGCACCTTCGGCGGTTCGCTGGTCGCCGGCCAGGTACCGACCGGACCGATGACGGCGATTTTCGTCGTCATCGTCTATTACGCATCAGCCCAGATGATGCTCGACTTCAAGCCGCACGCCCATCGCCAGATGCCGAATGCCCTGGGACGTTTCGTCGCCGGCAGCGTCATCGGCGTCATTTCCAGCCTGGTCGCCGCTGGCGGAGGCTTCCTTTCGGTGCCGTTCATGCTGTTCTGCAACGTCGCCATCCACAATGCTGTCGGCACTTCATCGGCGTTGGGTTTTCCGATTGCCGTCGCCGGAGCGGTCGGCTATATCGTTGCCGGTTTGAACGATAGCGGATTGCCGGCCTATACGCTGGGCTATATCTACCTGCCGGCGTTTTTCGGCATCGTCGTGATGAGCATATCGATGGCGCCAGTTGGCGCCAGACTGGCGCACAAACTACCGGTCAAACAGCTGAAGCGGGCTTTCGGCGCCTTTCTCGCCTTGCTTGCCACCAAGATGCTGCACAGCCTGATCGGCTGAAACGGCTCAACCGCCAGCCTTGAAATCGCGCAAGGTGGCGACGAGATCGGCAAAGCGCTCACCCTGCACCGTCACGTGGGCTCGCAACTGCGCCGAAGCGAGGTCGCTGTCGCCCTTGACGATGGCGTCGACGATCGCCTGATGCTCGTTGAATGATGTCGCCATGCGGTTCCTGACGCGCAATTGCAGCCGTCGGTAGGGACGCAGGCGACGGTGCAGGGCCGTCGCCTGCTCGACCAGAAAACTGTTGTGGCTGGCTTCGTAGATACGCTGGTGAAACACCTCGTTCAACTGGTAATAGACATCCGGCGTGTTGGCATCGCGCGCCGCTTCGCAGGCACGATGTGCCTCCTGCAAGGCCAGTTGCTCGTCCGCGGTGATCCGCCGGGCAGCCAGACGCCCGCACATCGCCTCCAGCTCGGCCATCACCTCGAACATCTCGCAGACCCGATCGGCCCCCACCTCCGGAACGGTGGCGCCGCGCCGTGGACGAATCTCGATCAGACCGGCCGAAGATAGCTGAATCAGCGCTTCGCGCACCGGCGTTCGCGAGACTCCGAAGGTATTGGCAAGCTCCTGCTCATCGAGCCGCGTCCCCGGCGGATAAACCCCGGTGACGATGCGTTCCTCGATCAGTTCCCCGAGGCGTTCGGACTGGCGTGTCACGGCAGGAATTTCGGTGGGACTGTTCACGATAGTGCTCCAACGATTGGTAGTTATTAAATTATACGAAATTAGTTGACCAGTATTCAATCTCTGATATTGTGTATACAAGACGGTGACTTTTGAACACAAATAGTGCGGCATTCCTGAATCTAGGATAAGCCAGCCGGTCAGCGAGGGGTCACCGTTCCTATGTCATCAACCCAGGAGGAGACATCCATGATCAGCAAGACCAAGCGCTACCTTAGCCTGGCGATTGCCGCCGCCACCCTGAGCTTTGCCCTGCCTGCCGCCCATGCCCAGGCGCCGCGCGTTATCAAGATTTCACACCAGTTCCCGGCGGCAACGACCGAAGACGGCGATTTCCGTGACCGCCTGGTCCGTCGCTTCGCCGCCGAGGTCGAAAAGCGGAGCAAAGGCAGCCTGAAGTTCGAGATCTATCCGGGCAGCTCGCTGATGAAGACCAACAGCCAGATCGGCGCCCTGCGCAAGAGCGCGCTGGACATGAGTCTGGTGCCCCTGGCCTACGGCGGTGGCGAAATTCCGCAGGTAAACATCACCCTGATGCCGACCCTGGTCAGCAGCTACGAACAGGGCATGCGCTGGAAGAATGCGCCGGTCGGCAAGGAGCTCGACCGCATCCTGGCCGACAAGAACATCAAGATCGTCACCTGGATCTGGCAGGCCGGCGGCATCGCCTCGACCAAGAAGACCGTGGTCGTGCCGGACGACGCCAAAGGCCTGAAGTTCCGCGGCGGCAGCAAGGAAATGGATCAGATGCTGAAGGGCGCCGGTGCCGCGGTGACCGGCATGCCGTCGTCGGAAATCTACTCGGCGATGCAGTCGGGTGTGCTCGATGCGGCGCTGACCTCGAGCACCTCGCTGATCAGTTTCCGCCTGCAGGAGTTCACCAAGTTCGCGACCAGTGCGCGTAACAGGAGCTTCTGGTTCATGTTCGAACCACTGCTCATTTCCAAGGGCCTGTACGACTCGCTGACGCCGGAACAGCAGAAGATCGTCAGCGAGGTTGGCGCCAGCCTGGAGCAGTTCGGCGTCGAAGAATCGAAGAAGGACGATGCGCGCATGGCCGAGGTCTACGCCAAGGCCGGCGCCAAGGTCGCCGACATGGACGACAAGGCTTTCGCGGCCTGGCGCGCCATTGCCGAACAGACCTCGTTCAAGGATTTTGCCGAGAACATCAAGGGCGGCCGCGAGCTGCTCGACATGGCGCTGTCGGTCAAGTGATCCCCGGGGCCGGGCAGGGCCCGGCTCCTCCTCCTTCTTCTTGAGGTGAATCATGAGCCCCGGAGTTTTCATCAGCCGCGCGGTCAAGGCCTTCAACATCGCCACGGGTTACCTGTCGGCCTTTCTGATCGTCGCCGCCACCGGCATTCTCGTGTTCGAGGTTGCCGTCCGTTATTTCTTTGCCTGGCCGACCGACTGGGAAATCGAGCTGTGCGTCATGTTGCTCATCGCTTCCAGTTTCCTGGCCGCCGCCCACACCCAGTTGAATCGCGGCCACGTAACGATCGAGATTCTCGACGAGGTCACGCCGCATAGCTGGACGCAGTGGCGGATGGCCCTGTCCGACCTGCTGTCCTTTCTGTTCTGCGCCTTCGTCGCCTGGCATTGCTGGCATCTCTTCTACGAGGCCTGGGACGAGGGACGCATGAGCGACACCTCGTGGGCGCCGAAGATGTGGCCGGTTTTCGCCACCATGGCGGTCGGCATGACTTCCCTGGCGCTGCAGATCTTCGTCCAGTTCATCGAAGATTCCCTGCCGGAAGCGATGCGCTCGCATCAGCCGCCACCCCAGCACAACGCCGCCATCCAGGTGGCCATCGAACGCATCCAGCGCGATGACGAAGGAGAACGCAAATGAGCGTCGGAACCCTGGGCCTGCTCTATGCGGCCGCCACCTTCATCTTCCTCTTCTCGGGCATGCCGATCGCCTTCGCCGTCGGCTCGGTCGCCCTGATCTTCATGTATTTCTTCATGCCGGCGGCGCAATTGTCGATCATCGCCGAGACCATCTTTTCCGAACTGAACAGCTTCACACTGCTGACCATTCCGCTGTTCATCATGATGGGCGCGGCGATCGGCAAGTCGCGCGCCGGCTCGGATTTGTACAACTCCTTGAATCGCTGGCTGTACAAGGTGCCGGGCGGCCTGGGCCTGGCCAACACGCTGGCCTGCTCGGTGTTCGCGGCAATGTGCGGCTCCTCGCCAGCGACCTGTTCGGCGATCGGTTCCTCGGGCATCCCGGAAATGCGCAAGCGCGGCTATTCCGAACGCCTGGCGACCGGCCTGATCGCCGCCGGCGGCACCCTGGGTATCCTGATCCCGCCGTCGCTGACGCTGATCCTTTATGGCCTCGCCACCGAGCAGTCGATCGGCAAGCTGTTCATGGCCGGCGTCGGTCCGGGTCTGCTGCTGACGGCGCTGTTCTCGATCTGGGTGATGTACAAGTCTTGGGCCGAAAAGAACGAGAAGATCGCACTCAGCAAGGCGACGGCGAGCGCGCCGCCGGTCGACGAGTTTTACAGCTGGAAGGAACGCCTCGAGACCCTGCCGCGGCTGGCGCCTTTCCTCGGCCTGATCATCGTCGTCATGGTCGCCCTCTATGGTGGTTGGGCGACGCCGTCGGAAGTCGCCGGCATCGGTGCCTTCGGCGCCCTGCTGATGGTGATGGGAATCTACGGTTGCTGGCGCTGGAGCGACCTCAAGGTCATCCTTTCCGGTACCGCCCGCGAGTCGTCGATGATCATGCTGATCATCGCCATGTCCTTCCTCTACACCTACGTGATGAGCTACCTGCACATCACGCAGTCGGCAGCGGCCTGGATGATCTCGCTGGAACTGAGCAAGTGGGCCTTCTTCTTCTGGGTCAACATCCTGCTCATCGTGCTCGGCTTCTTCCTGCCGCCGGTGGCCATCATCCTGATGGTGACGCCGATCATCCTGCCCGCCCTGAACGCGCTCGGCATCGACCTGATCTGGTTCGGCGTGATCATGACCATCCTGATGGAAATGGGCCTGATCCACCCGCCGGTTGGCCTCAACCTGTTCGTCATCAGCGGCATCGCGCCGGACATCAAGTTGAAGGAAATCATGTGGGGGACGGTGCCTTTCCTGCTGCTGATGGTGCTCGGCATCGTCCTGCTGTGCATCTTCCCGGAAATCGCCACCTGGCTGCCATCGCAGTACAGCGGTTCCTGAAGCGAACGGAGCGAAGATCATGAACGCCCCCCTTCCCCGTGCCTGGGATTCCCTGCGCCAGAGCCGCGGCAAGCGCCTCGAACGAGCGGCCAGCCTGGGCTTGCATGGCAAGAACGGCAAGGAAATTCCGGCCGACCGCATCATCGACCTGCTCGAAGCCGTCATCGAGCCGGGCGACCGCGTCTGCCTCGAAGGCAACAACCAGAAGCAGGCCGATTTCCTCGCCGAGTCGCTGGCCGACTGCGATCCGGCGCGCATCAATCACCTCCAGATGGTCCAGTCTGTCCTGGCGCTACCGAGCCATGTGGACCTTTTCGAGCGCGGCCTGGCCAGCCGCCTCGACTTTTCCTTCAGCGGCCCGCAGGGCGCCCGGCTGGCCAAGCTGGTCCAGCAGCAGCGCATCGAGATCGGCGCCATCCACACCTATCTCGAATTGTTCGGCCGCTACTTCCTCGACCTGACGCCGAACGTCGCGCTGATCGCGGCGCAGGCGGCGGATGCCCAGGGCAATCTCTACCTCGGGCCGAACACCGAGGACACGCCGGCCATCGTCGAGGCGACCGCGTTCAAGGGCGGCATCGTCATCGCCCAGGTCAACGAGCGCCTCGATCAGTTGCCGCGCGTCGATGTGCCGGCCGACTGGGTCGATTTCACCGTGCTGGCGCCCAAGCCGAACTACATCGAGCCCTTGTTCACCCGCGACCCGGCGCAGATTACCGAGGTCCAGGTGCTGATGGCGATGATGGCGATCAAGGGCATCTACGCCGAGTACGGCGTCACCCGGCTGAACCACGGCATCGGTTTCGACACGGCGGCGATCGAGCTGCTGCTGCCGACCTACGCCGCCGAGCTTGGCCTGAAGGGCAAGATCTGCACGCACTGGGCGCTGAATCCGCATCCGACGCTGATCCCGGCGATCGAATCCGGTTTCGTCGAATCGGTGCATTGCTTCGGCTCGGAAGTTGGCATGGATCCCTATATCGCGGCCCGCTCCGACGTCTTCTTCACCGGTGCCGACGGCAGCATGCGTTCCAATCGCGCCTTCTGCCAGACAGCCGGGCTGTACGCCTGCGACATGTTCATCGGCTCCACCCTGCAGATGGATCTGGCCGGCAACAGTTCGACGGCGACGCTGGGCCGGATCACCGGTTTCGGCGGCGCGCCGAACATGGGTTCCGACCCGCACGGCCGCCGTCATGCCAGCCCGGCCTGGCTCAAGGCCGGCCGCGAGGCCTACGGGCCGCAGGCGACGCGCGGGCGCAAGCTGGTCGTGCAGATGGTCGAGACCTTCCGCGAACACATGGCACCGGTCTTCGTCGAGGAACTCGACGCCTGGCAACTGCAGCACAGCATGGGCGCCGAGCTGCCGCCGATCATGATTCACGGCGACGACGTCAGCCACATCGTGACCGAGGAAGGGATCGCCAACCTGCTGCTTTGCCGGACGCCGGAAGAGCGCGAGCAGGCGATCCGCGGCGTCGCCGGTTTCACTCCGGTGGGCATGGCGCGCGACAAGGCGATGGTCGAGAACCTGCGCGACCGCGGCATCGTCCGTCGTCCCGAAGACCTCGGCATCAACCCCCGGCAGGCCAGCCGCGGCCTGCTCGCGGCGCGCTCGGTCAAGGACCTGGTGCGCTGGTCGGGCGGTCTCTACGCGCCGCCTTCCCGTTTCCGCAATTGGTGAATGCCATGGAAAAACTCGAATTCAAGTTTCCCTCGCAAGCCCTGCTCGCCGCTGCGCCACCCGCGCTATGCGGCGTGGTCGGCTCCGGCAATCTCGAAATTCTGGTCCGTTCGGGCGTCGACCGTCAGATTTGCGAAATCAGCGTTAACACCTCGGCACGCGGTTTCGGCGAAACCTGGCGCGCCGTGCTGGCGACCTTCGCCGCCAGCCAGGCAGTCGGCGGGACGAGCATCGCCATCAACGACATGGGGGCGACCCCGGCGGTCGTCAGCCTGCGCCTGGCGCAGGCGCTGGCCGACTATCGCGGAGGTGCGCAATGAGTCTGTCCATCCGTCATAGCTGGTTCGAGGCCACCGCCCGCCAGCGTCTGGCCGGCCTGCTCGACCCCGGCAGCTTTTGCGAATTCCTGCCACCGGCTGTTGCGCAACCGAGTCCGCACCTGGCCCAGCTTGAGTTGCCCGGTGCTTTCGACGACGGTGTCGTCGTTGGTGCGGGGCAACTTGGCGGCCGGCTGGTCCTGGTCGCCGCCCAGGAAGGCCAGTTCATGGGCGGTGCCGTCGGCGAAATCCACGGCGCCAAGATTGTCGGCCTGCTGCGCCGCGCCGTTGCCGAAAAACCAGCAGCCCTGCTGTTTCTCATCGATTCCGGTGGCGTCCGCTTGCACGAGGCCAACGCCGGGCTGATCGCCATCTCCGAAATCATGCGCGCCGTGCTTGCCGCACGGGCTGCCGGCGTCCCGGTCATTGCCCTGGTCGGCGGTAGTTGCGGCGCCTTCGGCGGCATGGGCATCGTCGCCAAGCTGTGTTCGGCGGTGGTCATGTCTGAAGAGGGGCGGCTGGCGCTGTCCGGCCCGGAGGTCATCGAAACGGTAGCCGGCGTCGAGGAATTCGATGCCAAGGACCGTGCCCTGGTCTGGCGCGTCACCGGTGGCAAGCACCGCTACCTGATGGACGATTGCGCGGCGCTGGTCGACGACGATATCGCCGCTTTCCGCAACGGCGCCAGCGCGCTCCTCGCCGGCTGGCAGGAAAGGCCGAACACGCTGGCCAGCCTGCGCGCCGAACAGGTGCGTCTGCAAGGCCGACTGGCCACCTACGCCGGTTGCCGCGACGGCCTCGAAGTCTGGGCGGCGCTCGGCGTCGCCGAGCCGGCACGCGTACCGCTGCTCGACTGCGACGAGCTGATTGCCTTGAAGGAAGGATTGCCGACATGACGCTGAATACCATTCTCGATGCGCTATTCCCGGCCGGCCACGCGGTCGCCGTGGCCAACCAGGTGCTTGCCGGCGAGGCGCAGACTGCCCAGGGCCCGGTCGCGGTGCTTGGCACCACCGACGCGGCGGCGATCGATCATGCGATGGCGCTGGCGCTGGCCGGCACGGTTCTCGATACGGTCGAGCAGCATCCGGGACGGCCGCTGGTCTTCCTGGTCGACACCAGCGGTCAGGCGCTGTCGCGCATTCAGGAACTGCTCTGCCTGAACGGTTCGCTGGCGCATCTCGCCAGTTGTGTCGATTTCGCCCGTCGCCAGGGGCATCCCTCGCTCGCCCTGGTGACCGCCAACGCGGTCAGCGGCGGTTTCCTGTCCTTCGGCCTGATGGCCGACCAGGCCTATGCGCTGGCCGATGCCCAGGTTCGGGTGATGGACTTGCGGGCGATGGCGCGGGTGACCAAGATCGCTCACGAACGACTGGTCGAACTGGCGGCGAGTTCGCCGATCTTCGCCCCGGGAGCAGCGAGCTACCAGAAGATGGGCGCGATCGCGGCGATCTGGCCGGCACCGACGGCGATACTATTGCTCGAGGCATTGCGCGAAGTCGCTCAGAGCCGGGATGGCGGCGACCAACGCCAAACCCTCGGCACGGCGCGTGGCGGGCGGCAACTGGCGGCCGGCGTGAGCGGACAGGTGCAGCATGCGGTGTTCGCCGGCTGACAGCATGTTGCGCCACGACTTGGTTTATCTGCAGCCGGAGGCAGCCTGGCAATCGCCTTGCGCGGCGCCCGGCAGCCCGCTGGCGCAGGCTGCGCAGCGCTGGCTTGCCGCTGGCCGGCCATTGGTGGCGGCGCGCCAGCCAGCCGATGAGGAGATGCTGGTGCTCGGTCTGACGCTGCCGACGGCACAGGGACGGCAACGCCTGGCGATCCGCGTCGAGCCAGAGGCGATTGAGCGCTGCCGGCCGCCGCTGCAAATCGAGCAATGCCTGCATCGCCTGCCGGCCGCGCACGCCCTGGAACTCGGCTCGCTGGCCGAACGGGCGCGGGCCGGCGCAATCGCGCTTGGCGTCTACGGCTCGCTGGCCTGGGAAGCGATCAGCGGCGAGCCCTATCGCCATCAGGCGTCCGATATCGACCTGATCTGCGATGTCGCCAGCGAGAGGCAGTTGATTGCCATGCTTGGCGAACTGGAGCGGACGGCGGCCCGGGTGCCTTGTCGTCTCGACGGCGAAATCCGTTTTCCCGACGGCAATGCCGTTGCCTGGCGGGAAATTCTTGCCCATCTACCGACCCCGGAGACGCCGGTATTGGCAAAAGGCCAGCGCGATGTCGCCCTTCTGCCGCTGGCGCGCCTGATCGCGACCTTGTCGCCGGAGCACTGTCATGCCTGAAATTGCCACGCGTGCATCGATTGCCCCCGGCTTTCCGGGCCAGGCCCCGTCGCTCGGATATGTCGGCCGCCTGGTGATCCGCAGCCTCTACCGCGAGGTGGCCCTGCCGCTGAAACCCGGGCTGGTCTGCCCGGGAAGCCAGGGCAGCCATGCCGACATGGATTTCACCAGTTTCGTGCGCAGTCTGCAGGCGCTGCGCGACTATTTTCCGGCAATCGCCGATTGCGGCCGCCACGATCCCGCACTGGCTTCGCTGCAAACGCTGGGGATCGCCGCCGAGCGGCGCATGCTGGCGGCGACTGGCGGCATCAACACGCACCGCGGTGCGATCTTCAATCTCGGCTTGCTTTGTGCCGCCAGCGGCTACCTGCTCGCCAGCAGCCAGACGCTGACAGCGGCCAGCGCCTGTCGCTGCGTGGCCGAGCGCTGGGGCGAGGGCATTCTGGCCGATCTGCTGCAAACACCGGCGGACAGCCATGGGCTGCTCGTCGCCCGGCGTTACGGGAGCGGCGGCGCCCGTCAGGAAGCGGCGGCCGGTTTCCCGGCGGCGCTGGCGATCGGTTTGCCAGCCTACCGCCGCATCCTGGCCGCCACCGGCGATCCCGAACTGGCGGCTGAACAAGCCCTCTTTGCACTGATCGCCGAAGTCGAGGACAGCAATCTCCTATGGCGCGGCGGTCCGGACGGGCTCGCCTTCGGACGCCGGCAGGCGGCCGATTTTCTTGCCGCCGGCGGTGTCCTGGCCAGCGATTGGCGCGAGCGGGCGCAGGCAATCGATGCGGCCTTCGTCGCCCGCCGCCTGAGCCCCGGCGGTAGCGCCGACCTGCTCGGGGTGACCTTGTTCCTGGCCGAACTCGACGGGCTTGCCTGAGATGCGGCTGGCGCTCCTGTTCAGCGGCCAGGGCGGGCAGACGGCGGCGCACTGGCGGCAACTTGTCGAAACCGGCAACGCCGGTTTGCTTTCGGCGGTGTCGGCAGTGGTGCCCGAACTGTGTTCGCACAACCCACCACGATCTGAATGGCTGGCCGAAAACAAGGTCGCGCAGCCTCTGATTTTCGCCCAGCAGATGGCGTTATGGGGCAAGTTGCGTGATCGCCTGCCACAACCGATTTGTGCCGCCGGCTATTCGCTTGGCGAAATGGCCGCCTGCTGCGTTGCCGGTGCCTTTTCGCCGATCCAGGGAGTCGGCTTGTGCGCAACGCGGGCAGCCTTGATGGATCAGGCGGCGCCTGGCGAGTACGGCATGCTCGCCGTGCTCGGTCTGGAGGAAGCGCGGGTTGCCCAGCTAGCGAGCGCAGCCGGGTTCGCCATCGCCATCCGCAACGCGCCGCGCCATCTGGTACTCGCCGGTCCACAGGCAGGTCAGGCTGCGCTCGCCAGCACGCTGGCGGCGGCCGGTGCGACGCGCCTGGTGGCACTACCGATTCGCACCCCTTCGCATACGGCGCGGCTCTTGTCTGCTACGAATGCTTTCGCGGAACATCTGCTGGCATTGCCCGATGCCCGTTTGTCTTTCCCCGTGTTCAGTGCTGTCGATGCGACGGCAGCACGCCGGGTTGCACCAGCGCTTGGCGCACTGGCCCGCCAGTTGGCCGAGCCGCTCGATTGGGCAGCCTGCCTGCAGGCAATTCGCGAGATGCAGCCGGATGCGGTTCTTGAGATCGGGCCGGGCAATGCCCTGGCGCGACTGTTCGGAGAAATGGCGCCGGAGATTCCGGTACGGGCCAGCGACGATTTTCGGAGCAGCGACGGTATCGTCGCCTGGCTGGCGTCATGCGCCGGTTGAGGCTGGCTTGATGTCGCTGATGCTGCTTGCCGCCTATCTGGCGACTGGTGCGGTCGCCGGCTTTTTCGCCGGCCTGCTCGGCGTCGGCGGCGGCGTCGTGGTGGTGCCGATGCTGGCCTTGCTGTTCGCCGGACAAGGCTTCCCGGAAAACGAAATACTGCATCTGGCGCTCGGCACCTCAATGGCGACCATCCTGTTCACTGCGGCTTCCAGTCTGCGCGCCCACCATGCCCACCGGGCCGTGCTCTGGCCAACGGTACGTCGACTGACCCCGGGCATCCTGCTCGGTACCTTGTGCGGCGCCTATCTCGCGACTTTCGTCTCGTCGCGGCTCCTGGCCTTGATCTTCGCTGCCTTCATGCTCTTCGTCGCCGGCCAGATGATCGCTCAACGACGTCCGCGAGCCGGCCGCAGCCTGCCCGGAGCGCTCGGCCTGAGCCTGGCGGGCGGCGTGATCGGCGCTTTCTCGAGTCTGGTGGCGATCGGCGGTGGCGCCCTGACGGTACCTTTCCTGATCTGGTGCGGCGTTCGCCCCCAGCAGGCGATCGGCACCTCGGCCGCGGTCGGCCTGCCGATCGCCATCGGCGGCACCTGCGGCTATGTCTGGCATGGCTGGGGGCATGCCGGGCTGCCGCCGGGCAGTCTCGGCTTCGTCTATCTGCCGGCGCTGGCCGTCATCCTCGTCGCCAGCGTGCTGGTCGCGCCGCTCGGCGCGCGGCTCACGCACCAGCTACCGGTGCGCCTGCTGCGCGGCATCTTCGCCGGGCTGTTGCTGCTGCTTTCGGCGAAGATGCTGTGGAACCTGTTCGCCCCCTGAGTCCGGCGCTTCAGCGCGCCTTGAACTGCGGCTTGCGCTTTTCCAGGAAGGCGGCCAGCCCCTCGCGGTAATCCTCGGTGTCGAGAAAGGCGAAGGAGGCGGCCTTTTCCGCGTCGGTCAACGGCCGGCCATCCTGCAGACGACAGATCCACTGCTTGTGCCAGCCAGCGACGAGCGGCGCCCCCTGGCAGATACGGCGGGCGCTGGCATAAGCTTCGTCGGCGACCTGGAGGTCGGGCACGACGCGCGTCAGCAGGCCTTTTTCGTAAGCCTCGCGGGCACCGAGGATGCGCCCTTCGAGCAGGATTTCCTTGACCACGGCAGCACCGGCGAGACGCAGCAGGCCTTCCATCTCCCCCGGATACATCGAAAAGCCGAGCTTGTTGATCGGCGCGCCGAACTTCGCACCTTCGCCGGCAATACGCAGGTCGCAGGCGCCGGCGATCTCCAGCCCGCCGCCGATGCAGGCGCCCTGGATCAGTGCCACCGTCGGGTGCGGCGAATCGGCGATGGCATTCAGCGCGGCGGCAACTTCGCCGTGATAGAGCAGCGCCTGATCGAGCGTGGTCCGGGCACTGACGAATTCCTCGAGATCGCCGCCGGCGGCGAAAGCGGCCTCGCCAGCACCGCGCAGGACGATGCAACGGACGCTGGAATCGGCGGCCAGCGTCGCCATGTGGTGGCTCAAGGCGCGCCACATCGCCAGGTCGATGGCATTCAGCTTGGCGGGATTGTTCAGGGTCAGGGTGGCGATTTCACCGTCAATTTTCAGGTCAATGCTGCTCATGTTCCATGTCCAAAATTACGCATGCGTAAACTTACATACACTGTAAGGTTATCGGGTCTTATATAAGATACAATGCGCACGCCGCTTAGCGGTAATTATTAATAAGGAGAACAACTATGAGCAGCGTGATGTACGAAAGGATGCGGGGAAATCCCAAATTCCAGGAGCTGGTCGCAAAGAGGGGACGTTTCGCCTGGACCCTGGCCGCGATCGTTTTGACCATGTTCTACGGCTTCGTGATGATCGTGGCGTTCGCGCCCGCGTCGCTCGGCCAGCCGATTGCCGAAGGTTCGCGATGGACCGTTGGCGTCGTCGCCGAACTTTTCATGTTCATTTTCTTCTGGGTGCTGACCGCGGTCTATGTCCGCCGCGCCAATACCGAATTCGACGCCCTTTCCCAGGAAGTGGTGCGTGACGCCTGGAAGGAGAACAAATAATGCGCAAGATCATTCCCGCGCTCGGGCTGCTCGGCCTGAGCACTCTGGCCTTTGCCGCCGGCGACGCCCTCGGCCCGACGGAACAGCAAGCCACCAACTGGCACGCCATCATCATGTTCTGCCTGTTCGTCGCGATGACGATGGGCATCACCTACTGGGCGGCCAGCCGCACCAAGTCGACGTCCGACTTCTACACCGCCGGTGGTGGCATCACCGGTTTCCAGAACGGCCTGGCGATCGCCGGTGACTACATGTCCGCCGCCACCCTGCTCGGTCTGACAGCGATGGTCTACAGCAAGGGCTACGACGGCTACATCTACATGCTGTGCTTCTTCGCCGGCTGGCCGATCATCCTCTTCCTGATGGCCGAACGTCTGCGCAACCTGGGCAAGTTCACCTTCTCCGACATCACCGCCTACCGCCTGGATCAAGGCAAGGTGCGCACCATGGCCGCGGTTTCCTCGCTGGTCGTCGTCTGTTTCTACCTGATCGCCCAGATGGTCGGCGCCGGTCAGCTGATCAAGCTGCTTTTCGGCCTCGAATACAACGTCGCGATCTTCGCCGTCGGCATCCTGATGATGGTCTATGTCACCTTCGGCGGCATGGTTGCCACCACCTGGGTGCAGATCATCAAGGCCTGCATGCTGCTGGCCGGTGGCACGCTGGTCATGGTGCTGGCGATGAGCCAGTTCGGCTTCTCGTTCGGCGCCCTGGTCGATCAGGCGATGTCGGTCCACACCCTGGGTGAAAAGCTGATGCACCCGGGCAGCCTGCTCGCCGACCCGGTCACCGCGATCTCGCTCGGCCTCGGCCTGATGTTCGGTACCGCCGGCCTGCCGCACATCCTGATGCGCTTCTTCACCGTCACCGACGCCAAGGAAGCCCGCAAGTCGGTGCTCTACGCTTCCGGCTTCGTCGCCTACTTCTTCAACGTCATCTTCCTGATGGGCCTCGCCGGCATCATCATCGTCGGCCAGAACCCCGAGTTCTTCGAAGGCGGTGAAATCGGCAAGAAGCTGATCGGCGGCGGCAACATGGTTGCCATGCACCTGGCCAAGGCGGTCGGTGGCGACATGCTGCTCGGCTTCCTCGCCGCGGTTGCCTTCGCCACCATCCTGGCGGTGGTTTCCGGTCTCGCCCTGGCCGGCGCCTCGGCGATCTCGCACGACATCTACGCTCGCGTGATCAAGAAGGGTACGGCTTCCGAAGCTGCGGAAATCCGCGTCTCCAAGATGGCCACCATCGCCCTCGGCTTCGTCGCCATCATCCTCGGCATCGCCTTCGAGAAGCAGAACATCGCCTTCATGGTCGGCCTCGCTTTCGGCGTTGCCGCCGCGGCCAACTTCCCGGTGCTGATCCTCTCCATGTACTGGAAGGGCCTGACCACGCGCGGCGCGCTGTGGGGCGGTTACGGCGGCCTGATCTCGGCGGTGCTGTTCGTGCTCTTCTCGAAGTCGGTGTGGGTCGACGTGCTGGGCAACGCCGCCCCGCTCTTCCCCTACACCCAGCCGGCGCTGTTCGCGATGCCGGTCGCCTTCCTGCTCGCCTTCATCTTCTCGAAGAGCGACGCCAGCGTCCGCGCCAAGAGCGAAATCGAAGCTTTCGACGACCAGTACGTCCGTGCCCAGACCGGCTACGGCGCTGCTGGCGCAGCCAAGCACTAAACCCGCTGCGGCTTTCACCCGAAACCCCGACCGGTTCGCCGGTCGGGGTTTTTTATTGTCTTCGCGTCACACCCAGGTCATGAACCACCGGCAAATGTCATATCATAGCGACATGCGTCGTCCGACATAAAATGTCTTGACATTTTATGTCTCCACTTCTAGTCTGGATGCCACACGAACCATAACGAGGACAACATGGAAAACACACTGAAGGAAAAGCTGGATGGGCTGGACAAGCTGGTCGGCGGCCTGATGGGCGGCCTCGCGGTACAGTTGCATCCGATTGCCGGACCGGTGCCGGTGGTCCAGGTCAGCATCGAGACGCGCGAAGAACTGCCGATCTTCATCACCTGTTCGGATTCGCAGATCCTGTGCCTGTGCTACCTGTGGAGCGACAGCGAGGTCTTGCCGGAACGCCGCACCGAACTGCTCGAAACGCTGCTCGACCTCAACCCGTCGGTGCCGCTTTCCTCGTTCGGCCGCATCGGCGAGCGCTACGTGCTGTCCGGCGCCCTGGCGCGCGACGCGCGCGGCGAGGACATCGCCCAGGACGTCGCCGCCCTGAGCGACAACGCGCTCGATGCACTGGACGCCCTGTCCGAATTTCTGCACTGAAGGAGACGAACATGTCCGTGATCAAGAAAGTGGTGACCCTGTTGCGCGGCAGCGCCCGCGAACTGGCCGAGAACGTCGTCGATGCCAACGCCACGCGCATCTACGAGCAGGAAATCATCGACGCCAAGCAGAGCATCCTCGAAGCGCGCAGCAGTCTGGCCGACGTGATGGCCAGGGAAATGCAGAGCGCCCGGGCGGTCACCCGCCTGGAAGGCGAGATGGCGCGCTACGAAGGTCTGGCGCTGGAAGCCCTGGAGAAGTCCCAGGAAGCGCTGGCCGAGGAAGTCGCCGGCAAGGTGGCGGCAATCGAACTGGAGCTTGAGGAACAGCGCAAGGCACAGACCTCGTTCGCCGCCCAGGTGAGCAAGCTGAAGGAACTGATCAAGGCGTCGGAAGCGAAGATCCGCGAACATGAGCGGGAAATCGCCATCGCCAAGACCACCGAAAGCGTCTATAAGGCGACTCAGTCGATCTCCGACAACATCGGCAGCAGCGGCTCGCGGCTGGCCAGCGCCCGCGAATCGCTGGAACGCATCAAGCAGCGCCACGAACATCTGGCCGACCGCATGCAGGCGGCCGACCAGCTCGACCGCGAACTCGGCGAGAAGGCGCTGGCGACCAAGCTCGCCGAGGCCGGCATCGGCCAGGACGCCGACCGCCAGCGCAAGGTCATGGAGCGCATCCGCGCCCGCCTGGCAAAACCGACCGGCGACGCATGAGCGTCACCCGCAAACCGGCACGCTGGCAAAGCTCGGACGCGGCGATCAAGGCCGTCCAGGTGGCCTTCGACGTCGAGGAGAAGGTGCTCGAAACGGTGCGCCGCACCGCTTTCGAGGCCAACCGCTCGACCTCCGACCAGATCCGCCACCTGCTCGGCCTGCCCACTGCCAGCCGGCCGAAGCGCCCGCGCCTGACCGTCTCGCTGACCGCCGCCGACTACGCACTGCTCGCCGAACGCTACGGGCTGGCGGCGGATGACCGGCTGGCGATCAAGGAAAGGGTGACCCGCGTACTGATCGACTTCGCCAACGCCAGGACAGAAAGAACGGCCCCATGATCGCTTTCCTCGACGCAGCGACCTCCTTTCCCAGCGTCATCTACACGGTGCTGCTCGGCGTCGTCCTCGTCTATTGGCTGCTGTCGCTGATCGGCATCGTCGACATCGATTCGGGGCCGGTCATCGAGGCCGAGCTGCACACCGACGCCGATGTCGACGAAATCGGCGATCTGGCCAGCTACCTGGTCGCCATGGGGCTGAACGGCGTGCCATTCTCGGTCGTCCTCAGCCTGCTCGTGCTGGTCTCGTGGACCGTCACCTGCCTGGCGGCGATGTGGCTGCTGCCGCTGGTGCCGACCAGCCTGCTGCGCGGCATTGCCGGACTGGCCGTCATGCTGGTCGCGCTGGCCCTGGCGATTCCCGTCACCGCCAGGCTGATCCGCCCGCTGCGCGGCCTCTTCGTCACCCACAGCGCGATCTCCAACGCGGCGCTGGTCGGTCAGGAATGCAAGGTGCTGACGGCGACGGTGGATGAGAAATTCGGCCGCGCAGAAGTCGCCACCCGCGGCGCGCCGGTCAATATCCGGGTGTGGGCGGAAACGCCGAACACCCTGGGCAAGGGTTCTACTGCCCGCATCCTCGACTACGACGCGGCCGGCGCCCGCTACCTGATCGCCGCCGACGACCAGATCGACTGACCTGTTTTCAATTCACTCAAACTCAAGCAAGGGGAAATCCATGGAGCCGGTAATAATCGCCGTCGCGGTGCTGGTCTTACTCAGCCTCGGCATGATTGCGCTGTTCGCCAAGTTCTATCACAAGGTCGAACAGGGCTACGCAATGATCGTCAACACGCTGCGCGCCGAACCCGAAGTCACCTTCACCGGCCGCATGGTCTATCCGATCATCCACAAGGCCGAGCTGATGGAAATCTCGCTGAAGACGATCGAAATCGACCGCTCCGGTAGCGAAGGCCTGATCTGCCAGGACAACATCCGCGCCGACATCAAGGTCAAGTTCTTCGTCCGCGTCAACAAGACCGCCGAGGACGTCCTCAAGGTGGCGCAGGGCATCGGTTGCGATCGCGCCTCAAGCCCGGAAATCCTCGAAGACCTGTTCTCGGCGAAGTTCTCCGAAGCGCTGAAGACGGTCGGCAAGTCGATGGATTTCATCGAGCTGTATCAGGCGCGCGACCGTTTCCGCGACGAGATCGTCCGCCAGATCGGCGACGATCTTTCCGGTTACGTGCTCGAAGATGCCGCCATCGATTACCTGGAACAAACCCCGCTGCAGAAACTCGACACCCACAACATCCTCGACGCCCAGGGGATCAAGAAGATCACCGAACTGACCGCCGTCGAACGGGTGCGCACCAACGAGCTGCGCCGCAACGAGGAAATGCAGATCAAGAAGAAGGACGTCGAAACCCAGGAAGCGCTGCTCGAACTGGAACGCCAGCAGGCCGACGCCCAGTCGCGCCAGCAGCGCGAGGTCGCCTCGGTGCGTGCCCGCGAACAGGCGGAAACGGCGAAGATCCAGGCCGAGGAACACACCAAGGCCGAGCTGGCCCGTCTACTCTCCGAACAGGCGATCGCAGTACAACAGGAAAACGCCCAGCGCGAGAAGGAAGTCGCGGAAAACAACCGCAAACGGGCGGTCGCCGTCGAGGAAGAAAAGGTCACCCGCGCCCGCGAACTGGAAATCGTCGACCGCGAGAAGGAAGTCACCCTGCAGCGCATCGACAAGGACCGCGCCGTCGAAGTGCAGAAGAAGGCGATCGCCGACGTCATCCGCGAACGGGTGATCGTCGAGCGCACGGTTGCCGAACAGGAAGAGGCGATCAAGGAAGTACGCGTCGTCGCCGAGGCCGACCGCACCAAGAAATCGGTCGTCATCCTGGCCGAGGGCCAGGCGGAAGAAAAACTGGTGCTCGAAGTCAAGGCGGCAGAAGCCCAGGAGCGCAAGGCGCGGCACAAGGCGGCCGAGGAACAGACGCTGGCCGAAGCCCACCTCAAGGTCGCCGAGAAGGAAGCCGAAGCCAAGAAGCGCGAAGCCGAAGGCGTCGAGGCGCTGGCTGCCGCCACCGGCCTGGCCCAGGCCAAGGTGATGATGGTCACCGCCGACGCCGAGGAAAAGCAGGGCATGGTCGCCGCCAAGGTCAAGATGGCCGACGCCGACGCCGTCAGCAAGTTCGGTCTGGCCGAGGCCGAGGCGCTGCGCGCCAAGCTCGAAGCCGAAGCCCAGGGCAAGGAAAAGCTCGGCCTGGCCCAGGTCACGGTGCGCGCCGCCGACGCCGAGGTCATCGCCAAGACCGGCCACGCCGAGGCGGAAGTCGTCGAAGCCCGCTTCCAGGCCGAAGCCAAGGGCCTGCGCGAGAAGTTCGAAGCGATGCAGGCGATGAACCCGGCGACGCGCGAACACGAAGAGTTCCGCATGCGCCTCGACAACGCGCAGATCGCCACCCTGAAGGCGATCGACGCCCAGACCTCGATCGCCCGCCAGCAGGCCGAAGTGCTCGGCACCGCGCTGGCCAACGCGAAGATCGACATCGTCGGCGGCGAGGGCGACTACTTCGACCGCTTCGTCAACGCGCTGTCGATCGGCAAGGGCATCGACGCGACGATCGGCAAGAGCAGCACGCTGCAGGTGGCGCTCAAGGATCACCTGAGCGGCGACCGCGACCTGGTCGGCGACGTCCGCGACATCGTCGGCGCCCTCGGCGGTTCGGCCGGCGAACTGCAGAATCTCTCGGTCGCCGCCTTGCTGACCAAGGTCATGCGCGACGGCAGCGCCGAACAGCAGGCAGCCTTGCGCACCCTGCTCGCCGGCATCGGCAAGCGCGCCGACTGACGACCGGCGCGATTCTCCGGAAACGCTCCGCCCGCCGCCGGGCGGAGCGCTGTGAACCACCTCTAGGGGCGCCCCGCCATGGCTTCCACGAATACGCCTGCACCTGAAATCCCGGCTACCGCGACGACCGACCCGACTGACGCCATGGTCGGCGACAGCGGCAGTTACGAGCTGCTGAAGAAACGCCTCGCCGGTCACGGCGACGCGCTGCTGACCCGGACCCAGGCGCTGAACGCGGCGCGCGTTGCCGAATTCGGCCGCAACGAGCAGTCGCTGATCCTGCGCACCCGGGCCCGCACCGAAAACAACTGCGTCGCCCGCGACATCGTCCGCATCGGCGACCGCCTGCTCTTCGGCTACAACGTCTTCATCGGGTTGCGCAAGGAAACCGCCGTCGGCGACGTCTTCGCCCTCTACCGGCTGGCCGAGACGGGCGGCGGCGACGAACTCGAAGCCCTGCCACTGGCCGGCAGCTTCCTCGAGGACCAGCGCTTCGTTTCCGATTTCCGTGAACTGCACGCCTATTACAAGCAGGCGACGCTGACCCAGTTGCGCGTCACCCAGGACAAGCTGCTCGCCGCCTTCCAGATCGGCCAGCAACTGCACGACCTGCGCGTTTTCCGCTGGAGCCTGGAAAACGACGGCAGCCTGCGCTACATCGACAATCGCGGCGAACGCGACATGGCGCTGCCGCCGAGCCATGATTTCGAATGGACGCCGACCCGGCGCGAGGACCAGGTCGGCGGCCGTCATCCGCACATCAACATTCTCGACACGGTCTTCGTCGAAACCATCGGCGGCGACCTGACGGTCAAGATCGAGAACAACACCGAGAGCGGGCTCGGCATCTACAGCGAAGCGGTCGAGGACAAGACGCAGTCGCTGGACGACGCCGAAGTCGCCTACGCCCGGCTCGGCCTGCTGATCCTGCTGCGCATCAAGCCCTACCGCGAGCAGACGGTGCGCTACCTGGTCTACAACACGCGCACGCAGAGCGTCACCCGCATCGACGCCATCGGCGTCTCCTGCATCCAGTTGCCGGAAGACCACGGCGTCATCTTCCCCGGCGGCTACTACCTTCAGTCCGGCGAGCACAAGCGTTTCGACCTGCCGGAAGCGATGCTCGACAACTTGCGTTTCAAGCGCGTCCTGCGCTCGCCGAACGGCGAGGACGTGCTCTACGTCTTCTACCAGCCCGGCCTTGGCCATTACGCGCTGTTCACCTACAACCTGATCGACAAGACCCTCGGCGCGCCGATCCTCGGCAACGGCTACGCCCGCTTCCCGGACGGCCGCATCCTGGTCTTCCAGGCCGACGGCGGCGAGCCGACCCGGGTACACCCGATGCAGCTGTGGCAGACGCCGTTCAGCAGCGACGAACACGCCGGCCAGCAGAGCGCCGGTCAGGGTTTCTTCGGCCGCATCGGCAACGCCGAACTGGTACGCGGCATCTCCGAATTGAACGCAATCGCCCGCGCCGTGCGCGAACAGGTGCCAACCCGAACCGCCTACGAAGACCTGATCCGCCAGTGCAGCCGCGCCCAGGATGCCTATTTCTGGATCGGCGAAGCAGAAGCCGGCGGACTCGGCGACGAACTGCGGGCGATCGGCGAAGGCGCCCGCCTGACCCTGGCCGAGTTCGAAAAGGTCGACAGCATCCGCCGCGAGACGGCACAGGCCCTGGCTGCCGCCGAAACCGAACAGCGCGAGTTGCTGACCCGGATCGCCGGCATGCTGTGGCGCAGTTCCGACGAATTCGTCAGCGCCCTCAACTTGTTGCGCGAGCGGCGCGGCCGCCTGCAGACGCTGAAGGAACTGCGCTACGCCGATCTGCCGCGCATCGAGGCGATGGATCAGGCACTGGCCGAAGAACAGAACCGGGTCGGCGAGCGCGCCATGCAGTTTCTCGCGACGCCGGACGCCTTCGCCGGGCAGCGCCACCTGCTCGACGCGCTCGCCGCTCGCATCCCGCAGGCGGCGACGGCTCAGGCGCTCGAGCAGATTCTTGGCGAACTCGACGCCGTCGCCGGCGGTCTCGACCTGTTGAGCGAACAGTTGGGCAACCTGCCCGGCGGCGATGCGGTCCTGCGCACCGACATCCTCGACCGCATTTCCGTGCTTTACGCCGAGACCAACCGCCTGCGCGCGGAAGCCCGCAATCGGCGCCGCAATCTGGGCAGCGCCGAAGCCGCCGCCGAATTCGGCGCCCAGTTCAAACTCTTCGGCCAGACCGTCGAAAGCGCGCTGGAATTCGCCGACACGCCGGAGAAATGCGACGAAGCGCTGACCCGCCTGCTCGCCCGACTGGAGGAACTGGAAGGGCGCTTTGCCGAACAGGAGAACTTCCTCGCCGACATCGCCAGCCAGCGCGAAGCCGTCTACGAAGCCCTGTCGGCGCGTCGGCAGAGTCTGCTCGACGCCCGCCAGCGCCGCGTCCGTTCGCTCAACGATGCCGCCGCCCGCATCCTCGACGGTATTCCCCGGCGCGTCGCCAAGTTCCAGGAAATCGCCGAAGTTCATGGCTATTTCGCCGCCGATCCGCTGATCGGCAAATTGCAGAAGCTGGTCGAAGACCTGCGTGCGCTGGGCGACGGCGTCGCCGCCGACGACCTCGACACCCGCATCAAGACCGCCCGCGACCAGGCCCTGCGCAGCGTCCGCGACCGCCGCGAACTGCTCGGCGACGACGGCAACACGCTGCGCTTCGGCCGCCATGCCTTCACCGTCAGCCAACAGGCGCTCGACCTGACGCTGGTACCGCGCGACGAAAAACTGGCCTGGCACCTCACCGGTACCGACTACTACGCCAGCGTCGACGACACTCGCCTCGACCCCTTCCGGGCGCTCTGGGAACAACCGCTGATTTCCGAAACGCCGGCGCTGGCCCGCGCCGAATACCTCGCCGGCAGTCTGCTGTACGCCGCGCTCAACGGGCAGGACGGCATGTCGTGGACCGAACTGCAGCAGGCGGCGAGCGGCGACAGCCCAGCCCTGCCCGGACTGGTCCGCCAGTACGCGGCGACGCGTTACCGCGAGGGTTATCAGAAAGGCATCCACGACGACGACGCGGCGCGCCTGCTCGCCGCCCTGATCCGCATGCAGGGCGAAGCCGGCCTCCTCGCCTGGGGGCCGAAGCAGCGGGTGCTGGCCCTGCTCTACTGGCAGCACGGCTGCTTCCTCGCCGCCCGCGAGGCCTTGCAGCGCCAGGCGCGCACTGCCCTGCAACTGCAACTGCAATTCGCCGCCAGTGACGCACTGACCCGGCTCGAAGCCAACACGGCACACGCCTTGCAACACTTTGCCCGGGAATTCGACCCGGCAGCAGACGGCGAAGGCGCCTTCGCCACCGACGGCGAGCACCTGCCGGTACTTTGCGCACAGGCGGCGGCTTACCTGATTCGCCAACTGGCTGCCGAGCGCGCCGACGCCCACTGGGTGATCGCCGGCCCGGCTGACGACCTCGCCGACGCGCTGGTCAAGGAACTCGAACGCACGCAGCAACATGGCGACTGGCAGCGCGATCTCGACAGCGCCGAGCCCGCCGAACGCTGGCATCTGGTGCGCGCCTGGGTGGCGGCCTTTGCCGTCACCCAGGCGCCCGGCGCCGTCGACTGGATCGACGACGCCGCCGGGCGCCTGGCCGTGGCGCTGCCGCGCCGACGCGTCAACGCCAGCCTCGCCACCGTGGTCGACGGCCTGCGCAGCGAACATCCACGCATCGTCGACGGCCGCCTGGCGCTCAACCTCAACGATTTCTGGCAGCGCTTCGACGATCACCGCAACCGGATCGTGCCAGCTTTCGAGCAGTTCCAGCAGTGCCGCCACGATCTGCTCGCCGCCGAGAAGGCCCGGCTGGGCATCGCCCAGTTCCAGGCCAAGCCCTTGTCCACCTTCGTGCGCAACCGGCTGATCGACGAAGTCTACCTGCCACTGCTCGGCGATAACCTGGCCAAGCAACTCGGCACCGCCGGCGCCGGCAATCGCACCGACCGCATGGGTCTGCTGCTGCTGATCTCGCCGCCCGGCTACGGCAAGACGACGCTGATGGAATACGTCGCCGACCGTCTCGGCCTGGTTTTCGTGCGCATCAACTGCCCGGTCCTCGGCCACGACGTCACCGCCCTCGACCCCGCTGCTGCCGCCCACGGCGCCGCCCGCCAGGAGCTGGAGAAGCTCAACCTCGGTCTGGCCATGGGCAGCAACGTGATGCTCTACCTCGACGACATCCAGCACACCAGCCCGGAGTTCCTGCAGAAGTTCATCGCCCTGGCCGACGGTACGCGGCGCATCGAAGGCGTCTGGAAGGGCGAGGCGCGCACCTACGACATGCGCGGCAAGCGTTTCGCCGTGGTCATGGCCGGCAACCCCTACACCGAGTCCGGCGACGTCTTCAAGATCCCAGACATGCTGGCCAACCGCGCCGACATCTACAACCTGGGCGACGTCCTCGACGGCCGCGAAGCGCTGTTCGCGCTGTCCTACATCGAGAACAGCCTGACCGCCAACCCGGCGCTGCTGCCGCTGGCTTCGCGCGATCCGAAGGACGTTCAACTCCTGGTCCGCCTCGCCGAGGGCGAGGAAATCCCCGGCAGCGCCTTCAGCCATCCCTACAGCGCCCTCGAACAGGAGGAGCTGGTCGCGCTGATGCAGCGCCTGTTCCGCATCCGCGACCTGCTGCTCAAGGTCAACCTGGCCTACATCGACTCGGCGGCGCAGAAGGACAGCTACCGGACCGAGCCGCCGTTCAAGCTGCAGGGCAGCTACCGCAACATGACCAAACTCGCCGGCAAGGTCACCGCGATCATGCGCGACGAGGAAATCGACGCCCTGCTGCGCGACCATTACCGCGGCGAAGCGCAGACGCTGACCACCGGTGCCGAGGAAAACCTGCTCAAGCTCGCCGAACTGCTCGGCACCCCGAGCGCCGACGAGCGGGCGCGGTGGACCGCGATCAAGGAAGCCTTCGTCCGCCAGCGCAAGCTGGGCGGCGACGACAGCGACCCCGGCACGCGCATCGCCGCCTCGCTGCTCGATGTCGCCCGCGCCGTCGACGGCCTGAAGCCCGACAGCGCGCTCGCCGACCGCCTGGGCGACGGTCTCGACCGCATCGAGGCCGGGCTGCGCGCGGTCAGGCCGAGCGTCCATGTCGAGCCCGGCGACCTCTCGCAATTCGCCGGCGTCGTCGGCGACATGGTCAAGGCCTACGAAAAGGTCCTGCTGCCGCTGGTCACCGCGACCTACCACAAGATCCGTCTCGACCACTCGATGTGGGACGAAATGAAGCGGGTCAGCACCTACCTCGACAAGCTCGACAAGGAAGCCGGCGGCAACCCGCCACCGGAAAAACCCAAACCCCGGAGCAAACCATGAGCGACGCGGCAATCAGCATCGAGGACATCCTGGCCTTGCTCGCCGGCGGCATCGCCGACGGCCGCCTGAGCGACGACGAGAAACGCGCACTGGCCGCCGCCCTGGATGCCGCCGCGCTGCGCGACGAGGACCTGCGCCGCTTGCGCAACCATTCCTTCGATCTGGTCCGGGAACGCCTTGCCGACCCGCTGCAACTAGCGCTGCTGAAATGGCTGGAAGGCGTCGTCCGCAGCCTTGACGCCCAGCGCCTGCCGAGCGCGCAAATTGTCCAGGAAGCCAGCTTCAGCCCCGGCGCCGACTGCCTGCAGACGATCCAGCGATGCCTGCGCCACGCCCGCCAGCGCATCGACATCTGCGTGTTCACGCTGTCCGACGACCGCATCGCCAAAGAAGTCCTGGCCGCCCATCGGCGCGGCGTTGCGGTGCGCATCGTCACCGACAACGACAAGGAGTACGACGCCGGCAGCGACATCGCCCGCCTGCGCGATGCCGGGATCGCCGTCGTCGTCGACCGCACCGAGGCGCACATGCACCACAAGTTCTCCATCTTCGACGGCGAAAAGCTGCTCAACGGCAGCTACAACTGGACGCGCAGCGCCGGCCAGTACAACGAGGAAAATCTGGTACTCAGCAACGACCGGCAACTGGTCGGGGAATTTTCGGCGCAGTTCGAGAAACTCTGGCGCCAACTGGGCGACTGAACGCCGCCCCGGCTCAGGCGGCCTTGCCACCCCCAGGTTGCTCGTCAATTCTGGCCAGTGCCTCGCGTCCGGACAGCAAGTGCTCGTACATCTGCCGCTCGGCGCCGGTCGCATCACCGGCCAGCATGCGGGCGAGGATCGCCCGGTGCTCTTCCAGCGACTGCTGCAGGCGGCCTTCGAGCGACAGGGAATGCAGACGGGAACGCTTCAGCACCTTGCGCAAATCCTGGATCACCGACAGCAGCCAGCGGTTGCCGGACAACTCCTGGATCTTGCGGTGGAATTCCTGATTGGCCTCGAAGAAGGCATCGACGCGCGCGTCGCGCGCCGCCGCTTCGAGCTTCTCGTGGATCGTCCGGAGCGCCGTCAGATCCGCCGCCTTGGCCCGCTTCACGGCCTCCGCCGCGCAGCGGCCTTCGAGGAGGGCAATCAGCGGAAAGATGTCGTCGAGATCCTGGCGGGAGATTTCGGTGACGTAGCAACCGCGACGCGGCTTCAGTTCGACCAGGCCTTCCGAGGCAAGCACTTTCAGGGCTTCGCGCAAGGGCGTGCGCGAGATGCCATACTGCTCGGCCAGCTTCTGTTCGTCGATCCAGGTGCCTGGCGGCAGTTCGTGGGCGTAGATGCGTTGTCGCAGACGTTCGGCGACTTCCTGGTAAAGCGCGGTGGGAGCGATGCGGTTCATTGTCTCGAGAGTTGTGAGCCGGACAGGCCGGTACGTCGCCGGCTTGCCTCCGTAATTATGGATAAAGTATTATGTAGGGCTGACCATGTCAAGCTGGGCCCTGAAAGCGTAGAATTTTGAATTCTGCATCATCGGCCCGAAAAAATCGAATCGGCGAGAGGTGTTTCATGTCTGAAAAGTTCTTTGATTCCAACAACCTGGATGTCTGGGAAAAGGCCGCGGCCAAACAGTCCCCGGGTGGCGACGTCAACAACCTGGTGTGGAATACCCCCGAAGGCCTTGCGGTCAAGGCGCTGTACACGAAAAAGGATGTCGACAACCTCGAGTTTGCCGACACCCTGCCGGGTGTCGCGCCCTACCTGCGCGGCCCGCAGCCGACGATGTACGCGGTCAAGCCGTGGACCATCCGCCAGTACGCCGGCTTCTCCACCGCCGAAGCCTCCAACGCCTTTTACCGCAAGGCGCTTGCCGCCGGCGGCCAGGGCGTTTCCGTGGCCTTCGACCTGGCCACGCACCGCGGCTATGACTCGGACAACGCCCGCGTCACCGGCGACGTCGGCAAGGCCGGCGTGGCCATCGATTCGGTCGAGGACATGAAGATCCTCTTCGACGGCATCCCGCTCGACAAGATTTCCGTGTCGATGACGATGAACGGCGCCGTGCTGCCCATCCTCGCCGGCTACATCGTCGCCGCCGAGGAACAAGGCGTGTCGCAGGACAAGCTGTCCGGCACGATCCAGAACGACATCCTCAAAGAATTCATGGTGCGGAACACCTACATCTATCCGCCCAAGCCGTCGATGAAGATCATCGCCGACATCTTCGCCTACACGGCGCAGAACATGCCGAAGTTCAACTCGATCTCGATTTCGGGTTATCACATCCAGGAAGCCGGCGCCAACCAGGCGATCGAACTGGCCTTCACGCTGGCCGACGGCATGGAATACGTGCGCACCGGCATCGCCTCGGGCATGGACGTTGACACCTTCGCCGGCCGCCTGTCCTTCTTCTGGGCGGTGGGCATGAATTTCTACCTGGAAATCGCCAAGATGCGTGCCGCCCGTCTGTTGTGGCACCGCATCATGTCCGGCTTCAACGCCAAGAGCCCGAAGTCGATGATGCTGCGCACGCACAGCCAGACCTCCGGCTGGTCGCTGACCGAGCAGGATCCGTACAACAACGTCGTCCGCACCACCATTGAAGCGATGGCGGCTGTCTTCGGCGGCACCCAGTCGCTGCACACCAACGCGCTCGACGAAGCGATCGCGCTGCCGACCGAGTTCTCGGCCCGCATCGCCCGCAACACGCAGTTGATCATCCAGGAAGAGACACACATCACCAACGTCATCGACCCGTGGGCCGGTTCCTACATGATGGAAAAGCTGACCCAGGACATGGCCGACAAGGCCTGGGGCATCATCCAGGAAATCGAGGCGATGGGCGGCATGACCAAGGCCGTCGAATCCGGCTGGGCCAAGATGCAGGTCGAGACCTGCGCCGCCGACAAGCAGGCACGCATCGACTCCGGCAAGGACGTCATCGTCGGCGTCAACAAGTACAAGCTGGCCAAGGAAGACGCGATCGACATTCTCGACATCGACAACCACGCCGTCCGCGAAGCGCAGATCGCCCGTCTCAAGAGCATTCGCGCCAGCCGCGACAGCGCCGCCGTCACCGCTGCGCTCGACGCCCTGACCAAGGCCGCCGAAACCGGCGAAGGCAACCTGCTCGACCTGACCGTCAAGGCCATCCGCCTGCGCGCCACGGTCGGCGAGGTGTCGGATGCGCTGGAAAAGGTCTTCGGCCGTTTCCGCGCCAACAACCAGACCATTTCGGGCGTTTACGGCGGTGTCGTGGAAGGTCAGGAAAGCTGGGAACAGATCAAGGCCGACGTCGCCAAGTTCGCCGAAGAAGAAGGCCGTCGCCCGCGCATCATGATCGCCAAGCTCGGCCAGGACGGCCACGACCGCGGCGCCAAGGTCGTCGCCACGGCCTACGCCGACCTCGGCTTCGACATCGACATGGGTCCGCTCTTCCAGACTCCGGAAGAAGCCGCCCGCCAGGCGATCGAGAACGACGTCCACGCCATCGGCTGCTCGTCGCTCGCCGCCGGCCACAAGACGCTGGTGCCGCAAATCATCCAGTGCCTGAAGGAGCAGGGCGCCGACGACATCATCGTCTTCGCCGGTGGTGTGATCCCGGCACAGGACTACGATGCGCTGTACGCGGCCGGCGCCAAGGCGATCTTCGGCCCGGGCACCCGGATCGAGGATTCGGCCAAGCGCGTGCTGGAAGAAATCCGCAAGGCGCGCGGCTAAGGCCGGGATGAAACTGGACGAGGCGCCGGTGAAGGCGAATCTTCTCTCCGACGCCGACCGGCAACTGGTCGATGGCGTGCTCAAAGGCCAGCGCCGCGCGCTGGCCAAGGCGATCACGCTGATCGAATCGACCCGCGCCGATCACCAGCAGCGTGCGCAGCAAGTGCTGACCGCGCTGCTGCCGAAGACTGGCGGGGCGATCCGGATCGGCATTTCCGGCGTGCCCGGCGCCGGCAAGTCGACCTTCATCGAAGCCCTTGGCGTCTGGCTGATCGAACGGGGCAAGAAACTCGCCGTGCTCGCCGTTGATCCTTCGTCGTCGGTCTCTGGCGGTTCCATCCTCGGCGACAAGACGCGCATGGAGCAGCTCTCGCAGCGCGAGGAAGCCTTCATCCGCCCCAGTCCGTCGGCCGGTTCGCTCGGCGGCGTCGCCGAGAAGACGCGCGAAGCCATGCTGCTCTGCGAAGCGGCGGGCTACGACGTAATCATCATCGAGACCGTGGGGGTTGGCCAGTCGGAAACGACGGTCGCCGGCATGGTCGACATGTTTTGCCTGCTGCAGTTGCCGAATGCCGGCGACGACCTGCAGGCGATCAAGAAGGGCATCGTCGAGATCGCCGACATGGTGGTCATCAACAAGGCCGACATTGACAAGCAGGCTACCGCCGTTGTCCGTGCCCAGTGGCGCAATGCGTTGCACATGCTGCGTCCGGCCTCGCCCAACTGGGCACCACCGGTCATTGCGCTGTCGGCGCTGCACAAGCAGGGCATCGCCGATTTCTGGAGCGAAGTCGAGAAATACCAGGCGGCGCTCAAGCCGACCGGCGAGTTCGCCGCCAAGCGCCAGCACCAGTCGCTGGCCTGGATGTGGCAACTGATCGATGCCGGCCTGCGCCAGCATTTCCGCAATCATCCGCGCGTGCAGGAAAACCTGCCCGCGCTGACCCGTTCCGTCGAAGCAGGTTATACGACGCCGGCTGCCGCCGCGTATGCGCTGCTCGACTATCTGAAACACTGATCACCCGTTCCATTGAGGGAGTTTTTCCATGCATGACATCATCCGCCAGCTTGAGAAGAAGCGCGAACTGGCCCGCCTCGGCGGTGGCCAGAAGCGTATCGACAGCCAGCACAAGAAGGGCAAGCTGACCGCCCGCGAACGCATCGAACTGTTGCTCGATCCGGAGTCCTTCGAAGAATGGGACATGTTCAAGGAACACCGCTGCGTCGACTTCGGCATGGATCAAGCCGAGAAGACCCCAGGTGACGGCGTCGTCGTCGGCTACGGCACGATCAACGGCCGTCTGGTCTTCGTCTTCTCGCAGGACTTCACCGTCTTCGGCGGCTCGCTATCGGAAACTCACGCCGAGAAGATCTGCAAGGTCATGGACCAGGCGATGAAGGTCGGCGCCCCGGTGATCGGTCTCAACGACTCGGGCGGCGCCCGCATCCAGGAAGGCGTCGCCTCCCTCGGTGGCTACGCCGACGTCTTCCAGCGCAACGTGATGGCCTCCGGCGTCGTCCCGCAGATCTCGATGATCATGGGCCCCTGCGCCGGCGGCGCTGTGTATTCGCCGTCGATGACCGACTTCATCTTCATGGTCAAGGACTCGTCCTACATGTTCGTGACCGGTCCGGAAGTGGTCAAGACCGTCACCCACGAAGACGTCACTGCCGAGGAACTGGGCGGCGCCGTCACCCACACCAGCAAGTCCGGCGTTGCCGACCTGGCCTTCGAGAACGACGTCGAAGCGCTCTCCATGCTGCGCCGCTTCATGAACTTCATCCCGGCCAACAACAAGGAAAAGCCGCCGGTCACGCCGACCAACGACCCGGTTGACCGCTTCGACTATTCGCTCGACACCCTGGTGCCGGACAACGCAAACAAGCCGTACGACATGAAGGAATTGATCATCAAGGTCGTCGATGACAACGATTTCTTCGAACTGCAGGCCGACTACGCCAAGAACATCATCATCGGTTTCGGCCGCATGGACGGCCACCCGGTCGGCATCGTCGCCAACCAGCCGCTGGTCCTGGCCGGCTGCCTCGACATCAAGTCGTCGATCAAGGCGGCCCGCTTCGTCCGCTTCTGCGACGCCTTCAACATCCCGGTCGTCACCTTCGTCGACGTCCCGGGCTTCATGCCGGGCACGCAACAGGAATACGGCGGCATCATCAAGCACGGCGCCAAGCTGCTCTACGCCTACGCCGAATGCACCGTGCCGAAGGTCACCATCATCACCCGCAAGGCCTACGGCGGCGCCTACGACGTGATGTCGTCCAAGCACCTGCGCGGCGACGTCAATCTCGCCTGGCCGTCGGCGGAAATCGCCGTCATGGGTCCGAAGGGCGCGGTCGAGATCATCTTCCGCGAGGAAAAGAACGATCCGGCCAAGCTCGCCCAGCGCGAAGCCGAGTACAAGGAAAAGTTCGCCAACCCGTTCGTCGCCGGCGCCCGTGGCTTCATCGACGACGTGATCATGCCGCACGCCACGCGCAAGCGGATCGCCCGCTCGCTCGCCATGCTGCGCGACAAGAAACTCGAAAATCCGTGGCGCAAGCACGGCAACATTCCTCTGTAAGCGTCAGGGAGAAAAAGGAACATGTTCAACAAAATTCTGATCGCCAACCGCGGTGAAATTGCCTGCCGCGTCATCAAGACCGCCCGCAAGATGGGCATCAAGACTGTCGCCGTCTATTCCGAGGCCGACAAGGACGCCCTGTTCGTCGATATGGCCGACGAGGGTGTCTGCATCGGCCCGGCGGCTTCCAAGGAATCCTATCTGGTTGCCGACAAGATCATCGCCGCCTGCAAGCAGACCGGCGCTGAAGCGGTGCACCCGGGCTACGGCTTCCTGTCGGAAAACGCCGAATTCTCGCGCCGCCTGGAAGAAGAAGGCATCAAGTTCATCGGGCCGAAGCACTACTCGATCGCCAAGATGGGTGACAAGATCGAGTCCAAGAAGCTGGCCATCGAAGCCAAGGTCAACACCATCCCCGGCCACAACGACGCCATCGACGGTCCTGACGCCGCCGTGGAAATCGCCAGGAAGATCGGCTACCCGGTGATGATCAAGGCCTCCGCCGGCGGCGGCGGCAAGGGTCTGCGCGTCGCCTACAACGACGCCGAAGCGCACGAAGGCTTCTCCTCCTGCGTCAACGAAGCGCGCAACTCCTTCGGCGACGACCGCGTCTTCATCGAAAAGTACGTGCTCGAGCCGCGCCACATCGAAATCCAGGTGCTCGGCGACAGCCACGGCAACTACGTGTACCTGAACGAGCGCGACTGCTCGATCCAGCGTCGTCACCAGAAGGTCATCGAAGAAGCGCCGAGCCCCTTCGTCGATCCGGAAATGCGCAAGGCAATGGGCGAGCAGGCCGTGGCCCTGGCCCGTGCGGTGAATTACGAGTCGGCCGGTACGGTCGAGTTCGTTGTCTCCGGTGCGACCAAGGAATTCTACTTCCTGGAAATGAACACCCGCCTGCAGGTGGAACACCCGGTCACCGAACTGATCACCGGCCTCGACCTGGTCGAGCAGATGATCCGCGTCGCCTACGGCGAGAAGCTGCCGCTGACCCAGGCCGACGTCAAGATCGACGGCTGGGCGATGGAATGCCGGATCAACGCGGAAGACCCGTTCCGCGGCTTCCTGCCTTCCACCGGCCGTCTGGTCAAGTTCCTGCCGCCGGCCGAATCGACCGACGCCCAGGGCACGACCCGCGTCGACACCGGCGTCTACGACGGCGGCGAAATCTCGATGTTCTACGACTCGATGATCGCCAAGCTGATCGTGCACGGCAAGGATCGCAACGCCGCCATCGCCCGCATGCGCGATGCGCTGAACGGCTTCGTGATCCGCGGCATTTCCTCGAACATCCCGTTCCAGGCCGCGCTGATGCAGCACCCGGTGTTCCATTCCGGCATCTTCGACACCGGCTTCATCCCCAAGCACTACCCGACCGGCTTTGACGCCTCGATGGTGCCGCACGACGACCCGGCGCTGCTGGTCTCGGTTGCCGCCTACGTCTATCGCGCCTTCACCGACCGTTCCGCCTCGATCACCGGCCAGTTGCAAGGCCACGAACGCATCGTCGGCGACCAGTGGATGGTGGTGCGCCTGAACGGCGAGCAGAAGGAGAACCACCCGGTCACGGCGCGGCCGATCCCGGGCGGCTATCACGTCGAATACGCCGGCCAGCCCTACGAGATCCTGTCCGACTGGAAACTCGGCGAGTCGCTGTTCACCGGCACCTGCAACGGTCAGGAGTTCACGCTGCAGGTCGAGCGGCACAAGACCAAGTACTCGCTATTCCACTGGGGCACGCGCGCCGACTTCATGGTGATGAGCGCGCGCGCCGCCGAACTGCTGGCACTGATGCCGGAGAAGCCGGCGCCCGATCTGTCGAAGTTCCTGCTCTCGCCGATGCCCGGCCTGCTGCGCGAAGTTGCCGTCTCGGTTGGCCAGGAAGTGAAGGCCGGCGAGAAGCTGGCGGTGATCGAAGCGATGAAGATGGAAAACATCCTCAAGGCCGAGCAGGACTGCAAGGTGAAGAAGATCTCCGCTGCCGTCGGCGAAAGCCTGTCGGTCGACCAGGTCATCATCGAGTTCGAATAAACTGTCGCCAGACAATCGAGCAGCAAAAAGGGCCTGTTCTCGAACAGGCCCTTTTTCTTCAGGAAACGGGAAAATGAGCGGATTCGAGCACTACCATCAGGAAATCGGCGCGCTGGATCACGAAATCCACAAGTACGCCCAGCTTTGCGGAGTCGACCTGAGCAAGCGCTACGAGATCGAGGCCTGCCTCGCCGAGCACCACGACGACTGGGCCGGCGACAAGGCCAGGGAATCGTTGCGCGGCCTGCTCGTGCTCCGCCTCAAGGTGGAAACGGAAATGATCGAACTGGGCATGCTGCCGCCGCCCTTGCTGCCGGCGGCGACCGGGCAGAACTGAGGCGGGTGGCTCAGCCGCCCTTCTTCATTTCCTCGATGCCCTTGCGCAGCATCTGGTCGAGTTCGGAACCGGCTTCGACCTGCGGCAGCAAAGCTTCCCAGTAGGCGATGCCGTTCTTGCGGTCACCGGCTTCCATTGCCGCGGCACCGGCCAGGAAGAGGGTATGGGCGTGCTTGGGATCGAGCTTGAGCGCCTGGTCGATCAGCTCCTTGGCCTTGCCGGTCAATCCCTTGCCGTTCGCCATCGCCAGCGTTTCGGCGTAGCTCGCCAGCAATTCCGGATCCTTCTCGATGGCCGGCTCGGCCTTGGCATAGGCGTCGACCGCCTCGCCATAGCGCCCCAGCATCTTGTACGAGCGCGCCAGCATCAGCCAGCCGTTCATGTCGTCCGGGTTCTCCTGCATGCGGGCCGCCAGCTTGGCGACCATGGCGTCGATGTCGGCCGCCGTCATCTGCTTTTGCGGCGCGGTTGCCGCCGGATCGATCGCCTGCGGATTGCCGAGCAGGAGGTAGCCCGCCACCGCCGTCAGCGGCAGCAGGAACAATACCAGCAGCGCAGTCTTGCGGCTGGTGGCCGGCCCGCCATCGCTCTCCTGGGTTTCGCCCACTTCCTCAAGCAGGCGCTTCTGCAGCTCCACCTTGGCCTGCGCAAAATCGGCCTCGCCAAGATTGCCCTCGAGACGTTCGCGTTCGAGGTCGGCCAGTTGATCGCGGAAGATTGCCAGGTTGGCGGCCTTGCGGTCGGCGTCGCTGGGGCGACGACGCCCGAACCAGAGACCGGGAATGATCAGCAGCGCCGTGACGACGACGAGCAGGGTGGCAAAAAGGGCGAACTGGGTCATTTCTCTTCGTTTTCCTTGAGCAACGCTTCGGCGCGGCGGATTTCCTCGGCCGTCAGCGGCTTGGCCTGGGCGGCGGTCTGCTGGCTGCGCCGCTTGAGATAGGAGCGCATGGCCAGGATGGCGATCAGCAGCAGGGCCAGCGGACCGCCCCAGAGCAGCATGGTGATGCCCTTGACCGGCGGCCGGTAGAGCACGAAATCGCCGTAACGGCTGACCATGAAATCGAGAATCTCGGCGTTGGATTTGCCGTCATGGATCATGCCGCGGATTTCCCGCCGCAGATCGACGGCCAGCTCGGCGTTGGAGTCGGCGATCGTCTCGTTCTGGCAGACCAGGCAACGCAGCTCCTTGGACAACTCCTGCAGGCGCTTTTCGGCGACCGGGTCGTCGGCCACCGCCGCTTCGTTGGTGCGCGAGGCGTAGGCCGCCGTCGACAGCAGGCTGAGGACCAGGAACAGGATACGGGCGCAATTCATCGATTCAGCTCCGCGACCAGGGGCAGGATCTTGTCCTTGAGCACCTGCGGGCTGATCGGCCCGGTATGCTTCATGCGGATCACGCCCGTCTTGTCGATGACGTAGGTTTCCGGAACGCCATAGACGCCGTAATCGATGCCGACCCGGCCGTCGATGTCCATCACTGTCAGCAGATAGGGGTTGCCGTGCTCGGTCAACCAGCCCTGCGCCCGTTTGACGGCGAGCGGCACTTCCTGCTCGGGCGGCACGCGGCGCATGTCGATCTCGCCGTCGCCGCGCAGTTCCTTGTAGTTCAGGCCGACCACCGGCACCTGGCCGTTGCGCGAGAACTCGACGAGCACCGGGTGTTCCTGGCGGCAGGAGACGCACCAGGTGGACCAGACATTGAGCAGCCAGACCTTGCCCTTCATGTCTTCCGGCCCCATCGTCGCGCCCTCCTTGCCCAGGACGGCCAGGCGGAACGCCGGCGCCGGCTTGCCGACGAGCGGCGACGGCACCTCGCGCGGATTCAGGTTGAGACCGACGGCGAGCAGCACGACCAGCGCGGCAAAGGCGCCAAGTATCCAGTAATAGCGATTCATCCCTGATTTCCCCCAAGCACGTTCGCGGCGACATCAGCGGCGGGCTTGCGCCGGCTGCGGTAGCGGCGGTCAAGGATGGCCAGCAAGCCGCCCAGCGCCATGATCGCGCAGCCGCCCCAGATCCAGTCGACATAGGGCTTGTAATAGACGCGCACCGCCCACTCCGCTTGCGGCCGGTCGGGATCGATCGGCTCGCCGAGCGAGACATAGACGTCGCGCAGCAGACCGGCGTCGATCGCCGCCTCGGTCATCGGCATCGACGACGAGAAGTAGTTGCGTTTTTCCGGGAACAGCTTGCGCTCCAGCTTGCCGCCCAGAAGCAGGTCGAAATCGCCCTGCGCCGCCTGGTAGTTCGGCCCCTGCAAAGACTGGACGCCGTTGAAACGGAACTGGTAGCCGCCAACATCGACGACATCCCCCGGCCCCATCTTGACGTCCTTTTCCTCTTCATAGGTACTGACCATGCTGACGCCGACGACAAAAACGGCGATACCGATATGCGCGACATGCATGCCGACGAAGCTCGCCGGCTGATCCAGCGCGGCGGCGACGAAGCCGCGGCCGCCGCGGGTCTGATTGACGCGACGGACGAAGTGGATCAGCGCCGTGACGACGATCCACGCCGCCAGCAGCAGACCGAGCGCGGTCAGTACCTTCCACTGGCCATAGAGCAGCGGCACGGCGATCGCCACCACGACGGCGACGGCAAAAGCCCAGCGCAGGAGGCGCGCGATCTCGCCCAGCGACGCTTCCTTCCAGCGGGCGAAGGGGCCGATCCCCATCAGGAACAGCACCGGCATCATGACCGGGAAAAAGACCGTGTCGAAATACGGCGGCCCGACCGAGATCTTGCCGATACCGAGGGCGTCGATCAGCAGCGGGTAGAGCGTGCCGAGCAGGACGGTGGCGCAGGCGACGACCAGCAGCACGTTGTTGGTGAGCAGCAGCGACTCCCGGGAAATCAGGCCGAAACGACCGCCCAGACCGACCGACGGCGCGCGCCAGGCGAACAGGGCGAGCGAAGTGCCGATCACGGCGACCAGGAAGACCAGGATGAAGACGCCGCGCGTCGGATCGGTGGCGAAGGCATGCACCGAGGTCAGGACGCCGGAACGGACCAGGAAGGTGCCGAGCAGCGACAGCGAGAACGCCGAAATCGCCAGCAGCACTGTCCAATTCTTGAAACTGCCGCGTTTTTCGGTGACTGCCAGAGAGTGGATCAGCGCCGTGCCGACCAGCCAGGGCATGAAGGAAGCGTTTTCGACCGGATCCCAGAACCACCAGCCGCCCCAGCCCAGTTCGTAATAGGCCCACCACGAGCCCATGGCGATGCCGAGGGTCAGGAAGATCCACGCCCCCGTCGTCCACGGCCGCGACCAGCGCGCCCAGGCGGCATCGAGCTTACCGGAGAGGAGGGCGGCGATGGCGAAGGCGTAGGCCACCGAGAAACCGACGTAACCCATGTAGAGCAGCGGCGGGTGGATGACCATGCCCGGATCCTGGAGCAGGGGATTCAGGTCGCGCCCCTCGGCAACGCCAGGTAACAGGCGTTCGAAGGGATTCGAGGTGATCAGGATGAAGAGCAGGAAACCGAAGGACACCAGCCCCAGGGAGCCGAGCACGCGGGCCAGCATCACCTCCGGCAATTGCCGCGAGAAAAGGCGTACCGCCAGCAGCCAGCAGGCGAGCATCTGCATCCACAACAGCAACGAGCCCTCGTGGCCGCCCCACACCGCGGCGATGCGATAGGGAAGCGGTAGCAGGGAATTGGAATGCTGGGCGACATAGGCAACGGAAAAATCGTTGGCGACGAAGGCCCAGGTCAGGCAGGCAAAGGAAACCGTAACCAGCAGGGAGAAGGCGCCGGCCGCCGGCCGGCAGATGGCGGTCCAGGGTTGATTGCCGTTATGGGCGCCAATCAGGGGAAGGGTGCCCAGCAGGAGCGCAACCAGCGCCGCCAGGATCAGGGCGAAATGGCCAAGTTCAGGAATCATGCTCAGTTACTCGCGGGTTGCGGTGCCGTCGCCGCCGGTTGTCCCTGCGCGGCGGCCTTCTGGACGCCGCGCTCGTGCGCGTCGTTGAGCGCCTTGGCCGCTTCCGGCGGCATGTAGTTCTCGTCGTGCTTGGCCAGAACTTCCTGCGCCTTGAACGTGCCGTCCGGCAGCAGGCGCCCCTGGGCAACCGCCCCCTTGCCTTCCACGAAGAGGTCGGGAAGGATGCCGACGTAGTCGACGACGATATCGTGCTCGGTATCGGTGACGATGAAACGGATGGTCACCCCGTCAGCCTGCCGCTGGATGCTGGCTTCCTTGACCAGGCCGCCGATACGGAACAGCTTGTCCTGCGGGGCCTTGCCCTGGGCGACGTCGGTCGGCGAGATGTAAAGGGCGATGTTGCTGTTCAGCGCGTTCAGCACCAGGGCCGAAATGACGCCGACGAGCGCCAGCGCCCCGACGATCAGGGCCATTTTCTTGTGGCGGGACTTCATGCTTCCTTGCTCCGGGATTCTGCGCGCAACTGGCGCTTCAGGCGGGCGATGGTCGTCTTGCGCGAGCGACCGACGACTATCGGTTCGATCAGCATGACCAGCGCGGTGACGCCAAAGGAGCCCCAGACATAGAATCCGTAGCCGCCCATGGCGATGAAATCGGCGAAACTGTTCCAGTAGATCATTGCATTTCCCCGGTCCGCGTCAGCTCTGCCCGGACCCAGTCGGTATTGCGCTCGCGTTCGAGCATCAGGGTACGGACCCGGGCCAGCGCAACGGCGATGCTGTACATCCAGAACGACAGGGCCATCAGCAGCATCCCCCACAACATGACCTCGGCCATCGACGACTTGGCGAAATTGACGCTGGAACCCTGGTGCAGCGTGTTCCACCATTTGACCGAAAAATAGATGATCGGCACGTTGACCACGCCGACCAGCAGCAGGATGCCGCCGGCCTTGTCGGCGCGGCGCGGGTCGTCGATCGCGGCGACCAGCGCCAGATAGCCGATGTAGAGGAAGAGGAGGATCAGTTCCGAGGTCAGGCGCGCGTCCCAGACCCACCACGTCCCCCACATCGGCTTGCCCCAGAGGGCGCCGGTCCACAACGAGAGGAAGGCCATCAGCGCGCCGGTCGGCGCCAGCGCCCGCGCCATCATTCCCGACAGGCGGGTGTTGAAGGCCAGGCCGATTGCCGCCCAGAAGGCCATCACCAGGTAGATGAACATGCTCAGCCAGGAGGTCGGCACGTGGATGAAGATGATCCGGTAGCCCTCGCCCTGCTGGAAGTCGGTCGGTGCAACGAGCATCCCGATGTAAAGCCCGGCGATCCCGAACAGGACGGCGAGGGCGACAAACCAGGGGATCATCTTGCCGGCCAGCGGGTAGAAGGTGGCTGGCGAAGCGAATCGGTAAAGATTGAAGCGGTCGTTCATTCGAGGGCGATCTTCAGGGCCGCAGCCGACGCCCAGGGGGCGAAACCGATTGCGGCGATGGTCATGGCAGCGAGCAGTGATAAGTGTCCTTCCCCCCCGAGACCGGACACCGTCGCATCAACTGCGCCAGCGCCGAATATTAGCACCGGAATGTAAAGAGGGAGAACCAGTAACGACAAAAGTACGCCACCGCCGCGCAGACCCAGGGTCAGCGCCGCACCAATGGCGCCGATGCCGGACAGTGCCGGGGTACCGAGCAGGATGGCGGCGGTGAGCACGAACAGGGCATCGCCGGCGAGATCGAACTGAATGCCGAGCACCGGCGCGATCAGCGCCAGCGGCAGGCCGGAAACCAGCCAGTGAGCGATCACCTTGCCGGTCACCACGAGGCCCAGCGGGTGTGGCGACAGGGCTAACTGCTCCAGCGTGCCGTCGCGCAAGTCATCGGCGAACAGACGGGGCAACGACAGCATCGTCGCCAGCAGAGCGGCAACCCACAGCACGCCGGGCGCCAGCTGGCGCAGCAGATCGAGTTCCGGACCGATGCCGAGCGGAAAGAGGCTGACGACGATGATGAAGAAAAAGAGCGCGGAGACGATGTCGGCCTGGCGGCGCATGGCCAGTTTCAGGTCGCGGGCGATCACGGTGAAGACGATATCGAACATCTATGAGCCTCAGCCGATGCGCAGTTCGCGCACCGTGCCGGCGGGAATCGCCACCGGCTGATGCGTCGTCATCACCGCCATGCCGCCGCGCTGCAGGTGCGCCGAGATCACCCCGGCCAGCCAGTCGACCGCGCCGACGTCGAGAGCGACGAAAGGTTCGTCGAGAATCCACAGCGGCCGCCGGTCGATCACCAGGCGAGCCAGCGCGACGCGCCGCTTCTGTCCCTGCGACAAATACTTGCAGGCGAGATCCTCGCGGCCGGCGAGGCCGACCTGTTCCAGAGCATCGATCGCGTCGTCCTCGGACAAGGTTTCGCCGGCCAGGCGCGCGCCAGCCAGCAGGTTCTCGAGCGGCGTCAGTTCTTCCTTGATCGCGTTGAGGTGACCGAGATAGCAGAGGGCGGCGTGGTAGTCGTCGCGGCGGCGGCGGATCGCTTCGCCCTGCCAGCGGATGTCGCCGGCCTCTGGTGGCAGCAGGCCGATCAACATGCGCAAGAGGCTGGTCTTGCCGGCACCGTTACGGCCCTGCAGATAGAGCAATTCTCCGGCTTCCAGCTTGAAGCTCAGGCCTGCGAACAGGCGGCGCTCGCCGCGCACGCATTCCAGATTGTCGGCTTCCAGCATGGTCAGGGCCCGGGATTTATCCGGCACGTATTATGGACGCGCCAGTGTACCGGCAGTTTGCGGTGAATCAAATCGAAAAAAACGGGGGCCGCAGCCCCCGGAAATCGAGAGGCGGTATTAGCGCTTATTTGAACGGCGTCGGACGCGGTGTCGCGTCGGAGGACGGCGGCAGGATCGGCATCGTGAAGTTCGGCTGGTCGCCGGTCAGGGTCTTCAGGAAGGCAACGACCTTGGCGTTTTCGTCCTTGGTGAACTTCTTGCCCAGTTGCAGGCGGCCCATCACGTCGACCGCCTCGGTCAGCGTGTTGGCGGCACCGTCATGGAAGTACGGATAGGTCATTTCGACGTTGCGCAAGGTCGGCACCTTGAAGTTGAAGCGATCTTCATCCTTGCCGGTGACGGCGGCGCGACCATCCGACATCTTGCCCTTGTACGGCTCGACGATGCCCATCTTCTGGAAGGAATTGCCGCCAACGGCTTCGCCATTGTGACAGGCGACGCAGCCGCTGTCCTTGAACAGCGCGTAGCCTTCCAACTCGTCCTTGCTCAGCGCATCCTTCTTGCCAAGCAGCCACTGGTCGAAGCGCGAGTTCGGCGTCACCAGGGTCTTCTCGAATTCGGCAATGGCCAGCGTCACCTGGTCGATATCGATCTTGTCCTTGCCGAAGACCATCTTGAATTCGCGGACATAGCCCGGAATCGACTGCAGCACGTTGACCGCCAAGGTGTGTGTGAAAGCCATTTCCCCCGGGTTGGCGATCGGACCGCCAGCCTGCGCCTTCAGGTCGGCAGCGCGGCCGTCCCAGAACTGGGCCAGGTTGAGGCTGGAGTTGAGTACCGTCGGTGCGTTGATCGGGCCTTGCTGCCAGTGGTCACCAACCGAGGTCGGAATGTTGTCGGTCCCGCCCATCGACAGGTTGTGGCAGGTGTTGCAGGACATGATGCCGGATTTGGACAGGCGCGGGTCGAAGTACAGTTTCTTGCCCAGTTCGACCATGCCGACATTGATGCTGGCGGGCGGCTTGATCGGCTGGATCGGTTCGTCGCTGGCGGCCTGCGCGGCACCCTGCAGGGCCATGCCAGAGAGCAGGAGGATGGCGGCGGAAAGGACGGTACGTTTCATTATTGATCTCCCTCGTTGTGAAATTTGCCGGACCATTCTCACCCTTGAGAAATTTGCAAATTTGATCCAAATCAATGGTTTTTATGGGATTTCCCTATAGTAACCATAGGTATCCCCTATAAATCATGAGGGTATGATCCCCAGTCTTAGGAGGAAACCGGCATGACCCTGACCGAACTGCGTTACATCGTGGCGCTTGCCCAGGAAAAGAATTTCAGCCGTGCCGCCGAGCGCTGTTCCGTCAGCCAGCCGACCCTGAGCGTGGCCATTGCCCGCCTCGAGGATGAGCTTGGCGTGCAACTTTTCGAGCGCGGCAAGGGCTTCGTCAGCCCCAGCCTGGTCGGCAGCAAGGTGGTCGAACAGGCGCAACTGGCTCTCGGTGAGGCAGAGAAGGTGCGGCAGATTGCCCAGAGCGGCCGCGATCAGCTCGACGGCCACCTGCGCCTGGGGATCATCCATACGATAGGCCCCTACCTGCTGCCGCAATTGATCCATTCGCTGAAGGCGATCGCGCCGAACATGCCGCTGGCGATCGAAGAGAACATGACGGCCAACCTGGCTGACATGCTGCGCGACAACGACATCGATGTCGCCATCATCGCGCTGCCTTTCGACCTTCCCGGGGTGCTGACCCGCCCCCTCTACGACGAGCGTTTCAAGGTCATCGTGCCGCGCGGCCATCCCTGGGAGAAGCGCGCCGCCATCGCCCCCGAGGAAGTTGCCGGCGACGAGGTACTGCTGCTCAAGGCCGGCAACTGCTTCCGCGACCAGGTATTGGGCGCCTGTCCGCAGGTCAGCAGTCCGGAAACCGACATCCGCCTGGGGCATTCGATCGAAACCATCCGCTGCATGGTGGCCTCCGGTCTGAGCGTCTCGGTGCTGCCGGAAAGTGCGCTGCAGGACCCCTACGGCAACGACATGATCAGCGCCATTCCCTTCCTCGCCCCGGAACCTTCGCGCCGGGTGGCGCTGGCCTGGCGTAGCTGCTTCGTCCGGCCGAAGGCGATCGACGCCTTGCTCGCCGCCGTGCGTGGCCTCGATTCGCCGGCCTACCGCTTGCTGGTCTGACTGCCGATCAGGATTTCGGCCTGCAGTTGCTGCAGCAGCTCGCTCATTTCCCGGCTCGCCGCATATAGCGCCTGCCAGGACTCGGCCAGCGATTCCTCGCAGCCGGCCTGCCGCTGCTCGAACATTTGCCGGGCGAGGGAATGCAGATACTGATGGATCGGATCGATCGCCGCGAAGGTCGGCATTTCGCCGTAGCGCTTGCGGCCCGGCCCCTGGTACCAGCGCCCGAAGCCGCAGGCCAGGTGATCGAGCTCGATGGTCGGCGCACTGTCCGGCGCAACCGCGAGCGCGTTCTCCAGGGCCTTCATCCAGCGCCGGTGATCGACTTCGGCGATCAGCATCGGCAGGTCCTCGCGCGCCCAGGTGAAGGCCGAGGCCGCCGACCATAACTCATCCGGGCGGAATTCCGCCATCCACTGAGGCAGGCTCGCCGCCGGCATCGGCCGGGCGATGCCGAAGCCCTGCGCCAGGTCGCAGCCGAGCAGCAGCAGGACGAGGCCGTGCTCGATCGATTCGACGCCCTCGGCGATCACCTGGCGGCGGAAGGCGCGGGTCAGGCCGATCACCCCTTCGACGATGGCGAGGTCTTCCGGGTCGTCGAGCATGTCGCGCACGAAGGACTGGTCGATCTTCAGGATTTCCGCCGGCAGGCGGCGGAAATAGGTGAGCGAGGAATAACCGGTGCCGAAATCGTCGAGCGCGAAGCTGACGCCGAGCTGGCGACATTCCGTAAACAGTTGGGCGACGCGGCCGACATCCTCGATCGCCGCGGTTTCCAGCACCTCCAGTTCGAGCCGTGACGGATCGAGTTCCGGGTGCGCCGCCAGTTGCCGCCCGAGTTCGGCGGCGAAGCCGGGATGCTGCAGGTGTTCGCCGGCGATGTTGATGCTCAGCTTGAGGTCGATACCGGCCGCCGCCCAGCTCGACAACTGGTCGAGCGCCGTGGTGATGACCCAGTTGCCGAGGTCGATCGCCAGCTCGTTGCCCTCGATCGCCGGCAGGAACTCCTGCGGCAGCAGCAGGCCGCGTTGCGGATGCTGCCAGCGGATCAGGGCTTCGGCGCCGACCACACGGCCCTGCCGCATGTCGACCTTAGGCTGGTAATGGAGGACAAACTCGCCGGCCGCCAGGCCCTGGCCGATGCGAGTGATGTCCTCGCGGCGACGGCGCGCCCGGCGGTCTTTCTCGGGATCGAACAGGTGGTGGCGGTTGCGCCCGGCCTGCTTCGCCACGTACATCGCCTGGTCGGCGTGGCGGAGCAGGGTGTCGGCATCCGAACCGTCGTGCGGGTAGAGGGTGACGCCGATGCTGGCCGAAATCGCCACGCTTTCGCCGGCCACCGGGAAGGGCTGGGTCAGCGACGCAGAAATCCGGTTCAGCGCCTGGTCGCACTCGTTGAGGTCATTGAGCGTGGACAGCAGCAGCACGAACTCGTCGCCACCCAGGCGGGCGACGGTGTCGCCGCCGCGCACGCAGTTGCGCAGGCGTTGGGCAACCTCGACCAGCAGGTGGTCGCCGGCGGCGTGGCCGAAGCGGTCGTTGATCGGCTTGAAGCCGTCGAGGTCAAGGTAGCAGACCGCCAGCAGGCCGCGATTACGGGCGGCGTTGGCCATCGCCAGTTGCAGCCGGTCGGCGAGCAGCATGCGGTTGGGCAACTGGGTCAGGGCGTCGAAATGCGCGAGATGCTCCAGGCGTTGCTGATGCTCCTTGAGCAGCGTGATGTCGGAGAAGATGCCGACGAAGTGGGTGATCGTCCGCTGCGCATCGCGTACTGCCGAGATGGTCAGCAACTCGACGAAGATCTCGCCGGATTTCTTGCGGTTCCAGACTTCGCCGCGCCAATGGCCTTGATCGCGGATCGCTTCCCACATGTTGCGGTAGAAGGCGGCGTCATGATGGCCGGAATTGAGCATGCCGGCGTTCTGGCCGATCGCCTCGGCGCGACTGTAGCCGGTCAGTTCGCTGAAGGTCGGATTCACTTCGATGATGTGCCCGGAAACATCGGTGATCATGATGCCTTCGTGGGCGTTGGCGAAGACGCTGGCGGCCAGGCGCAGCCGCTCTTCGGCCGCCAGCCGTTCGCCGACGTCGCGAGCGACGGCGATCAGCGCTGCCTCGCCGTTCCAGTGCCCGTGCACGGCGCGGACCTCGGTCTGCACCAGACGACCGTCGGCAGCCAGCAAGGGGGCCGGACAGGCATTCAGGCGACCGGCGAACATCTCGTCGAGATTGTGCTGCGCCTGCTCGCGCCAGGACGCCGGGTAAAGCCGGGAGACCGGTTCGCCGTGCAGGATGCCCGGCGCGTAGCCGAGCGCCTGGTCGACCACCGGGTTGTAATGGACGATGCGGCCACCGGCGTCGATGACGAAGATCAGGTCGTCGAGCGAGGCGAACAGGCCGCTCAGATTGTCCCGCGACTGCCGCGCCGCCTCGCGGGCTTCGATGCGTTCGAGCGCCATCGCGTACTGACTGACCAGGTGCTGCACCGCCTGGCAGGTGGCGACCGAGATCTGCACAGTACGATGTCCAGCCAGGTTGAGGCAGGCGATCGCCCGACCGTTGACGACGATGGGCAGGGCGATCAGGCAGCGCAGGCCTTCGCCGGCGTAGTGCGCGGGATCGATCAGACTGCAGTGATCCTGCTGCTGACAGCAGGTGTGACAACTGCACAGCACCTTGCCGTTGCGGATCAGTTCTGCCTTCGGAGAATCCGCCACGCAGCAACGGGCAGCGGCGACGAACGCGGGCGACAGGCCCTTGTGCACGCGCAGCTCGTAGTCGCCGCCGGCGTTCTGCCAGTAGAACCCGCCGCTGTCGAATTCCGGGTAGCGCAAGGCGAGGTCGAGCATGGTCGCCAGCAGCGCCTCGGGGTCGGCCTCGGTATTCAGGGCGTTGGCCAGATCGCGCTCGATGCCCAAGCGCAACTGCTCGGCGCGGGTGACGCTGATGTCGATCGCGGTGACGATCAGCGCCGGCTTGCCAGCGTACTGCGTGGCGGAAATCTGCAGGCGCACCAGCAGCACCCGGCCGTCGCGGTCGCACCCCCAGAACTCCAGTTCCTGTGGCGCACCGCCGGTAGCCGAGCGGATCACTGCGGCGATCCGGGCCAGGTCGTTCAAGCCCTGGGCAGCCAGGAAGTCCGGCGCATGACCACGCAGTTCCTCGCGCCGGTAGCCGGTCATCCGCTCGGCCGCCGCGTTGGCGTCGAGGCAGCGACCGTCGCCGTCGATGACGAACAGCGCGTCGCCCGCCGATTCGAACAACTCCCGGAAGGTCTGCTGGCTGCGCCCGAGCTCATCGGCCTGCTGTTGGTGGGCGATCATCAAGGCAGCCAGACGGCTGGCCTGGCGGATGGTTTCGCGGCTGCCGTCGGGCAGGCGACCGGCCTGCTCGCGATAGACGGCAAAGGTGCCGAGCAGGCGGCCGTCGGGACCGAGCAGGGCTTCCGCCCAGCCGGAGGTGACGCCGATCCGGCGGGCAAAATCCCGATAATCGATGCCGCAGGCATTCTCGTGGATGTTCTCGATATAGGCTTCGCCGCGCCGCCAGGCCGCCGTCCCGGACACCCCGACCCCTTCGGCGACCGGCATGTTCGCCAGCAGGGCGCGTACGTCCTCGGCCAGTCCGGGCGCCGCGACGACGTGCAGGTGGCTGCCGTCGGCGTCGGCCAGCATGATCGAACAGATGATGCCGGGCACCTCGTGCTCGGCGGAGAGGGCGATCAGTTCGAGCAGGCCGGCGAGCCGTTCGCCGCGCAGCATGCCGGTCATCGCCGCGTTGCGGATCAGCAGCGCTTCGTCGTAGCGGGTCTGCAACCCGCGCTGCTCGCTGATCGTCTCGTCGAGCAGATCCATTTCCAGCGGCCGGATCAGGCTGTGCTCGGTGAGCAGGCCGAGCAAGCGGCCTTCGGCATCGACCACGACGAGATGCCGGATGCGGCTTTCCAGCATCAGCGCCGCCGCCTCGGCGGCCGAGGTCTCGGGCAGGACGCCGGTCAGCGGCTGCGTCATCACTTCGCCCAGCGTCGGATTTCCCGACGTCTGCAGGTAGAGGCGGACGACATCGCGCTCGGTGACGATGCCGCAGGCAGCGCCGCCATCGACGACGACAACGCTGGTCGCCCGCGCCGTCTCCATCGCCGCCAGCGCCTCATCCAGCGTCGCCTGCCGCGGCAGGCGGGGGAAAACCCGGTCCATCAGGCCTTCGACGGTATTGAGCTGGCGATAGAAATCGAGCCCGAAGAAGCGGCGGAAATCGGTCTCGCTGACGATGCCGAGCAGGCGTCCCTCGCCGCCGGTCACCACCAGGTGCCGGATGCCGAGCCGGGTGGCCTGGCGGAAGGCGTTGCGCACCTCGGTGTCGTGACTCACCGTATGCACCGGCGTCGTCATGAAATGCGCCACCGGCCGGTGCTGATCCTCGTGCCGGCGCATCGCGTGCAGCATGTCGCGTTCGGTCAGGATGCCGACCACGCGTCCGGCATCGACGACGACCACCGAAGAAATCTTCGCCTCGACCATCAATGCCGCCGCCTCGGCAAGCATCGCGGCAGGGGGCACGCTGTCGGCGTGCAGGGTCATCAGGTCGGCTACGGTCGGCATTCCCCAGATTCTATTCAGGCGCAGCCGGCTTGTGTTGATCGAATGCAAGATTGTCGGGTATCGGCAGCCACTGCAAAGGAAGTTTCCACAAGCGGCAAATAAACTCTCATCCACTTTGATCGGGGCCGCCTCCCACACTCGCGATGTCCGCACAAGCCATTGATTTTCCAAGCAAATCACCGCAGCATCAAGCGTGGCACGACCTTTGCGGAAGCACACCACCGCAAGACTGACCATCGGGGGGAGCAAAGTGACTGAAACATTCTATGAAGTGCTGCGTCGCCAGGGAATCACCCGGCGCAGCTTCCTGAAATTCTGCAGCCTGACCGCGACCTCGCTCGGGCTGGGCAGTGCCGCCGCGCCGCGCATCGCCCTGGCGATGGAAACCAAGCCACGGACGCCGGTGATCTGGCTGCATGGCCTCGAATGCACCTGCTGCTCGGAGTCCTTCATCCGCTCGGCGCATCCGCTGACCAAGGACGTCGTGCTGTCGATGCTGTCGCTCGATTACGACGACACGCTGATGGCCGCCGCCGGTCACCAGGCCGAGGCGATCATCGAAGAGGTCAAGAAGAAGTACAAGGGCAACTACATCGTCGCCGTCGAGGGCAACCCGCCGCTCAACGAGGACGGCATGTTCTGCATCCACGGCGGCCGGCCCTTCGTCGAAGTGCTCAAGGAAACCTGCGCCGACGCCAAGGCGATCATTTCCTGGGGCGCCTGCGCTTCCTACGGCTGCGTGCAAGCCGCCAAGCCGAACCCGACGCGCGCCACGCCGGTGCACAAGGTGATCTCCGGCAAGCCTATCATCAACGTGCCGGGCTGCCAGCCGATCGCCGAAGTGATGACCGGCGTCGTCACCTACATGCTGACCTTCGACCGCATTCCCGAACTCGACCGCCAGGGGCGTCCGAAGATGTTCTACGGCCAGCGCATCCACGACAAGTGCTACCGGCGCGGCCATTTCGACGCCGGCCAGTTCGCCGAAGCCTGGGACGACGAGGGTTCGCGCAAGGGTTACTGCCTGTACAAGATGGGCTGCAAGGGCCCGACCACCTACAACGCCTGCTCGTCGATGCGCTGGAACGGCGGCGTGTCGTGGCCGGTGCAATCCGGCCACGGCTGCATCGGCTGCTCGGAAGAGGGCTTCTGGGACAAGGGCAGCTTCTACAACCGCGTCACCAGCATCACGCCGTTCGGCGCCGAATCGAACGCCGACACCATCGGCAAGGCCGCCGCCGGCACCGTCGGCGCGGCGATCGCCGCCCATGCCGCGGTGACCGCGCTGGCCCGCGCCCGCCAGAAGGCCGGCGAGTCCGCAACCGAACAACAGGGAGAAAACTGAGATGGGCGTGTACGAAACCCAGGGCTTCAAGCTCGACAACACCGGCAAGCGCGTCGTCGTCGACCCGGTCTGCCGCATCGAGGGCCACCTGCGGGTGGAAGTGAACCTCGATTCCAACAACGTGATCCGCAACGCCGTCTCCACCGGCACCATGTGGCGCGGTCTGGAAGTCATCCTCAAGGGCCGCGATCCGCGCGACGCCTGGGCCTTCACCGAACGAATCTGTGGCGTGTGTACCGGCACCCACGCGCTGACATCGGTGCGCGCCGTCGAGGATGCGCTGGCGATCAGGATTCCGGAGAACGCCAACACCATCCGCAACCTGATGCAATTGAACCTCTATATTCATGACCATCTGGTGCACTTCTACCACCTGCACGCGCTCGACTGGGTCGATGTCGTGTCGGCGCTGCAGGCTGATCCGAAGGCGACCTCGACGCTGGCGCAGAGCATCTCGTCGTGGCCGCTGTCGTCGCCGGGCTATTTCCGCGACATCCAGAACCGCCTGAAGAAGTTCGTCGAATCCGGCCAGCTCGGCCCCTTCATGAACGGCTACTGGGGCAACCCGGCGTACAAGCTGCCGCCGGAAGCCAACCTGATGGCGGTCGCCCATTACCTCGAAGCGCTCGATTTCCAGAAGGAAATCGTCAAGGTCCATACCATCTTCGGCGGCAAGAACCCGCACCCGAACTGGCTGGTCGGCGGCGTGCCCTGCGCCATCAACCTCGAAGGCACGGGAGCAGTCGGCGCCATCAACATGGAACGCCTCAACCTGGTCAAGAGCATCATCGACCGCTGCACCGAGTTCGTCGAACAGGTCTACATCCCCGACCTGCTCGCCATCGGCTCGTTCTACAAGGGCTGGCTGCACGGCGGCGGCCTGTCGTCGAAGAACCTGCTCTCCTACGGCGACATCCCGCAACTCGCCAACGACTATTCGGCCGCCAACCTGCTGCTGCCGCGCGGCGCCATCATCAACGGCAAGCTCGACGAGATCCACCCGGTCGACCTCAAGGACCCGGAACAGATCCAGGAATTCGTCGCCCACTCCTGGTACAAGTACCCGGACGAAACCCAGGGCCTGCACCCCTTCGACGGCGTCACCGAGCCGAACTTCGTGCTCGGCCCGAACACCAAGGGGACCAAGACCAACATCAAGGAACTCGACGAAGGCGCCAAGTATTCGTGGATCAAGGCGCCGCGCTGGCGTGGCCATGCGATGGAAGTCGGCCCGCTCGCCCGGATGGTGCTCGGTTACCTGCAGCCGAAGGCGTACCCGGAAATCCACGGCCTGGTCGACGGCGCCCTCAAGCACCTCGACGTGCCGGTCACCGCGCTGTTCTCGACGCTCGGCCGGACCGCCGCGCGCGGCCTGGAAACGGCGTACTGCGTCAAACTGCAGAGCCAGCAGTTCGACAAACTGATGGCCAACCTGAAGGCCGGCGATCTCAACACCGCCAACATCGAGAAATGGGAACCCTCGACCTGGCCGAAGGAGGCACAAGGCGCCGGCTTCACCGAAGCCCCGCGCGGCGCGCTCGGCCACTGGATCAGGATCAAGGACACCAAGATCGACAACTACCAGTGCGTCGTGCCGACCACCTGGAACGGCGGTCCGCGCGACCACAAGGGGCAGATCGGCGCCTTCGAAGCGTCGCTGATGGACACCCCGGTGGCCAAGGCCGACGAGCCACTGGAAATCCTGCGCACGCTGCATTCCTTCGATCCCTGCCTGGCCTGCTCGACGCACGTGATGAGCCCGGACGGTCAGGAAATGACGTCGGTCAAGGTCCGCTGAGCGGGCCGGAAAGGAGGCTGAAATGCTTTCACAACAGGACATGCTGGAGGCCGAGCGACACGGTCGGCAGGTACGTTCGATCTACGTGTACGAGGCGCCGGTGCGCCTCTGGCACTGGATCAACGCGCTGGCGATGGTGGTGCTGGCGGTAACCGGCTACTTCATCGGCAAGCCCTTGCCGACGGTTCCGGGCGAGGCCGCCGAGAACTTCGTCATGGGCTACATCCGCTTCGCCCATTTCGCCGCCGCCTACATCTTCGCCGTCGGCCTGCTCGGCCGCATCTACTGGGCGCTGGTCGGCAACCACCACGCGCGGCAGATCTTCAAGCTGCCGATCACCAACCCGCAATGGTGGAGCGAAGTCTTCTTCGAACTGCGCTGGTATCTTTTCCTCGAAAAGACACCGAAGAAATACGTCGGCCACAACCCGATGGCGCAGTTGATGATGTTCTTCTTCTTCACAGTGCTGGCGGTCGGCATGGTGTTCACCGGCTTCGCGCTGTACAGCGAGGGCGCCGGGCTGGGCAGCTGGCAGGACACGCTGTTCGGCTGGGTGATCCCGGCGCTCGGCGGTTCGCTGCAGGTGCATAACCTGCATCGGCTGGGCATGTGGATCATGATGACCTTCGCCGTCGTCCATATCTACGCGGCGGTCCGTGAGGACATCATGAGCCGGCAGTCGCTGATTTCGACCATGGTCAGCGGCTGGCGGATGTTCAAGGACTAGGAGGGGGCTTGCCGGAGCGGCGCCTGCGCGCAGGCCGCCATGCTCCGGCGGCGCTTTTCCGTCAGAGGTAACTGGAACCCATGAACCCGAAAAAAATTCTCGTACTCGGCATCGGCAACCTGCTGTGGGCCGACGAAGGTTTCGGCGTGCGCTGCGTCGAGGCGCTCAACGCCAGTTGGCAGTTTCCGCCGCAGGTGACGCTGATGGACGGCGGCACGCAGGGCCTTTACCTGCTGCCCTACGTCCAGGAAGCCGACTGCCTGCTGGTCTTCGACGCCGTCGATTACGGCGACACGCCGGGCGACCTGCGCGAGGTGGTCGGTGACCAGGTGCCGCGTTTCATGGGCGCCAAGAAGATGAGCCTGCACCAGACCGGCTTCCAGGAAGTGCTGATGGCCGCCGAACTGACCGGCAAGCTGCCGGCTGAACTGGTCCTCATCGGCGTCCAGCCGGAAGAGCTGGAAGACTTTGGCGGCAGCCTGCGCGACGTGGTCAAGGCGCAGATGGCGCCAGCGCTCAACCTCGCCCTCGACTGGCTGGAACGCTGGGGCGCCGCAGGCCGCCTGCGCGAAAGCGAAGCCGAAGCGATCACCGACGCGGCACTGGCCATCGACCTCTACGAAGGCGAGCGGCCGCCCGCCGACCAGGCCTACCGCCTGGGCGACGCCCGTTTCCTCAACCTGGAGGCGGCCTGATGTGCCTCGGCATCCCGGCGCAGGTCGTCGATTGCGCTGAGCACTACGCGCGCTGCCTCAGCCGCGGCGAGGAACTGCGCATCGACATCCGGCTGGTCGGCGCCCAGGCGCCGGGCACCTGGCTGCTCTGTTTTCTCGACGCAGCGCGCGAGGTGATCGACGCCGAACGCGCCGCCGCCATCACCGCCGCCCTTGCCGCGCTCGACGCGGTCAACGCCGGAGCGACCGATCTTTCCGCCTTCTTCGCCGATCTCGACCGCGAACCCCAACTGCCCGAATTCCTGAGGACGACGCACCCATGAGCTTCGAACTGAAAGCCGGCCCGACCTCGCTCGAACGCCTGGAAACCGCCATCGCCCGCATGCAGCAGAAGCACGGCTTCGTCCGCGTCAGCGCCGACCAGCCGGCTTTCCCGGCCGGCCTGGCGGCACTGTTGCTGACCGACGACCCGCAACGCAACCTGGAAGTGCTCGACGCCTGCGTCATCCTGCCGGAAGCGCTGCTCGCGCTCGGTGCCGACGTCGCCCGCCTGGTCGCCGGCCCGGAAGCCGCCGCCGCGCTGCTGCAGCGTTTTGCCGTGGCGCGCGCCCCGGCCGTCGTCTTCCTGCGCGACGGCGACTATCTCGGCAGCCTGAACGGCATCCGCAACTGGCAGGAATACCGCGACGAAGTCGCCCGTCTCGCCGCCGGCCCGGCCCGGCCGCGCCCGATTTCCATCCCGGTGCTCGGCGCCGGCCAACCCGGAGCCTGCGCATGAACCCATCCACCCTGCGTCCCTTCCCGATTTCCGTCGTCGCCATGGGGCCCGGCTCGCAAGGCGATGAAGCGCCCGACTACCTGCCGATGCCGAAGGACATGCAGACCTTCGCGGCGCCCTACCTGCCGGAGAACGTGGCACCCGAAACCGTCGCCGCCGTGCTCCAGTTGCTCGGCGACTTCGTCGTCCGCGCCACCGAGGCCGGTCTCGACGGCGGCGCGACGGCCGACCTGGCCAGGCTACCGGCCGGCGTGCGCGACGTGATCACCCAGTCGCTCGGTTTCGGCGAAGTCAGCGCCTTCACCACCGCGCCGCGCCATTGGCGCGTTCAGGAAACCGCCTTCGCCGGCGTCTGGCGCGTCCTGGAAATCGCCGACGACGGCGCCATCCTCGCCGACCGCCTGGAAACCGCCAGCATTCCCGCCGTCCTCGTCGACGCGATGCAGGAATGCGCGAGCAGCGTCCTCGCCGCGCCGGAATACGCCGCCGACTGCATGAACGCGCCGGCCCTGATCGAGGAAATCCGCATGCAGGCCACCGCCTGGCAGCCGGGCGACGCCGCCCACGTCATCAACCTGAGCCTGCTGCCGGTCAGCGAAGGCGACCTCGACGCGCTCTACGGCTGGCTCGGCCACCGCGAGGTGTCGATCCTGTCGCGCGGCTACGGCAACTGCCGAATCACCAGCACGCGCCTGAAGAACGTCTGGTGGGTGCAATACTTCAACAGCATGGACGCGCTGATCCTCAATTCGATCGAGATCGTCGGCATGCCGGAAGTGGCGCTCGCCGCCGACGACGACTTCGCCGATTCGCTGGAACGCCTGCGCGAATACCTCGACATGATGGCGGAGCCGCTGTGATCTTCGAGGGCAGCTTCCGCGCCGTACAGCCCGCCGACCGCCTCGAATGCGGCGTCTGCTGGTGGGTCTACGACCCGGCGGAGGGCGACGACGTGCGCGGCATCGCCCCCGGCACGCCCTTCGCCGAGCTGCCCGACGACTGGTGCTGCCCCGGTTGCGACGCGCCGAAACACAAGTTCATGGTGATCGCCGCGTGAAACCCTGGGCGGAAGATCCGACGGCCGACATTGCGGCCGTCTTCGCCGACATCGCGGCGACGCGCATGGCCGGGCTGCCGATCTGCAACCCGGCGCTGACGGTCGAGGCGCTCGGCTTCCGACGCGCCGAATCCGGTCACTGGGTCGGCGCGCTGGTCACGCCGTGGGCGATCAACCTACTCTGCCTGCCCGGCCACGCCGACTGGCCGGCGGCGGCGGCCGGCAACCATTGCGACTGGCGCTTTCCGTCCGGCGTCTATGAGTTCATCGTCGCCGACGAGGACCGGCTCGGCCGCTACCATCTCTGCTCGCTGTTCTCGCCGGCCGGCGATTTCGCCAGCCACGAGCAGGCGCGGCTGACCGCACTGGCGGCGATCACCGCGCTGTTCAACGACCCGCTCGCGGCACCAGCGGCGGCGGCCGCCACGCCGCCCGCCAGCCGGCGCGCCTTCCTCGGCCTGCGCGGATGAACCCGGGCGGCAGCCTGACCGTCCGCGCCAGTTTCGCGGAAAACAGGGTGCGCATCGCCGGCGTCGTCCTCGAACGGCCGGCGATGACGCGCCTCTTCGTCGGCCAGAATCCGGACGCCGCGGTGCGCCTGATCCCGCACCTCTACGCGCTGTGCGGCGAGGCACAGCGGGTCACAGCGCGCGCCGCCCTGGCCGCCGCCGAAGGCCGCAGCGCTCCCTGCGACGCGATCGACACCCGCCTGCTGTGGCTGGAAGTGCTGCACGAAAACCTGTGGCGGCTGCTCCTCGACTGGCCGGTGGCCTGCGGCCTGCCAGCGGCGCGCGAGGAATTCGCCGCCTGGCGCAGCGCCCGTCTCGGCGTCGACGGCAACGGCGCCACCCGCCGCCTGATCGAGGAAACGCTGTGTCCGCTGGTCGAGCGCTGCCGGATCGTCCTCGACGACCGTGGCGTCGCCCCGACCTGGCCGCAACTCGACGTCGCCGCCTGGCTCGCCTGGTGGCGTACGCCGGGAAGCGAACGGCCAGCCCTGGCCAGTACCGCCGACATTGCCGCCGCCTACCTGGCGCGCGTCGCCGACGTTGCCCGGGCGGCCGCCGCGCTCGAAGCCGGCCAAGCATTTCCGCTCGCCGCCGCTGGCGGCGACGGACTCGGCGTTGCCCAGACGCTGACCGCGCGCGGTGTCCTGACGCACGCGATCGCGCTACGCGACGGCAAGGTCGCGCGGTATCATCTCGAAGCACCGACCGATGCGAGTTTCGCCCGGCCGGAAAAACTCGCGGCGCTGCTCGCCGACCGGCGCTATGCAACGGCCGAGGCAGCCCGCCAGGGACTGGAGGCGGCGATCCTGGCGCTCGATCCCTGCCTGCCTTACCAAGTGGAGTGGCAAGATGCATGAAATGTCGCTGGCCGAAGGCATCATCGAACTGGTCGAGGACACCGCGCGGCGCGAGAACGCCGCCCGGGTCGGCCTGGTCGTGCTCGAGATCGGCCAGTTGTCGTCGGTCGAACCGGAAGCGCTGCGCTTCTGCTTCGACGTCGTCACCCGGGGCGGCATCGCCGACGGCGCGGCGCTGGAGATCGTCGCCGTGCCCGGCGCCGGCTGGTGCATGAAGTGCGCGACGACGGTTACGATCAGCGAGCTTTACGGCGCCTGCCCGGTTTGCGGCAGCCACCAGGTTCAACCGACGGCCGGCACCGAGATGCGGGTGCGCGAAATCGCCATCGACTAGATAACAAGGGGGACAAGGATGTGTACAGTTTGCGGCTGCGGTGACGGCGAAGTGAAAATCGAGGGCGAGGCGCACGCGCACCGCCATGTCCATGCCGACGGCACGGTGCATGAACACGGCCACGCGCACGAGTACGAACATGCGCACAGCCACGATGGCGAGATTGCCGACGCCCACGGCCATGCCCATACGCACGCCGACGGCACGACGCATGTGCATGAGCACGTCCATCACGGCGAGCACGCCCACGAGCATGGTCACGCGCACGACCATGGGCATGAGCACGATCACGCGCATGGCGAAGCGCACCACCACCACGGCGACCTCGACTACGGCAGCGGCCCGGCGCGCGCCCACGTTCCCGGCATGAGCCAGGCGCGCATGGTGCAGATCGAGCGCGACATCCTGTCCAAGAACGACGGCTACGCAACGAAGAACCGCGCCTGGTTCGACGAGCACGGCGTCTTCGCGCTCAACCTGGTGTCCAGCCCGGGCTCGGGCAAGACGACGCTGCTGGTCAAGACCATCGAGGCGCTGCAGGCTCGGCTCGCCATCGCCGTCGTCGAAGGCGACCAGCAAACTGCCAACGACGCCGAGCGCATCCGCGCCACCGGCGCCCCGGCGCTACAGATCAACACCGGCAAGGGCTGCCACCTCGACGCGCACATGGTCGGCCACGCGATGGAACGCCTGCAGCCGGCCGACGGCTCGCTGTTCCTGATCGAGAACGTCGGCAATCTCGTCTGCCCGGCCGCCTTCGACCTAGGCGAGCAGCACAAGGTGGCGATCCTCTCGGTCACCGAGGGCGAAGACAAGCCGCTCAAGTACCCGGACATGTTCGCCGCCGCCGATGTGATGCTGCTCAACAAGTGCGACCTGCTGCCCTACCTGCAGTTCGACGCCGACCTCGCCGAAGCCAACGCGCGCCGCGTCAATCCCAAGCTGACCGTGTTCCGCGTCTCGGCGACGACGGGCGAGGGGATGGCCGACTGGCTGGCCTGGATCGACGCCGGCGTTGCCGCCCAGCGCGCCCGTCTGGCCGACAACGTCGCCGCGCTGAAGGCGCGCATCGCCGACCTGGAGCGACAACTGGCGGCCAAGTGAGCGCTCGCCTGCTGCACATCCGCGGCCTCGTCCAGGGCGTCGGCTTTCGCCCCTACGTCTGGCGGCTGGCCGGCGAACTCGGCATCGCCGGCTGGGTGCGCAACGACGGCGACGGCGTCACGCTGCTCGCCGCCGGCGCGCAGCTGGACGACTTCCTCGCCCGCCTGCCGCGCGAAATCCCGCCGCTCGCCCGCATCGACGCCATCGACAGCAGTGCCAGCGACGAACGCCCGGCGCCCGGTTTCGTCATCCGCGACAGCGTCGCCGGCACGGTGCGCACCGCCATCGGCCCGGACGCAGCGATCTGCCCGGACTGCATCGCCGACCTCTGCGACCCCAAGGGCCGCCGCTGGCGTTACGCCTTCACCACCTGCACCCACTGCGGCCCGCGCTATACCGTCAGCGCTGGCATTCCCTACGACCGCGCCCGTACCAGCCTGGCCGCTTTTCCGCTGTGCGCGCCGTGCACGAGCGAATACACCGACCCGGCCGACCGCCGCTTTCACGCCGAAACCACCTGCTGCCCCGATTGCGGACCGCAGTTGCAACTGCTCGATGAAAATGGCGCCGATCTCGCGGCTGGCGGTGACGATCCCATCGCCGCCACGCTTGCCCTGCTGCGCGCCGGCCGCATTGTCGCGATCAAGGGCCTGGGCGGCTTCCACCTCGCCTGCGACGCACGCAACCCCGACGCCGTCGCCGAACTGCGCCAACGCAAGGCGCGCGAGGCCAAACCTTTCGCGGTGATGGGCCTCAACCCCGCCGCGCTCGCCGCTTACGCCGAATTCGGCGACGGCGAGCGGGCGCTGTTCGCCGATCTCGCCGCGCCCATCGTCCTCTGCCGCAAGGGCGGCTCCGAACTGGCCAGCGTCGCCCCCGGCCTGCCCTGGCTTGGCGTCATGCGCCCGGCGACGCCTTTACACCTGCTGCTCTGGCACGAAGCCGCCGGCCGGCCGTCCGGCACCGACTGGCTCGCCGAACCCAGCGACCTGCTGCTGGTGATGACCAGCGCCAACCCACAGGGCGAGCCGCTGGTCACCGGCAACGCCGAAGCGCTGCAACGTCTGAACGGCATCGCCGACGCCTTCCTGATGCACGACCGCGACATCGTCGTCCGCTGCGACGATTCGGTGGTGCGCGTAACGGATGGCGCGCCAGCCTTCCTGCGCCGCGCCCGCGGTTACGTGCCGCTGCCCATCCCGCTCGCCGACGACGGCCCGTCGGTGCTGGCGCTCGGCGCCCACCTGAAGAACGCCGTCTGCGTGCTGCGCGGGCGCGAGGCTTTCGTCTCGCAGCACATCGGCAGCCTCGACAACGCGGCGACGCTGGCCTTCCTGGAAGAAACCGTCACCCATCTGCTCGCCGTGCTCGACATCAAACCGGCGCTGATCGCCCACGATTTACATCCGGATTACGCGTCGACCGCGCTGGCCCTGCGTCTGGCCGGCGAACTCGGCGTGCCGGCGCGCGCCGTCGGCCATCACCACGCGCATATTGGCGCGATCTGCGCCGAAAATGGTGTCAACGGCCCGCTATTGGGGCTGGCGCTCGACGGCGTCGGCCTCGGCCCGGATGGTGGCGCCTGGGGCGGTGAACTGCTGCGCGTCGACGGCGCCGCCTGTCGCCGCCTCGGCCATCTGCGCCCGCTGGCCCTGCCCGGCGGCGACCGCGCGGCGCGCGAGCCGTGGCGGATGGCGATTGCCGCGCTGCACGGCGCCGGCCTCGGCGACCAGGTCGCCGGCTGGCTGGCGCGCACCTGGCCGGAACGCGAGGCCGGTCCGCTGCTCACGCTGCTCGACCGCCAACTGCGCTGCCCGCCGACTTCCAGCCTCGGCCGCTGGTTCGACGCCGCCGCCGGCCTGCTCGGCGTGCGCGACGTTTCGCGTTACGAAGGTCAGGCGGCGATGGAACTCGAAGGCCGGGCGGCGGCGCACGGCCCGGTCGAGCCGCTGGTCGGCGGCTGGCGGATAGCCGGCGATATCCTCGACTTCTCGCCGTTGCTGCCCGCGCTGCTCGATTGCACGGATGCCGGACAAGGCGCCGCGCTGTTCCACGCCACCGTCGCCGCCGGCCTCGCCGAGTGGGCGATGTTTGCGGTCGACCGCGAAAAACTTGCGAAAATGGCAGTCGGCGGCGGCTGCGCGGCGAACGCCATCCTCCTCGACGCGCTGCGCCACCGTTTGACGGCGGCCGGCATCGAAGTCCTCGAAGCGCGCGCCGTCCCCGCCGGCGACGGCGGTCTGGCGCTGGGCCAGGCCTGGGTCGCCCGGCAAATGCACGGAGACAAGGCATGAACATACCGGCCAGCGCTGCCATCCACACCGACAACCCGGCGCCGCGCGTGCTCGCCCGTTACCGGCGCTGGCAGGCCACGCTGAACGGCGGCCACCCCGGCCTCTCGGTCGACATCGCCGGCTTCCGGCGTTATCGCGGCGACTGGATCGGCGCCGTCGTCACCCCCTGGTTCATCCACCTCTTGCTGCTCCCCGGCGGCGGCGAACTGTGGCGCGAGCTGCCGGTCGAACAGACCCTGCGCGTCGGCTTCCCGGCTGGCGATCTCGACCTGATCAGCGAACGCGGCGACGACCCGGACCTGCCGGCAAGCTTCTTCGTCCCCATCCTGGCGCCGGTTGACGAACTCGCCGACCAGGACGCTGCGCTGCGCACCGCGATGGACGCGCTGCACCTGCTTTTCGAACCGCCGGCCACCGCGCCGACGCCCCCGAACCCCGAGCCGCAGCCGGTCGACCGGCGCGGCTTCTTCCGCCGCCTGGCCGGGCGCGGTTGAACTCCCCCGAAAGGAAGCCCCATGTGTCTCGCGATTCCCGCCCAGGTCGTTGAACTGCGTGACGGCGACAACGCCGTCGTCGATCTTGCCGGCGTGCGCAAGGAAATCTCACTGTCGCTGGTCGAAGGCGTCGCCGTCGGCGACTACGTCATCGTCCATGTCGGCTTTGCGCTGAACAAGCTCGACCCGGAAGAAGCCGAACAGACGCTCAAGCTGTTTGCCGAAATGGGCCAGTTGACCGCCGACGGCGACGGCCTGACGCTGCACTGATGAAGTACATAGCCGAATTCCGCGACGGCGAGGTGGCGCAGAAGATCGCCGCCAGCATCCGCGCCGAGGCCGACCCGAACCGCGACTACCATTTCATGGAATTCTGCGGCGGCCACACCCACGCCATCTCGCGCTACGGCGTCTCCGACCTGCTGCCGGCCAACGTGCGCATGATCCACGGCCCCGGCTGCCCGGTCTGTGTGTTGCCGATCGGCCGCGTCGACCAGGCCATCCGCCTGGCGCTCGACGAGGGCGTGACGCTATGCACCTACGGCGACTGCCTGCGCGTGCCGGCCTCCGACAGCCTGTCACTGCTCAAAGCCAAGGCCCGGGGCGGCGACATCCGCATGGTCTATTCGAGTGCCGACGCTGTCACATTGGCGCAGAAAAACCCGGACAAACAGGTCGTCTTCTTCGCCATCGGCTTCGAAACAACGACGCCGCCCACCGCAGTGGCGATCAAGCAGGCCGCCGCGCTCGGCCTGAAGAATTTCTCGGTGCTCTGCTGCCACGTGCTGACGCCGTCGGCGATCTCCAGCATCCTCGAATCGCCTGAAGTGCGTCAGTGGGGCACCGTCCCACTCGATGGCTTCGTCGGCCCGGCGCATGTGTCGACGATCATCGGCAGCCGGCCCTACGAATTCTTCGCCGAGGAATACCGAAAGCCGGTAGTCATCGCCGGCTTTGAGCCGCTCGACGTGATGCAGGCGATCCGCATGCTGATCCGCCAGGTCAACGAAGGCCGCGCCGAGGTGGAAAACGAGTTCTCGCGCGCTGTTGACCGTGACGGCAACCTGAAAGCGCAGGCCTTGGTCGCTGAGGTCTTCGAGATGCGCAAGCACTTCGAATGGCGGGGTTTGAACGTTTTGCCGTACTCGGCGCTGCGCATTCGCGGCACGTTCGCCGAATTTGACGCGGAGAAGCGCTATCCGGTGCGCTATGCCTCGGTGGCGGATCACAAGGCTTGTGAGTGCGGGGCGATTTTGCGTGGGGTGAAGCGGCCGCAGGATTGCAAGATCTTCGGGACGGTGTGTACGCCGGAGAATCCGGTGGGGTCGTGCATGGTGTCGTCGGAAGGTGCCTGTGCGGCGCATTACACTTATGGGCGGTATAAGGATGTGGCCTGAGGCGCGGGCCTTTTTGGTCACTGAAACACTGGGTTCCGCGCCTGGCGGGCGGGCGTGGTTGTTTGCTGAACCACTGGGTTCCGCCGTTGACCGGCGGGCGTACTTTCTTTTTTTTGGAAAAAAGAAAGTAGCCAAAGAAAAAGCCACCCCAGGTTGCGCGGTCGGCTGCGCCGACTCCCCTGCGCTACTCG